>Ga0316192_10002521_pt1 | contig 13380 bp, 8 predicted proteins | sample MerIslwburrow_MG_FD_204931 | JGI IMG/M metagenome (GOLD analysis project Ga0316192, IMG submission 204931) | Coastal sediment microbial communities from Maine, United States - Merrow Island worm burrow | ecosystem: Environmental > Aquatic > Marine > Coastal > Sediment | place: USA: Maine...
GCGGTGAGTCGTGCAGTAGTGCGGGGAGAAAAATTGGCTCAGAATATGAATTTAAGTCTAATAAAATGAGAAATGCATTATTTCATGTCCGTCCCCTTATGCATTCTGTGAATTATGATCAGCCCGAGACGGGAAAAGATAAAATCAAATATCTCGAAGAAATGTATGACTTAAATGTAAAGGATTTTGATATTATCAAGAACAATTATTTTGATGTCAATCCTGATTTTCGAGCCGCGGGAACACTGCTTCCGGCGACAACGGAAACCGAGGATTTTGTGAAGGTGCATCACGCTTCGCTTTAAGGTATGCAGTAACCAGAATCACCAGGCGCTAATTTCTCGACAGGAGCGTATCATGACGTTACTTACAACAACTATTGGCGCCTATCCCAAACCGGATTATGTGCCTACCCCGGACTGGTTTAGAGAAGGGGGGACAGGTCTTTCAAACCCAACTGATGCCTTCCAGAAATATCTGAACAACTTGCCGAATAACATCGAAGAGGTTCTTGATCGGGGCACGCAAGAAGTCGTCAATGACCAGGTGAATGTTGGTGTCGACATTCCCACGGATGGCGAGATTCGGCGAGAAAATTACATTCATTACCATTGCCGTCACATCGATGGCATTGACTTTTCAAATTTAACCCCAAAAGCGTCGCGTCAAGGTGCGTGGGTGGCCAACCTGCCAACAGTCACCGAGCCGCTCAAAACCCGCGACCATTTTTTGCCCCGCGACTACCGCATCGCTCAGGCCGCCACCGACCGTCCGGTTAAAATCACTGTGCCTGGCCCTATGACCATCGCCGACTCCATTGCTGATTTGTACTACAACGATGATAAACGTTTGGGGACGGCACTGTCTGCCGCGCTCAACGAGGAAATTCTGGCCCTGGCCAAAGCTGGCTGCACCTGGATTCAGGTTGATGAACCGGTTTTTGCACGTAAACCCGACAAGGCGCTGGATTACGGCATTGAAAATCTGGAACGCTGCTTTCAGGGATTACCGGATCGGGTATCCCGTGCTGTTCATATATGCTGTGGCTACCCCGATTACCTGGATCAGGAGAATTTTCAAAAGGCCGATCAGATGGCCTACCTTCAACTATCCGATGCCATAGAGGACTCAAGCATCCGGGCCATCTCACTTGAAGATGCCCATCGCCACAATAATCTATCGTTGTTGGAACATTTCAAAACCACTACGGTAATCTTGGGAGTCATTGCCATTGCAAATTCCCGCATAGAGACGGTTTCGGAAATCACCGAACGTTTACAAGCCGCTCTTAAACACATTGATGCGGACCGGCTAATTGCCGCCCCAGACTGTGGTCTGGGTTTTCTCGACAGAGAACTGGCTTTGGCCAAGCTGACCAATATGGTTTCGGCTGCTAAATCTGTGAGTGATTAGAATTCGCTTTTTGAAAGTTAAATAAAGGAAAAATTTTAGTTGTGGGCAGTAACAGATGGCATCAGAGTCATTGGGAGGGGTTAGCCTTTTGAAACTTTAATTTTTATGATTTTCATCTAATTAGATGCTAAGGAAACCCAAAGCCTGATACTCTGAGTCAATATTCCTTGCTTATACCCACGAACCACTCTTGGCACTTTCCACCAAAGCATCAATCACTTTCATGTTCGCGACGGCATCTTCCAATGGTGTCGGGACATCTGTGTCATTCAAAATCGCCATAGAAAACAAGTCCCCTTGAATCGTGTACTGATCACAGATGGGAAAGCTGATTTCCTCGGTTTGATCCCGAGTCTGGCACCACATTCTACAGGGCTGATCCGGAGGCGCATTAAAAGGAATTTCAATTTCGATGCGACCCTCGGTGCCGAAAATGTTTACTCGCTGGTAAGGCGCCAATTGAGTCGAGCAGGTAAATGTTGATGTGCCCCCGCCGAAATCAAGTATCGCGGATGTTAACCGATCCACCTCAAGCTTCGGATCATATTCCATCAAGCCACAAACTTTTTGCGGTTCGGCGCCAAAAATAAATCTGGCAAGCGAAATCGTATAACATCCGATATCCATCAACCCCCCGCCACCAATATCTGCCATATTTCTGATATTGTTGGGGTCAGTGTTGTAATAGGAAAAAAACGATTGGATCGTCTGCAATGACCCGATTTCCCCGGAGGCTACCAGATCTCGCGCCTTTTGCCATTGCGGGTGATGGCGATACATAAACGCTTCCATTATTTTAAGCTTTGGATGCTTTTGACTCGAGTCCAGGAGTTTTTGTGCCTCAGTCGCTGATAGTGCGATCGGTTTTTCGCATAGAACATGTTTGCCGGCCTCAAGTGCCTTGATCGACCAGGGGACATGCAGGTAATTGGGCAGCGGAATATAGACGGCATCGATTTCTGCACAGTCCAGCAATTCTTCGTATGATCCAAACATCTTGGGAATTCTTAATTTTGTGGCCAGTGCCGTTGCTTTTTTCAGGGAAAGCGATGCGACCGCTTGAATATCACAATGGGTGCTATTTTGCATGGCCGGAATCACTTTTGTAGCGCCAATGTCGGCAGTACTCATAATTCCCCATCTGACTTTATCCATACTAAATCTCCTCATAAACAAATGTTAAGGTAGGGTTCCCAATTCCAAAGGCTCTTTTGTCAACTTGTAACCGCTCTGGGGGTGGAAGTCCCCTGATTATATCAGTTTATTCATCAGTTTCTGCATAGCAAAAAATTAAATTATAACAAGGATGGCACGAATTGGTTTCCAATTTGGAAATGAGCAATTTTTTCGATGAGCAAGGCCGCACAAGGGTTTTAGCCCGAGGCGTACTTTTAGTACGTCGAGGGCTAAAACCCGCGGAGAACGCCGCTCATCGGAAAAAGGGCCATTTCCCGATGGAAACTATTGCGGTTCGAACACCTCAACCGCCGGCCCGTTTAGCAGTTTTTCATTGATATAGACTTCGGAACGAAACTTGGCTATTCTTTCGGCGGAGGCCGCATTGTGTGCGGCTTGTTCCAGGGTCGCTTCGCCGGTTGAAATGACGGCGTACCCGGCAACGATGCAGCAGCCTTTATACCAGCGCAGCATATTGAGAATCGGGTTGTCCGGTGTCATATCGGCCAACTGCGAAATGTCTACCAGTCCTACCCTGGGATTCAAGTAAATCGCTTCGCCGTCTATGGGCTTTACCACGGGGTGGTCTTCAGTCCGATAAGGAATTTTAATTCCGCTGTCTAACAATGCTTCCATACCATATTCTTTTGCTAAAATCGCCATACCTTCTGCAGTTGCCAACGGACTTGTCGTAATCATACAAGAATTCTGGTGTGTATTTTGATAAATCAGCTTATGCAGCCTTAAATCCAACGAATCGTCTTCTTGAAAACTTATGGTGGTGCGGTATAGCGGAAACTCGAAATTTTCGGGAACGGCAGACATTGAACAAAAGATTATCTCCTTTGAAGAGATCTTATGGCTCATAGACCCGGTTCCAAAAGCGCCGATGGATTGGCGGTAATTATAATTCAGCCTGATACGAAAATCCTCCAGTACGGATGGGTCATTGATTTCACATTTGGGAGCATCGTTTATTTCTGCGATAGCGGGATTAACCGGGAAAAACCTATCTCTTCCCAAATCAATGATAGATTTTTGAATTCGGCCAATGTCGATACCTCTTCTTCGGAGAAATATCGCCAGCATGGAGCTGTTTTCCAAAACGCTCAAGTAATGAAAGACATTTTCGGGTGAAGAACCCCTGGCAAACGGACCGTGACCTCTGACAATCGTTAAGATGTTTTCGTTTAGGTATTGAGGAATTCTTTCTTCCATCTCGGAAGATCCTACGGGTTGTTCGTAACTTCCGACCTTGACGCCGCCAATGGAATACGCACCGATCAGATCAACCGGATAAAAAAGGAATTCTTCTCTCGCATGGCTGTCGGTTCCTAAAAACCTGAGGAATAACTGCTTTTCTTTGGTATCAAATGAGATAAATGTGCTATGCATATAATGGGCGTGAATTACCGAATTTACTCCTGGAATTTTCAGGATCTCTCTATGAATCGTAGATTCGGTCGAGCCGCGTGCGTCTCCCCAGCTTACCCCGGAAAAATGTATCGGCACGATATCCTGTTTGATCAGATGACCGCCTTGCGAGCCGCTGGCGGTAATATAAAATAAATCAGGATCAATCGGATCACGCATGGAAAGATTGCCGCTATGGGTATTATTGGCGTTAACAAAGGAAATCGCCGTTCCGATTTTTTGCATTCTTTCAAATATACGATGTTTATCATCAGTTGTCTTTTTATTTGATTCCATTTGACGCGTCCGAATTGTTTTGTGCGGAAACCTAAACACTGCTGGTAGAGGTTTTCACCAGATCATCCCGCCGGGATGGACCGAAGCCCGGCCCGATGGACCCGAAACTTTATTAGTTCAGATGATCTGGCATTATTTCTAGCAGCTCCAACTCCTGCAAGGTTTTTTCGGTCGGTTTGCCATTCCTGTCCCAACCCAGGCTATCATAATACTCATGGTGCATCTTTTGAAATTCTTTCCGACGGCAGATTGCCGTAAAGCCATTGGCCTGGATGGGTTCCGAATAAAACCTATCCGGCAGCCAGTCATCGTCCTGAGTCAAGCCACACAAAATGTTAAAGAATTTTTCCAGGGTGATAACTCGACCGGCGATTTTTGTAAGAGATCCTGAATTGTATGCAAGTCCGGTAACTGCGCTGATCAAGGCAGCATATTCATCCAGATTTAAAGAGAATGATCCATAAGCACAAACACAGATGACATCCAGGGTCGTGTTTTTCAGGGTGGCGTTTTTGGCTATCAGGGGTGTGCCTTCGATTCTGTCGGCCGGCCATTCGGCATAACCCGCGCAGTAGGCCTGCGGAGCCGTGTAACCACCTTCCAAATGGCAGCCTCCCCGGTTATTCATCTCATAACACAACGCCTGGCTGAATGACGTCCGAGGGTCGTAGGCCGGCAACTCCAGTTTTTTCACACTCATCGAAAGTTCTTTATGACCATAGCGTTCACAGAATCGATAAGAGCCCTTGGCCAGGTGCCTGCCGATACCCTCGGCATTGCCGATCAAGTGCACCAATGGGATCAATAATTCCGATTTTCCAAAACCAGGCGTTCCATATTCCGAAATAAAATCCTCTACCTCCTCCAAAAACTTTTTTTCCAATGGTTGAAGATTTTCGGCCTTTTCAACCACAACATCATAAAGATCAAAAAACGAGGCGATGGTTGCACCCAGGGAAATGGTATCCAGGCCGTAATGATTCGCCAGATTATTGGCCTGGGTTATGATTGCCAGATCATATATGGACAAATTGGCCCCCATCAGGGCGGTCGATTCAAATTCCGGTCCTTCGCCGGTCTCGATTTGGTTGCCCTTACCATCGATGAGCCGGGTTTCTCTTTTACAGGTAATCGGGCAGTTAAAACAGGTACCTTTCTTGACCTCAATCCTGGTTTCACCTGGTTTTGCGTTTTTAGCGTGGTTTCGCAAGGCTTCACCGTTGATATGTCTAATGTCGGCCGGGTTATGGTCAGTATCCCGCATATTGTTATGAACAAGCTGACCAAAATTGTCGACCATCCCCAAAATTCCCAATGACCCCATGGATGACAATATTCCGAAATGTTCTTCCCTTTTAGTGAATTTGCCCAGATTAAGTTTTAACCTTGCCTGATGAGATGCTCCGCTTTTATTTTTAGGCTGTAAATTTTTTTCGTCGGCAACTTCGATGGCCATTTCGCGGCCAGGCAGGACAGCGATGGCATAGAGGTTTTTTGATCCAAAAACGCCGCCACCTCCGCCCCGGCCGAAGGCTTTGCCGCGGTCGCTTAATACGGATGCAAAATAGGACAGGTTTTTTCCACCTGCTCCGATAGTCAGGACTTGCGCCTGCTTGCTAAGCTTTTCCTTAATGGCAGCCCTGGTTTCGATTGAACTCAGGTCTTTAAGGGACTCGGTTTCAACAAACTCAACACCGCTACTGGAGATCACGAGATAGACCGGCTTTGGAGATTTGCCAGTCAATACCAGCACGTCATACCCCGATTTCTTAAATTCAACCGCCCAGCGCCCACCGGCATTGGTACTTCCCAGGGCCTCGGTTAAGGGAGATTTATAATTCATGTGAACTCTGCCGGAAGTCGGCATCCGGGTTCCCGTTGCGGGAGAGGTTGCGATGATAATCGCATTGTCGGCTGAAAGCGGGTCTACTTCGGCAAAGGGATTCTTATATTTGCCTGTTTTTTGCAGTTTCTTAAAATGTTCAAAAAGAAAGCGGATTCCGAAACCCCGGCCGCCAAAAAACAATTCTGCGGTTTTTGGATCAAGCGGTTCTGAGTGACAAGACTTTTCGCTAAGATTAACATAAAGGACTTTATTCATATATCCTTTTGCCAATCGGTTATTTTTCAAGTTCATGTATTCTATTCCATCGTCTCTGGTAAAGATCCGAGCCCTGAGGGCCCGGCTTTGGTTTGCCCCCAAAGGAGGCCCTGGATTAAAACCAAGGGAGTCCTGGAGTGTTGGTGTATTGGAGTAATGGAAAACACGGGTTAATCTCCTCGGTCCGGTTTTCACCCATCACTCCAAAACTCCAGTACTCCATCACTCCGGCGCTATATTATCGGCAAAGACCTTAAACTGTAACCTGACCCAGCTTCCGGCCCGTAGGGCCTAAAGCCCGGAGGGAGGACCAGGATTTCAATATTGGATTATATTGCCAGGAGTTTATATCGGCCGAGCTTGTCAACCCAAAAGGAAGAATCCGTCGGTTCGTAAGTCGTAAGTTCAAAACTATTGCGCATAATCCGGCGAATCTCACCAGGCTCCTTGATTATGTCAAGGGCATAGGCCTGGGTTAAGGCATTGCCGAGTGAAGCACATTGCTGTGCTCCGGCGTATACGGGTATTCGGCAGGCATTGGCCGTTAACTGGCACAGTAGTTTATTGGCGCTTCCACCACCAACCAGGAATAATGAATCCACGCTTTCCTTACTCAGATAGCATAATAATTCCAGGCGATATGCATATTCCAGTGCCAGGCTTTCAAGTACACACCGAATAAGCTCTCCGCGGGAATCAGGTAACGGCTGTTGAAAACGATGCGCCAAATCCAGCAGGGATGCTTCCATATCATCCGGTGCCAGCAAACACTTATGGGCTGCATCTATTATGGGTCCGGATTTGGCTTGCGAGGCTTCTGCCATCATACGATTGTAGTTCCAGGGATCAGCCGATGTATCCCACTTTCGGTAAAGCTCTTGTATCAACCAAAGACCGATAATATTGCGGCACAAAAACCAACCGCCGAGCGTATATTCATTGCTGAATCCGTTCTCCAAAAATTCCGGGGTCGTGACCGGCTCAGAACGAAGCCGGCCCAGAATGCTCCAGGTTCCCGAGCTTAAAAAAGCCCAATTGTCGCCGCTTGCAGGGACAGCAGCCGCTACAGCAGCCGTGTCATGGCTGCAGGTTGCAATGACTGGAACATTGGCCATATTGGGTTGGGGAGCGATTTCAGGGCTCAGATTGTCAATTACCGTTCCCGGTTCTACCAGTTCTTCAAAAATGTCGGGTAATTGGCATTGGTGAATGATATCATGACACCAATCACCGTCTATCTGCATTAAATTAGAGGTACTTGCAATTGAACGTTCTGAGACTTTTTTTCCGGTCAAGCAGTAATTAAACAGGTCGGGCATATTCAAAAAAGAACTGGCTATTTTCAGGATGGGCGAATGGTCACGCTGCATTGCCAATAATTGAAATAACGAGCTGATAGTCCATGGTTCGCAGGCCGTCGCCGCGAATATCTCCTCTCTGGACATGATTAAGTCCGAATATTCATGGATTTGATTGGTACGCGCATCCCGATAATGAACAGGATTGGCCAGAATCTTCCCATCTTCTCCCAGCAAACCAAAATCAACCCCCCAGGTACTGACGCCAATTCCATTTAAAAACAGGTTTTTATCGGCACACACGCGCAAGGTTGTGAGCAATTCCGCAAAAAGAGAAGGAAAATCCCAGAATAGGGTTTGACAAAGATTCACCGGGATGTTTGGAAAACGATGGATTTCTTCAATCTGAATCTTATTGTCACGCAGTGTAATGAGCTCACCGCGCCCGCTTTCGGCTCCGAAGTCCAATGCGAGGAACTGGAGGTTGATGTCATTTTGAGTTTTCATCGGCATTGATTTATATACTAATAAAGGGGGTTTTGCCACTCTTATTGTGAAAAATTCAGCTAATGTCGCCACCATTAAATTCGGCTTATTAAGTCCCTAGCAAGCATTCAGCATCCCGCAAAATGCAGAGCCGGAATCTTGAAAGGCGACTGTACTCCTGTTACCATTATTTGTTTATATTTTTGATTTAATAAAACGCCTATAAGAGTATACTATCAAATTACTTAGGACCCAAGTTGATACTACCAAAGTAAGATATTTTAAGAGCGAAGGAATTGTTGTGTTAAGCATGATCAATGCTATGCAACCAATAACTATGACATGGATGATATATACGTTATAAGAATTTTCATTCAACTCTTTTAGAATTTTTCCTTGCTTGTTCAGATAATATCTGAAATATTCATATTTGCTCTTGAGAAGAGTAAATACAATATGCTGAACAAAAAAAGAACAGGTAAAAACCAAAGCCAGTTTTGATTCCAAATTCCGTTGCTCCAGTGAAAGTAGGTCGTCCAACTTTCTTGAGGTAATTTTCGAGAGTATAAAAATATAATTTTGTAGAGGGGTATTAACGTCAAAACAGCTATAATCCAGGGAATTATAAGTCTTCTAAATCTAGATTTTAGAAATGCCCATCCGTTCTTGTTTTTCATAGATAAAGGCGCAAAAAATCCTGAAATAAAAAATACGGTTGGCATAACAAAAATATCTATTATTATATTGAGAATACCGGCTAAATTGTTAGTTGCAGGGTCATCAACAAGCCAGAAAGAAGCCCAAATGCCGCTACTTTCATAAACACCGCCAGCATGATATAAAACTACTAAAAAAATCATGAAAGTTCTAAGATTATCTAAAAAGTAAATCCTATTTCCTTTGGGAGCGTCTTGCCCTTTTTCAATCAACGAAATATCCTCTTTTTTTGCTAACAATTCAAATATTACCGATTTTCTATTTTTTTTAGTCATACACATAACAGCCATATTATATTTGAATATGTTCCATCAATTGATGAACGGAATAACGGATAGGACGGTCAAGTGCCAGAAATCAACGGTCTACCTTAATCACTACCATAGTGACATCGTCTTCCGGCGCCTCATCTCCTCGGAATCTCTCAAGCGCCGCAGTGACGGTGTCCACGATCTGTCGGGCGGTCGCTGTTTGGTTGTAACGGATAATTTCCATTAACGCTTTTTTTCCAAACATCTCGCCGGCCTTATTGTGCATCTCCCAGATGCCGTCAGTTCCGATCATTATGACCTGTCCGGTTTCTAGGCGACGGTGAAAAGAGTCGTATTCGAACGTGTTGTCCAATCCGAGTGCCAAGCCTTGGCCCTTTAGTTCATCGAACACGTCCGTCGAGGGGTCATAAATCAGGGCCGGATCGTGCCCTGCGCGAACCCACCGGATCTCCGTCCCGCGTTCCGTGAGTTCACAGAAAAAGAAGGTCATGAAATTTCCGGTCTGCGCGGTGTCCAGGCTCAGATACCGGTTGACGTCGTTGATGATGCCGGCTGCTTCACCGGGCATGGAAGAACGCAGCATGATCAGGGCCCGCGCTGTAGCCATGAGCAAGGCGGAGGATACGCCGTGACCCGAGACATCCCCGACAACCACGGCCAGTCCGGCCTGACCGCCTCGGCTGGTTTCGATAAAATCGTAATAATCTCCACCTGTTTCGTCACAATATATACTCGCACCCGCGATATCGAATCCGGGGAGCGAAGGATCACTCTGGGGCAAAAGACTCTGTTGCACCTCCTCGGCAAGCCCCAGGGCGTTGCTCATGCGCATGTGTTCCTCGATCTTGGGGACGATCTCATTGAACGCGTGGATCAGTTGGGCGCGCTCATCTTTCATACGGACTTTGAGTCTTACCGAGAAGTCGCCCTGCGCAAGCCGTTTCCAGGCGTCGATGATGGTCAGTATATGGCCGGTGCTGAAGCGAGAGGTGAAGAAGGCCACGATACCTACGAAAATTAAGGCCAGCACGACGGCGACCCCAGTGATGGTCGTCTGGTTTTTAGAATATTCCACAAACATCTGCCCGACTTCTTCAGGCAAAGTCATGATCTCCGATTGGGGTACGACAATCACGAAATACTGGTTCGCAATCATAGCGGCATATGCCCAGAGCGAGTCCACGCCTTTGTAGGGCATATCGAGGTATCCGGAATTTTTATTTTTGATACGACGGAAAAACTCCTCGATTTCCGGGCTCTGGCTGGATATATCCCCCACCGGCTTCGAACCGGGGGAGGAAGTCTTTTCCTGGGAGGAAATGACCCAAATCTTTCTTTTCTTTGAACTGGAATTCGTTTCTGCACCGACAATAAAAGAGGACATATTTTGAGACCAACGGGAGGTCGTTTCACTTTCCACGAGGGCATGGGTGATCTTGATATCCATGGCGGCTACACCGGCCAACGATCCTTCCGAGCGCCTAAATGGCATTGAAAGTGTCAAGATGAGCTGACCGGTGGTGGCATCCACGATCGGAAGCCAGGTAGGGGCCTGTGAGTTTTTTGCCATTTTATACCAGGGCCGCGTCCGGGGATCGTAACCCTTCGGGTAGCCACCGTGGCCCGGGTAAGAAATATGTACCCCGTTTTCCAGGCTGGCATAAACCCAAATAAGTCCATCCCCGTAATTTTGGTTGATGCTTCTGAGTGCGGAGCTCAAACGCGTGAACCTGGCAATATCCCCGGCGACGTCCTCCTTAATCGTACCCGGGGCCAAAAGGAAGTTGGGGTGTTTGCGGCTGATAGACTTATAGGTTTCAACGCCGTCTTGGGATCGGATCGGATGATTCGTCGATGGCGCCATATCCTCGGGAGCTAACAGTGGATCGTCAAAATCGGAGGCATAATAGATTCTGGTAGCTGATGGCGGGGGCAAGGCCAGAGCGAGCTCGGCTTTGGCAGCTAGCACCTCAAGGGCGAGCTCGGTGGCCCATCCCCCTTGAAGACTGAACGCGGCGTAGCTACGGGTGGCACGTACCATCTCCTGCTTAATCGTATCCGTAAGGGTATTTTGGGCTCTCCTGGAAATGGTTTTTCCCAACCGCCGGGACGCGTTCTGGCTGATCCAGGTGACTGTCAACAGCGGAACCAGACTGGCAGCTACAAGAACCAGGAAGTGTTTCCAGCGTAGTTTCATTATCCCTCCCATCTTCCCGACGGCGCTGCCAGCTTTAACAATAGATGGAAAATTTTTCACCTATTGAAATATTATGTTAAAGAAGCGAAACCGTCAACCTTGAGTATTTAAATCTGAACTTCTTCCCATCAACCTGGTTAGACGTCATCTTTTGATTTGTTGAGAAACTAACGACTATCAATTTAGCTGAAATCAATCCAGATAGTATTTGGGTATATGAAACACGCTGTTGAATCAACCAGTATTCAAAACTTTTAACAACTCAGACATCATTGATGCACCCTAAGTGACCGAAATGCCAGGCACAAAAGCATCAATTAATGGAATGAATTAGATTTTATTATGATCCTTCGAATACCCTGTCCGCTTGCGGCGGGAAGATTCTATTCTTTGAATCAATTTGATATCTGATTTTCCCTGCGAATTAAACGCACCATCACCGCTGTCTGCAGTGCGGACAGGAAAACAAAATATCCCACCCACAGCGGAATTCCGAAAATGATCGGCTCAACCTTGCCCCAAGCCCAAAAATCCATGGCCAAAAGAAAGATTGCCGCCAGGATCCAGGCATACCGGTTGGAGAGCCAAGCAGGCACGCTTAATTGCAGCAGGTTTTCTTTCCACAACAATGCGCTATGGGTTATCAGATAGACGCCAAACGTGACCAGCATGATCCAGATGACCGGCAGAAAAAAAGAATTCGGGAGCCATTTTAAATAGAAGCCGATTAAAGCCGCCTGGCCGCAGCCAATGGATAAAATTGCGGCCAGGGCGAAGACCCTTTTAAAATAGAGCCCGAAAATTACGGTGGGGAACAACACCGCCAGACCGGTGAAAGTCTGGGTGGCAATCTGCAGAATGGTTGCCGGGGGTTTGTAAGCCAGTGCGAGACCAATCAGACTCAGCAGGATTACAAAAATGCGGCCGACGACGCTGGTCTCCTTTTTGGCTTTACCGAACAATGGAAATATGTCCCGGGTAAAAATGGAACTCAAGGTCAGCAATTGAGAGTCCATGGTAGACATGAGGGCGGCCAGCCCCGCTGCGATGACGAGGGCGGCCATAAAATCGCCCGAGATCGACGTCATCACCATGGGCAGGATACGGTCGGCCTGTTTGCCGACCAGGTCGGGAAAAGAAAGGCGGCCCAGAACCCCTAAGGCAATCGGCATAAAAAAGACCACGGTGCACACCAACGGATAAAAGATCATGATGCGGGCAATACTGCGATCGTCTTTAGCGGAAAAAAATCGCTGGAAAAGCTGAGGAAACATGGGGTCACAAAAAAACCAGAGAACCATGAAACTAAACCAGATCCCCAGTGAATATTTGCCCATAGCACCGGGACGTGAAAAAAGCTCCGGGTTGGACATCAGGACCTTTTGATTGGCAGCCAAAAATCCACCATGATACTGCGCAATGATTACCAGGGATGAAATCAGTAAAAGCAACATGATCAGGCCCTGAAACAGATCCGTCCAGGCCACGGCCCGCAAGCCACCGCGCAGGGTGTACACCAGGATGATAGCGGTTACCACAAGGCAGCCATAAAAATACGGCAGACCTAACAGCGCTTCGAGAGCATAGCCGGCCGCCATGGGCTGAAGCGCCAGATATGGAATCGTGAAAATTATCATGACCACGGCAAACAGGAAGGAGAGAAAAGGGCTTTGATATAATTCCTTGACCAGTTCCGGCGGGGTGACCAGTGCGTGTTTTCGGCCGACCTGCCGGATCTTACGGCCGATAATCCAGAAGGTCAGGGCCATAAACCCGGTCCCAAATCCCATGATGGGGAAAAATGCATATCCGTCCCGGTAGCCGGCGCCGGAGGTCCCGAAGACGGTAAAGGCTGAAAAATTTGTTGCCACCATGGTTCCCATCAGAATCAAAGGGCCCAGTTTCCGGTCTGCCAGAAAGTAAGTTTCAGGAGACGATCTCCAGCGTGTACGGGCAATGAAACCGATGGCCAGAACGATCAGAAAATAGGCACATAATACCGATATTTTG
>Ga0316192_10002523_pt1 | contig 13371 bp, 8 predicted proteins | sample MerIslwburrow_MG_FD_204931 | JGI IMG/M metagenome (GOLD analysis project Ga0316192, IMG submission 204931) | Coastal sediment microbial communities from Maine, United States - Merrow Island worm burrow | ecosystem: Environmental > Aquatic > Marine > Coastal > Sediment | place: USA: Maine...
TAGCCGTTTGAATATCCTGCTTAATGGCGGTAATTATTTCTTCAATTTCAAAATCAGCCGTGTAGGCCATGCCTAAATTTGGAAGAATTAACAGCGAAACAATAATTAACCAGAAGGACTTCTTCTTAACTATGCTTTTTAGATCCAATTTATTTTCCCAATTAAAATTCAGAACTATTGATGTGTCGTAAATTTACGCTATTTTTTTCTCAAAATGTTGTAGGTTCTTTGGAAATAAGGGCCTCACGAAAAGTATTTTCGATTGAGGTCAGGAGCCCTGAAATTGATGGCTCGGTAAAACGTCCTGAAATTTTGTTTAATGCCATCTCTGCGAAGTAGACTGTATCGCAATGTTCAAAAATAGGCGAATTGGCTTTTTATTTCCTCTAAAAACCGGCCAACGGGCTAACCCGTTTCAAAATACTCGGTGCTTGGCGCCGTTTTTGTGGGTTCGACAACACCATGCCCTCTGGACCCGGATTTTTATTTATATATTTTATCACAAAATTACAAAAATTTCAGATTCGATGACCCAAACTGATGGTTCAAGTTTCAGGCCCGCCCTGGTGCGACGGCCGTTATCAAGGAGATCAACCCTTTGCTATTTAAAAGATATGCCGTGGATACAACTTCTTAAAATCAGGTCTGGACCAGGGGTTCCCCGTTAAGGTGCACTCACTGACCTCTTACAATAATATCAGGCGTCGATCGGGACGTTGGTGCTGGATACTTGTTGAAGCGCAGTGGAAATCCCAGGTTGTCAAGCATCACTTCCGGCTTGGAATAAAATGCTTACATCCAGAGAAATGGTATTTTTATTGGGATAGATGACGAAGTCTGGGTTTGATTTCTGGAAAAGTAAATGGAGATGATCGGATTCCTATACGAGGGTTGAACACTTGGGCAGCGTTTCCCATATAAGATCGACTGATAAAAGAAAAGAGCAAAGCGATACCGAGAATCCGCAATCCAAAATCCGAAATCTAAAATCGCCTCAAAGACTAATCAAAGGGGAAAAATTGTGACAAAAGTTAAAGGCCAAGTCATGCTTAATTGTCAACACCCTACCCCCCGGCCACGGGTACCGCGTAAGGACCTTCCTCAATAAAAGCCAAGGTCGGTTTCTTGCCGGCAAATCTCGGGTGATTGACCGCGCAAATAACCGCATTTTGAAACATAGCGGTCGCCTTCTGCTTGTCGGTCGCAAAACCGGCATCACCATCAATAAAATCGTAACCGTTTGGTCCCGGTATGATATCGAAATTTTCCTCCGGTATTTGCGGACAGCAGTAGATCAATCCATCCATGCCGACCTTACGAAACGGTTTGCCCCACATCTCAGGCTCCCATTGATCTTTGGTAAAGATCCAGTCCGGATACGCCAGGATATTGTTATAGCCGTCCGGGCCCTGAATTTTGAATAGATGCAATAAGGTTTTGTACTCCTGGGAGCCGATGGGTTCAACGTCGATGTTGTTGGCCAACATGACAATCAAACCCTGCTCTCTGACGGCAGGCATGGCATTGACAGCGGCTTTGACAGCCTGATAATGATTGCGGCCGACGTAGCCGGCGTGGGTTAAAACAATATCGAAAGGCTGCGCCACCGGAATCATCACGGACTTTTTCATGGCTTCATAAGCTGCTCGGTGGGCTTCCTCCAAGGCACCCGCAAAAACTCCGGTCAGGCACAAACGCTTGTTGAGGGTAACATTGACCAGGAAATCAATTCCCACGGTTTGAGCAACCTCCAGAGCCTCCTCATGACAGGGATTGCCTTCAAGAACCAGGTTGATTGCCCTTGGGTCTTCCAAAACTTGTACGCTATGAAAAAACTGGATGGTTTTGGTATTCACCAGGGCCGGGCAGACAGCCTTTCTACCCCCGGAGGCCCCTGCCATAAAATGACTCTCAACAAGTCCCGTGATGATTTTGACATCCGATTCATAAAAAATTTTATTCAAATGAACCTGGGTTCCTCTTTTGGTTTGAGCGGCCAAAACCATGGAATCGTCGTCCTCGCAATCGTGATCCATGATTCGATAATTATCCACCACCACCTGGCCGTACATATAGACTCGCTCCTCAAGGGTGCTGTGCCGGTGCATTCCATTACCAATAACGATGACAATGTTCTCTCTTTTTACGCCGGTCTGTTCAATAAGTGCCAGCAAGGGCGGCAACAAGCCGTTTTCCCCTTTGTAAGGAGCGGGGCGGGTAATATCCGATACCGTGATGCAAACCGTAAGATCATCAACGGGCTTGCCCTTTGAATAAATAATTTCGGAGATAGCGGGTGAACCGGTCGGCTGATTCAAGGCCTGGGTAATTTCTGCCGCTGAATCGACTACACAGGGCATAGACGGCATGCTTAAAATTTCACAGTCTCCAGGTACCTCAATGTCCAAAAAATCATCCCCAAAATCCACCTTGATTTTCTTCCAGCCCCGGGTATCCGCACCCCCCATAATCTCCGCAAATTCCTTTTTCATAGTCGACCTCTCAAATTTATTAATTTGCCCAATTAATAGTCAATTTCATAAGGTATTGCAATACCAGAAAAGGAGGCACCCAGGATAACGTCATAGCAAATTCTAAACATGTTGCATTAGAAGGTCATATAAGACAATAAAATCCCAAATCTCAAGCACCAAATTATTTACCCTGTTAAATAAATCAATTGGTGGCGTGACCGTGTTAGCTATGAAAATCACATTGTCAACCTATATCGCAAGGCCATGCGGGATGATTTAACAGGGCAGGTAAATCACAAATTTCAATATTTGTTTGAGCCCGCCCTGGCGCGATTTGGTTGGTCTAAACCATCATCCGTTGTAGGATTTCAGTTAGAGGCAATTTATGCCGTAAGGGTTTATTCGGTCTGGGCCAGGGATTTGGTTTTTGGTGCTTGGAATTTTCATTATGCAGGTAATTTTTGTTTAATCAGTCAACTACTTGGATAAATGACGAGGCCCTGAAGGGGCACCTCTTTTCCGCATTCCCAACTCCGAATTCTGTTCAGATTCCCCATTCCGAATTCAATTCAGTCCGGCACTTCGATCTGGCGAGGATCCGTTACACCGGGAGTATTGAAAAAATGGTCGGTTTGATACATAATTCGATTGAGCATGTGGTCCAATTGCTGACGATATGTCTCGCACTCTTGCCGGGAGGCGTCAACGGGTACATATAAGTAATCATCGGCATATAGGGCAACAATGCGGGCAAAAGCTTTGGGAATAATGGTCCGGTCCCAGCTCTGCAATTTCCAGTAGCGATCCGCGCTCCATATCACCGGAATTATTGGAAGCCCGGTACGTTTGGCAAGATAGATGATCCCAGGTTTGGAGACAAAGCGCGGTCCTCTGGGTGCATCCGCCACCAGCCCGCCTTTGTATCCTCTTTTAACGAGAGCTTCCATTTCTCGATAGGCCTTTCGCCCATCCCGGGATGATGATCCCCTGGCGGTGATCCATCCGAAACGCTTGGCCGCCTGGGCGGCCAGTTCACCGTCTTGGCTGGCACTGGCAATTGAAACGATGTTCCGGTTTCGGTACCAGTAAATAACAAAAAACAACCCCCTGTGCCAGCTGGCATAGAGAAGGCCTTTTCCGGGATTATCTTTTAAATAACGCGCTTCTATCCCGCGGCCGAACTCGGAGATACGGCAGGTGCTCAGCCATAATGTCGCCACTAGTTTAGCAACCCAACCAAAGGCATAAAAGGCCGCACGTTTCCAAATCTTCATAATGGTATCAATTTTGCATCGATTATACGATACGTTCGTAATGAGATACTCTATCTTGCGACCAAATTTTTAGCAAGCCGTTTCGATCACTAGTATTCGGCAATGTAACTATCCAAAAGATTATTGAAATTAAAGAAAAAAATCGAATTTTGCTTAAATGTATCGACCGGTCACATAAAAAATTCTGTAATAGAAACTCAAATTATTCTTTTAAATTTTGCTTGAATAAAATTAAAACCGTCATTTTAATGTCATAGAAGCGTTACTGTGTAAAACCTGTTGTTATAAGCGTAAACGGGGTTGCCACCTGAAGATTCGTGCTTACGATATTGCTGAAGGCCTTTGGGGAATCTAACGCTCGCACACCTGGACATACTGGAACATCACTAAACTTCTCTGCTGATTGCTCGCCCAAGGGCCTAAGCTGCTCTTTTCAGGATTACCCTCAACTCCAAAACCATATAGAATTTGTGGGGAGCGCAATACCGACCTAATGTATGGTTTGCATGGCATTGGCCGACGAATATTATCTATCGGGATTTCAAAAATTTATTCCAGAAAACCAATATTCCAATTGGGGCCAAGCCCCTAACTTGAATCTTTCGGGGAGGAAAAATGTCTAATAACGCCAACACACTCCGCCACCATCTGACCGAAGTAAAAGAAGGCAAACGTTGTTTTGAAAATGCTTTTCAGGGTGTATCGCGAATGATCCTGAACAGCGACATCACAAAAGTAGTGGTCAACGGTAAAACAACTTATGATTTCAGTCTATTCCGTGAGGGGCCCAAGCATGTGATCGGTATTTACGATGAGATCAACAGTTTTGTCTCCTATGTGAAAGATGCGGCCGAAGGGGGATCATCCAAAGAAATGGCCTTTGTGCTTGTGGGCGAGCCGGGAAACGGGAAAACCTTTTTGGTTGATTTTTTGTCCGCTAAATATCGCGAGTTCCTGTCAAAGGAAAAAAACCGCAAGTACACGTTCAAGTTTTTAAATCTCGCTAAGCTGGAAAACTACGGCCGGATCGCCACGATTGAATCGCAAACCTATGAAGACCCAATGATCCTGGCGATGAATCTGTTTGAAGAGTCTGATCAAAATAGAGAGTTTCTTGCCAAACAAATCGGTTTTTCAGACAAAGAAGTTGAGACGCTATATGAGAATTACCGCCCGATCGGCGCCTGCAGCGGTTATATCTGGAATGATATCAGGAACTTTACCGGTGGCGCCATCGATGAAATGCTCAAATTCATCGAAATCATCCCGGTGCCGCTAACCGAAAGTTTGGGAACCGTGACCGGCAAATATCCCGCCAAAGATAAAATCACCTCCTCCTCGGTCGACCTGTTGGGTGAGGAGTCGATTCAGCGCCTGCTGCACATCACGGATACCAACAACCCCTATCGGTTTGATTTAAGACGCGGCGCCTTGGCCCGGGTGGCGGGTGGCGGCATTCATTTCAGTGACGAAATTTATAAAAACAAAAAAGATTTGGTACAGGTGTATCTGGGGGTCATCCAAAACCGCAGTATCGAAATCGACGGGTATAAATGGCCCATCGATACCTTAATCGTTGCCACCAGTAATAATTCGGAATTTCACCGATTCCTATCCGAAAAAGAAGAAGCCCCCATTGTCGACCGCTGCCGCATTTGCTACGTGTCCCACAACACCAATTACAAGCTGCAAAAAGACCTCACGAAGTACGCCATCGGAAGCGAAACCCGGACGACCTTGACAAGGGAAACTCTGCACCAGGACCCCAATTTAAATTATGCAGCCTCCATTGCCGTTGTGTTGTCACGTCTGCCGCGGTCAGAAAAATTGACGCCGGTGGAAACCATGAAACTTTCTGCCGGAGAGGTCGCCGGCGAAAAGAGCATCAAAACATTGGCCGAAGTCATCGATACCCTTAACCAGGATCCGGAAATTATCAACCGTTTTGGTCAGAAAGGCCTGGGACAGCGCAATCTTGGACGGGCGATCCAGTTGCTGATTGAAAGCTCGGAAACCAATGAAGGCCGGTGCATGTTCGCCAATGACGTTTTCAAGGCTCTGGATCGAATCATCCTGGATTATGTCACCGAAGCCAATGACAGAACCAAATACCTTGAGGACCTTAAGACCGCCAAAGGCTTATATCGCGAACGCATCATGACCGAAATGTTCAACGCCTATATGGACGAGCCCTTTGCGATTCGAAAAGATGTGATGAATTACGTTAACATGATCATCGGAATCGATGCGGAAAATTTGGGTCCCGATAAGATGTGGAAATATAAGGACCCGCAAACCGCGGATTTAAAGGCGCTTAAGATCGACGAGCGCTATATTAACAGTGTCGAAGAACGGCTGGGACTTAAGAGTGAGGAGCAGCGCGAGTCTTTTCGCACTTCCATCCGTAAAATTTATGGACAGAAGATATCCGTCAATCCGGATTATGATTTTATGGACAACCTTGAGCTGGTCAAGGCTGTCACCGATGTGCGGTTAAAATCCGATATCGCCGGTGCCGGCAGCCTGATCGGTGCCCTGGCAAATCGAACCAACGAAGAAAATCAAAAACTCTACGACCGCATGGTCAGCACCATGTTAGATAAGCTGGGGTACTGTAGAACCTGTGCGCAGAAGACAATCGAATATTTCTGCACACAGGAGGATGAGAAGTAATCGAATTCGGATATCGGAATGCGGAATAACGGGAAGAAGAGAAAGTGTAGAAGACAGATGTCAGAGATCAGCGCCGCCTCCGGCTGCGAGCGTCCAGCCTGATCGAAAAAGAAATTTAACGAAATGCGATTCTATTTTTCTGACAGGATCAACAGGATGTAAAGGATATAGCTATACGAAGGCAAAATAATCCTGTAAATCCTGTCTAAACTAATGAAGTCTCATCAGAGAATGCTATTAACCAATGACGAATGACCGGTTTCAAGTGACCAGTTTCAAATAACGGGGTAAAACACCATGAAACCTAAACTGAGCGACCTGTACAATAGACTCAAAAAACGCGGTCTCACCAGCCAGCAAGATCAAAAAATGCGGCTGGAACTTGAATATACAGGCACCCATGATCTGCCCGAAGATACCCCCCCTGGCGCCGGATCTAAATCTGGGACATCGGGTTCACGGGATATTTACGCTTTCCACGATCTGACTTATTTACAGGGTATGACCGCCATGCGAAGCACCCCCACCGTCAGCATCCGATCCATTGACGAGCTGCTGAAGCGCGATAAACAAAGGGAAAAAGATGGATTCCCCCGCAAGATCAATGTAGGCCGCCTGATTAAACCGGGGAAAAGCGGCAAGGACAAAATCGTGATCGTCCCCAGCACGGTCGAAGAAAAATTTCTCCATGACACCTCCTTTAAAACGGACGAAGACCAATCCAACGGTGGCTCGGGCGACGGCGAAGAAGGAGATGTCATCGGCGAACAACCGGTTCGCGAACAGGATGGACAGGAAGGCGAGGGTCCCGGACAGGGTGAAGGTGGCCAGCATGAAATGGAATCAAACGCCTATGATCTGGGCAGAATCCTGACCGAGCAATTTGAACTACCCAATCTGAAGGATAAAGGAAAAAAACGTTCGCTGACCCGTTACACCTACGATTTGACCGACAAACACCGTGGATTCGGTCAACTGCTCGACAAAAAAGCCACCCTGCGCAAAATCGTCGAAACGAATATACATCTGGGAAATCTGCCCGATACCGGCAGTATCGATCCGGCCCGTTTTCTGATTTCACCCAATGATCTGGTATATCGTATTTTATCCCGCGAAAAAGACTATGAGTCTCAGGCCTTGGTTTTCTTCCTGCGAGATTATTCCGGTTCCATGGCCGGAAAATCAACAGCGCTGGTGGTGGCCCAGCATGTAATGGTATATAGCTGGCTGCTGTATCAATATGCCATGCAGGTGGAAACCCGTTTTATCCTGCATGATACCGAAGCAAAGGAGGTACCGGATTTTTATACCTACTACAATTCGAAAGTCGCCGGCGGGACCCAGGTTTCCTCGGCCTATCGACTGGTCAACGAGATCGTCGAGGTAGAAAATCTGGCCAGAGACTACAATATTTACATCTTTCACGGCACCGACGGCGACGACTGGGACACGGATGGTAAAGAAAGCATACCGGAGTTGAAAAAAATGATGACCTTCGCCAATAGAGTGGGGATAACCATTGCCGAACACACAACCACAGCCGGCCACAACACCGAGGTTGAAAAGTACCTTAAAAAATCCGCCCTCTTGGAAGATAAACCTAACTTGCTCAGACTGGACGTAATGCAGGAAGATGCGAATGAAGCGCGGTTGATAGAGGGGATTAAGCACTTGATATCGGAATAAAATTCGGTATTGGGTATTGGGTATTTGTTAATCGAGCACCCAGTACCCAATAACCAATACCCAATAACAAGATTATTATGGAACTCATTGATCAACACACAAAGAAAATTATGGAAGGGTGCAAGCGCAGGGCCCTGGACGCAGGTCTTCAATTTCAGGATGAAACCCTGGAGTATATCGTCTCCAATCGGGACTTGCTTGAACTTAGCCCCAAGGTGATGATTCCAACCCTGTATGACTACTGGGTCCATGATGTGGAAGTCCTGAAAGAAAAGGGTAGATACGAATTGTATCCGAGCAATCCCTATGAAACCGTTATCAACACCCGTCCCGCCATCTCTTTTTACAATGACAACAATCCTGACTGGATGAATGTCATGATTTTCTATCACGTTTTGGCTCATATTGATTTTTTTCAGAACAATCTATACTTCCGCCACACCTGGGACTACGATTTTACCGGAAGCGCCCTTTCGGATAAGCGCATGATTGCCAAACTCAGGTCGGAAAAGGGCCACTGGTTGGATTATATCATCGAATTTTCCCGAGGCGTCGACAACTTGGTGGGATACCATGATGAATTGTCGCGTCTGAATAGGCCCGCCAGGACCAACCAGTCTAAAAAACTGGATTTTTATTTCGACGTATTTCTGCAGTCGAATAAAAAAGTAAAGATCACCGAGTATATAAAAGAAGTTAAACGGTACAATGACTGCATTCAGCATAGCAAAGAACTTGGAGAAAAAGTCTTTTTTTCGGAAGTGCTTAAAAAGCATCCGGAGTTCGATACAATCTTTAATAAAAAACTGAAAGAGAAGACCGACCAGAAATTGGACCTTCTACAATATCTGATGACACACTCCGAATTTCTGGCCAAAGAAAAAAACAACTGGATGAAGCCCGTAATGGAAGTGGTTCGCAAAACATCGCTGTTCTTCCAGCCCCAGATTCGAACCAAAATTATGAACGAAGGTTGGGCGAGCTACTGGCATGAAACCCTTTTTTTGCAGGACGACCGCATCGAAGGACATGAGGTTGACTTCGCCCGCACCCATTCCGGCGTCACCTCCATGCCGCGTGTGGGATTAAATCCTTATGCCCTTGGGATGCGTCTGTTCTATTATATCGAGCAGCTCGTGGATAAAGGCAAATACTCCATTGGGTTCAAACAAATTTCTGATGCCAAAAAACGCGAACAGTTTGATGCTCAAACCGGCCAGGGAAAGGATTTTATATTTAAGCTGCGCGATAACTTTAATGATTTCATGTTTATCAATACATTTGTTGACCAGGACTTCGTCAACCAATATAAGCTCTTTGTAGCAGGTCGGCGTTTGAACCAGACCAAAGGCGTCTGGGAATATTATGTCCAAAGTCGCAGCGCTGACAGTTATCGGCAAATGCTGCTGGACACCCTCTACCATCCTCCCTACATTGAAATTGATCAGGATAAATCTAAAAATAGCGATTTGTATCTGGTACACCGATTTGAAGGTAAACCCCTGGTAAAAGAATTCATTGCCAATACAATGCTGGGGATTGAATACTTATGGGGCGCTCCGGTACGGCTTGAAACCAGTGAAGTGATCCAGGCTGCACCCGTGCAGGCACGAATCCCCATTCCGGGTTTAACGATGCCGCTGGATGAAGATCCTAGTGCAAAAGAACTAAAATGGCAGCGGGTTGTGTACACCATGAAAGACCGCAAGCTGTCCAAAGAAAACATTTAAGGCCAAGTGAGTCTATCCGAAATTGGGTGGCATACATAGTCCGATCATGGGCGTAAAAGGAGCCAAAGGCCGGAAGAAAAAATGAAGATCATCAAAGAATCGAATAACCCATTGGAAACAGATACGGCGCTTAACCAGGATGATGATTCCGCCGCAATGAGCATTAAAAATGCCATGGACAACCTCAACCACAGTATGAGCAAATTTGAGCGGCGCACTTCCATCCCATTTGAAGCCTTTCTCAACGAGCTAGTCGCCGATCCATCGGTTGTGATACGCAATGTTTTCCAGATCTTCCACGATATGATGAAAGCCTATGTGGGGGAAGGCACCGAAGAATACCCGGATGACCCCGAATCCATTCATTATGTACTGTATGACTGCAACAAACTGTTCGTCGAAGGTTCAGATTATCCGTTTTTTGCCGATCGTCTCTTTGCCAATCGTTTGATTAATCTGGTGGAAGCACTAAAGCGAGGTGCCCAGCAAAACAAAATCTATATTTTTAAAGGCCCTCCAGGCTGCGGCAAAAGTACTTTTCTCAATAATCTGCTGATGAAGTTCGAAGAATACGCCAACACCAATGCCGGCTTACGGTATGAAACCGTATGGCATTTTGACCGCAAAATCTTGAAAGGCTTCCAAGATTTCGATACCCATCCGCTGCTCGAAAAATTAACTCAACTTCTGGAAACTTCTTCTCCCGATCAAACCGAGCGGTCGTCTGATAAAGATTCGCGAAATTCCTTACAGGGGTCCGAGGCATATGCAGCAGCGCACTTCGCGCCGCGCCTGCTGGACGATATCATCGAGGTGCCGTGCCCAAGCCACGATAATCCAATATTGATGATTCCCAAACACCATCGCCGGGACTTTTTTGATGATTTGTTTGAAAACAACGAGTTCAAGTGGAAGCTATCCACGGAAAAAGAATATGACTGGGTATTCAGAGACAGTCCGTGCACCATCTGCAGTTCCTTATATGAAGTACTTCTGGACCGTCTGCAAAGCTCTCAGAAAGTTTTTGACATGCTCTATGCGCGCCCCTATCGTTTCAACCGTCGCATGGGAGAAGGCATCAGTGTCTTTAATCCGGGAGACAAGCCCTTAGGGCAAAGCGTTATGAGCAACCCCATTTTACAGAGACACATCAACAGTCTTCTAAGAGATAGCAATCGGGTCCAGTACATTTATTCCCGCTATGCTAAAACCAATAACGGGATTTACGCTCTGATGGATGTAAAGTCCCATAATACCGAACGGTTGAGTGAGCTTCACAATATCATCAGTGAGGGGGTTCACAAGGTTGAAGATGTCGAAGAAAATGTAAATTCATTGCTGCTGGCCGTCATGAATCCGGAGGATGAAAAAAACATTCAAGAGTTTCAGTCATTTTTAGACCGGGTGGAGTACATCACCGTCCCCTATGTTATGGATCTGGCCACCGAAGTAGAAATTTATCGCGAAATATTCGGCAAGCACATCGATGAACGGTTCTTACCAAGGGTTCTGCATAATTTTGCCCGGGTCATCATTTCATCACGCTTAAATCAAAAATCTGAAGCCATGCTCGAATGGATTGGCGATCCCAATAAATACCGCCTCTATTGTGACGAAAATCTACAATTGCTTAAAATGGAAATTTATACCGGGTATATTCCCGCTTGGCTCAACGAAGAGGACCACAAGAATTTGACCGCTAAGTTGCGGCGTAAAATTATCGCCGAGTCGGAAAAAGAAGGCGAACATGGGGTTTCCGGACGCGATTCCATTAAAATTTTCAATGAATTTTACTCTGCCTACGCCAAAAAAGAAAAACTGATCAACATGTCGGATCTATGTAAATTTTTTACGAAAATCCATGACAGCGTAAAGGATCTGATTCCCAAAGGATTCTTGGACTCATTGCTTCGCATGTATGACTATACGATTTTGCAGGAAGTCAAAGAGTCACTCTACTACTACAATCAAGAGCAGATCTCCAGAGAAATCCAAAACTACCTTTTTGCGATAAATTTTGAAATCGATGCGGTCGAAACCTGTACTTATACTGGAGAAAAATTGGCAATCACCGCAGAATTTCTCGACGGTATCGAAGGTCGACTGCTGGGAACAAAGACAGATAGTACCCAGCGCAAGGCATTTCGTAAGGCTTCTCAAAAAGAATACACCACCAAAACATTAACCCAGGAAATTATGGTGGAAGGGTTGCCCATTACGGAGACAAAGATTTTCCAGTCCATGCATGATCGATATGTATATAATCTAAAGGAAAAAGTGTTGGACCCGTTTCTGGAAAACGAAAATTTCCGCAGGGCCATAAAGGACTACAACAATGAAGATTTTAAAACCTATGACGGGCGCATCAGAGATGATGTGAGCTATTTGATTGACAATCTTTGCAAAAAATATCGTTATGCGGAGCAGGGTGCAAGAGAAGTCTGCATATATGTCATTGACAATGATCTTGCGAAAAAATTTTCCAATCCGTAAACCACACCCCGGATAGACCGGAAAAAGTTGCCACGAAGGCACAAAAACACAAAGGCAAACCGTTGGTTAAAATATATTTTTGTGTCTGCGGGTTTTGTTGGCGAAAATGTTTTGCCACAAAAGTAGGTAAAAACCTATTACCAAGCTATAAATTCCCGATTCGCTCAATTCGGTAATGTCGTTTCCGAATTTATCTGAGCTTTCAAGCAATCGCAGTATTCATCAAAAATATAATACATACATCGATCGGCAAATCGAGATTTCTCATAGAAGCAGCAGCCGGCCTGCTGATTCCTGCTGTCGGCTGTGCAAATCGACATTTCTTCCTGCTTACAAAAATTAACTGTCAGAGAAGACATTACCATCACCCCTCCATGTAAGAGATTTTTCCCAGTTGATTGGTTCCAAGAAATTTTTCCATTTGATTTAAAACTACTGGTAACAGACATCACAAAATCCATCGGCGAGAATTTTTAGGCGGTTCTATTTTCGGGCTGGAATTTGCATCTATTGTTATTATCGGTTGGAAAGAAACTTTTCTTAATGGAGTCAATAGATTTAAGAGCATAATTTATGCCAGAATTAAAACAGAATCACAAATTATTGAAATTAGCACATTTTACTGATTCCTTTAGGAAAAGCAGCCGCGTTCAGATAAGGACATTTTTACCAACCCCGCCATAACGTCAATACCTTGACTAAGAACCAAGATGATGATTCTCAAATAGCACGACATTGAATATGGTTTTTCCTTATTTAAAATTATTAAGGATAACTATTTTGTAATGTTTTATTTACGATCCAACGAGCATCTTCAGTGGCTTGGCTGACATCCGTGGCCCAGGCCTTAATTTGTATAAATCTGAGAAAGATAAGACATTGTTAGGATCTTTTTATAGAGAACAGTAAGAAGCCAACCTGCCGCACTCTCCGAGGCGTAGGCTACGAGCCCGCTTCCAGCCCGTAGGCTTATGGGCATGGGCTTACAGGCCGGAGGGGAGGCCAGGGCGGGCTGAAACCAAAACCTGGTTGCAGTTCGGA
>Ga0316192_10002524_pt1 | contig 13370 bp, 13 predicted proteins | sample MerIslwburrow_MG_FD_204931 | JGI IMG/M metagenome (GOLD analysis project Ga0316192, IMG submission 204931) | Coastal sediment microbial communities from Maine, United States - Merrow Island worm burrow | ecosystem: Environmental > Aquatic > Marine > Coastal > Sediment | place: USA: Maine...
GTAGGCGTGAAAATAGACCTCGCCGAAGGCCTCATCGCCTTCAATATCGATCAGGACATTGCCTATAAGATGCTGGTTTGCCACGTGCCCTTGCAGTGCGGAGGTGGCGAAGTCGATGAACTCGGCCGGGCCGCTGTTGAAAAAACCGTATTCGCACCAGCTATCCTCCCAGAACTGCTCCAGCAGCAGTTTTGCATCCAGTCGGTCCAGGCCGCGCATATAGCGGCAAGACAACTCATAGATTTCCTGTTTGGCTAGATAAGCCGCCAGTTTGCTGTCCATCAGGCGGTCCCCCTGTTACTGAGAAAACTGTGCAGGGGGTCGGCTGCGCCATGCGCGCCTTTCGCCATCGCTGCGAAGGCTTCGCTGCCTCGCAAGTCCTCTATCTCCCTGGTCTTTGCCCAGTCCATCACCACGCGACGGTGCAGTATCCGCCATGCACCTTCGCGCTTTTCCAACAGGTCCAGGTAACGGCCGCCGAAGCACATTTCCAGTGCGGCGCCGGGCAGCAGGTGGTCGGCGTTCACGTAGGTTTCACAGTGAGCGCGGGAGGCCTGCAGGTCTATCAGCATATTGCTGAGAGCGTGTCGGGTAAGTTCGTAGTTGTCCTGTAGCGCAGTCACGACCAGGCCTGCAAAATCTTGCGCAGGCCCCACGTAAGTGCCGTAGTCGACCTCTGCATCCGGCCAGTAGCAGGATTGGAGGGCCGCACTGTCCGCACGGTCGAGTCCGCGGCAATGACGGTGGAGGATATCGGTAATGGCCTGGCGGTCGGACATTTCCCCGGGGGAGGGCGGGTTGCCTGTCTTTGTATTCATGCTGCGCTTCTCCATTATTGTCGCCGGCCGGCTTGCAATGCCGGATTGAGACGGTACATAATAAAAACAGTCGAGCCTGATTGTATTATTGATTGCGAGGCGGCGTCCAGTCGCCGCAGCGGGAGACATCCATGACCACAGAAAACAGCCAACCCGGTGAGGCGCGCGCCAGCGGCCCCAGTGTGGCCGATACGCTGGCGACTGATTCCAGGGGCGCCCCGCCGCCCCTGTTGCAGCAGCAATATCAGTTCCTCGGGGACAGCGACATCCCCTGCAGTCGCTATACGTCTCGCGCCTTTGCAGACCTGGAGACGGAGCGCCTTTGGGGGCGATGCTGGCAATGGGCCTGTAGGGAGGAGCATATTCCGGATGTAGGCGACAACTATGTCTACAACATCGGGCCCTACTCCGTCATTGTCGTGCGCAGTGCGCAGGGCGGGATACAGGCCTTTGTGAACAGCTGTACGCACAGGGGAACCCGCTTGCTGGGTGCTGAGGGGGTGGGCTTCTCCCCCAGAATTACCTGCCCATTTCATGGCTGGAGCTGGAGCGTGGAAGGCAAACTGGAGTCGCTTCCGGCGCGCTGGGATTTTCCGCATGTCGGCGATGATTCGCACGACCTGCAAGCGGTGAAGTGTGAAACCTGGGGCGGCTTTGTCTTTATTAACCTGGACCCGGATGCGCTACCCCTGGCCGAATACCTGGATGTAATGCCCCAGCATTTCCAGCACTATCCACTGGAGCGGCGCCGCGTGCGCCTGCATGTACAGAAGATCCTGCCCGCGAACTGGAAAGCGGCGCAGGAGGCGTTCATGGAGGCGTATCACAATTTCGAGACGCATGACGCACCCAACGGTGCGAATGCGCAGTACGATATCTTCGGCAGCTACGTCAGCCGCTTTATCCACAACATCGGCAATTACAGTGCAGAATCACTGGCGGACTATCCTGGCAACAAGTGGCGTGATCCGCCGCTCACGGAAAACCAGCTACTCCAGAGTTTATCGGTATTCGGCCTGGAGCAAGAAGAGGTTCCGGCAGGCGAGACCGCGCGCAGCGTCGCGGCAGAAGACCTGCGCCGGCTCATCGGCAAGGCCCTGGGTGTCGATCTCTCCAGCGTCAGTGACACTCTCATGCTGGATTCCATCGAGTATCACCTGTTCCCAAATATGTTTTTCTTCCCGGGCATTACGGTGCCCATGGCCTATCGTTTCCGCCCCAATGGCGATGATATCGACAGCAGTATTTTCGATTTGATGGTATTGGAACCCCTGCCCGAGGGAGCGGAGCATCCCGAGCCGCCTGAGCCCTTCAAGCTGAGCGTGGAGCAATCCTATACCGAAGTGGAGGCACTGAGCTGGTTGGCACCGGTATACGATGAAGACACGGGAAATCTCGATTTGCAGCAGCAGGGCTTAAAGGCCAGTCGTAAGCCGGGCATTACCCTGGGCAACTACCAGGAGGCACGTATACGCCGGGTACACCTCACGCTGGATGAATTTCTAAAGGAGTAGCGAGTGAGTAGTGGAGAGTTTTCCCGGGTGGCGGGTATGGATGATTTACCGCGCGGCGCAAGCCTGTGTGTGGAAATCGACGGGCGGGAAATCCTCCTCTGCCATACCGCTGAGGGCGTGTTCGCAGTGGATAATCTTTGCAGCCATGCGCAAGCTCGCCTCTGTGAGGGCAAGCTGAAGGGGCAGAAAATCCTCTGTCCCTTGCATGGCGCGGCCTTCGATGTACGCGACGGCCGGGCGCTCAGTCGCCCTGCGATACGGCCAATCGCCAGTCACAAGGTAAAGCTGGATAGTGAGTCTATTCTGGTGGCGCTAGGCGACTGAGGCGGTGCTCGCAGGGCCCGCTACCAGCCGGGTGCCTATTCTGTCGCCTTTACCCATGCTGCACTCTCTGGCAAACGGGGCTAGAGCTGCACCCGCTTGGTGAAACCGCCGTCTGCAACCAGGTTTACGCCGGTAATGAGGCTGGCTGCAGGGCTCGCCAGGAACGCTACGGAGTTGGCGATTTCCTCTGCGCTGCCCATTCTGCCCTGCGGGATCTGGGCCAGTGTGCTGTCATACAGCTCGGCCATGTTGCTCTTGATGAAGTCCCAGGCGCCGCCCTCTATGAACACCGGGCCAGGGGAGACGCAGTTTACCCGGATGCCGGCGGGAGCCAGCGCCTGGCTGAGTTGTTTGGAGTGAACAATCAGCGCGCCCTTGATCGCGTTGTAGGGCGCCGGGCCCATAAAAGTCTCTACACCCGCTGTGCTGGAGATAATCACAATAGAGGCTGCTGCGGATTTTTCCAGGAAGGGCATTGCAGCCTCGATGCCGCGGGTGGTGCCCAACAGATCGACGTTGAAATTGTTTTCCCAGCCCTGTTCGCTCATGTCGCCACCGCCGGCGCTGACATTGGGGATGAAAATATCGATGCCGCCCAGCTCTTCACCGGCGCTGGTGATCCAGGCCTGGTAGCTGGCTTTGTCCGCCACATCGACGACCGATCCGGTGACTTTCACGCCCTTGGCGCTCAACTCGGTAACGGCGGAATCCACTTCCTCCTGGTTGCGGGAGCAGATAGCGAGGGAGACGCCCTCGTCTGCCAGCAGGTTGGCGATAGCGCGGCCTATGCCGCGGGTAGAGCCGGTGATGACGGCTTTCTTGCCCGATAATCCGAGATCCATGTCTGTCTCCTGAAGGTGGTGAGTTGAAGTACAGGCAGCCCGGATTATGGTCCATGCCGGGTGGCCGGGGAGGGCCCGCCTGATGATCAAATTCGCAACGATTTTAAAAGTAGCAAACCCGCTCTAAAAAAACAATCAGATTTGACTGTTTATTTTCTATTCGCTACTGTGGTGCGGCCTGGAGCCTTAATTCCGGGGCCAACATAAAAATGCCGCACAGGCGGTATACTCAGGAGATAATAATGGCAAAGTGCCCCGCGGATTTTGACTTTTTTTCACCGGAGGTCATTGAGTCCCCCTTTGAGTTTTACGCGGCAATACGGCGAGAGGCCCCGGCCTATCAGCTGCCGGGCACCGATATCTACATGATCTCCCGGTGGGAAGATATACGACGGGTCAATCGCGATACCGGGACCTTCTCCAACAATTTCCAGGACTTGCTCAAGGGCGCGGACCCATGCCCCGAGGCTGCGGCTATCTACGCGCAGGGATACGAGCAGCCGCCCACCCTGTTGACCCTCGATCCCCCCGAACACAAGGTCTTTCGCTCGCTGATCAACAAGGTATTCTCCTCTGCGCGAGTTGAGAAAATGCATGCCTATATTGAACAGGTTGTGGATGAATTGATCGATGATTTTATCGACAAGGGCGAGTGCGAGTTTGTGCGCGACTTTGCCACGCCGCTGCCGGTATTTGTCATCGCTGACCAGTTGGGTGTGCCGCGCGAGGACCTGCGCCGTATCAAAGCCTGGTCTGATGCCTTCGCCTCCCGCCTGGGGGGAATGGCGAACCCGCAGGAGGAGGTCGAAAACGCGCGACTGATTGTTGAATACCAGCACTACGTGGCGAAAATCATCGAGGCGCGCAGGGCGCAGCCGCGGGATGACATGATCTCTGATTTGGCAAACAACACCATCAAGCATGCGGACGGTGAGCGCCTGATGACGATAGAGGAACTGCTCAGCATGATAGAGCAGTTACTGGTGGCCGGAAATGAGACAACGACATCGGCGACCACCGGGGGCATGCTCTCCCTTATCCAGCTGTCTGACCAATTGCAGATTTTGCTGGACGACCCCGGCATGATCGATAATGCCGTAGAGGAGATACTCAGGTTTGAGTCCCCTTCTGCTGGGCTGTGGCGTGTGGTAACCAGGGATACCGAGATTCAGGGCGTGGCTATCCCCAAGGGCGCACTGCTGCAACTGCGTTACGCCGCCGCGAATCGTGACGAACGGGTGTTCGATAACCCGGACAGCATGGATGTGTGTCGCAAGAATGCGAGCGACCATATCGCCTTCGGCTACGGCATCCATTTCTGTCCGGGTGCCTTTTTGGGCAGAAAGGAAATGCAGGTCGCTTTTGCTCGCCTGTTGCTGCGGCTGACCAATATCCGGCTGGCGGAAGGCAAAAATGACCTCACCCATTGGCCCAACATGGTGCTGCGGGGCCTGAAAGAGCTGCACATTACGTTTGCTAGGCGCACACAGCCCTGAACAGGATAGCGACAACCCGCGGGAAAATTTTCGAGGAACTGATATGAAAGCCGCAGTATTTAAGGAAGTAGGCACGCCATTGGTAGTAGAGAATGTCGCTGATCCCGAGCCTGATCCCAGGGGCCTGGTGATGAAAGTGGCTTACTGCGGCGTGTGCGGAACAGACCTGCATGCAACCCGTGAGGGGCTGACCACAGCCTGCTGTGGCCAGATACTGGGGCACGAGTACGTGGGCGAGATTGCGGAAGTGGGGGCGCAGGCAGAGGGCGACTGGCAGATAGGGGACAAGGTATGCGCCTTGCCCTTTATCGCCTGTGGGCATTGCCTGCCCTGTGCAGCGGGTCGCTTCTTTGAATGCCAGGACAAAAAGGTGGCCGGTGTGGACGCGCCCGGTGGTTATGCCGAGTTTGTGGCCACCGGCGCACAGGAGACCATTCGCTTGCCGGACGGCCTGGACCTGGAAAGCGCTGCGCTGGTTGAGCCGCTGGCAGTGGGTATCCATGCGGTGCGTGTCGCGAATCTTAAAGCGGGCAGTCGCGTCATGGTAATTGGCGCGGGGCCCATAGGCCTGACAGTAGCGCTGTGGGCACGGTTTTTCGGCGCCCGTGAAGTGGTGGTCAGTGAGCTGGCCCCCAGTCGCGCGGCCCTGGCCGTGAAAATGGGCGCCACGCGTGTTATCCGTCCGGACCCTTCTGGTGGAGCCGAACAGTTGCTGGCACAGTTTATCGATGTGGCAGGCGGCCCCCCCGAGGTAATCTTTGAGTGCGTCGGTGCGCCTGGCTTACTGCAGCAATGTATCGAAATGGCGCCCCAGCGCGGCAAGATAGTCCCCGTGGGGGTCTGTGAGCAGCCCGATAACATCATGCCTTTCTTTGGTTTGATCAAGGAGCTGCAGATCCAGTTTGCCATCGCCTACACCCGGGATGACTTCGATACCTGCCTGGCCATGCTGGCTGAGAAGCGCATCGATGTCTCTGCTATGGTGACGGATATTGTTGGCCTGGATGAATTGCCGGAGGCGTTTGAGGCCCTGCGTACCCCCAGTCATCAGTGCAAGGTATTAACGCGTATGTAAGGGGGTGTTCCCCTCAGACCGGGCTCCCTGTAGCCGGTGCTGTAAGTGAAACGGTAGCTTCCCCTTCCAGCAGCACGCCGCGCTGGGCATGTTCAAGGCTTATATCGCAGTCTGCCAGCAGCTCGCTCCCGGTTTCTCGAAGCGCTGTGATCGTTCCCCGGGCAATCACTCGCTCGCCGTCCAGTACCACCTGTGGGAAGCGTGTCACCATGCTTCGAATGCAACCCGGGCCCGCCCAGGCGTGTAGCATGTTGATCATATAGCCCAGCCCCAGCGGACCCTGGTTAATGGTACGCTCGCCCAGCCCCAGCTTCAGCGCGGCCACGGCTTGTCGATCCCAGTGCAGGGGATTGGGGTCACGCAGAATAGCTGCCATGGTGCGCATCCGCTCCGACGAAACGTGCTCCATAACCCATTCAGGAATAGGGTCGCCGACACGGTGCTTCACAGGGTGTCCCTCGTGTAGTGCCAGGTGATGACAGAGCGGGCCACAGGCTCCCCGGCCGGCAGGGACACGTCGAACTGGAACTGTATGCGGTCGTACAGTTTTCCCTCGGCATTGCTGCAGCGCTCGGCCGACGTGATGCGGCCTGCAACCTGGTAGTCTGTTTCCTCCCACAATGGCTGGAAAAACGTCCAGTCATAGCTCTCTATCATGATGGAGAGGTCTGATTCGGCCTGCCCCAGTGCGAACATTTCGGCAATGCTGGTGCCTGCGCCGGCTATAGGCAGATGGAAAAGCGCGCTTGGATGCGCCATTCCACCCGGCAGCAGGTCGGCGCCGGTGCAGCCTGTGAGCAGGAAGTTTTCCCAGTGCGCGATGCGATAGGCGCCTCCGGGAAACTGATATCCCGCCAGGGACTCGATGTCCTCCTGTGAGGGAAATGTGGTCTCCATAATGACTTCCTGCCATGTCAGACTGAAAAGCTGATAGTTACACTAGCTCAAGTGCCTGCAGAATAAAACATCAGGGACTGACGGGTGTGGTGTACATGGGCTTGGCCTTGTAAAAAAGAAACAAACGAGACTGTTTTTAATAAGGTTCAGCTGCTAATATCTACTGAAATCAATTGGTCACTTCCACAATAGTCAATAAACGGGGTGTAGAACGATGGATTTAAGTGCCTTTCCCTACCTGCAGGGCAATTATGCGCCAGTAGACGAAGAGCGAGACCTCTCGGAAAATGAGCTGCGGGTTGAGGGAGAGATACCGCAGAAACTCGTCGGCGCCTATATGCGCGACGGCGCCAACGTGGCCTTTCAGCCAAATCACTACGTTTATCCCCTGGACGGGGACGGTATGGTTCACTCCGTCTATTTCCAGGACGGTCATGTCTGCTATAAGAACCGTTGGGTGCAAACCAGCCACCTTATGACGGAGCGCAAGTTTGGTCACACCATCTATGGCAGTGTGGGCAAGTTGCTCGAAGTTCCCCAGGAAGTGATAGACGCCGGCGGCGAGCCGAGTCCCATCCGCAATACCGCCAATACCAATGTTCTCTACCACGGTGGCAAGCTGCTAGCCATGTGGGAGGGTGGTTTCCCTCACCTGCTTAATAATGACCTGTCTACGGTTGGCCTGTTCGACTATGACGGGGCATTAAAGCCCGGAGATGCACTGACGGCACACCCCAAAATCTGTCCGGACACTGGCCAGCTTATATCCTGTACCCAGCGCTGGGACAGCGCGAATTACTACGTGCAGATTTTTGATGCGCGCGGTGGGCACATGAAAACCATTCCCGTGGAATTCGAGCGCAAGGGCATTATCCACGATCTACAAATTACCGATAACTTTATTGTTATTTTCTATGCACCTGGCTTCCACAGTGTGGAAAAAGCGATGAAAGGCGAGGACCCCTTCATGTGGGAGCCGGAGCTGGGTACCAAAATTATTGTAATACCCCGGGACGGCAACAGTCCGAATAGGGTGTTCGAGACGGATGCTTTTTTCAGCTGGCACTTCTGCAACGGATACGAACAGGGCACGCAGTTGATCATCGACTATATCTGGATCAACTCGATTCCATTCACCCAGGCCCAGGGGACCGGCACGGAGAAGCAGCCTCGCCGTATGTACCGTATGACGCTTGATCTGCCAAGCGCCCGGGTGATCAGCAATGAGCAGTTCTCGGATGTGTTCTGTGAGTTTTCCCGGGTAGATGAGCGGCGTATGGGCAAGCCCTATCGCTATGGCTTCGCCGCGTCCTCAAACCGCGACTGGGGCGACGCCCACGGCTATAACTGCACCGGCCGCTATGACTTCCAGAGCGGTGAAACCAGGCTGTGGGAATTCGGCGAGGAAGCCAATGCCGGGGAGCCTGCTTATGTGTCCAACCCGGACAGTGACCGAGAAGAGGACGGTTGGGTGATGAACTTTGTCTATAACCCGGGGGAGGGGGCCTTCCTGAGTATATTGGGTGCCGGAGACTTTGAGCGCGGGCCTGTGGCCAAGGTCCATATACCCGGCAGGGTACCCAACGGATTTCACGGCAACTGGATGCAGGGGCTGACTCTTTGAACCCACTTGCGGGTATCACAAGATAATCAACTGACGAGGCGACAATGGCTGCGGATAAAGAGGGATTTCTCAGGGCTCGCCTTACCACCCGGGAGTTCGAGTATCGGGTGAGCGAAGAGTTCGGCAAGTGCGTGTTGGTCCTGCACCATGACCAGGCGACCAAAGACGGTTTCTGTCTCGCGATGCATACCGTACTGAGTAGGTATAGCAGTGCCAGTTCAGCCTGACCGGGTCCTCGTCCAGGGACTGTATAAGCTTGAGGGGGCGGCTGCTGGTCGTTTCAATGATGTACGGGAGCAGCGCCGCCGGGCATTTAGCGAGCACGCGGATTATCTGGGTGCGGCTTCCTATGATTGGCTGGATGGTCGTGGCAGGGGCCTGGCCAATCGCCTGCTGCGACGCATGCGGGGAACGGCGCGTCCTGTCGACGCCGTGGAGGTCTTCGCTATCAGCGAGGCTATCCTGCGCGAATCGCTGGCCAGTGCAGCCGGGCGTTTGCGCTGGCAGGAAGTTGCCGGCTGCTCGTCGGGCGGTTTTGACACGGCTCGCTCTTTTATCCTGATGGGCCGGCCCATCCGCTTATTGGAAGGTGAAAGCAGCGGTCAGAAGGTTCTCTGGTTTGGGAATGGGCTGGGCCATCTGAGCCAGGCGGAATTTGTAGAGCATTACACCACCCGCCACGGCCCGCTGGTGGCCGGTCACGCTGAAGCTATTGGCTTGCGCAGCTACCTGCAGGTTCCCGCACAGCAGAGTGAACTCTGTGATTCCCTTCGTGAACTGGGCCTGGGTCAGTCAAAGCCTCCGGCTGTTTTTGCCCAGTTGATTGTGGGCGCGCCGCCACTAAGCCCGTCCATGTTTCGGATCAGGCGCGCCGCCAATCGCGAGATCAAGGCCGATGAGCAACGCCACATCGATTTTGCCTCTTCCATGTTACTGCTTTCGTCTCAGGCGGATCTGAGTGTCACAAAGTGAGAGACGGGGTACACTAAATGAGAAATTTCACTGACCGGGCAGGTGAATCGAAATGGCTTCGTTGCTGATTTATAGTATGCCGGTACCTTCAAGCTATAGTGGCGGAAGTTTCGGTAGTTGACCAAGCGCAGGATAGAGGCGGTATGCTCAGACGAATAAAAAATATATGGCGTCCGGAGAATTTCCACCTCCAGCACATGCTGGGCCGCGGCAGCCCCTGCTTCGAAGGCTGGTATTTCAAACTCGTAGATGCGCAGGGTTCGCAGCCTTACGCGATCATCCCGGGCGTCTTCCTCGGGACCGACGCCCACGCGTTCATTCAGGTACTGGACGGACGGGCCGGCAGCTCTGCCTACCATCGCTTTCCGCTCGAGGATTTCTCAGCCGATAGCGCCAGCTTCGATGTCCGAATCGGTCGCAGCCGCTTCAACCGTCGCGCTATCAAACTGGATATCGAAGCCGGCGAGACATCAGCCGGGCAAGCTGTACAGGGCACAATCCACTTCAGCAATTGGCTCGGGTGGCCGGTGACCCTCACCCGGCCGGGTGTCATGGGGCCCTACAGTTTCGTACCCTTGATGGAGTGTAACCACGGTATTCTCAGTATGGATCACACGCTCTCCGGCGAGCTGGTCGTGGCTGATGATCAGACGTCTTTCCAGAATGGGCGCGGCTATATTGAAAAAGACTGGGGGCGCGGCTTTCCCCGTGGTTATGTCTGGGCGCAGAGCAACCACTTCGAGGAAGAAGGCGTCTCCATCAGCGCTTCCGTCGCCCGCATCCCCTGGCTGACCGGCTCTTTCCGCGGCTTCCTGATTGGCTTCCTGCTCCGGGACAAGCTATACCGCTTTACCACTTACACCGGGTCCGAAATCGAGCATATCGAAGTGGATGATCACAGTTACCGTCTTTCGGTGCGCGACAAGACGCACCGTCTTGAACTCAGCGCCAGCAAGGGGGAGGGCGCGCTACTCCACGCACCCTATGACAAACAGATGGTGGAGCGTGTTGCGGAAACGATGACCTCCAGGGTGGACCTGCGTTTTGAGCGTATCGCCGGCGGCGAGACCCTTTTTCAGGGCAGCGGCGAGCACGGTTGTCTTGAAGTACAGGGCGATCTGGATGCCATATTGCATCACTGAAAAAGAAACCGGCATGTCAGAAAAACCTGGACGAAGCGAAAAGACCGGGCAGATTAGCGCCAGGACAGCAGCCTCACTATGCGCGGCATTGGCGCTGTTGTCATTTTATCAGGAACCGTCTTGTGCGCAGGAGCTGGTACTTGAGGAAGTCATCGTCACTGCCCAGAAGCGCGTGGAGAATGTGCAGGCCATCCCTGTCACTATCAACGTGATGCCTGGCGAGGAGATAGAGAAGTTCAGGATACGTAACATCGTCGACCTGGCCGGTTTCATACCCGGGCTGGAGATCCTGCCGACACCGCAGAACCTGGCGAACATCACTGTCCGCGGCCTCGGCACCGGCGCGGGCAACGAAACCTATGACCAGTCCGTGGGGCTGTTTATCGACGGGATCTATGCCGGGCGGCAGCGCGAGTTCCAGGCCTCACTGTTCGACCTGGAACGGATTGAAATAATCAAGGGCACCCAGAACTCGCTGCTGGGTAAGAACACCAGCCTCGGCGCTATCAGCGTGGTAACCCAGAAGCCGGGCGATGATCTTGCAGGCTATATCCAGGCTGATTACGAATTCGAATACAACAGTTTTTACAGCACCGGCGCGGTGGACCTGCCCGCTGGCCCCGGCGCAATCCGCCTGGCCTTCAACCAGGTCAGCGAGCAGGGGTATGTGAGGAACACATTCACCGGCAATAGTGTGCCGGAGCGAGAGCAGGCGACAGTCCGCCTGACCATGCTATTCCCGTTCGCTGACGATGGTGAATTGACCCTGGGCTATCAATACGATGATCTGGATATTGACGGGGATACCTTCCAGATCGCGAAAGACACGAACGGCATTATTGCAGCGTTGGACCCGGCAGTGAGAGCTGGACTGAACGAGAAAAAACAGGCCTATACTTCCTTTGGGAAACAGGGAGAAGCCCTGGACAAACAGACGGGTGACCGCGCCTATATAAATTTCGAGTATCCATTGGGAAGCCACACGCTGACAGCGCTCACCGGCCTGTCGAACTATGATAACGAGCGCGTCATCGATTCTGACTTCACCACCGGAGACTATCTTTCGCTGGTGGTGGACCAGGATTTTTCCCAGTTTACCCAGGAGCTTCGTCTGGTCTCCACCGATGAGGGGCGCTTTACCTACATAGCCGGGCTGTTCTACCTGGACAGCGATTTCGACCTGGATGAAACCCTGGACACGGCTTTTCCTCCGCCCTTTACCCTGGGCCCATTTCCCCTGACAGGGGCCCGGCTGAAATCCTATCAGCAGGACACGCGAGTGATATCGGTATTTGGCCAGGGCGAGTTGGAATTGGGAGACAGCTGGCGGGCCACGCTGGGATTACGCTGGACCGACGAGGAAAAAGATGCGGTATTCGCCAACACGCACCTGCGAAGCTCGCCCGGAATCGGAATCATCTCCCCAGAGGTAGCGCCGACTTCGCTGCAAAGGGAAGAAGACAATTTCGATGGCTCTATAAACCTGCAATGGGACCTCAGTGATAGCGTCATGTTGTACGGATCCTGGGCGCGCGGCAGCAAGAGTGGTGGTTTTTCCGCCGCGGTTTCTCTGCCGTCGGATGCGGAGTACGACACCGAGGAGGCGGATACAACTGAAGCGGGGTTGAAGATGCAGCTTTTTCGAGGCGCCGCCATTCTCAACTTTGCCGTTTTCAGAACTGAGATAGATGACTTCCAGGTCGTGCGTTTTACCGGCCTTGGATTTGACACGACGACGATTCCAGTTGAGAGCGAGGGTGTGGAGATCGAATCACAGTGGGCTGCCAGCGCGGACCTGACACTCGCGGCCAGCGTCACCTACACCGACGCGAGTGAAAAGAACACGGGGGACGCGATGCCGGGTTCACCGGATTGGTCTGGCAGTATTACCGCGCGCTATGAGCATGAGCTGGGCCTGGGCCGACTGCGCTGGCGGCTGGACGGCGCGTTGAATTATGTCGATGAGCGCTACACGGACAGGCAGGAGAAGTTTCTGATTGACGCGGTTAGCATTTTCGACCTGCGCCTGGCGGTGTTGCCGGTTGGGGATAATTGGGAAGTTGCACTACTGGGTCGCAACCTGCTGGATGAGGAAGTCAGCTTCGAATTCGATTACCCCATTTTTGGCGGCGATGACGAATCCACGACCGTGGCCAGCCTGAACAGGCCGCGTACCATCGCTTTGCAGGGGCGCTATAACTTTTAGCGGTATGGCCTCTCTCAGGCGAATTGATAAATCCTAAGGCATTGCGGGAAGGGATCAGGTCAATCGTGATTAGGCTGGAATAAGCGGCTGAATCTGGTCTTGGGTTTGGCGGTAGGCATTAGACGCTGATCACTTCGGAGCAATTCACCAGCAGAGATTTGAGATCGAGATAGCGCTGCGTACAGGCTTCCACGATAGCGCTGAAAGGAGGCGACAAACGCAACCAGAAATAAACCCGGGAATACACCCCGTGAACATCTGTTGTCCTTTCTCACGAGGAACTCAAAATCAGCCGTTAGACAGTTTTAGATAACCGGCAATAAAAAAGGGCTGCATTTCTGCAACCCTTTGATATTACTAGCTAAAATGGCTCCGCCTGCTGGGCTCGAACCAGCGACCCATTGATTAACAGTCAATTGCTCTACCAACTGAGCTAAGGCGGAATGGCGTTAACCAGAGG
>Ga0316192_10002525_pt1 | contig 13368 bp, 9 predicted proteins | sample MerIslwburrow_MG_FD_204931 | JGI IMG/M metagenome (GOLD analysis project Ga0316192, IMG submission 204931) | Coastal sediment microbial communities from Maine, United States - Merrow Island worm burrow | ecosystem: Environmental > Aquatic > Marine > Coastal > Sediment | place: USA: Maine...
AGGCAAATCGCGGCGGCGGCAAAACGTCTTGAAGCGGAGTTTGGATCTAATGAGACCATCGCAGGGCGGTATCAGCTGAAGATAGATATCCATGATAAACCCTATCGGCTGATGATCTCACCGTCAGAGCATGAAACCGGACTAACCTGGATCATCGCAACGCTAGTGCCCGAAAGTGATTTTTTGGCAGACATTAAAGCAGGGCGTTATCGGCATATCAGAATCGGAGGCCTGGCGGTATTTATCACGTTATTGTTTGGCGCTGTCGTGGCGGCAATTTCGATCTGGCCCATGATGGATTTGGTTGCCTTCGTACACCGGATTCATCAAGGTGACCTCGAGCATGAATTAAAACTCGAATATTCCACCGAGTTTGTCCAGCTTTCAAAACAAATGAACGCCATGGCTGCGGGTCTGAGAGATCGTATGCGGTTGCGAAATTCGCTGGCATTGGCCCAGGAAGTGCAGCAAAACCTCCTGCCGTCCGGCAATCCTGAAATCAATGGTTTCGATATTACCGGCCACGCGACATATTGCGATGAAACCGGCGGAGATTATTTTGATTTTCTGACGATCGCGGGACAGCCGGATACCACTGCCGCAATCGCAATTGGCGATGTGGTCGGACACGGGGTGGCTGCCGCCATGCTCATGGCAACCGCCCGCGGTATTCTCCGCAGCCGATGCCGCACACCCGGTACCCTGGCCGACTTGCTTACCCATTTGAATTCTCTTCTGGTGGAAGACACCGGAGGAGATCGATTCATGACCATGCTGTTGATGACGGTAGACGCCAAACGCAAAGAGATGCGCTGGGCCACTGCCGGACATGATACGCCTATCCTTTATGATCCGGAAACGGATCACTTCAGCGAATTCAACGGAAGAGGTATGTCTTTAGGCCTTGTAAAAGGGGTTGCTTACGAAGAGCACCTCTTCACCGATGTCCAACCGGGCCAGGTGATTATGGCCTTGACCGACGGGTTGTGGGAAGCATTTGACAGGGACGGTGAAATGTTCGGCAAGGATCGTGTACGCAATCTGATCCGGCGTTTCGCAAACCTCTCTGCAGCCGAGATAAGCGAACGAATTAATGCAGAACTTTCGCGCTTTCTGGGTGTCAAAAGCCCTGATGATGATCTGACTTTCGTTATTGTAAAAGTACTGTGACGGTAATCGAGGCCTCGTCATTTCGTTTACAATTGGGCCATATTATTTGCACAAAAACGCTGCACCAGTCATTGACCAGTTTCCAGTATCCAGGCCCAGCCGACCGACACTCAACCCGGTGCGGCCTAACTTACTCTCTTTAAATTCGTCCATGCTGACCTTTCGGAATGATGACGGTAAACGTACTTCCTTTGTTGGGTGTACTGGTAACGGTAATATCCCCGTTGTGGGCCCGGGCAACAGCCCTGGCGAAACTGAGGCCCAGCCCGGTGCCGGCCTGAGACCGGCTGGGATCGCAGCGATAAAAGCGTTCAAAAATGTGGGGAAGATCCTGTTCTGAGATTCCGATGCCAGTGTCTTTTACCGATATCAGAGCCGACTGATTGTCCATAAAACGTATGTCAACGTCAATTGAACCGTTGGACGGTGTATATTTGATGGCATTATCTATCAGGTTTGCAATCATTCTTTGAATCAGGCGGATGTCGCCATAAATGCTGAATTTTTCGGGTTGGTTACAAACCAGTTTAAGGCTTTTGTCTTCGGCCGGAGAGTGGAACAAAACGCAGGCATCACGAACAAGCCCGGTAATATCCATTTCTTGGCGGTCAAGCCGGCTGACACCCGCTTCAGTCTTCGAAATCATCAACATGGTGTTAATCATTTCCAAAAGCCGATCACATTCTTCAATGGTGCTGGACGCCATGCCTTCGTAGTCCGTTAACGACGATCCGGCGGTTAGGGAAATTTCGGCGATCCCGCGAATCCGGGTGAGCGGACTTTTGAGGTCGTGGGCGATGTTGTCACTCATCTCTTTGATCCCGGTTACCAATTTCTGGATACGATCCAGCATCTGATTAAACGTAATTGCCAGTTGATCGATTTCATCCATTCCCTTTTTCACCGGGACCCGCTTTTCAAGACTACCGTCTGATATTCTGCGCGCAGTTTGCGTCACCGCTTCAACCCCCACCAGTGCCCGTCTGGCCATGAACCAACCGACCACAACAGCCAGAACAAACAAGATGGCCATGGTGATGATAAAGACCCTGCGAAAGATTTCGATGATGCGAGTATGGTTCTCCATGGATTGCCCCAGCTGCAACATCATACCGGGTCCGATAATTGCGTAAAGTACGCGTATCTTGTGCCTACGATCGGGGATGTTAATGGTGTCGAAAAATGGTGCCCCATCCTTCAGCAAATGGTTGACGGCACGCTTATTTATCCCGATATCGCGCCAGTAAGACATATTGGAGGAAGAAAATACCTGGCCGGTAATATAAAGCAGGCGGAAAAAAATCTTTTTCTCACCTGCCGCCTGGGCCTCAAGAAAAGCCTGACGTTTAACTGCTTCGGTGCCCTGTGTCGACAATATCGATGAAAAAGCTCTGACCTCGCTTGAAAGACCCTGATCGGTCTGCTGCCGTATGACGGAAGTTATCAACAGATAGAAGAAAAAAAAAGCCACGCATGCGGAAAGCATAAATATTCCTGCATACCAGAGGGTCAACCGAAATGCCAGGGTATGGCGCATTTTAAGCAGATTTGTTTTTAAGGACATAGCCCACCCCGCGCACCGTGTGGATCAACTTAGTAGAAAAACCCTTATCGATTTTTTCCCGCAGCTTGTAGATCCGGGATTCCACCACATTGGTCTGTGGATCAAAATAATAATCCCAGACATGTTCCATGATCATGGTTTTAGAAACTACACGCCCGGCATTACGCATTAAGTATTCGAGCAAGGAAAATTCCAGCGGCTGCAGCTCGATGTTCTTACCGGCCCGAATGACTTCCCGTGTAATAAGATTGATGGTGACATCTGCCACCATCAGTTTGGTTGGCTCTGTTACATCACTGCTGCGTCGAATCAAAGCCTGGACCCTGGCCAGCAGCTCTGAAAAGGCAAACGGTTTGGTCAGGTAATCATCGCCACCGGTATGCAACCCTCTAACGCGATCGTCAACTGATCCCCTGGCACTCAAAATAATCACCGGTGTCTTGATCTTCTCCCGCCGCATTTGCTCAATGAGTGACAAGCCATCCAGCTTGGGAAGCATAAGGTCGATGATGGCAGCATCATAGGGTTCGGTCAGGGCCAGGTGCAAACCATCTTCCCCGTCAGCGGCATGGTCCACAGCAAAGCCCTCGGCTTTAAAGCCTTTAACAATGAAAGACGCGATTTTACCGTCATCTTCCACCAACAATATTCTCATCATATCCTCCCATAGCATGGAGAAATTGGGTGCAACCTATACCGGCAAAAGGTTGTTTTAACGATGTTCATTTTTTCGGTTCCTCCCGAAAAAAACAACTAAGCGTTAATGCCCTTTGCCTTATTTTTCCGCCTTCCCTCCGGGGCGTAGGCCCCTATTACCCCTACGGGCCGGAGGCCACATTCAAAATTCAGCCTTCACTCCCCTTCGCCCCATGCTCTATGCCCTCTGTCTTCTGTCATCTGCTATCTGACCTCTGCCTCCCGGCCTCTGACATCTGCCATGAGTCGCCCTGCAATCGCCACCCACTCGTCCTGTGAACTAATTTCAAGGATTTCAAAACCGATATTTTTCATGGAAGCTACCACCTGTTTTTCATTCTTATCTACTATTCCCGAACATATAAAGACGCCGCCTGATTTTAACACCCGCCTGATGTCCTTGAGCAAATCCAAAATCACCTGGCTGAGGATGTTGGCGGCAACGATATCATACTTCTCCCGGATACCTTCCACCAAGTCTCCGCAGCTGACGCGCATGCTTTGCGCTTTGCAGCTATTCAACTTTAAATTCTCGGCAGCAATTTCCACTGCTGTTTGGTCATTATCAACCCCATAAAATTTTCCGGCTCCAAGCTTTGCGGCTGCAATCAGCAGAATTCCGGATCCGGTTCCTACATCTAAAAATGAATCCCCCCTTTTTAAATATGTTTCAATCATGGCCACACACATGGCCGTGGTCGGGTGCGTTCCGGTCCCGAAGGCCATGCCGGGATCCAACTCGATGACCAACTCACCGGAATCAGCCCGGTAATCCCGCCAGGTCGGTTTGACCACCATATTACGGCCGATCTTTTGCGGCCAAAAATACGCTTTCCACGAGTGCGCCCAGTCTTCTTCATCAAGTTCCTTGTAACTCACCCTGTAAATCAGGCCGAGTTTCTCTCTGAATTGCAGCAGTTTTTCTTCAAGAATTTTGCATCGTTTCTCGATCCGGTTATCGTCGGAGAAATACCCGGTCACCGTATAACGATCAGGGCGCCCGATAATATCCTCCGGCCATCCCTCCTCGGGTTCGATCCGGGGATCTTCAACAACAACTCCCTGCAGACCGAAATCGTAAAACACGTCGGATATCAGGTCGACGGCCAGATCTTTATCCGAATGATCAAAAACAATCTTTGTTTCAATCCATTTCATTTTTCTCCAATAGTGCTTATTCTCGCACCTACCCACCCGTCGCCGCAGTGGCCCTCTACCCGCCTGGCATACAAAACACGCGCGGTCAGGCAAGGCAACCCGGTCCGCGCCCTCGTTTATTTTAAGCAACCGGTCGGGAGTATCTGGGCCTGATGCTGTTAACTATTTGACATCATATAATAATTGATATAATTACAAGTCCTTATTATTCCACATTATTTCAATTTCTTGGCTTGACCCCAGTGCAATCCAATTACTTAAATATGCCTTTAGTTCCATAAAGTTTTGACGATATAAAATACAATCTGATCTGGGGCGTCAAACTGCTATCTCTATCCCACAGAAGAGAGGGATGATATCTGTCGCCATTCAACCCTCTTCAACCACTTTTGTCTCCGATCCCACGCTCCAAATCCGATAACGCACTTCGACGCCCTCGGGCGTATACATTACGATAGGCAAACGGCTGTTGTAACGGATAAGGTAGGGTTCGCCACCCAGTGTGATAAAACGATTAACTTTTGGCACGTTCGGATCGATCGCCATGCGGGTGCCGGCCATTGGCCCTATTTCGCTGACAATGTAGCGTGGAAACCCCCAACCCTTAATGGTTTCTTCCTGGATCTTGCCGCCGAAAAAGTATTGATTCTTTTCGTCAACCAGAACGGTCTTTCCTATGATCAACTCCACTTTGTAGGTGGATTCGTCATCCAGTTTCGGAAGTTGGAGGACATATCGAACCTCTCCCTTAGCAGGAGGTGGAAATGCTTTCATATTGTCCCCAGCGTGAACAGATAACACTGTAAAGAAAAGACCAAGGGCTGTGATTGTACAGACAATTTTCATGTTTCTCTCCTTTTCGAAGTCTGAGTAAATACGTTATCGTATTTACGAATCGATGGACTTAGCTCTATGGCCAAACAGATCTTGAGCTTCGAATATTTTTTTAACGTTCAGACTTAAGCGGGCCCGGGCCTTTTTCGAATTAGTTTTTAAACTTCGCACCAGTTTCAGCAGGCTGATCAGGCCGGCGTGCTTGGGTACTATGTCGCTGACCGCTTTCATAATTATCACCGGTATCTGGTACTTCGCAGCCGTTAGTGCGATGGCAAAGGATTCCATATCAACCGCAAGCGTATCTTCGGCCACCCTGGCTCTGGATAGAACCGGCCAATTAAAAGTCTGGACCTTTCCTACATGGAATTCGGATTCTACTAAAAGATCGACAATATTTTCAATAGGTGAATTTTCCAGCTGAATTTCCCGATCACGATAAGCCAGGCGATTCGCAATGATCAGATGCCCGATGTCCAACTGTTTTCGTACGGATCCGCAAAAGCCTGAATTAATCAGCAAATCAGGAAGAAATCCCAGAGATCCGGTGCACACCTGCTGCGTTGCATGGCGGGCCCTTTTCAGCCCGATTCCGGATACAGCGACCCTGATGGCATTATCCCCAACTTGATAAATACCGGTTGTATTCTTCAACATATGCGGAACTTCGGCCCGCATTGCCACGATGAGGCCTATATTTGGCATCACTGTTGTCCAGAATCGAATTTCAGGCTTTTAGCCGAAAACATAGCAAATAGTGTTGAGCGATTAGCTTTTTTGTGGCACCAACAAACGCAGTCCAATATTTATTGTATTAGGTTGAACATCCCGTTCATTTATTGTGCCATAATGAAAACTTGGAAAAGTCTGGAAGGGATATTAACCGCTTGAAGATTATGAGAAGTTGAACGGCAATGATGGCAGCGGCGACCCTCGGCACGCACATCCAGAAAATGGATAGGCCCAGAGATAGAAACAGCGCGGGATCTTCGATCATGGAATGGTTGATGCCCATGGAAAGGTGCAGGCGTTCAAGTATCTTCAGCATCCATACAAATCCGTTCCAGCCCTTTGCGAGCCCGGAGGTCAGGCTGGGTCTCAATTTGTTGTTTGTGTTTTGCATGCTTCCTTATTTAATCTTTCCGCGAAACTAAATAAGTTTACGGATCAGATCGTTGGGTTTGGCTTTCCAGCCCAAATCCGGATAAACGCGGGTACCCGACCGGGCAATTTGAATCGGCTTTCCTTCCTCATCTTGCATGTCCCCGATGCAGGTGTTTCGAATCGCATGCCGGGGACTTAATATTTCCACCCGGTCGCCTGCCCGGCATTTGTTGCGAACCTCCATAAGGGCGCGACCGTCATGCACGGTAAGAACTTTGCCGATGAACAGATGGGTTTCTGCGCCCATACTAAAATCGTAATCGGGCACGGTCTGTTGTGGATCATCAAAGTAAAAACCCGTACAAAATCCCCGGCGATTGATTCTGGTTAGTTCAACCAGCCATTCGGGCTGTAAATCATAGCCCATGGGATCCTGGAAATATCGATCGATGGCTTCCCGATAGACTTTTACCACCGTGGCCAGATAATTGATCCCTTTCATGCGGCCCTCGATTTTAAGCGCGGATACACTAGAGTTGATCAAAGCGGGGATGTGCTCGATCATGCAGAGATCTTTAGAATTGAAAATATAGGTACCCCGGTTGTCTTCAGCGATGGGCATATATAGTCCGGCACGGGTTTCTTCCACCAGTGCGTATTTCCAGCGGCAGGGATGGGTGCACATGCCGCGGTTGCTGTGGCGATTGGTCATAAAACTGGATAGCAGGCAGCGGCCTGAATAAGCAATGCACATGGCCCCATGGACGAAGGCTTCGATTTCAATTTGGGCCTGCTCACCGATGGCTTGTATCTCAGCCAGGGTCAACTCCCGGGCCACGTTGACCCGGCGAATCCCCAGTCGCTCCCAAAATTCGACGGTTTTATAATTGGTGCTATTGGCCTGGGTGCTGAGATGCAAGGGGATATGCGGCATAAGTTCGCGAGCGGTTAAAATAACACCCGGATCGGCTACAATAACACCATCAGGCCCTACAGCGCCCAACTTCTCAAGATATGCAGCAATAAACGGCTGCTCATCATTGCGCGCATAGACGTTAACCGTCACATAGATCTTTACACCGCGATCATGGGCATAAGCGACCGCTTGTTTGATTTCTTCCAAGCTGAAGTTGCCGGAAAGATTTCTTAAGCTGAAATCCTTACCCCCGAGATAAACCGCATCGGCACCATAGTGAATGGCGATTTCCAGTTTTTCGAAATTTCCGGCCGGAGCCAGCAGCTCTATTTTCTTGGTTTTTGATTTCGGCATAGCGGATACGCGCTGCGATGAAAAGGGCATGTAACCGTTCACAGGTTCAGGGTTCAAAGTTCAAGGTTGATATGGCCGCAAAAAGGCACAAAAAGCACAAAAACAAAATTTCAGGGCTTGTAATTTCAATCTGTTACAATGAAAAAAAAATCGAAATTCTGACTTTTTACGAATCCATCAAGGTTAACGACAAAGTAGGCTTTAAACGAATTCTTTATATAACGTATAACCCAGAAGATCAAATCGATGCTGATTGAAGACCTTCACGGTGGAGCAGTCAAATTTGATGGAAAAATTGGGCATTTATAAAAAAAGCCACCTATTTGAGGCGGCTCGAATCGTTCAATCTTACTTACCCACTACCGTCAAGAACGAGGAAAACTTTACCGGGATAAGAAGTAAACCTGACGCCAAAGGAAAATTTTACCTATCTGCAAGATGGGAGCAAAGCCGGCATGAACCGGCTATCTCACTGAAATAGTAGTCATATTTTCTTATCTACATTTTGGAATGATTATTGCTTTAATTTTTTTAAACCAAATTGATAGGAAAAAAGAGGCTTATATGTCAACGGCAAATCATCTGACCATTAGGGACTATTTTGATCAAGTATTTACTGGAAAACAAAGAACTATGAAAGTTTTTTCCCTTTCTCCGCAAAGAGCCAATGCATCCGGGTCCGGGATGTTTCACCGGTTGCTGGCATCCCGTCAGATGCAGGGGGTTGAGAACGCAAACGTTAAAGCGACCGGGTTAACGATTGTGGATTATCTGGCCAATCCTCTCGGCGTAAAAAGTAGGTATCAACGTTCACCCGAATTGTCATCACCTGAAGCAAGAGCGGATAGATCTCCCGGTCGACAGGTCCTTGCCGCAACCAAGGTCTCGCCTGGAAAAGGCACTGCATCATCCCTGTCGGCGACGAAATCTGTGCCATCGCTTCGTCCATCTGGTGCCATGCCTTCACAAAAACAATCCAATTCCCACGAGCGCCACAAGATTGAAAAGAGCATTCAGAAAGCAGCAAGCAAATACAATCTATCTCCAGGGTTTATTAAAGGCGTCATCAGGGCGGAATCAAATTTTCAGGTAGACGCCGTCTCCCGCGCCGGAGCTCAGGGATTGATGCAGTTGATGCCGGCCACGGCCAAAGAGCTTGGCGTAACGAAGCCATTTGATATCGATCAGAATATCGACGGAGGATCCCGCTATCTGCGCAAAATGCTTGACAGTTTTGGCGGTGATGTCAAATTGGCCCTGGCAGCGTATAATGCAGGACCCGGAACTGTCAGAAAATATGCGGGCAATGTGCCTTACCAGGAAACAATACAGTACATCAATCGGGTTCTTCGATTCTCAGAGCAAACCGCCTAAAAAGTTTCTTCTTCGATCAAACGGGTCGCCCCGGCGGTCGGCGGCAGCGCTGACTTGCTATTTGACTGCCAGATGGATCACGGCAATGCCGTTGGTGAGTTTTTTGTAGTTAATGTGGGAGAACCCAATTTCCTTCAGCAATGCGGCCAGCTCATCGGGCATTGGAAACATGCGAATGGATTCGGGAAGATGGGTGTAAGCTTTGCGCGAACCGGCTATCAGTTCTCCCAGAAAGGGCATAATATAAAAAGAATAAAAATCATACAGCCGGCGGAACGGCAGGAAAGTCGGTTTTGAGAATTCCAGGCACATCATTTTCCCGCCGGGTTTTAAAACCCGGTACATCTCTTCAAATCCTTTTTTCATGTTCGTGACATTACGGATGCCGAAACCAACCATGGCAGCTTCAAAATGTCGGTCAGGGAAAGAGATGTTTTCGGCATTGCCCTGAACATATCGTATATGGTCTTCTATATCTTTGTGGGCAACTTTATGCAAACCCGCCTGGATCATGGCACGGTTAATATCGTACACGATAACGCGACCGTCAGGGCCGATATGCCGGGCTGCCAGAATAGCCAGGTCGCCTGTGCCGCCGCAGACATCAAGAACATCATCATTGGGAGCCAAATTTAGCATCCGGACGGCACTGCGTTTCCAGAGATAATGAATTCCGAAACTCAACAACGTGTTCATAAAATCGTAGTGTTGTGCCACCGAATTAAAATGCTGCAAAACCCGGTCGGTTTTCCGCTCGCGAGGCACCCGCTGAAATCCAAAAAAGGTGGTTTTGGTATTGTTTGCAGTTTTATCCAGCTGTCCTTTTCGTTTTTCATCATCCAGCCATATTTCTTTTTCTTTAAACATGACGCAATTCGGTTTGACCTCCAAAACCTGATATAGCCTTAGCCTTTTCGATAAATTTTTTGGCTGCGTTATCGGTCGATCTCCTCGATCTTTATGAACATGTACGACTTACTCGGAGATTTCTCACTATCCTTGCCAAAAAGATTATCTGAAAACCTCTAAATTTCGTTTTTCCGGTTCAATTTACCGTTAAGATAAGCAGATAAACCCAAACTGCAACTACGTTCATGATTTTTCCACCGATGAATCGGTTCCAATTTAATATTTCAATTTTTAGTCAAGATTTTGACACTATTGCGGATCTGGTATTAATTTTCTTATCTTTACACGGCCGCATTTCCTTGCGGAATCGGTAAAACTCGCTAAAATCCTATTAATTATGTCTCTGTTTCAGTTCTGGCATAAATAATGCTGCTAAACTTATGGATTCCATTAAAGGAAATTTTCTTTCCAGCCGATAATAACATCAGAAGCAACTTCCAGTCTGGATCGAAAAAACGCACAAGACATTTTCGCCGCCGGTTTTAGTGATATCTGTTTCCACAATTTTTATGAAGCATAGCAAAAGTTTTGTGAAACCGGTCAATAGAAAGAAATTTCGTACATGAAGAGGTGATGGTAATGTCTTATCAGGAAGTCAATTTTTGTAAGCAGGAAGAAATGTCGATTTGCACAGCAACCAACATGAGCCAGCAGACCGGCTGCAGCTTCTACGAAAAATCTCGATTTGCCGAACGATGTATGTATTATATTTTTGAAGAATACTGTGATTGTCTGAAAGCCCAGATGAATGCGGGAACGACACTACGGAATTGAGCTATTCGGGGATTTAGTGCGGCTATAAGTGATTCCTTACTTTTAATGGCCAAAAATTGAAATTCCGGTTATATGGATTACGGATTAGAAAATTTTTGCGCCAGATCGTTGTCAATGACATACATGCAGACTTCTTTTGCGCCTTGCTCCATATAACGGTATTTTCTGCATAGATTATCAATCAAATAGCTTACATCATCTCTGATACGCTTGTCATAGGTTTTAAAATCCTCCTTGTTGTAGTCTTTTATGGCCCTGCGGAAATTTTCATTTTCCAGAAACGGGTCCAACACTTTTTCCTTTAGATTATACACATAGCGGTCGTGCATGGACTGGAAAATCTTCGTCGCTATTATGGACAACCCTTCCACCATGATCTCCTGGGTTAAAGTTTTGGTGGTGTATTCTTTTTGCGAAGCCGCTCGAAATGCCTTGCGTTGGGTACCATCCGTCTTTGCCCCCAGCAGTCGATTTTCGATACCGTCCAGAAATTCTTCGGTTATCACCAATTTTTCTCCGGTATAGGTACAGGTTTCAACCGCACCGATTTCAAAATTTATCGCAAACAGGTAGTTTTGGATTTCTTTGGAGATCTGCTCTTGATTATAGTAGTAAAGAGATTCTTTGACTTCCTGCAAAATCGTGTAGTCATACATGCGAAGCAATGAGTCTAGGAACCCCCGCGGAATCAGATCCTTTACGCTGTTGCGAATCTTTGTAAAAAATTTACATAGATCCGACATGTTGATCAATTTTTCTTTTTTGGCGTAGGCGGAGTAAAATTCATTAAAAATCTTAATGGAATCGCGTCCGGAAACACCATGTTCGCCTTCGTTCTCCGATTCGGCGATGATTTTGCGCCGCAACTTGGCGGTCAATTTCTTGAGGTCTTCTTCATCGAGCCATGCGGGAATATACCCGGTATAAATTTCCATTTTGAGCAATTGAAGATTTTCGTCACAGTAGAGGCGGTATTTATTCGGATCGCTAATCCATTCGAGCATGGCTTCAGATTTTTGATTTAAGCGTGATGAAATGATTACCCGAGCAAAATTATGCAGTACCCTTGGCAAAAACCTTTCGTCGATGTGTTTGCCGAATATTTCGCGATAAATTTCTACTTCGGTGGCCAGATCCATAACATAGGGGATGGTGATGTACTCCACACGGTCTAAAAATGACTGAAACTCTTGAATGTTTTTTTCATCCTCCGGATTCATCACGGCCAGCAGCAATGAATTCACATTTTCTTCGATATCTTCTACCTTGTGGACCCCCTCACTGATGATATTGTGAAGCTCAGCCAACCGTTCGGTATTATGGGACTTTACATCCATCAGAGCGTAAATTCCGTTATTGGTTTTGGCATAGCGGGAATAAATGTACTGGACCCGGTTACTGTCTCTTAGAAGACTGTTGATGTGTTTCTGTAAAATGGGGTTGTTCATAGCACTTTGCCCTAAAGGTTTGTCACCCGGATTAAAGACACTGATGCCTTCTCCCAGACGGCGGTTGAAACGATAAGGGCGCGCATAGAGCATGTCAAAGACTTTCTGGGAGCTTTGCAGGCGGTCCAGAAGTGCTTCATATAAAGAACTGCAGATGGTGCACGGATTATCCCTGAAAACCCAGTCATATTCCTTTTCGGCAGCCAGCTTCCACTTGAACTCGTTGTTTTTAAGCAAATCGTCAAAAAATTCCCGGCGATGGTGCTTGGGGATCATCAAAAAGGGATTATCGTGGCTTGGGCACGGCACCTCGATAAAATCGTCCAGCAGGCGTGGCGCATAGTGCGCCGCCGTATATGCCTCGGAACCCTGCAAGGAATTTTGCGAATTGGTTTCAGGCATCTGCTCGGTCTGATCCGGATAGGAAGTTTCCAGAAGTAGAGATAATTTTTCGAGCACCGGATGGGTATCGTAATCTCTGAAGCCTTTTAATATTTTCCGGTCAAAATGCCATACGGTTTCATAACGCAACCCGGCAGTGGTGTTGGCGTATTCTTCGAACTTCATCAGCAGATTATTGAGAAAAGTACTTTTACCGCAACCCGGGGGACCTTTGAAAATGTAGATTTTGTTTTGCTGGGCACCCCGCTTTAATGCTTCAACCAGGCTGATCAAACGATTGGCAAAGAGACGATCGGCGAAAAACGGATAGTCTGAACCCTCGACGAACAGCTTGCTGCAATCATACAGCACATAGTGAATGGATTCAGGGTCATCGGGATATTCTTCGATACCTTCCCCCACATAGGCTTTGATCATATCGTGGAAGATCTGGAAAACATTGCGTATCACAACCGGCGGATCGGCAACAAGCTCGCTGAGAAAGGCTTCGAATGGGATGGAAGAGCGCCGCTCAAATTTGCTCATACTATGGTTGAGGTTGTCCATGGCCTTTTTAATGCTCTTGGGATCAGAAGCATCATTGTGGATGGCTGTTGCCTTTCTTTTCGAAGGCGTTTTTAACTTGCTATTGGTCTCCATTATCTGTCCTCTGACATCTGCCTTCT
>Ga0316192_10002526_pt1 | contig 13363 bp, 11 predicted proteins | sample MerIslwburrow_MG_FD_204931 | JGI IMG/M metagenome (GOLD analysis project Ga0316192, IMG submission 204931) | Coastal sediment microbial communities from Maine, United States - Merrow Island worm burrow | ecosystem: Environmental > Aquatic > Marine > Coastal > Sediment | place: USA: Maine...
CTGGATGGGGATCTTGAACATGTGGCGCGGGATCAGGTCTTTCAGTTTTTCAACCATGGCGCGGCCGCGCTGCTCGGCGCGCCCGCGGTGCACGATCATGGCGAGTGCGTCCACCGGCTCTTCATTGACCAGCACGTGCATGCGCACCAGGTCACCGGGCTCGTAACCAATCATCTTGTAGTCGAAACTGGCATAACCGCGCGTTACCGATTTCAACCGGTCATAGAAGTCAAACACCACCTCATTGAGCGGCAATTCATAAATCAGCATGGCGCGCGAACCGGCATAGGTCAGTTCCTTCTGCCGGCCGCGGCGGTCTTCGCACAGTTTCAGAACCGCTCCGAGATACTCGTCCGGTACGAGAATGGTCGCCTGAATCCAGGGCTCGTCGATGGTATCGATATAGTTGGGCTCCGGCATGTCCGCCGGGTTGTGCAGTTCCAGCACGTCGCCCTTGATCTGGTGGATATTGTAGATCACCGACGGTGCGGTTGTGATCAGGTCGATATTGAATTCCCGCTCCAGCCGGTCACGCACGATTTCCAGGTGCAACAACCCCAGGAAGCCGCAACGAAAACCGAAACCGAGTGCTGCAGAGGTTTCCATTTCATAGGAGAAACTGGCGTCGTTGAGGCGCAGTTTGCCCATGGCCTCGCGCAGGTCTTCAAACTCGGCCGTATCCACGGGGAAGAAGCCGGCAAACACCACGGGCTGAGCCGGTTTGAAGCCGGGCAGGGCCTTGGCGCACGGGCGCTTTTCTTCCGTGACCGTGTCGCCGACGCGGGTGTCGGCCACTTCCTTGATGGCGGCGGTAAAAAAGCCGATCTCGCCGGGGCCAAGGTCGGCCACCATGTCCCTTTTGGGACGGAACACGCCAACCCGGTCGACAAGGTAATTGGCGTCGGTGGACATCAACTTGATGCGCATGCCCCTTTTGAGCCGGCCATCCAGGATGCGCACCAGCACAACGACTCCGAGATAGGCGTCGTACCAGCTGTCCACCAGCAGGGCCTTGAGCGGTTGCTCCGCATCGCCTTTCGGCGCGGGCAACTGGTGAACTATGGCCTCCAGGACTTCCTTGATACCGATGCCGGACTTGGCAGAAATTTCCAGCGCGCCGGATGCATCCAGTCCGATCACGTCTTCAATCTGCTTGCGCACCCGGTCGGGCTCCGCTGCCGGCAGGTCGATCTTGTTGAGCACCGGTACGATCTCGTGGTCGTTCTCAATCGCCTGGTACACATTGGCCAGTGTCTGGGCTTCCACGCCCTGGGCAGCATCGACCACCAGCAGTGAACCTTCCACCGCCGCCAGCGACCGGTTGACCTCGTAGGCAAAGTCAACATGGCCGGGGGTGTCGATCAGGTTCAGCTCATAGGTCTCGCCATTGTCTGCGGTATAGTCGAGGCGCACGGTCTGGGCCTTGACGGTAATGCCGCGTTCGCGCTCGACATCCATCGAGTCCAGTACCTGTTCCTTCATCTCGCGCGCCGTCAGCCCGCCACACGTCTGGATAAGCCGGTCTGCCAGCGTGGACTTGCCGTGGTCGATATGCGCAACGATGGAAAAATTGCGGATGTGTGATGTATCTGTCATGCGCTGGTGTTTGGCAGTGGTTGAGGTTTCCGTCAAGCGGACAAATTGTACAGCTTCGCTGCCATGTACGGGGCCTTTGAGCATCCGGTGCCGCCGGTGGGGTTGCAGCAAGAATAATTGGTCTGGGTGCTGGACTGCAATCTGGAATTATTCTAAAAACGTAATCTGAGCAACCATCTCCCGTTCCCAACCAAGAAGACCGCTGCCCGTGAAACCTTTTGCTGACCTGTCTGAAAAAGAAATCCTCGCCCTTGCCATTGCAAGTGAGGACGATGACGCGCGCACCTACATGGCATTTGCCAATTCGCTGCAGGAGCAATATCCCTCGTCTGCCCGTGTATTCATCGACATGGCGGAGGAAGAACACGAGCATCGCCGCAGGCTCACGGAGCTGTTCCAGACCAAGTTTGGCGACTTTATTCCCCTGATCCGCCGATCCGACGTGGCCGGTTTCGTCAAGCACAGGCCTGCCTGGCTGATGCAGCAGTTATCGCTCGACGTGGTGCGCAAACGTGCCGAGGTGATGGAGCTTGAAAACTACCGGTTTTACAAGCAGGCCGCCGAACGCACATCGGATGAAGATGTCAGAAAGCTGCTGCTGGACCTGGCCGAAGAGGAAAAGGGCCATGAGAGCCTTGCTGCCAAGCTGACTGAAAAGCATCTCGATGCCGACACCAAGCTGGATGAGGCCGATGCTGAAAAACAGCTGTTCCTGTTGCAGGTCGTGCAGCCTGGCCTGCTTGGCCTGATGGACGGTTCTGTCTCGACGCTTGCACCACTGTTTGCGGCCGCTTTTGCAACCCATGACACCTGGCAGACATTTCTGGTGGGCACGGCCGCCTCGATCGGGGCGGGCATCTCGATGGGCTTTGCCGAAGCGCTCTCGGATGACGGTGAGCTGACCGGGCGCGGCCATCCCTGGATCCGCGGGTCTGCTGCCGGCATCATGACCGCCATAGGCGGGCTGGGCCACACGCTGCCTTACCTGATCAACGATTTCTGGACCGCGACCATCCTGTCGATCATCATCGTGTTCATTGAGCTGTGGGTGATCTCGTGGATCCGTTGCAAATACATGGACACGCCGTTCCTGCGGGCTGCGTTCCAGATTGCGGTAGGCGGCTTCATCGTGTTTCTGGCGGGTATCCTCATCGGCAGTGCCTGACTAGAGCAATATCCATCCATATGATCGGATGATGCTCTGGCCGCACCGTGGCCACTACCTGAGCGATGTTGCTGCAAGGCCGATCCTGCCCAGCGCTGGCAGCTTGATGGCCATATCATCGAAGTCCACGCCGATGGTTGCGCCCAGAAAGTGCAGCTCGATACCCTCGCGAGGGCTTATGCCGGCACCAATGAAACCATTGTAGGATACCTGGAAACCGGTTCCCGACGGCATGGCGCCGGTCTGGATGCCGGGCCCAAGCCAGTCCTTGCCGACGCCGGTGGGGTCAAGTTCCGCGCCAAGCTCCGGCACCTTGCGTGCGATACTGGCCACAAAGGTGTTGGAGTTCGGACCCGGCCATACGACGTATTCGCCCGGTGTCGACCATGCATAGCCACGCGCGGCTGCAACAACCTTCGGGATCAACGCTTGCGCGGTTGCGCCATGCATCCGGTGAACGACATAAGGCTCGCTGGAATACCAGCGCCCGTCCGGTGCATAGGCATTGCGGCGCACCGGGGTGCCCCAGCCGACCACTTCAAACCGCTCATAGCTTGCCGCGCCTGCAGGCTTGACGACCAGCCAGTGGTGAACGGCGAAAATACCCTTCCAGCGACCCGAGCGCGCCGCCATGATGTAGATGGCGGCTGCATCGTCACTGGACGCTTCCGGTAGCAGCCCGGAGGATGACCAGTCAGCGGCGTGCCAGCTGTTCGGCCAGCCCTTGGCATAGGAGTATGCCGCTCCTGCCGCGATTGGGAGCACGATCAGCAGCACTGCGAAGGCAGAAAGGAATCTGAAAAGTCGCCGGAACATGATGCTGAGTGGACACCTCTATTGCGGCTCAACTTTGACGCTCAAAAATGTATCTGGGGTCGGGACACTAGAGCGGTGTGCACTTGTTCTGAACCATTTGATGGGTGGATTTGGGCCACCGGTGGCCGACTTTCTGCGCCCCCCGGACTGCGTTACGGCCCCCTTGTGGTCAACCAGACCACGTCGGGAGCCGTGCCTAGCCAGCAAACGCAGAAAACCGGTCAAATGAATCAGAATAAATGCAAACCGCCTTAAACACCCAGAAAACGGTGTTGTACGTCTTCGGCTTTCGAAAGCTGCGCAGATGTGCCGGACCACACAACCTGCCCTTTTTCGACAATGAAATGCCGGTCAGCCAGCTTCAACAGGTCTTTCAGGTTCTTGTCGACCAGCAGGATGGACAGGCCGCTTTTGCGGATATCGGCCAGCGCGGCCCAGATTTTCTCGCGGATCAGCGGCGCCAGGCCTTCGGTGGCTTCGTCGAGAACGAGCAGGCGTGGATTGGTCATCAGGGCGCGGCCGATCGCCAGCATCTGTTGCTCGCCGCCGGACAGGAGATTGCCCATTGATGTTGCCCGCCGCTCCAGCTCGGGAAACATCGCGTAAACCTTTTCAATGGTCCATGGCTCGGCGAACTTCTGATGGTTGGATGCTGTCGCCACGAGGTTTTCGCGAACCGACAGGTTGGGGAATATCTGCCGGCCTTCAGGCACCAGTCCGATGCCCAGGTTTGCCGTCTTGAACGAGGCAAGCCTTGACACTTCGTGACCGTCAAATTCGATTGAACCGGATGATGGCGGCACGATGCCGATGATCGAATTGACGGTCGTGGTCTTGCCCATGCCATTGCGGCCCATCAGGGTGACGACCTCGCCGGACTTGATATCAAACGTCATGCCGAACAGCGCCTGGCTGGTGCCGTAAAAAGTCTCGAGGCCGGTAATTTTCAACATGGCTTCAGGTCTCCCCGAGATAGGCGCTGCGCACATCGGCATTACTGCGGATGGCGTCAGGCTTGCCGGTGGCGATGACACGCCCGTAAACCAGCACGGAAATGCGATCCGCCAATGCGAACACCGCGTCCATGTCGTGTTCGACCAGCAGAATGGTTTTTTCGCCCTTCAGGCTCCGCAATATGTCCACCATGGCTGCACTTTCCTCCACCCCCATGCCGGCCATCGGCTCATCGAGCAGCAGGAATCGCGGATTGGTCGCCAGCGCCATGGCAATCTCCAGCTGGCGGCGTTCGCCATGCGACAGTGCCGATGCAATCGAGCCTGCGCGGTTTGCCAGCCCGACTTTTTCAAGCACCTCAAGTGCCGGTTTGCGAAGTTGTGACTCGGTCGTCGCCGGTTTCCAGAACCGGAATGAATGGCCGTCATGGGCCTGGACGGCAAGTGCCACATTGTCGATGACGCTGAGACCCATGAACACCGAAGTAATCTGGAAGGACCGCGCCATCCCGATGTGCGAGCGGCGATGGGTCGGCAGGGTTGTTATGTCCTTGCCGTCAAACACCACGTGACCGGCATCGGGCGTCAGGTCGCCGGACAATTGTGCGATCAGGGTTGTCTTGCCGGCACCATTGGGACCGATGATCGCATGCAGTTCGCCTGCATCAATGCCCAGGGTCACGCCGTCTGTCGCAATCACTCCGCCAAAGGATTTCCGCAAACCCTGAATATCGAGCATGGCTTCAGTCATGCTTCCAGCCCCGCTGGATCAGGCCGTTCAACCCGCCCTTGATAAACAGCACGCTCAGCACAAGCAGCACCCCGAAAGGCAGCGCCCAATAGGTGGTGAAACTGGATAGCAGTTCTTCGATGAAGACAAATGTTACCGCCCCGAATACCGGTCCGAACAGCGATCCCGCGCCGCCCAGGATCACCATGAACATCAACTCGCCCGAGCGGGACCAGTTCATCATGTCAGGCGAGATGAATGTGGTGAAATTACCCAGCAATGCGCCGGCCAGACCGCACATGCCACCTGCGATGACATAAGCCGTCAATTTGTAGATATAGGTGTTGTAGCCGAGCGCCTTCATGCGGGTTTCATTGGAGTGACAGCCGCGCACCACCATGCCGAAGCGTGAATTCACGATCCGGTAAACTGCATAGATCGAGCCGACCAGACACGCATAGGTCAGCAGAAACAGCACCAGCTTGTTCTCGATATCGATGATGTCGAACACGGACCGGGAATAGATGGTCAGCCCGTCATCACCGCCATACTCTTCGAGCGACAGGAAAAAATAATACCCCATCTGCGCAAATGCCATGGTGATCATGATGAAATAGACCCCCTTGGTGCGCAGCGAGATTGCGCCGGTGACCAATGCAAAGGCGGCGCTGGCGAAGATTGCCAGCGGGAAATGCAGCCATGCCGAGCCATATCCGTGATAGGCCGATATGCCAACGCAATAGGCTCCGATGCCGATGAACGCAGCGTGGCCGAACGAGATCATGCCGCCAAAACCGAGTATCAGATTCAAGCTGACGGCCGCTATGGCCAGGCACAGGATACGCGTGATGAAATCCAGCGAAACCAGTTGCAGGCGTACTCCGAGAAAGTGCGCTGTCAGCGGCACCAGCAGCAACATCGCCATGAAGACGATGGTGATGATGCGGCCGCTTGCCGATCCGAAAAACTGCGGGCCTTTCAAGTGATCGGTGAGTTGAGCCGACGTGGTATCAGTCATCTAACGCACCTTCGGTGGGAACAGGCCCTGCGGACGAAACGCCAGCACAGCAGCCATGATGATGTAAATCAGCATTGAGGAGATCGCCGGGCCCGCGGTTTCTGCAGCATTGACGGGAATGAACAGTTTCAGGATATCGTCAAGGAACGAACGACCCAGCGTATCGATCAAGCCAATCATCAAGGCGCTGATAAAGGCGCCTTTCATGGAGCCGATGCCGCCGACAATGATGACCACGAATGCGGTGATGATGATGTCATTGCCCATGCCGATAGTTGCTTCGGTGATCGGCGCAATCAGCATGCCGGCAATACCTGCCAGTGCAGCGCCCAGGGCAAATACCGCGGTAAACAGTGTCTTGATGTCTATGCCGAGGGCCGACACCATTGTCCGGTTGGAGGCTCCTGCCCGGATCAGCATGCCAAGACGCGTGCGTCCGATCAGCCAGTAAAGCCCGAACGCCACCAGCAGGCCGGTGCCGATAATCACCAGGCGGAACGTCGGAAAAATAATTCCCGGCAGTATCTCGACCTGACCCCGCAGGTAATCTGGCAGCGGGATGGCGATGCCTTCCGGGCCCCAGATCAGGTGCACAAGTGTATCAGCAATCAGAATGAAGCCGAAGGTTGCCAGCACATGATCAAGGTGATCGCGTTGATACAGGTGGCGAACCACCCCCATCTCCAGCGCCAGCCCGACCAGGGCCGTCAACGGAATCGCCAATAGCGCGGCCCAGACGAAGGACCCGGTCCAGAAGGTCAGCGTGGCGCAGAAAAATGCACCCACCATGTACAGTGAGCCGTGCGCCAGATTGACAAAATCCATGATGCCGAAAACCAGCGTCAGGCCAGCCGCCAGCAAGAACAGCAGGACGCCGAGCTGCAGCCCGTTCAGGAACTGAATCAGAAATAGTGTACTCATTGCCCCAACATACCCAGCCCGTATTTCAAACCGACAATTCCCCTGAACCTGCAGTAACACGGGTTCGCATGAACACCTGAAGGTGCCCCGGAATTGCAGGGATCGTCAGGTTTGTGATTTTCTGATTGTTACAACCAAAAACCATCCTGATCCAGATGCAATGCCCATAAACCATGACAATGGGGAGAAACCCTGTGTTCTCCCCTTGTCAATGATTGCAGCGAGCCGTCTCGGTTTATTTCGCCAGCGGGCACTCGCCGACATATGGATCAACATGGTTTTCATAAACCGTCCTGACCACTTTGGTCGTCCAGTTCCCGTCAGCATCGGCAACCACTTCACGCAGATAGAAATTCTGTATCGGCATGTGGTTCTTGCCGTACGTGTATTTGCCGCGCACCGATGCATAATCGGCCTTCTCCATGGCGGCGCGCAGGTCGTCGGTTTTGCTCATGTCACCACCGACAGCTTCCACACCCGATGCAATCAGGTTGATGGTGTCATAGGCTTGTGCTGCATAGAACGACGGGTAGCGCTTGTACTTCTTGCGGAAGTCGGCAACGAATTTCTTGTTGGCCGCGTTATCCAGTGTCGGGTCCCATTGCTGGGTCAGGCGTGAACCAAGCACACCTTCCAGCTTGCCGGCCTGCAACTTGGGCAGTGAAATGGCATCCACGGTAAACACGGAATACAGGTCCAGAACACCCTTCAGTCCTGCCTGCTGATACTGCTTGATGAACGCGCCACCTGCCTTGCCCGGATAGAAAACGAAAATGGCTTCCGCGCCGGATGCCTTGGCTTTCGCGAGTTCAGCAGAAAAGTCGAGCTGGCTTGGCCATTTGGTCAGGTCCTTGCCCTTGATCTCGCCCTTGAACGTGCGTTCCACGCCGGTCATCATGTTCTTGCCGGCGGCATAATTGGGCCCCAGCAGATACAGCGACTTTACGCCCTGCTGATTGAGCACTTCACCCATTGCCATCGGCGTCTGATCATTCTGCCAGGAGGTCGAGAAGAAGTTCTTGTTGCACAGCTTGCCGGCAATCTGGGATGGGCCGGCATTGGATGAAATCAGGAACTTTCCGGCATCCAGCACCGATTTGGCGGATGCAAGCAGCACGTTGGACCAGATGTAACCGGCAACAATCGGCACATCGTCCTGCTGTACCAGCTTGTCGGTCTTCTGCTTGCCGATTTCCGGCTTGAATCCGTCATCTTCGAAAATGATCTCGACAGATTTGCCGGCCATCTTGCCGCCCAGATGTTCAACCGCCAGGTTGACCGCATCCTTCATGTCGTTGCCGAGCACGGCTGCCGGCGTGGTCAGCGTCGTCACGTAACCGATCTTGATATCGGCTGCATAAGTGCCTGACGCCATCAGCGCCAGTGCAAGTGCTGCCATTCCTGTCTTTTTCAACATATTCAAACTCCTCCCGAGTGTTTCTGTATTCAAGTGCAGTCTTGTTTGTTTCGACGTGCTACTGAATATGCACGATAAAGGTAAAACATACAGACTTCAAATACCGCATGACTGAATTATTTTGCACTTTTGGGGTCTTGCACGGGGGTGGTTCCCGGTGTCGAATGGGCCATTCAGCATTATCGACCGGGGCGTCCGGCAGGAGGAAATCATGATAGAAATGACAGCGGGCGTCATGCCGGCAAACGAAGGTATTGACGGTATCAAGTGGAATATCCTGGGCCAGACCTATGTGCCCAAGCACTTGTGCGAAAGCTCGTTTTCCTGGCACGCGACATTTCCGGATGGCACTTTTGTGCCGCCGCATATTCACCCCGACCAGGATGAGTTCATCTATGTTCTGGAGGGCCGGTTTGACCTGTTTCTGGACGGTGCCGATGCAACCGCCACTGCCGGCGAACTGATCCGCCTGCCGCGCGGTCTGGCGCATGGCATTTTCAACAAGTCGGGCCAGGACGTGACGTGTGTGTTCTGGGTCTCGCCCACGCAGCGTTTGTGGGAGCTGTTTACCAAGATCGACAATGTGCCGGACCCGGTAGAAGTAGTGCGGCTGGCAACCGAGCACAATGTCCACTTCCTGCCGCCGCCGGAAGCGTGACCTGCGGATGCAACACACTGACTGTATTGCCTGACCTTTTGTTTATCCGGCCAAATGATTGCCACTCATGGCTTGTAGAGCCGCCGGCGGCCATCATTTGACCTGGATCGTTGGTGTTTTCGCCGCGACATGAAAGCTTCGAAGTTGAGCGCGAAAATCACCAGACATGCAATAAACAGCCTGCTCTATGTGCTGCACCCGTATCTGGTCGCGCAATACTGGCGCACCTTGCGCCGGTTTCCGGATATTGCGGTTCCCCGCGACGTTAATGAAAAAATGCTGTGGCGAAAACTGTTCGACAGAAATCCCGACTTCGTGACGTTCAGTGATAAACTGCTTGCCAAGGAGTATGTTCGACAGCGGCATCCGGATTTGGCGCAGAGCCCGGTACTATGGAGTGGAACCGATCTTCACGATCTGCCGAAAGACCTCGCCGGCCGACGCTGTTTCCTGAAGGCGAACCATAGTTCGGGCATGAACATTGCACTGGAAAATGGACCGGTGGACAAGCACCAGCTTGTAAAAGCCACTCGCGGCTGGCTGGCCCATCGCCATCATCGAATTCATGGGGAATGGGGCTATCGCGATGTAAGCCCAGAATTTTTTCTCGAAGCGGACATATCGGCAGGACAAGATACCGATATTGTCGATATCATCGTTTATGTATTCTCGGACACAGTCACACTGATAGTGGCCACAACAGGCGAGAAGACGGCTCGCGAGCGGGTCGCCTTGTTCGACGCAGACGGTTGCAGATGGAACGCTCTGCCTGTGTCGTATTACGGTCGTGCGGCAAAGGTTGCCTTACCCGATGACTTCAAATTGCCTGTGGATGCTGCAACCCTGTCTCGGCAGGCATTGCTGATTGCTCACGCAAATGACCATCTCAGAGTGGACTTCATGTGGAACGGCGAGCAACTGCATTTCTGTGAAACAACTGTCTATCCTGGCGGCGGATATCGCCGTTACTCTGACCCCGGGATCGCCCGACTTATGGGGCAAAGCTGGAATCTCGCGGACGCCTGGTTTCTGCGCGCCCCGCAGAGCGGCTGGCGGCGACGCTATGCTGCCTGGTTAAAGTCACAGTTGCAGACACGGGTGTAGCCAATGATTGTCAAAGCCGGTGATCTGAATTGCGGGGAGATATCAATCGTTGCAGACGACTGCTGCTTCCGCGATCTCGAAACCGACTGGAGTGACCTGTGGCAACGCGCCTGCGATTCCCGTTTCCACCAAAGGCATGACTGGTGTCAATCGGCCTGGCTTAATTGCCTGCGCCATCAGGGATACAAGCTTCATATCGTTTGTGCGCGCCAGCAAGGCAAGCTTGTTGCAGTTCTCCCGCTGATCAAAAGGAATGGCCTGTTCCGGCGATCTGAATATGGATTCCTGACCTGCCTGGAACATCCAAAGGACGTGCTGGTCGACAGAACAGTGGCGAATTCCGGCAAGCTTCAGTCGCTGTTGTCGCAGATGCTTGCAACCTGTGCCGGCAGAATCAAAATCTCTCCGGTGAGAAGCGGCAGTCTTTTGCATCAGTTTGCCGACAGTGCAAAAATTGTTGCGACACCTGCTCTGAATGCCCACGTGGCCGTGTTGCAGGACGCCGATCTGGAGAGCTTCATTCGTCAAACAAGCAAGTCCGCAATTGCGATGGAGCGAAGGAGCTTCAGGCTACTGATGAGAGAAGGCCCGGTGAGTATTTGCCTCAGCAAACCGGATGATGACTTTGATCGTGTGTTTGGTGTGCTTGTTCAGCAAAAACGTGCCTGGTTGCTCGCAAGAAAAAAATCTTCACGCTGGCTGTTGGATGACAAGGCGATAGCTTGTTTGCAAAGCTTCACGAAACCAGCGGTTGCGGCTGGTTACGCGCACTTGCAGTCGATAAATGTTGACGGTGAATGCGTAGTGGTAACTCTGAGTTTTCAGGACCATGGCACGCTGACTTGCTTTATGCACAGCTACCATCCCGCCTTTGGCCGGTTCAGTTGCGGCAGGTTGGGCATTCTGGCCATGATGCGGAACGCCTTGCGGGATGACATACGCCGGTTTGATTTTCTTGGCGGAACCAACGATCAGAAACTCTCCGTCACCGATCAAATTGTCGAGCAGTACGCCATGGAGATCAAGTATTGACGGGTGGTCACATTGCGTCAGGAAACGTGATGAATCAATCGACGGCGGTGATTGAAGAAACCTGCTCTCAATTTGCCATTGATCCGGACAGTGCGAAATCCAAGCGGCCAACGGGTAGCTTCGATCAGGCCAAACCTGTGCATGCCGATATGTGAATGCGCAGACACCGCAGCATCATTTAGTTGATCCGTTGCTGCCATCAGCACGGTGTAGCCGAGCTTCGCATACTCACGAGCCGCGTGGGCGGTTATCATTGTCATCAGACGTTTGCCCCTTGCGTGAGGTGCGGTGTAGGCCGCCAGGCCGAAAACGACGCCGTCTGCTCCGAGAACTTCCAGCCAGTCCCACATGGTCTGAAAATGAGGTTTGAACAGTCGCCAGGCAACCAGGTCGCCGTCGACAAACGCTGCACAGATTCTGCCCTTGTCCGCATAGTGTCGTTCAACGAACTCCGGCCATGATTTTGACGGGGAACGATGGGGACAGTCAATAATCAGGTGCTGGTCTTCCTGTTCAATCCAGCGCAGTTCGATGGACGTGTCGATGGTGGTATAGGTCGCCGCGAGCTGAACCAGTTCAGCTGTCTGTATGTAAAAGGCGTTCTTTCTCGGCATGGGGCTTGTGGGTCAACTCCAAAAAAGAAGTGCGTTTATCGGTGTTCAAGCCAGAAAACCCGGCAGATACGGTATGTCACAGCATCAGCGATTGACAGACGCCTTGTCAAAACCTGCGGTCTTCTGATATCCGCGCACAACCGATGCCAGTTCCTCATGGCTGGCGATATCCTCCAGCCGGTCAAATCCGTCCGGCGCGCGCTGATTGACCAGGTCGATAACCCGTTCAGGGCCGCCGCCCCGGTTCTGCCGCACGATCTCCGACGTGGCGGGCAGGCGTTCTGCCTGGTAGTCCAGCAGGGCTGCGCTGACGTCATTGTCACAATCGGTAAGCCTGTCAGCAAGGCAGCGTGCATCAAGTATCGCCTGGCTGGCACCGTTGGATCCCACCGGATACATCGGGTGAGCAGCGTCACCGAGCAGGGTCACGCGGTCAAACGTCCATTGCTCAACCGGGTCACGATCACACATGGGGTATTCGTAAAACGTCCCTGTTTCCCGAATGAGCGCCAGCGGGTCCAGCACATCCAGCGAGAACGTGTTTTCGACAAACGGCAGCAAGTCGCTCATGACGCCTTCGCGGTTCCAGTCTTCGCGCCGCGGCATGGGGGTAGATCCGTCACCCAACTTTGCCGCTACTGCCCAGTTCATCAGCACCTTGCCGTCGGTGCGCGCGTCGTTTGCGATCGGGTACAGAACCAGCTTTGCATCCATGCCGCCGGCAATTACCATGGAACGTCCCGTCAGGAACGGGTCCCACAGGCACGCGCCACGCCACAACATGATGCCATTCCATTTCGGATCGCCCTGATCGGGATAGAACTGCTTGCGCACCACCGAGTGGATGCCGTCACAGGCAATCACCGCATCGCCGTCCACCTGCAAATCCTGGTTACCTGCGGTGTGAAACATTGCAGTCGCGCAACCCTTGCCCGGCCGCACGCCGGTACACGCATGACCTGTTCTGATGGCGCCGGGTCCGAGCCGTTCAATCACGGCATCCCGCAACACACCCTGCAGGCGGCCGCGATGAATTGAAAACTGCGGCATGTCGAGCCCGGCATCGGTACCGCGCAACTCCTGCCAGATGGTCTGGCCCTGCCGGTTCTGGTAGATCAGTTCGTGGGTGCGAATGGCGACCTTGTCCAGCGCGTCGAGCAAACCGATATTGGCCAGTTCCTTTATGGCGTGCGGCAGGGTGTTGATGCCGATCCCGAGTTCGCGAATTTCTTCCGAACGTTCGTAAACTTCAGCTTCAATGCCGCGATCATGCAGCATGAGGGCTGCCGCCAGGCCGCCAATACCGCCGCCAACAATAACAACTTTCACCGATCGTCTC
>Ga0316192_10002527_pt1 | contig 13358 bp, 10 predicted proteins | sample MerIslwburrow_MG_FD_204931 | JGI IMG/M metagenome (GOLD analysis project Ga0316192, IMG submission 204931) | Coastal sediment microbial communities from Maine, United States - Merrow Island worm burrow | ecosystem: Environmental > Aquatic > Marine > Coastal > Sediment | place: USA: Maine...
TAAACAGCGTGGGGTGAAAGGCGCAGATGCGTAGCCAAAGGTCGTAATCTTCGCAAGCAGGCAGTGTCTCATCAAATAGGCCTACCTCTTCAAATAGAGAGCGATGAATGATGACTGATGAGGGTGATATGGCGCACAGTGGCAAGCAGTGCTGAAAAATCCATCCACCTGTTTTTGCATGTTTCTTCATTTGATTGACACGCTTGCCATTGCGAATCCAGATCTCTTCAGTGTGACAGAGCTTCACGTCTGGTTTGGATTTTAGAGCCGATGTCTGTGTGGCAAGCTTATCTGGCATCCACTCATCATCGGAGTCAAGAAAGGCCAGCCATTCACCAGTTGCTGTGCTGATGCCGCTATTGCGGGCGCTACTTACCCCTTGGTTTTGTTGATGAAGATAATGGCAGGCAGGGAAATTATTTTGAATGAGTTCAGCTGTTTCATCTGTGGAGCCATCATCTACGATAATAACCTCTGCTGGAGGCAGGCTCTGTTTTAGCACAGACTCAATGGCCCGACCGATAGCGTGGGCTCGGTTATGGGTGGGAATGATGACTGAGATATTCACATTTTGTAATAGGTAGTGGCTGAACGACACAATATATCAAATAGATAAAGTTGAGTGATAGTTGTTAGCCTCATATACTCTCAATTTTCCAGTAGCAGTTGTTATTACGAAGTACATTCCTATGGGTGAGGTTGTTTCATTTAAAAAACCAAAGTTATCTGAAAAGCATAAGGGTAAAACCTTGTGCAGGAATGGTCATCATAAGTGGGAGATTGTCAATGAACAGCAGTTTGATGTAAAACTTGGCAAGCTGGTAACGCGTTACAAATGCAAACGCTGTAGTGCTACAAAAAACAAATCAATTTAACTGACGAGTGTATGAATGAAGATCGGATTGCTCAATGCCTACGCCTATAACCCAGATGTTGAAGATTTTCGGCAGAGGTATTGGCCCATGTTTCAGCAGTTTTTTACGGAACATGTCTCATCTGATTTTTCACTGCATGAGTATAACGTCACGCAACGATGCTGGCCAAACTCGCTGCAAGAGTGTGATGGCTGGATTATTGGGGCATCTCAACACAGTGTTCATGACAAATCCTCCTGGGTTACAAAATTGATGGAATTTGCCTGTGCCTGCCACTTTAACCAAAAGCCACTCATCGGCATTGGTTTTGGACATCAAGTGATTGCACACTCTCTGGGTGGTGAGGTTAATAAATCACGCAAAGGGTGGGGCACTGGTGTGCGTGATTTTAATATCCGTCAGCACAAGCCCTGGATGACACCAGAGCTGGCAGCTTGCACGCTCAGTTTTAGCCATAAAGAGCAGGTGGATATGTTACCAGGCCAAGCAATGCTTCTTGCAGGCGATAGCTTTTGTCTGCACCAGATGTACGCTATCGAGGATCATATTTTTGCCATTCAGGGGCATCCGGAATATGACCAGGCATTCATGCAGGCATTACTTGGTGAGCATAAAAAAAACATAACAATAGAGTGCTATGAACAAGCGCTTGCCTCTCTGGATCAGTCAACGGATTCAAGAGTAGTTGGTGACTGGATGCGGCAGTTTTTTATAGCGGGACAGAACTAAACAATCTCTTCAGATTTTGTTTCCAGTTTTTCTATATCTAGCAGTTTGATTGAGCCGCGGGCAACCGTAATCAGGTTTTTGATTTCAAAGTCTTTGAGGATGCGGCTAACGACTTCACGAGAGGTGCCAAGGTCTGAGGCAATCTCTTGGTGTGTGGCCTGAATGACAGGTTGGTTGTCGGCATGGTGGCGTTTCAGCAGGTAACTTGCAATGCGTCGATCTACGCGACTAAAGACCACCTCTTCAACCAGACTGATGATGTCAGCCATGCGTTGGGCAACCAGTCCAAAAACATAATCACGCCAGGCAGATGATTCTGCCATCCAGCGATGCAGGGTGCCTGCCGGGATAAGAACCACGTCAAGATCCTCTTCACATTCAGCGTAGGCAGGGAAGGGCTGGTGGCTTACGATGCATGAGGCCGTGAGTATGCAGCTTTTGCCCGCGCCAATTCGATAGAGTGTGATTTCACGGCCACTTTCACCGAGTTTATAGATGCGCGCTGAGCCGTTTAGTATTAAAGCCAAATGCTCACAGGCAGATCCCTGAGAGCAGATGGGTTGTCCTTTTTTAAGGTGAGCTAAAAATGCGGTTTGCAGAAACTCTTTATAGTGATGTGCATCGCACTTCTGCAGGAATCCAAATGTCTCTTGCAGTTTTTTCTCAAGTGCCTTGTCAGTAATCATTAAAGGTTCTCTGATGCAAAGTCTGCCAACCTTGAACGCTCACCTTGCATAAGGGTTATATGGCCACTGTGCTGCCAGTTTTTGAATCGGTCTACTGCGAATGTCAGGCCAGAGGTGGTCTCTGTGAGATAGGGTGTATCTATCTGACCAATATTTCCGAGACAGACAATCTTGGTGCCAGGACCCGCTCGGGTGATGAGTGTCTTCATCTGTTTGGCAGTTAGGTTTTGTGCCTCATCAATGATGATGTATTTTTTCAGGAAGGTGCGTCCACGCATGAAATTCAGGGAGTGGATGCGGATGCGGTTACGCAATAGGTCATCAGTTGCAGCGCGCCCCCATTCGCCTCCTTCGGTTTGTGTGAGCACTTCTAGGTTATCTTTTAATGCGCCCATCCAGGGTGCCATCTTCTCTTCTTCAGTGCCGGGCAGAAAACCGATATCGTCTCCCACAGGTACTGTGGCGCGGGTCATGATGATTTCATGATAGATGTTTTGATCCAGAACTTGAGCCAAGCCTGCGGCCAGAGTAAGCAGGGTCTTACCTGTACCTGCAATGCCAAGGAGTGAGACAAAATCCAGCTCCTGATCAAGTAGCATATTGAGTGCAAAATTCTGTTCTCTATTACGTGCATTGATTCCCCAAACAGAGTGCTTGGGGTTGTGGTAATCCTCCAGTAGCTCAATGACAGCGACGCCATTGCCCAGCTCGCGAACAATGGCCTGAAAGCTGGGGTCTCCTGCCATGGTTAGACACTGGCTGACATGCCAGCTTTCGAAATCTGCACCGTTTACTCGATAGAATGATCGCCCCTCTTCCTGCCAGGACTCCAGCTTCTTGCTGTGCTCATCCCAGAAGTTAGCTGCCAGCTCAAGGTGTCCGCGATAGAGCAGGTTTACATCATCGAGCACCTTGTCGTTGCGGTAATCCTCTGCCCGTATCCCCAGCACTGCTGCTTTGATTCGGAGATTAATATCTTTGGATATCAGGGTGATGATGCTGGTTGGGTGCTCCTCCTGAAGGGCTAGTGTTGCCCCTAGGATGTTATTGTCTGGGATATGCCCGGGTAGACTGTCAGGCAGAAGATTGGGCAGGTGACGAGTCTGAAAGAAAAGACGGCCATGTTTAGCTCCCTCTAATGCTGTGCCATTTGTGGGTGTAGGAATATTCTCTGGTGCAGGAAGAGGTAACCCCCTTTTAATATCGGCTTTGGTTGCACCTGTCATGAATTCATCAAGAAAGCGGCTGGCTTGACGTGCATTACGAGCGACCTCAGATAGCCCTTTTTTACCGGCATCCAGCTCTTCAAGTACTACCATTGGTAGAAACAGGTCATGTTCCATAAAACGAAAAATAGCAGTGGGATCATGCATCAGGACATTGGTGTCCAGAATAAAAAGATGGTGTTTTTCAGGTGTCTTAGGCATCGCTTATTCCTGTGAAGTGGTTAGCCTTTGATAGGGTCCAGTGCAGCATCCAGATTCATTGCATCACAAAACTCCAGAAAATCATCACGGAGCCCGGCAATATGCATTTCGGCAGGGATTCCAATGCTCATATGTACCGCAAACATGGGCGTGCCGGTATGTGCTGCGGCATAGCTGCTGGTTACCAGATCTTCAATGTTGATGCTGCGTTCTGAGAAAAAATTAGCCAGATTGTGCACAATGCCTGGGTGATCCATTGCGACAACATCGATGGCATAGGGAAGGGTTTTGCTTTTGGATTGGCGTTCATTGGTGCGCTTTGAAATGACAGTGAGGCCGAGCTTTTCGCCCTGTTTTGGCAAGGCATCCTCCAGTTTTGTCAGTGTGTTCCAATTGCCTTCAACCATGAGCAGGATAGCAAATTCCCCGCCCAGAACAGTCATCCGGCTATCTACAATATTGCATTCGTCTTCCAGAATGATTTTGCTGAGTTTATCTACGATGCCGGGCTGGTCTTTCCCCAGGGCTGAAATGACCAGGTAATTTTTTTTTGCGGGCATATGTTATCTCACTACATGTTAGCGGCTTGTATTTATGGCACTGATGCCTCTAAAGGTTCAGTGTAGCCTGTTTTGCTCTTTGAACCGAAATTATGAGCTTTTACATATTGTTATGCCAGCTTAAAAAGGATGTTTGGCACTGCTTCATAAAGCACTGTAGAATTGCGCGTTTAGCCTGATTTATTTGGAGTTTGTGCATGTTTCAGGGCAGTATCGTTGCATTGGTTACACCCATGCGTGAGGATGGCCGTCTGGATGAGGAGAGCCTTCGGAGCCTGGTCGATTGGCATATCGAGCAAGGCACCGATGGTATCGTGGCAGTAGGCACTACAGGTGAATGCCCAACGCTTGATGAAGATGAGCACTGCTGGGTGATTGCCAAAGCTGTAGAGTTTGCGGCTGGACGCATCCCGGTTATTGCGGGCACGGGCTCTAATTCCACAAGAGAGGCGATTAGCCTGACCCAGCGAGCTAAAGAGCTTGGTGCTGATGCTTGTCTGCTGGTCTCACCTTATTACAACAAGCCTACTCAGGAAGGGCTCTACCTGCATCACAAGCTTATTGCAGAAACAGTAGATATCCCTCAAATTCTCTATAATGTGCCTGGCCGCACCGTATGTGATCTGTTGCCAGAGACTGCTGCACGGTTGTCAAAGATTGATAATATTGTTGGCATAAAGGAAGCCACGGGTGATATGGAACGAGTGACCCAAATCAGACAGCTGTGCGGAGAAAATTTTGCAATCTATAGCGGTGATGATGCTACAGCTCGCGAACTGATGTTGCTGGGTGGGCATGGTGTTATCTCAGTGACGGCTAATGTAGTGCCTGCGCTAATGCACAAGATGTGTGTGGCAGCATTGGCAGGCGATAAAACAGAGGCAGAGCAGCTTGATAGCAAGATGGCAGCGCTGCACAGTGATCTGTTTTTGGAAGCCAATCCCATTCCTGTAAAATGGGCAATGGCTGAGTTGGGACGAATTCAGATGGGTATACGTTTACCGCTGACAGGGTTGTCTAAACAACACCATGAGCCTGTGCGTCAGGCCATGTTAAAAGCAGATGCACTTTAAATCTAGATAATTTCACGGTAATTCATATGTTTGTCAGATGGACAAAAATCCTCACTATTTTGATTGCTTCCAGCCTTGCTGCTTGTAGCATGATGCCGGATGTTGGTTCGGTTTTACCTGATCGCAAGGTTGATTACAAAAAAGAGAAACAGGCAGAAGCAGATCTGGAAATTCCACCAGATCTAACCAGCAGCTCTATTGATGACACCCGCATGGTGCCTGACATTACGCCTTCTGGAACCGCAACCTATTCAGATTATGTTGGCGAACGAAAACTGACTGCCCCTACCAGTCGTGTTGCAGGGAGTGGAGCTGTACTGCCGCAGATTGAAAATATCAGTGTAAAACGAGATGGTGATCAGCGCTGGCTTGTGGTGCGAGCTCCAGTTGATGATGTTTGGTATAAGGTCATTTCGTTCTGGCATGAGAATGGCATTCTATTGCTAGAGCAAGATCCTTCCGTAGGTGTAATGCGTACCAATTGGATTGAAAATCGTGCAGATATCAAATCTGATTTTGTGACTGATTTTGTGCGTAAGGCATTCGATGGTGCCTATTCCGCTGCCACACGAGACCAGTACCGGGTACGTCTGGAAGAGGGTGAAGAGGCAGGTGTTACTGAGATCTATCTAACACACCGTGGCATGGAAGAGCAGTTTATTAAAAACGCATCTGGTGATGATGAGCATACAACCTGGGCTATTCGTCCCACAGATCATGGGCTAGAAGCAGAGATGGTGCGCAAGATGATGATCTTTTTTGGCGTATCGGATATGCGTGCCAGTAAGGATTTGGCAAAGGCTGATGCAACCAAACGTCGTTCACAGCTGCTACAGGGCAGAGGTCAGTCTGAGCTTAAAATCTTTGAAGAATTTCCACGGGCATGGCGTATTGCAGGGATGGCACTGGATCGTGGTGGTTTTGCTGTGGAAGACAGAGACCGTGGTAAAGGCATCTACTATGTTCGCTACAACGATCCCATGCAGGATGCAGAGGAGAAAGGCCTTCTCTCCAAGTTGGCGTTCTGGAGCGATGATGATATTGATAAAGAGACCCAATATCAGGTCAGATTACATGAAAGTGGTGAAGCTACACGTGTAACGATTCAAGATAATAAGGGTGTGCAGAGTAATTCTGATACAGCTAAACGTATTCTGGGTTTACTGCATGAGCAGATCAAATAGGCTTGTAGCGAATTGCCGCAAGTCTTATGCGTTTTGCATCCTTAGGTAGTGGCAGCCGAGGCAATGCTACCCTGATTGAAGCAGGTGGCACTCGGCTGTTGGTAGATTGTGGTTTTTCAGCGCGGGAGACTGAACAGCGACTGGCCCGGCTGGGTGTCGCTGCTGATACGCTCGATGCGGTGCTGGTAACGCATGAACATGGTGATCATATCCGAGGGGTAGGTGCCATGGCCCGCCGTTACCAACTGCCGGTCTGGATGTCGGGTGGTACCCGGCGTAATCACCGTTGCGGTGACCTGCCACATCTCAATAGTTTCAGCAGCCACCAAACACCCTTTATGGTCGGTGATATTCAGGTAACTCCTTTTCCGGTACCACACGATGCGAGGGATACTGTCCAGTTTACCTTTACAGCAAACCAGGTGAAATTTGGCATGCTCACGGATAGTGGTGCTATTACCCCGCATATTGTTGAATTGTTGCAGGATTGTGATGCGCTAATGCTGGAGTGCAATCATGACTCAGCAATGCTGGCTGATGGCCCTTATCCGCTGGCACTCCAGGCGCGAGTAGGTGGCAGCTTGGGGCACTTAAGCAATCGGCAGGCTGCTAATCTATTGTGCAAAATTGACCATGGCCGACTATGCCATCTCATGGCTGCGCACCTCAGTGAAAAGAACAATACGCCACAACTTGCCAAAGAGGCGCTGCTAAGTGTCTCTCAAAAACTTGAAGACTATCTGACCATCTCTGAGCAGAATGAGCCAACAGAGTGGCTGGAGATCTGCTCCAGCTAAACCACGCTTAAAATCAATGCCCATTATGTCTGCTCTCTTTCCCAAACAATCCCGAGTCTTTATAGGGCAACGTTGGGCCAATATCCTGTTGCGTACGCTGCACCTGTTGGGGATGGCTGGTATTGGTGGCGGCTACTTTTATGCGGCTGTTGGGAATGCTTGGCAGGGGTTTTTCTATCTGACATTGGCTTCAGGTGTGGCCATGATGTTGCTATCCATCTGGTCCAATGGCATTTGGCTATTACAGTTACGCGGGCATGCCATCTTGCTCAAGCTTGTATTGCTGCTGTTGATGCCGCTCTGGCCCGCCTACCAGATTACAGCTCTTGTTCTAGTAATTGTTATCTCTGGATTGATTGCCCATGCCCCAGGTGATGTTCGTTACTACTCCATTTTTTATCGTAGACGGCTTGATACGCTGTAGGGTTAGGTTGATTTCTAGTATCATTGCCACTTCTTTTTACCCCGAAATCTAGGTGTACAATGCTGATTCTCCGTGGCGCGCCCGCCCTCTCTGATTTTCGTCTGAATAAACTGCAACAACGAGTAGTCGAGTATATAGGTCGACCTGTTTCCCTGTATGCAGAATATCTCCACTTTGCTGATATTGAGCAGACATTGAGTGAGGCGCAGCAAGCGGTACTGGATCGTCTTTTGCGTTATGGGCCACACTTGGCTGAACATGATCCTGAAGGGCCGCTGGTTCTGGCTGTACCACGTCCTGGCACCATCTCACCTTGGTCCAGTAAGGCATCAGATATTGCACACAACTGTGGTTTAACCACTATCGAGCGCCTGGAACGAGGCATTGCCTATTATCTCACCACAACTGGAGAGCCACTTTCTGACCATGAGCTAAATCAGGCTGCTGATCTATTGCATGACCGGATGACCGAGTCTGTACTCTCTGATCCGCAAGATGCCAATTGCCTCTTTATTCATGCTGAACCTACCCCATTGCAAACAGTAGATGTGATGGGTGGCGGGAAAGATGCATTGAATGTGGCAAATAGTGAACTGGGATTAGCACTTTCACCGGATGAGATCGACTATCTGGTAGAGAGCTTTCAAGGGTTAAAGCGCAACCCTACCGATGTTGAGTTGATGATGTTTGCCCAGGCCAACTCGGAACATTGTCGCCATAAGATATTCAATGCCGACTGGATTGTGGATGGAGAGAAGAAAGAGCACTCCCTGTTCAAAATGATCCGCAATACCACCAATAAGTCACCGGGAAAGGTCTTATCAGCCTACAAAGATAATGCATCAGTGATTGAGGGTAGCCACGGAAAACGCTTGTTGGTTGACCGAGAGGGCACCTATGGATATCAGGATGAGGATATTCATATCCTGATGAAGGTAGAGACCCACAACCACCCGACAGCCATCTCTCCTGGCCCTGGTGCGGCTACAGGTGCAGGTGGTGAGATTCGTGATGAAGGCGCGACGGGACAAGGCTCCAAACCCAAAGCAGGTCTGGCTGGGTTTTCAGTCTCCAATCTGCGCATCCCTGGTGCAGAGCAACCGTGGGAAGAGGATTTTGGCAAGCCGGAACGCATTGTCTCTGCGTTGGATATTATGCTGGAAGGGCCAATCGGTGCGGCCTCTTTTAATAATGAATTTGGCCGCCCCAATCTGGCGGGTTATTTTCGTACCTTTGAGGCAAAGGTTCCCGGGCCAAATGGTCAGGAGCTGCGGGGCTACCACAAGCCCATCATGATCGCTGGTGGCATGGGTAATATCCGTGCTGAGCATGTGCAGAAAAATGAGTACCCGGCAGGCACGCCCCTGGTTGTACTGGGCGGGCCAGCTATGTTGATTGGATTGGGTGGTGGTGCAGCCTCCTCAATGGATAGCGGCGCCAGTGCTGAGGATCTGGACTTTGCGTCTGTGCAGCGTAGTAACCCGGAGATTGAACGCCGCTGCCAAGAGGTGATTGATCACTGTGCAGCACGAGGTGAGGCTAATCCAGTACTGTGGATTCATGATGTGGGAGCGGGTGGTCTCTCCAATGCTCTACCTGAGCTGGTGCATGACTGCGGTCGAGGCGGTAAGTTTGAACTGCGTACTGTGCCGAATGATGATCTGGGCATGTCCCCGATGCAGATCTGGTGCAATGAGTCGCAGGAGCGTTATGTGCTGGCTGTGGATGCCGATCGACTGGCTGAGTTCAAAGCCATCTGTGAGCGCGAGCGTTGTCCTTATGCGGTTGTGGGTGAGGCAACTCAGGAAGAGGCGTTGCTGTTGGGTGATGCCCATTTCAATAACAACCCAATTGATCTACCAATGCCGCTACTGTTTGGTAATGCGCCCCATATGCTTAGGGACGTACATCACCGTACCTTCCATAAACCTGAATTTGAAACCGCAGGCATCGACCTGGAAGAAGCAGCTCTGCGAGTGCTGAAGCTGCCAACAGTGGGTAGCAAGAGTTTCCTGATCACCATTGGTGACCGCTCTATTACCGGCCAGGTCTGCCGCGACCAGATGGTCGGCCCTTGGCAGGTGCCGGTAGCGGATGTTGCGGTAACTGCCAGTAGTTATCATGGCTACACCGGCGAAGCGATGGCCATGGGTGAGCGTACGCCGCTGGCGTTGCTCAATCCGGCAGCATCAGGTCGTATGGCGGTGGGTGAAACTATTACTAATCTTGCTGCCTCTTCTATCGCTAATTTGAGTGATATCAAACTCTCTGCCAACTGGATGGCCGCTACCGGCCATGGCGCAGAGGATGCTGCCCTGTTTGATACTGTACAGGCTGTAGGTATGGAGCTTTGCCCCACACTCGGCATTGCCATCCCTGTGGGCAAAGATTCCCTCTCCATGAAAACTGTTTGGCAGGAGCAGGATGAAGATAGAGTGATGGCCTCGCCGCTGTCATTGATTATCTCCGGCTTTGCACCGGTGCAGGATGTGCGTCGCACCCTGACACCACAATTGTGCACAGATCAAGGTGATACTGACCTGATCCTGATTGACCTCGGCAAAGGCGCTGACCGCCTGGGTGCCTCATCGTTGGCGCAAGTCTATAAGCAGGTTGGGCATCATGGCGCTGATCTGAATTCCCCCGAAGCGCTGAAGAGCTTTTTTGATGTTATTCAGAATATGAATAAAGACGGCCTACTGCTGGCCTACCATGATCGTTCTGATGGTGGCCTCTTTACGACACTCTGTGAGATGGCTTTTGCTGGTCGCTGTGGCATAAATATCTCGTTGGATGGTTTGGGTGATGATCTTCTGGCAGCGCTGTTCAATGAAGAGTTGGGTGCTGTCGTGCAGGTTCGACATGCAGATGCAAAGGCTGTGCTGAAGAGATTGCATGATGCTGGGCTGGGTCACTACAGTCACGTTGTTGGCAGTCCTAATAAGACGGGGCAAGTTGAGTTTACCCGTGGACAGAATCAGGTGCTGAGCAAGAGCCGGGCAGAGTTGCAACAAGCCTGGTCTGAAACCAGTTATCGCCTACAGGCTATGCGTGATAATCCAGAGTGTGCGCAGGAGGAGTATGAGCGAATTGCTGATCAAACTGATCCTGGTCTTCAAGCCAAACTCAGCTTTGATCTGAATGAAGATGTTGCTGCGCCTTATATCAACAGTGGTACGCAGCCTCCAATCGCTATCCTGCGAGAGCAGGGTGTGAATGGTCAGATCGAAATGGCAGCAGCTTTTGACCGTGCTGGCTTTCAAGCCATTGATGTCCACATGAGTGACATCATTGAACAGCGCATAGATCTGAGTAATTTCCGAGGGCTGGTGGCCTGTGGTGGCTTCTCCTACGGTGACGTGCTGGGTGCCGGTGAAGGGTGGGCAAAATCCATTCTATTTAATCAAAGTGTCAGGGCGCAGTTTGAGGCATTTTTCCAACAGCAAGATACCTTTGCTTTAGGCGTCTGTAATGGCTGCCAGATGCTCTCCAATCTGCATGAACTGATTCCAGGTGCTGACCATTGGCCTCATTTTGTGCGTAACCGCTCTGAGCAGTTCGAGGCACGTGTGTCGATGGTGGAAGTGCAGGCTTCTTCCTCCATCCTGCTGCAAGGCATGGAAGGATCACGCATGCCGATAGCGGTTGCGCATGGTGAGGGTAGGGCGGAGTTCCGTGATGCAACACACCAGCAGCAGGCGCAATCCCAAGTGGCACTGCGCTATATTGAGAACAGCGGTGAGGTTGCGAGTCGATATCCAGCTAACCCCAACGGCTCACCTGATGGCATCAGTGGCCTGACCACCACAGATGGTCGGGTAACTATTATGATGCCGCATCCAGAGCGGGTTTTTCGTGCGGTGCAGAACTCGTGGCATCCGAACGAGTGGAGTGAAGATGCGCCCTGGTTACGGATGTTCCGTAATGCCCGAGTGTGGGTGGGTTAACTTTAGTTAGCTATAGGCTGGCTGATGGAACTGCTGATTATTCTTCTGCCTCTTGCTGTGATCTGGTGGGCTGTTGCTTCAGGTAAGCGACAGTATGGACGAGATAAAAAGAAGTAGATCAGCTGATTGATTAGATAGGTGCCTCGGAGTATGGGGAATACTCCGAGGCACTGCTTTTGCGGTCTGGTTTAGATTAACTGGCTGATTTGCTGTGCAGCTCAGCGGCTTGCAGCGTATTTTCCAGCAGAGTAGCAATCGTCATTGGGCCAACCCCACCAGGAACAGGTGTGATCCAACCGGCCTTCTCTTTGGCACTTTCGAAGTCTACATCCCCGACCAGTTTGCCGTTATCCAAACGGTTTATGCCGACATCGAGTACCAGGGCTCCTGGTTTAATCCAATCTCCAGGCACATAGTTTGCCCGGCCAATGGCTGCGACCACGATATCGGCATTGCGAACCTTCCCTTCCAGATCTTTGGTGCGGCTGTGGCAAACGGTAATGGTGCAGCGGGCGGCTAATAGCTCTAGTGCCATTGGGCGGCCAACAATGTTGGATTGACCGATAATGACGGCGTCCAGTCCCTCAAGTTTCTGCCCAGTCCGCTCCAGCATGGTCATCATGCCTTTTGGGGTGCAGGAGCGAAGAATTGGCATGCGTAGCACCAATCGACCCACGTTATAGGGGTGGAAACCATCGACATCCTTAGTTGGCAGAATTCGCTCAATGACGGTCTCTTCGTCAATCTGATCGGGCAGTGGCAGCTGCACCAGAATGCCATCAATGGCTTCTTTCTCATTCAGAGAGTCGATGAGTGCCAATAATTCTTCCTGGGTGGTCTCTGTAGAGAGCTTGTGCTCTTCGGAGTAGAAGCCAACCTCCTCACAAGAGCGGCGCTTATTGCGAACATAGACCTGAGAGGCAGGGTCTTCACCTACCAGGATAACAGCCAGTCCGGGTGCCCGTTGACCTGCTGCGATGCGTTCTGTAACGCTGGATTTGATGGATTGTCTTAAATCGGCCGCAATGGCCTTGCCGTCGAGGATTTGTGCGCTCATACCTGTCCACTAAAAATAGGGTTGCTGAAGAGGGGGCGAATGATACCGTGAAAATCGAGAATTATCACCTAAATGACGTTGACGAAATGACAGACTATGCGTATTATTCGGCCTCCTTACTGAGTACACAGTTAGGCATGTCGGGGTATAGCGCAGTCTGGTAGCGCGCCTGCTTTGGGAGCAGGATGTCGGGAGTTCGAATCTCTCTACCCCGACCAATTTTTTTACGAACCGACCATGCGCCCGTAGCTCATTTGGATAGAGCATCGGCCTTCTAAGCCGAGGGTAGTAGGTTCGAATCCTACCGGGCGCGCCATTATATGGCTCGAGCAGCCAGTCCCGGTAGCAAGCAAAAAACCAGTTTTATGGTGGGCGTAGCTCAGTTGGTAGAGTCCCGGATTGTGATTCCGGTTGTCGTGGGTTCAAGCCCCATCGTCCACCCCAATTCTAAACAAGTTACTTCTCTGTAACTTGTCACAGCAACAACCTTCGGGCCGTTAGCTCAGTTGGTAGAGCAGGGGACTCTTAATCCCTTGGTCGAAGGTTCGAATCCTTCACGGCCCACCAATAAAATCAACAAGTTATAAAAATTCAGCTTC
>Ga0316192_10002528_pt1 | contig 13350 bp, 10 predicted proteins | sample MerIslwburrow_MG_FD_204931 | JGI IMG/M metagenome (GOLD analysis project Ga0316192, IMG submission 204931) | Coastal sediment microbial communities from Maine, United States - Merrow Island worm burrow | ecosystem: Environmental > Aquatic > Marine > Coastal > Sediment | place: USA: Maine...
CTTAGCGCAGACATTCGAGCTTGTCGAACCGGTGGCAAAGATCAAACTAAGTTAAATATTTGAGGGGTCGGGGAGCTTCTCAAAGCCGACCCTCTGCATGGATAATCATAGCCTTACGCTTACAACTCCTTGAAACTTCAAATATTCATTATTCGCTATTCTGCGGTTCGTTTTTCCCTTTCTGACCTCTGACCTCTGACTTCTGACTTCTGATCTCTGACTTCCGACCTCTGACTTCTGGCTACTGGTCTTCCCCTTTCGCTTTTTCCCGTTCGGACCGGCGAGCGGCTTTTTCTTTTTGCCGCGCCGCTCGTTTTTCAGCGCGCTTGCGTTCTCTTTCCGTTTTCGAATCCGACGCGGCAGTGTCTGTAACGGATTTATTTTTTGCTGTTGTAAGATCCACCCCATCGGAGTCGGCGTCCTTCGGTGCTCCTGTGGCAACATCCTCGGCCGCAGCAGGCGATTGTTCGGGATCGTTTCCCCGGCCTTTGCGCCTTAAAGCCTTTTCCTTGTTTCGGGCCGCTCTTTTTTCCGCCCGTTTCCTTTCCCGTTCCGCTTTTTTTAAACTCTTGGGATCTTCCTCAACCGAAGTCCGGGTCTCGGGCGCTGAATCCATGGTCGTGTCGGATTCTGATGCCGGCGGCTCCTGCCGGTCTTCGGTTTCGAGTACTTGCATCGCAGCCTTTTTTTGCGCGCGCGCTTCTTTGCGGGCGGCTCCCTTGGCTTTCTTGTCATCGGCCTGGGAGGCTGCCTTTTGGGCGGCCCTTTCGAAAACATCGTAGCCGAGTAGCGACTCGGCGACTAGAGCGCTGATATCACGCATGACAAGTTGTGACTCGAGGGCGGTGATACCGACGTTGAGGCCCTGGTAACAAAATGGACAGCAAGAGACCAGTTGTTCGGCGCCGGTTTCCTCGGCTTCTTGGATGCGTCTCTGGGCCATTTTGGTTTGGATGTCCGGAAATCCGGCTTTGAGTCCCCCGCCGGCGCCACAGCATCGTGAATATTCACGATTGCGCGTCATCTCCACAAGCTTGAGCCCGGGGATCGCTTCCATGATCATGCGGGGGGCGTCGAACCCGCCCGTGGCCCGTCCCAAGTGGCAGGGATCGTGATAGGTCACGGTGCGGTTTACCGGATGGGGGAATCTCAGCGCGCCTTGTTTCAGCATTCGGGCAATGAATTCAACGGAGTGCAGCACTTCAAAATTGAGGGGCGCTATTCGTGGATAATCCTGCATAATGGTCTTAAAGCAGCCGGAACAGGAACTGATAAGGGTTTCTATCCCCAAACTGTTGAACAGATCGATATTTTCCTTAAAAACTCGCTTGTGTTCCGGATCGCCCATGCGCAGTAAAACGCTGGCACAGCATTTTTCTTCGCTACCCAGGATGCCGTAATCGATCCCCAGGGCCTCCAGGATGTTGATGTTATTGATGGCCACCTGTTTAACGTTGACATCATAGGCCGCCGTGCAGCCGAGAAAAAGGAGGACTTTACCTTTGGATTTTTTTATCTCTCGGGGGAGATTGGTAATGAGGCCTTCTTTTTTAGCTTTACGGGCCCATTTGGTCCGGGCCGCCCGGGGCTGCTGCCAGGGATTGTCAAAAGCTTTCACGCTCTTGACCAGCGCTTGCTGAACTTCCAAAGGGCCGTAGCCTGCCTGGACGATGACCCTTCGCAATTCCTCCCACAGCACCACCGTTTCAATATGCGCCGGGCATACAACTTCGCACTGGCCGCAGGTCGAACACTCGTAGAGGTTCCGGACAAAATCATCGATCTCTTTGCGACCGATCTGTCGATAGCCCAAAATTCGGCCCAGCATGGTTTTAAGGGGTGTACTCAGTTTTTCGCTTTTCATGATTTTGGCGAATAAGCCGTGTTGGGCTTTGGCTATTTTCAGGAAATCGATAACTTTGCGCCGGGGAATGATATCTTCCTTGGCATCCTGATCGTAGACCGGACACCAGGTCAGGCATTCGCCGCAGCGGGTACAGGCGTCCAACTCGATGAGCTGTTTCATGTTCAAGCTGTCCAGCGGGATTTCCCGGACGTCTTGTTGCTCCGGGGGTTCACTGTCGGCAGTATTTGTTATAATATCTTTGGCCATCGCTATCACCTATGCCGGATAAGCCGGCCTCCGGCTCGTAGATCTTAACCTACGGCTCGGAGAGAAATAACAAATTACAAGCACCAAATTTTGTATTTGTTGAAACCTCACATTCTTTACGACGTGTTGTCAGGCAAAAACCGTTAAGGGTCTATTGTGACATTACATAATCACGTTCGCGGACAATTTACACCCGATTTTCCTTCTTTACGCCCGTGAGTTCCTCTATCAGATACGTCAGCGGCACGTTAAATATATGTTTGAGTTTGCCGAATGGCAAGTAGGCTATAAAAACAGCTCCCAATATGGCGTGGATATACCAGAGAAAGGGATAAATCCGCCGCCAATCCAGCGGTAAAAGTTCCAGGGCTTTGGAAACAGGAAATCCAATAAATGAATACACCGCAACATCCGGCGGAATTTGAGTCAATAAAAGCCTGGCGCCGGTGGTCAGAAAACCCAGCAAAACCAAAAGTCCGGCGATGCCCAAAGTCAGATTGTCTTCTATCTCCGTGACCACATGGGTCGGCTTGATAATAAAGCGCTGGGTGACAGCCCAAAGTACGCCCAAAAAAATGGAGACTCCCAGCATATCGTAAATAAAGGCCATGTAAATGTTATTTTTGTCTATCAAGGCCAGGGCCAGTTCTCCGTTCGGGTTAATGCTAAATATCAGACCGGTCAAGAGGCTCAGGAGCAGGCGGGCCATGATGGCTAAAAAAATGAGCGAATGCATGGACCATCTTTGAACGCTTTCTTTGAGGATTCGACGTTGCAAAAGAATATCGAAAACCATCACTTTCAGAAAGGTGATGATGTTGCGTGAAAATAGGGTTTGCCATACCGACTCCGACACCAGTCCAAGTTTGCGGTGCGTGGATTCTTTTTCCCCTTGCACGCTGCCGATAAACCAAAAACGCACCATCGCCAGGATGCCGCCAACCAGGATAATTAATGTCAACCAAAATATCGGGTGGCCCACCGTGGCCGGTGAAGGGTGGCAAACAATACACAATAGGCTTTTGCCGGGTAGGACGGCGGCCGGTGCTCCCACGGCGTTTTGGCGGTTGTGGCATCGCTCGCAGGATTGATTGTCGGACAGGTCGTTCAGACTGTGGTCGACGAGGCCGATGGGCTGTTTCTCTGAATTGATGCGGGCCAATTTGATGCGATTATCTGCAGCAACCAAGCGAACAAAGTTTGACCGAAAATGGCAGGCCTGGCAATCGATGCGCAGATGGGGGGCATGGGCGGTCCCTTCTCCATGTACGCTGTGGCAATCCCGACATTGAGCTCCGGATTGAGTCCGGTGAGGCGATCGGGCAACATCCGTGTGACAATGTATGCAAGCCACATATTGATGAGGGGATTTTTGAAATGTCTTTGATGATACTTCCAGGGATACCGGCTTACCATCAACGACTCTCTTGCAATCCGGCTGGGAATGGCACTCATTGCAAAAAGCTCTGGATGTCATCACACCCGCGTTGGTGTTGATGTTCGAGCGGCCATGGCAATCCAAGCAGGGGCGTTCGCCTGATGTTCGATCTGATTCAATGCCGGCCGTTAACGGGGCACATGTGACCAGGAGAAGGGCCAAAATACCAATAGCAATTCCTGATCCTTTCCATATTTTTGCGTTCATTAGGCTTATATTCCCTCACATGAAACTAGATGGAATGACGAATGACGAATGACGATTGACGAATTGTAGATGTCGCTCTCCGAAGCGTAGGCGCTACAACCCCTGCGAGCCGGAGGCTTCGCTCTGCTCTTTTTAGCAAATCAAATAGAAAGAATTCCTTAATTCGACATTCGTCAATTGACATTCGACATTTTTTATCAACTACTCAGTTTCAATCCCTTTGTCCCGGCCGGCCGCAATGGACCGCCACTCAGCGGGATGCTCTGCCATCATTCTTTCCCGGGTGGTCCGGCCGCTAAAGATACTTGTGTCCGCCGGATAAACTGTGGGACGCAAATGGGCCATGCCGACGTGAATAAACAATTTGACGACGACTGCCAGGATGGCTTCCCAATAATGCAGCACTTGGGCGATGTTGACCCAAACGCCCGGTAGGAACCGGGTGAACCATTCTGGAAACCACAGGATCAAACCCGTAATGCCCATGGTATTCATTCCGATAAAGATGGCCCAGTAATCGATTTTTTCCATGTAGGTGAATTTATCGAAGTCGGGCGGCGATGGGCGCCAGCCTATAAAATAGGCCATGTTTTGTTTGAAATCCTTCAAATCTTTTTTTGAGGGGGCGATGGAGCGCGGCCCGGTCAGCCGCCCCCGCAAAACGAAGCGAAAGTAGAGAAACCATAGACCATGGATGACTACACTACTATAAGTAATGATGGCACAAAACCGGTGCAGCCAGGCGGCGTGGGCGGTGCCGCCCACCAGCCAAATAAAAGCCCTGGCCGGAGCAGTGGCACTAAAGCCCAATGAGAAACCGCTGGCGGCAAGACCCGTAAAACCGAAGATCAACACCAGATGCAGCAACCGGTCCAGAACGGAAAACCGCATCAGCCTATCGGGAGGGATTGTTTGGTCAGGCATCTTAGTGCTTCCTTAATTTTTCATGTTTTTCCCTTAATAGCCACAGGATAGTGTGGCCGAAAAAGAAAATCAGGGAGAGAGCTACCACGGCAATGGCGACAGTTTGGACTCGCCGAATCCAAACAATCGAATTGTTTTTGGGGGATTCTTTGGCCGCCGAATCGCTGACGGATGCATGGATCACAAACTGAGTAAATTCCGACGCGGCCTTGGGATGGCAGCGTTGGCATACGATTAAAGTATCCTGCTGCTTTTCAAGGGCGACGACACTATGAGCGCCATGGCAATCCGTACAAAAGGCCGATGCCTTGTCGGCTAAGTTGACGCCCAATTTGCCGTGGATATTATCCAGATAGCTTTCGCTGTATTCCTTATGGCAGCGGCCGCAGCGTGACGTCATACGCGCGCCCACCGCGACCCGTGACATCCCGGCGGGGTCATAGTGGGCAGAGTGGCATTCACCGCAGGTGGGGGCAGGGTACTTCTCTTTAGCGGGTTGCGTCTCTTTTACGGGGGCCTTTGCCTTGCCGGCGGATTCCGTCTCTTCTTTGAGGGCCTTGGCATGTTTGCCTTTTAAATAGCGTTGATACGATAATTTGTGGCATTTTTGGCAGCGGCGATAGTCAAATTGACGGGTGGCGGATGTTTTTAGAAAATCGGGGCGGTTCGGATCCGGATGGGTGTGCCCGTCTTCAATCATGGAGCCATGGCACTCCTCACATTTAAAATTGGCATGGGCCCCTTTTTGGAAACGCTGCATATCTACAAACCAGGAGGATTGCACCGGAACCGCCGGGCTGACATCGGCATGGGTTTGATCGGTCAACCCCGACGACAGGAGGCCAAAGAAAACAGCAGCGCAAACCATCATCGAGCGGCTAATTAAGGTGTTGTTCTCCAGTGTTATCTTCGATAAGGTCATGCGGCTCACCAATGGTCTGAAAGTAAAGGCCGAGAAATGCGGTTGTGAATCCGGGTAGTAGTTCAAATACATCACGGGCCAGGGAAGCGGTATCAGCGGCGTCATCCAAGCGGTGCTTTAATTCTCTTAGCAAACCCGTAGTTTTCTCAGCGTTGGCCGACAATTGGACGGCGAGATCCGGTTCGGTTCGCAGGGTCCCATTTTTTTCCAAGGGTCTGATCCGGTGCCACATGGCGTCCAGAAATACACGAATTTTTTGCGGGTCATAGTATTTGTGGCCGATCAGCCAGCGGACAGGCATCATCTCCATTCCCACCGCTACGATTCTGGAATTGCTCAACTCCCGTTTCAAGGTTTTGAGAAGATTTTGACTCGTGGTTGCAGCAAGGGTCGGAAACTCTTTTTGCGCCTGGCAGATATCTCGATTTAGTCGGCCGCCATCCCAAAAAATGGCATCCGCGACCAACTGGTTGGCTTCCTGGAAATGGGGATGTTCAAAATGGGGGCCCAACAGGTACAAGTGACCTTTTCCCATTGATGTGCGTATGGCGGCGGCTTTACCCAGCAACGTCTCACGCGCAATGGTTTCATCCACTAAATACTGGGTCTTTTTGGTGAATGCTTTGTAACGAGCGAGGATACGATCCGTGTCCGACGGGATCATTCCCGGCCCGCCAAACAGGGGGGCATCCAAGGGTCGGGTTCCCCAAAAAGGTGCATGGCCGGTGGGTTCGATGGTGACGGCGTCACGCACCGGGTGGAAAATGTAATCGCAGCCATATGCCTGGGAAAATTTATGCGCCAATCCCCGGCAGGTCGGCAGCCATTTGCTGAGATTGGTGATCCGAACGGATGTAAAATTAAAAAGATTCAGGTGCGGTTTTGATGACCGCATGACCAAATAGGCCCCGGCGCACGAACCGATGTAAAGTCCGCCGTTTTCGATAAAGGTTTTGAGGCGACGGGCGCCTACAGGTCCGAGGGCTTGGGCAATCGCAAACGTATCCCCGCCGGATACCGTCAAGACGTCAAGGAATTCCAGGTTTTGGCTTTGAATAGCGGCCGCATCCAGAAGGTATAGATCGTGAAATCCCATGCGGTCGAATAAATCCACGAACCATAACCAGGAATGCGACGATCCTGTTCCGGTGTATATCCCTATTTTAGGATAGCTTACCCGTTTCGATCGCGATGATTCAGAGGATCTAAAGGGGCGATCTTCCAGAAACGGATCGAAATAGATGCGTTCACCCCGCGCCAGTCGGGCGTTGGCGGCGGCATATGCGTCATAAACGGTTGCGGAAGCCATATTTTTAGGCGCTTAACAATGATATTTTGCATGTAGTGGCAAAATTTTTAGATAGGCTAATTTCTCTACCCTCAAATGATTGAATATTTTCGATTGAAGATTGAAGATTTAAGGTTCGCCTTGCGGCGGATCGATTTTAAAATACATTACAGAAGAATTGCGAAACGCCACGCGGCGCAAGCGCCTGCGCTACGCGAGCAACATCCACAAATCTTCAATCTTCAATTCCGGCTCGTCCGGATTAGGTTACTGCAACAGATAATGCACCGCTTTGTCCAGGGTCTCCTGGCCGATTTCCAGCTCGGTTCCGACTGCAGCAATCTCAACCAAGTCTTCTTCGGTAATTTCCGGACTCATCACGGCAAAAATCGGATGGATGCCGAATATATAGGCAACGGCCATGCGACGCTCCCACCAAGAGACCGGATCATCGCCGACATCTTCAAATTCGCTGAACAAGGGTTGTTGAGGGCACCAGGGACTGAATATGCCGTTTCCGGGCAGCGTAATTCGGCCGCTCAACTCGGGAAGGGCCCCTTGAATCGCTTCCCTGGTTTTCAATCCGGAGGTCTGGCTCAGCTCCGCCACGGCGGCGGCATCGATGCCGAATCGGGCACAATCCCGCAGTAACCTGCATGCATCCGTTGCCGATAAACCGGCCTTTTTAAATCCGATCAATCCAAAAATGTCGGTAATTAGAACCCCTGTTTCCTCCTTTTCGGGTTCTTCCATTTGCTTGGGATCATGATCTATACAAGCAAATGTATTGGTGGCGTAAGGCGTGTTGTAGCATGAGCTGTGGCGGTGAACGAGGGGTTCCAACCAGGCGCTTATATCGGCCTCCCCCATGGCCGTGCAAAGGTCGCCCACCCCTTTGTGTCCCACAAAATTACCTTCTTTGATCTCTTCCAGGACGTCCAGTGACATTTCGACGAATTCTTCGGCATCGGCGATTTCCAATAGGCCCATGCCGCGAAAAGCGACGCCCTTGAGGTTTTTCAATCCAAAAAGCTTGCCGAATCCCCAGCGGTCACCGCTGGACCAGTAATTACAACAGACTTGGGCGAAATCGGAGCCGTTTTCGCCGGCACTGCCGATCACCAGGGTTTGAATCAGGACATCCCCCATGGCATTGCGCCAGGTATCCGTGGTTTCCCACACATTTTTACCCCAGACGGCAGCGGCATCGGAAATGTCGGCCACCCCATCATGAATCCATAAAAAGACCGGATGGTCGGCTTTGCCCTTAATGACGATATAGTCGAACCCGGCATATTGGATTTCCAATCCCACTTTCAACGTGATGGGGCAGTGACAGATTTTACCGCTAACCGGGCTTTTGGCGGTCATGACGGCAGCGGCGGATGCAGGAAAGAGCGTGCCGGTCAGCAATCCTGTGCCGATGACGATGGCATCACCGTCCGCATGTTCCTCATAAAGGTGCTTCGCAATGGCAGCGCCACCGATTTTTTCTTCAACCAGTTCGTCACTCAGCTCGTCTTCAGTTATTTCCGATGAACCCAGATCCACCACCAGAACTTTATCGGCTGATAAATTTTCCATTTCGTCTCCTTTTTGCGTTACGCCTCGCTGATGGCGTCAAACGGACAGAATTTGATACACATGGGGCCGAGATCCATTTCTTCACACAGGTCGCAGGCTTCCCTCAGCAACATCGGCTTGGCAGAGGCATCCGCTTTTTTGCCGGAATCGGATACTTCTGCTGTTTCCCCGATGCGTTTAATCTCCGTCCCCTCCGGTCGAGCGATCAACAAGTCTTCATCTCGTTTGAGAATGACACCGAAATAATCCTTTTTTTCCTTGGTCCGGTAGGCCACAATACAAGACGAAAGCAACGCAAACCCATCATCACGATGGTAACCACATGCCATCTCGCAGGCCATACACCCTGTACATTTAAGTGCATCGATTTGAATTCCCATTTTTCCCCTCTTTGAATAAAAAATTGTTTTTGGAGATGCGCAAAATTGATACGATGTCTTTATTTCTAAAATACTTAAAATATTAAAATTATATGAATTTAGCCACACATTTGAAGGTGGTATGAGAAGCGAAATGGCTATAAACAACCCGGAAATAAAAGTCAATATTAAAATATTAAAACATCTAATGTTTATAAATTTTTATTGACATCATTTCTTCGCTGTGGCAATTGCACATACCATCAAGACAGAGGATCGCCATAATTTATTTGGGGTGCCATGTTTAACATTACCAAAGCTATAAATCGCAGAGTATCCCACAGCATTGTCGAACAAATCCGTGATGCCATTTTTTCGGGTGAGCTTATCCCGGGTGACCGGCTGCCTTCTGAAAAAGACCTCGCTGAGGATTTCGGTGTGAGCAAAGCCTCCCTGCGGGAGGCATTCCGTGCTTTGGAAGCTTTGGGATTGCTGGAGATTCGCCAAGGCATGGCCGGCGGTGCATTTGTCAGTAAAGTGGATCTGGAAACGGCGCGCAACAGCTTGTTCAACTACATTTTTTTTCAGAATCCGTCCATCCAAGAATTTACTCAGCTCAGGGCTTTAATCGAGCCCCCGGTAGCTGAACTCGCTGCCGGTAGAATCAGCGATGCCGACATTGCCGATTTGGAAGAAAATTTGGCCCAAACCAAAAAAAAGCTCGACGCGGACGTCTTTTATTATGAACTCGATACCTATTTTCATCACCGCATTGCCGAAATTGCCGGCAACAGCCTTATCTGTTTTGTGATCGATTCCCTCAAGAACGCCCTGGTAATTATGAAACAGCAACTCGGTTTGGGGCGTGAGTTTTCGTTGAATGTATTCAACAGTCACCAGCGAATTCTCAAGGCCTTGCGTGATCGTGACCCCGCGAAGGCAGGTCATGAAATGATGGAACATATAAAACAAGTGGAGCAAGAACTTATGGCGATCAGCAATGAGGATGTCCAATTGAATCCTAATCCGGACGAGCCGGAACTTAATAAGAAATTAATCACGAAAGCACGAAAGGAGGAAAGCACGAAAAAAAGAGAAGACTAATTTCGTGGTTTTGTGGTCTATGAGTTATTTCATAAAATGCAAAGAAATCATTGATTAGCGCCTAAAGAAGAAGGAGGTATTATTGTGACTGAAATGCATACAGAGTCAACCGATCAGCAAAGGATCATCAAAGAATTGCAGGCCATTGTGGGCGAAAAAAATGCGACGGCCGCCAAACATGTCCGCTATGCGTATTCTTATGACATGTCATTTGTACTTCCGAAACTACCGGATTACGTGGTCATGGCGGAAACCCCAGAGCACATTCAAAATATTTTGCGGTTTGCCAACCAGGAAAAAATCCCGGTGGTGCCGTTTACGGCCGGTACCAATATCGGTGGCCTGTGCATTCCGGAAAGAGGCGGTATCCTGCTGGATCTTAAAAAGATGAACAAAATCATAAAGATCGATGCGGAATCCCATTATGCGGTGATCGAGCCCGGCGTGTCCCACGGGCAGTTGGCGGAAGCCCTCCATGAGCACAAACTGCGGTTCGGCTGGCCGGTGGGCCCCCCCTCCGCCTCTGTTTCCTCCTGTGCCATATCCCACGGCATCGGTGGTTTGAATGCGCGTTACGGTCTGAACAGCCAGGAGATAACCAGCATGGAAGTGGTCCTCCCTACGGGAGAATTGGTCCGGGTGGGATCCTGCGCGATCCAAGAAGATTCCTGGCACAGTACCATGCCCATGCCCAAATTGGACGGGCTTTTTAAAGGATGGCTGGGATCCAGCGGCGTGGTCACGAAACTGGGTATCGCCGTCCATCCCATACCCCCGGTGCTCAAGGTGTTCACCGTGTCATGCGACAATGTCGAAGACATGTACTCGTACATGTTGAATTTAAGCAATTATGAAATTTGCGACGACCTGACAGCCGTGTCCTGGTGGTTGGCCCAGGTACCGATTCCCTATCCCTATCGCGAGAAACCGGATGATCAACCCGAATGGTTCAGTTTTGCCAATACCAATTCCTTTACCGAAAAAGAAAAGGAAGCCCGGGAGGAGATCTGGGAAACGGTGGTGGCCGAAGAGCAGAAAAAAGGCACTTCCCTTAAGGTGACGGAATATCCTGAAGAAGCCTTACGCGCCCGTACCCAACTGCCCAGTCAAATCGTCGGTTCCACCAAAAATTACTGCAAAATGGCCGGGGCCGGTATATCATGGCCGGGGACTTTCACACCGGCCAACAAATGGGCGCCGGTTTACAATGAATGGAAGCAGATATTGATCGCGCACAAGCTTTCGCCTTCGGTACGGATGAGCATGTACCGGGGCGTCCACTACGGCATGCTGCGAGCCATGATCCCCTTTGGTAAGCAAAACCCCGAAGAAAACGAAAACGCCCGGCGCGCCATTGTGGAATGCTTAAAAGTGGATCTCGACCACGGGGGCATGCCCTATAAACCGCCCGTCGATTTTGGCGTTGAAATCAACCGCCGGGCCCATCCGGGATATCTCGAGCTGTTAAAGCGTGTCAAACAGATGCTTGACCCCAACGACATCATGAATCCCGGAAAACTTGGTATTTAATTTATCTACTATCGACTGGAGGAACCTATGAAATGGAATATACCTTCCCTGAAAGAACTTGAAAAGTATTTCTGGCGATGCACGGCCTGCGGTACTTGCAGATCTGCCTATGACTACGGCCCGCCGCCCAACGCCAGACCGATATGCCCCGCCGGCACGGAGTTTGGTTTTGAGGGATATTACTCTTCGAAAGGCAAGGCGGCTTATGCCCGGGGCGTCATGGACGGCACCCTTGATTTTGACGATCCCGAATTTTTAGAAGCCGTTTACAAGTGCACGGTCTGCGCCGGCTGCCAAAACCAGTGCCAAGTGGATTTTAAACCCCATATTCCTGAGGTCATTGAAGCTTTGCGCCGGGAAGCGGTGGCGCGGGGTGCGGGACCATTGCCCCTGCAAAAAAATCTCGTACAATCCATGAAGAACTACAATAACCCTTACCAGGGTCCCCGGCGTGTGCGGACGGAGTGGACCCGTCCATTTAAAAAAGCGAAAACGCCGATAAAAAATATCAATAAAAAATCGGCTCCGATTCTCTTTTATGTCGGCTGCACCGGAGCCTTTAATCAGGTCGCCCGGGCAGTCCCCACCGCCACTGCCCAAATATTCCAGAAATTAGACCTTGATTTTGGCATTTTAGGTGAAAACGAAGTCTGCTGCGGTTCAACCGCGATGCGCCTCGGGGATGCAGACGAATTCAAGCGGGTTGCGACTGCCAACTTGGAAACATTTCAAAAACTCCACGAAGAACGAGGTGTCAACATCATCGTTACATCCTGTGCCGGCTGTTACCGAGCCATTAAAAAGGACTATACCCTATCATCGGATTTCGACAAAATGATGGCGGGAATCAAGGTCGTGCATACCGTCGATTATCTTTATGATCTTTTACAAGAAGGTAAATTGAAATTCGAAAAGGAACTGCCCTGGACTGTCACCTACCACGACCCGTGTCACACAGGGCGGCACCTCAACAAGTTTAAGGTCGATGAGGACGGTTCGGAATTATGGGAAGGGGCCTATATCGACGTTGATGAAAGCGAATGTCTCTACGATAGGCCCCGGGAAATATTACAAGCCATACCCGGTATCAAATTCGTGGAAATGGACCGCATTCGCGCCAATTCCTATTGCTGCGGCGGCGGCGGGGGCGTCATGACCGGTTTCGGCGATTGGGCCGCCAAAAATGCCGGAATCAGAGTCGCCGAAGCTATGGAAACCAGCGCGGAAAAAATGGTGACCACCTGTCCCTTTTGTCACTATAACCTTAATGAGGGGGCTAAAAGATCCGGCAGCAGTATGCCAACCCATGACTTAACGGAAATCATAAACATGGTGTTGCCGGAAAAAGAATAGAAGGGTTCCGGGTTCTGCGTTCCCGGTTCAAGGTTAAGCGATTCGCGCTTTTTGGTTGTGTAACTAACTGAAAAAAGGAGGAAGGGATGAAAAAAATCGGATTGATGTCATTTCTGGTCTTACTTGCGGCGATCTTGATGGTCGCTCCAAATGCGGTTGCTGAAAAACCGGTTAACATCGGTGTGCTGGTTCCCCTCACCGGAATTGTCGCCCAGGGCGGTCTTGAGATGAAGTACGGCATCGAAATGGCGGCCGAAGAGAAAGGCACGCTTCTGGGAAGACCCATTAAACTAATGGTTGAAGACACCCAGGTAAAACCGCCCGTCGCGGTGACCAAAGCCGAAAAGCTGGTCTACAAAGATGATTGTAAAGCTTTGATCGGTGTTTTTTCAAGTGGTGTAGGGCTCGCACTTTCCAAAAATATCGACAAACTGAATGTGCCGTTTGTGAGCACCCATGTCATGACCACTAAATTCTACGGCCTGCATCCCCTGGTTTTCAGAAGCGGTCAGTTGGCCAACGACCAAA
>Ga0316192_10002530_pt1 | contig 13348 bp, 9 predicted proteins | sample MerIslwburrow_MG_FD_204931 | JGI IMG/M metagenome (GOLD analysis project Ga0316192, IMG submission 204931) | Coastal sediment microbial communities from Maine, United States - Merrow Island worm burrow | ecosystem: Environmental > Aquatic > Marine > Coastal > Sediment | place: USA: Maine...
CTCGACTACGTAGGCAGACCCGGACCGCTCGGCCGCTTTTGTATTCTCGGCGAGCCCGGGCATGAGTTTGTTGAAGAAGGTCAGCCACTGCCCAACGAAGCGGTGATCGATAAGGCGAGTTTTGGTGCCTTTTACAATACCGGCCTCGACGATCTGCTTCGACAGGACGGCATTGATCACCTGATCCTGTGTGGAGTTACAACCCAGGCTTGTGTGCACTCTACGCTACGCGAAGCCGTCGATCGAGGCTATTGGTGCCTGACAGTCGCTGACTGTTGCGCTGCTCTGGAACCCGGTATGCACGATGCAGCGCTGGAGCTTATAGCCGGTGAAGGCCACCTTTTTGGATGGGTCGCGGATGTACAGGATATTGCATCAGGGATAGCGTCTTCGCAGGCATCAAGCGCAGCAAACCAGAAATAAGAAGCCGTTCCGGTTTTTCAATCGATGTTCGCGGCAAACGCCGCTACGTATAGTTATTCCTTGCCACTAATACCTCGCCCCTCGCCACTGTCCTTCGATAGGAGCGGCCCTTCGGCTTTGCTCAGCACAGGCTTTAGCCGCGAATTGACAGGAATAAAGTATCGAAAGCTGTTACCGAGACTATGCCTGCTCCCGTGTCTAGAACAAGGTATAAATGAACGGCGCGACCGCCGAACCCTGCGTGAATACCAGCAGCAAGCCGAGCAGAAGCAGTATCACGATGATAGGTGCGAGCCAGAACTTCTTGCGTTCTTTCATAAACATCCATAGATCTTTCAACAGTTCCAGCATCAGAACGGTTTCTCCAGGTGGTCGCGTGCGCGCTCTTCACTCTGCACGCGGTAGCTGTCCAGGTTTTTGTCGATCTTTCTCGACATAGGGTCTTTGCCCAGCAGTTTCATCAATACTGCAACGAAAAAGAATACAGTATAAAACATCAGTCCGAGAATGATCCGGGTATTGATCCAGCCCAGTGCATGGCCGATCCGCAGCCAGGCGGAATGGACCGGGACGAGAGATGCGGGCGCCGCGGCTGCGGCCAGCCAGAATACGCCGGCAGCTATCCACGGCCATCGCGGGTAATCGTGTTCGAACAGCCAGGGCAGCAGCAGGCCGAACAGGATCACGATGATCGCTCCCATGGTAAAGCCGAATTTTCTCATTTCAGTGCTGTGCATTGCATGCCCATACTAAATCTTTTATGAAATAGAAATTCACTCTCACAGAGGCGCTGAGGACGCAGAGGTTGGTTAATACAACTATCTGAATAAACACTTTGCGAGCTTTGCGCCTTGGCGAGAGTAAAGGCTTTATTATCTCTCGCCAAGGCGCAAAGAACGCAAAGGATTGATCTGTGTTTTTTGTGAGAAACACATCTATATTTTCTCTGCGCGCCCTGCGCCTCTGCGAGAGCATAAGTTGTTAAATCTCCAGCACAGGCTTAATCAAAACCAGCAGCAACTGTCTGATCAAGTCTGATTTACTACTGTTAAGTCTACTGCTTGATAACATTCTCAATCTAGTTCGAATTCATTCATCCACGAAGTGTCTTCTTGCGTTTGCGGCTGATCGGACTTTGATACCAGTATATTTTCCATCACGAGATAGTCCATTTCTGTGCGCATGAAACAGCGGTAGGCGTCTTGCGGTGAGGCCACCAGCGGCTCGCCGCGCACATTGAATGACGTGTTGATGACGACAGGACAGCCGGTGCGTTCTTCGAAGCGGGCGATCAGTTCATGAAACCTGGGATTGGTGTTCGCGTGCACGGTCTGTACACGCGCCGAGTAATCGACGTGCGTGACAGCGGGAATATCAGATCGGGGTACATCGAGTTTTTCGAGGCCGGAACGGTTTTCCTCCGTAACTGACAGGGCGTATCGCTTGCTCGAGTTAAGCGGCGCGACGATCAGCATGTACGGGCTTTTTCGATCCAGCTCGAACCATTCCGATACCCTGTCGGCCAGCACAGCAGGGGCGAACGGGCGAAAAGATTCACGGTACTTGATCTTCAGGTTCATTGCGGACTGCATGCTCGGGCTTCTCGGGTCGCCGATGATGGAGCGGGCGCCCAGTGCCCGTGGTCCGAACTCCATGCGGCCGCTGAACCAGCCGATGACCTTCTCATCGTCGAGCAGTGCGGCGACTTCCGGCAGCAGTACACTGTCATCGAGTCGTGTATAGGGTGCCCCGATGGCATCGAGGTAATTGATGATTTCCTCGTTACTGTAGCGGGGACCGAGATAGGCGCCCTGCATGCTGTCATCGTGTCCGTTTGCGCGGCGTGGCCTGTCGAGGTAATGGTGCCAGGTGATCAGCGCCGCGCCCAGTGCGCCGCCGGCATCACCGGCAGCGGGCTGAACCCAGATGTCCCGGAAGGGGCTTTCTCTGAGTACGCGCCCGTTGGAGACGCAGTTGAGCGCGACGCCGCCGGCCAGGCACAAATACTCTGTCCCCAGTTCATCGTGAACCGTTTTCGCCAGCCGAAGCACGATTTCCTCGGTAACCGCCTGTATCGAACGGGCAATATCCATTTCCTTCTGCGTCAGCTCGGATTCGGGCTTGCGTGGCGGTGCGCCAAACAGTTGGTGCAGGCGGTTGCCGGTCATGCTCAGGCCGGTTGCGTAGTTGAAGTAAGCCATATTCAATCTGAATGTGCCATCGGCTTTCAGGTCGATCAGGTTGTCGAGAATGAGGTCGACATAACGTGGTTCGCCATAGGGGGCAAGGCCCATCAACTTGTATTCGCCGGAGTTGACCTTGAAACCCGTGTAATAGGTAAAGGCTGAATAGAGCAGTCCCAGGCTGTGTGGGAAATCGATTTCCCATTGCGGTGTCAGGCGGTTGTCCTCACCCAGCCAGACCGAGGTCGTGGCCCATTCGCCGACGCCGTCCAGGCACAGTACGGCGGCCTTGCTGAACGGGGAAGGAAAAAAAGCGGATGCAGCGTGAGCTTCGTGATGTTCCGAGAACAGCAGGGCCGGGATTTCGCTCTGCGGTACATCGCTCAGTGCTGCAAGCTCGCGTCTCAGGGTCGTTTTCAGAAACAGTTTTTCCTTGAGCCAGATCGGCATCGCGACGACGAAGGAGCGGAAGCCTCTGGGTGCATAAGCCAGGTAGGTTTCCAGCAGCCGCTCGAATTTGAGCAGTGGCTTGTCGTAGAAAACGATATGGTCGACGCTGTCCAGCTTGAGCCCTGCCTCGCCAAGGCAATATTTGATGGCACTTGCCGGGAACCGGGCATCGTGCTTTTTGCGGGAAAAACGTTCCTCCTGAGCGGCGGCAACGATGCGGCCATCGATCAGCAGCACGGCAGCGCTGTCGTGATAATAGGCGGATATTCCCAGGATGCTGGTCGACATGGAACGGTTACTGGTTACAACTGATGGCCATTATCGGGCGTTCATTCTACCTGTACCCGTGATCATCTGGCTTACATATCCTTTGATCGCAGCTTGCTGGCGTCGGCGCTGCCGAAGCCGGTCTGCAGTTGCTGCAGGTTTTCCCTGGCGGCATCATAGCCGGGCTGCAAACGCAGTGCTTCTGAAATATGGTGCCTGGCCTGCTCCAGATCGCCGCGACTGAGCATGATGCTGCCAATCGCATTGTGTGCCTCGTAGTTCGCCGGGTTGATGCGCAGGGCCTCGCGGCCATGAATCAGCGCCTCTTCGTAGCGCTTCTGCTCGATCAGGTAGTGCGTATAGCTCAGCCTCACGAAAGTGCTGTCAGGCCTCAACTCCAGTGCAGTGTCGAAATACGCCTCTGCCTTTTCGGATTCCCCCTGCACGGCGAGCGCCTTCGCCATGCAGACATACGGGAAATGATTCCACGGGGCAGACTCCAGCTCGTCCTTGCAATACGCGAAGGCCTCGTCGGTTTTTCCCTGTTCCAGCCGGATCATGCCGAGTTTCGAATTCAGTCCGGGAAAATCCGGGGACAGCGTCTGTATCTCCTTCAAGTAGTTGAATGCGTCGTCGGGTTTGCCCAGTGAGTAGGACGAACTCGCCAGTCTCATGTATATATCCTCAGCCGGACCCAGGATTTCCAGCGCGCGCAGCAGCAGTGCATGGCTTTCCTCGAACTTGCCGGCCCATTCGAACACGGCACCGAGATTGAGCAAGGTTACGCCTTCATCATTTTCATCGATGCCCGCGAGGACTTCCTGCCTGATCGCCTCGATCCGGGCGTTGTCCCAGGAAGCTTCGGGTTGAGCGGTCCCCTGTTCGACCAGGTGATCGAACAACGCCATGCCCAGTTTGCGGTAGCCTTCTACGTTGGTATGCACGTGATCGGTAAAATATTCGCTGCCGAAGACGGTGTGTCCGTACTCGTCCAGGTAGGCCTTCCGCAGAATGGCGGGAAAATCGATCAGCGGGGCACCCTCGACCGCGGCCACATCTTCAACGGTCTGCTGCATCGAGGCCAGGATGCGCAGCGGTGCGACATCTTCCTCGACGGCGCGCCTGAAAGCGGCTTCCGCCTCGTCATAGCGAAGCTGCTCGAACAGGACCTGGCCTGTCCTGAAGTGTAATTCGGCGTAGCGGTCGTCGATCGCGAGCGCTGCCTGGTATTTCACCATCGCTTCATCCAGCCTGCCGGCCTGCTGCAGATTCCGCGCATCGCTGTACAAGACCTGCCACTTCATCAATGCATCCAGTTCAAGGTCATTCCTGTGCTCGCTTTTGAACGGCGATATGTCGCGGATGTTAGTCACGGGCTTGACGAACACGATATCGGCATCGACGCTGTCTGCAATTTTTGCAATCCGCCGCAGATTCAAGCGGTAGTGCATGACGACTCGCTGTTTCAGTATCTCGTCGCGATAGTAACTTTCCGGTCCCAGGGTGTGATCCAGGATATCATCCACTTCACCGTTGAGTTCATCGCGTCTGAGGGACATGTCGCCCGTACCCGGTCGGATTGCATCCATGGCCTGTTTCATCGCGGTATAGATGCGGGTGCTGCTCATGGTAGCGTCCAGGTTGATCACCCAGGCCGGCAGTTCCTGCAGTGTTCCGTAGGAGCGCTGCTCGAGAAATTCATTCTGTCCCGAATACACGATGAACAGGTCAGGCTGGTAGTCCTTGAGTTCATTCATCATGCGCGCGACGCGGTAGCTCGCATAGCTGATGCCGCCGGCGTTGATCACCTCCCATTTACGCGACGGGTCTGCAGCCTGCAGGTAAGTGCGCAGCCAGCCGCAGAACGACAACGGGTCCTGGTAAGGCCGACCGAAGGTGGTGGAACCGCCCATACAGAATATCCGATAGGCATTCTCATCTTTCTGCTGCGGAAACGACTGGAAGTTAAACAACGAAAGCTTGTTCTCAGGCGTGATATACATGAGCGCGCCATCCTTGCGCGTGGCTTTGATGTACTGTGGGATGTTGTCGGCGAATCCCACCAACGGGTCTTCGGACAGCAGCATCGGGCGCACGCCCGCCAGCGCGAGCACCAGCTCGGCCGTCGCAAAAAAGCCCGCAACGATAATCAATGTGAACAGAAGGTTCTTAATAAACATACACAAACAACAAGTATGTTGGGATGAGAAGTTCATATTAATACTATTCGACCCGCATCATCAACTGCACAGGCATAACAGGGATTGGTGACAAATATGAAGTATTTAGAGTCGCCAAACAGTGGGGAGCGGAGAGAATTTAACGGGACAGCCCCTTTTACACAGTCCAGTTGTTCCTGATATCGGTGGAAAATGATGTTCAGGCTCCGGATGATATTTGTACTGATGCCGGAATCTTCCCATTTGCACCCAAATGAGTTAAGAAGAATGCATCATCAGCAATGGGCTTTTACCGGAATGGCGTTCATTACAGATTACATCATCTGATTCATAGCGGGTAAGCATGTTCAGTTTAAATTCTGTAATGAAGTGGCAGATATCCGATACTCATTAATTGAAAAGTCAATTTATACGATAAAGGAAATAGGGGAGGGATGATTCTAATCAGGAAAATCATTAACAGGGATCCATTAAAGACCAACCGGGGGATAATAAAAATGAATAACACAAGTTTATATAAAAGGATTGGTTGCATGAAACTGGAAGACTTGGAAAGTTTTATTGCAAAACATGGCTGGAATTGCCAGCACTGCAGCAATCATGAATTTGAAATAGAAGAATATGCGGATACCGGCTGGTGCGCTGTGTCGGCAACGCCGTATGTTACATACAAGAAAAAGAAAGAGCGGTATTCTGAGTATGGGTCCGGTTTTCCCGCTTACACGATACTGTGCTCGAAGTGCTTTGCTACCACCAAGTACGACGCTGCCAGGATTGCAGATGCTATAGAAACGAAATCAAACGATTGGCCTGCGCCCAAGATCGTGGAAGCTTCATAGTTTTGACGATCATTTGACATGCCAGGTGCCGGAATCGGTAAAACCGACTTCGGCACCTGGGATTAGTGGGATCAATTAATGTGTACTGGTTCCGACTTAATCTGACAGTTGCTGCAAGTTTTCGTTTGGTCGATAAACCAGCAGATGCTGGAGGTTTAACATCCTGTTTTCTCGCGGAGGCGGAGAGAACGCAGAGGTATCATGTATTTTTTGCAAAGAAAGTATCTTCACTTCATCTTTCTTTGCGTCCTCTGCGAGAGTAAATATCTATAACCTTTTCTATAAAGCCAATCCAGGTTGTACTGACAAAAATATATTTATCCGGGTTTGGGTAATACGACACTCACTGTCAGATGAAATCCTGACTATTACAATTAATGAGGTTAGAAAAAACATGGTCAGAAAACAATTGTTTCTAATATTAGAGTTGATTGTTCTCTGAACCAGGTTTGCTTTTTTCCGCTGATTCATCTATTCAAAGAAGCAGGATTGAATTAATTAATCAGCTTTCAAGGACAAGTATTACCCCCGTAGTTAATACACCCGATATAGCTGTCAATAACCATTTCAATGCCGCGAAAGTTCTGTTACTTAACCTGTCGATCGATTTAAAAAACAATTCATGTTCCTCTCATGTCAAGTTGAAGTTAATAGACACTATTATGCGGATACCGCAATCGGCTGATTCACATCACTGGTTGCAAATGTTTCGAGTTTCTCGAAAAATGTTTTATGGTCGATATAGTGGGCGCCATCGCATGAGAACGTCATGCCTATAAGGCCGTTAATGCGATTGATCGAACCATTGCGCATGTATATCGTCTGATCCGTCGTGCGCAGGCGCCTGAACTCTTTAAGAATTGCCAGCGTATCTTCCGAGTCAATTACCGGTTGCATATGGTCAATCCTGCAGTCACGGAACTGGTCCAGGAATCCAGGCGCCAGCACTTCCTCTTTCACGAATACGCGGTATCTGTAGGCATCATCAACAAACCAGCAGGTCAACTGGCTGGATGAATAGTGCAGCTTGACATGAAATGCGCCTTTTCGTGTTAACAGTTCATTTACGATCCCATGTATACGATCGATTTCACTGTCGAACAGGCTGCCAATGCGGGACTGCTGAAACAGGAAAGCCCTGACTGACGGGTCGCCTTTGATTTGTAACCATCTATCTGGCATTGTATTGCCTCCTCATTTATTGTTTTGATATATCCGTGCTTGAGCTGGATCGAGTTTCGATTTGTCTCGATACAGTAAAGCTCTCAAGCACGGTTCATAACATCTCAGTGTTGATAAAGATCAGCTCAATTCTGCATGTAGCGTGCTGCTAACTCATGTTGAGCGAGGTCCGCGCCCAGGTAACTGGCTGACTGCTGCAGAAACCTGATTTTTACCTGGCGGTCGAAGATCACTCCAGATTCATGCTGAGTGGCTAATCCTCTATCTATGCCCTGTGGCATTTGCTTGCCGCGCGGTGTTGATAAATAGTTATTTATCATTGTTCAATCCCCTCTGGTTGTGCAAACCGCTGTGATAGTCTCACTGGCGATTTAGTGACACTTGGAGTCCTTCATAGTTCCCGACTAATTTAGTCAGGTATTAAGAGTATAAGAAACCATTACATAAATAATAATTGATATTATTAATAATTATAATAGAATATTATCTATGTTAAATAATACGATTGGCCAACTCGCCCGCCGCATCAGCCTGCGCCAGCTGCAGGTGTTTGAGGCCGTGGCCCGCTTACTCAGCTACACGCGGGCGGCCGAGGAGATGTACCTGTCACAGCCTACCGTGTCGATGCAGATCAAGAAGCTTGAATCAGATATCGGGCTGCCGCTTACCGAGCAAATTGGTAAAAAGATCTCGCTCACCGAGGCAGGAACGGCGTTTTACCAGGCCTCGCGCGATATTCTTGGAACATTGGGACGTTTTGAGATGTTGGTTGATGACCAGAAGGGACTGCGCACAGGACAGCTGCGTATTGCCGTGGTTACCACAGCCAATTATTTCGCCCCACGTCTGCTCGGCAAATTTTGCCAGGCGTATCCCGGCATCAAAGTGTCACTCGAAGTGACCAACCGCGAGCATATTCTCGACAGGATGAACCACAATATGGATGACCTCTACCTGATAGGCAAACCGCCGGAATCCAGCGAACTGGAGTTTCAGCCATACCTGGCCAACCCAATGGTTGTGGTTGCACCTGCCGACCATAAGCTTGCTAAAAAGAAAACAATCCCGCTGTCTGATATTGCAGATGAAACCTTCATCATGCGTGAGCGCGGATCCGGAACACGCATCGCGGTCGAACAGAAGTTTGCCGATGCCGGCCTGGACCTCAAGGTCGGAATGGAGCTTGGCAACAACGAATCTATCAAGCAGGGGATAACCGGCGGCCTGGGAATAGCCGTATTGTCACTGCATACGCTAACCAGCGGTGACATGAACGAACTGACCGTGCTTGATGTACAGGGCTTCCCGATTTCCTGGCAGTGGTACGTTGGACACCCGCGCGGAAAACGGCTGTCTATAATTGCCAGAACATTTATCGACTTTATGTATGAGGAAGGGCCATTACTTTTACCAGAGAACGTCCATGATTGAACGATATATATTCTGGGATTGGGATTGTTTTTCACCAGGCGCGGTGCGTTGATACAGAGAAAAGGGGACAGATTTATTTTCAGGTTCTGATGCGCTAAGGTGAACTCTGATCATAGCCAAAAAGCGTTAGACCATTCCATCCAGTCCTGATTATTCTTTCGAAAACCTTCTCTGCCCCGACTTTTTAATGAGCGCCAGTTTTAAACATCAAATATTTCAGCAATGCGCGATGGCTGATCGCGGTCAGCTGTTGAAATTGCTGCGGCAAACTCAGGATAAAAAACAGGCTCAGCAGGCCAGGCAAAAATTAGCCAGGGCGATTGAGCAATCGATTCAAACAGTCGAACAGCGCATTAATAACAGGCCAGCTGTTTCATTAAACCGCGAATTGCCTTTTTATGAAAAACGTGATGATCTCAAGCAGGTTATCTGGCAAAACCAGGTTGTCATTGTGTGTGGCGAGACTGGCTCCGGTAAAACCACGCAGCTGCCACAAATCTGTATTGATCTGGGGCTGGCTGACAAAGGCAAGATTGGTCATACCCAGCCGAGGCGGCTGGCCGCACGTGCTGTCACCAGCCGGATCGCTGAAGAACTGAATACACGCCCCGGTGAAGCCGTGGGTTACAAGATTCGCTTTAGCGATACCACGCAGCCGCACAGTTATGTCAAGCTGATGACGGACGGTATTTTACTCGCTGAAATACAGAATGACCGCTGGTTGAATGAATACCAGACGCTGATTATCGATGAGGCACATGAGCGTAGCCTGAATATTGATCTGTTGCTGGGTTATATCAAAACCCTGCTGCCCAGGCGTCCTGATTTAAAGCTGATCATCACCTCCGCAACCATCGATCCCGAACGGTTCTCACGGTATTTTAATGATGCACCCATGGTGATGGTATCGGGTCGAACCTACCCCGTGGAGGTGCGTTATCGGCCCATTATCGATGAAGATCAAAAAGACAGGGATCGTAGCCAGGCGGTGATGGATGCACTGGATGAATTATTCAAAATCAGCCCGCAGGACACCCTGGTCTTTTTTGCCGGTGAAAGGCAGATAAGGGAAGCGGCAGAAAAAATCACCCGGCGATTCCATCAGTATGATGTGCTGCCATTGTACGCACGCTTGAGTAATGAGCAACAGCAGCGCATTTTCAAACAGGGGCGGCAGCGCAAGATCATTCTTTCCACCAACGTGGCCGAAACATCGTTAACCGTGCCGGGTATTCATTATGTAATCGATACCGGGCTGGCAAGAATTTCGCGTTATTCCTGGCGCGCCAAGGTACAGCGCTTGCCTGTCGAGAAAATATCCAGGGCTTCAGCCAATCAGCGCTCGGGCCGGTGTGGTCGCATTGCTGCGGGTATCTGCATTCGTTTGTATGACGAAGAGGATTTTGATAATCGTGCTGAATTTACCGAACCGGAAATTTTACGCACCAGCCTGGCTTCGGTGATTCTGCAAATGGACAATCTGCGCGTCGGTCATATTCGAGATTTTGAATTCATTGAACCGCCCGATGCTCGTTTGATCAGTGATGGTTATCGGCTGCTGCATGAATTAAAAGCAGTAAAGCCTGACGATACCGTCACCCGCCTCGGAAAAATGATCAGTCGTTTCCCGGTTGATCCGCGCCTCGCGCGCATGTTGATACAGGCCAGCGATTTTGGTTGCTTGAACGAAATAATGATTATCGTGTCGGTGTTGTCGGTTCAGGATCCGCGCGATCAGTCCGCGGAAAATCGCCAGGCGGCCAACGAAAAGTTTAAACAGTGGCAGGATGCCAGCTCGGATTTTACAGGCTGGCTCAACCTCTGGCGTGAAATCAACACGCAGAAAAAGGAACTGAGTCGTAACCAGTTTGCCAGGTGGTGTAAACAGCAATATCTGTCCTGGTTAAGGGTGCGTGAATGGCAGGATATCTATCAGCAAATTCGTGAGCAGGCCAGGGAGCTAAAGCTGAGTTTTAATTCCGGTGAAGCCGATATTGAACTGGTTCATCGAGCGATACTCTCGGGCATTCCCAGCCATATCGCTTATCTCGACCAGGACGGTCTTTACAAGACCACGCGTGGTCGTGAAGCAGCCATATTCCCGGCATCAGCCCTGGCCAGAAAAACACCAAAATGGATCATGGCTTTTTCATTGATCGATACCGGTCGTTTGTATGCCCACGTGGTGTCGGTGATGAATCCACAGTGGGCCATGAGTGACCTGCAGCACCTGCACCAGTACGAATACTACGAGCCGTACTGGCAGGAAAAGCAGGGCAGGGTCGCAGCCTATAGAAACACACGACTCTATGGTCTGTTAATTGAAGGCGCTAAAAGGGTTAATTACGCCAGTATTAATCAAAAGGAATCGCGCGAAATATTTATTCGCGAAGCCCTGGTCGAAGGGCGTTATCAAACGCATGTGGATTTTATCAAGGCGAATCGTAAATTAATCGATTTTTACCGGGGGCAGGAAGAACGCGAGCGGCGGCGTGATCTTTTGATTGGTGAAGACCAGATCTATGACTTTTATGATCAACGCCTGCCCGCATCGATTGTTGATGCTGTCAGCTTTGAGGCCTGGGTAAAAAGCCTCGATGCCAGCGCAATTAAAAACCTCACGCTGTTTGAACAGGATGTGCTGGCTACGGAGCATGAAAAGGACACGTCTACCTATCCGGAAACATTGATAATTAGAAGCCAGGCATTGCGTTTGAAATATATATTCGACCCTGCCGACGAGGCTGATGGTGTGACGGTATTTATACCGCTCGCCGTACTCAAACAGTTTGAGGATTCGGATTTCGATTTTCTGGTACCCGGGTTGTTGAAAGATAAAGTACAGGCCTTGATTAAAAGCCTGCCCAAGCATTTGCGAAAAAACTTCATTCCTGTTCCCGAGTTTGCCCTGGCATGCACCGAGGCATTAAAGCCGGGTAAATCCCTGTTTATCCAGTTATCTGAACAGTTGCAGCGTATGACCGGCGTCAAGGTTGCAGTGGATGAATGGCGGCCCGATAAAATAGATAAACACTTTCTTATGCGTTATTGCCTGCAGGAAAATGGAGTTGCGCTTGCCAGCTCCCGGTCATTGGCACAACTCAAGGCTGAATATTCTGACCTGGCCAACCAGCTTTTTGAGCAACAGGTGCAACATGCAGGTTCGATCAGCCGAGAAGGTATTACTTCGTGGGACTTTGAACGACTGCCCGAACAGGTGGAGTTAAAACAAAACGGCAGTGTTATCACCGCATTTCCTGCACTGGTAGATTATCAGGACTACGTTGCAATCGAATTGCTTGAAACCCGGCAGGATGCCCTGTTTTATCATGCAGGCGGTATCGCTCGCCTGATAGCGTTCGAAATCAGGGACAGCATCAAGTATCTGCGCAAGAACCTGCCTGATATCGAACAGTCGGCACTGATGTATGTTGATATGGGCAGCAGGCAGGAATTGATCGAAGACATAATCATGGGCAGTGTTTTCGATTGTTTTCTGGCCGATAAGCTGCCCGAACAGAAAAGTGAATTCGATGCTGTTGTCAAGGATAATAAAGCGGAGTTCATTTCAACCGCTAACAGGATGGCTGAGCTGGTCCATAAAATACTGAAGCTGTATCGTGAAGTGCGTGACCGCCTGCAAAATTCAAATATGACACAGGATCACCTGGATGATTGCCGGGAGCAGTGTGAGTACCTGATTTACGAGGGCTTTGTCCGCGATATTCCGCCACGGAACCTGATACGGCTACCGGTTTACTTTCAGGCCATGCTGAAACGGCTCGATAAAACAGAGCAGGACCCGAAACAGGCAGATCGGGCATTGCCAATAATCAGGGAGTTGTGGCAGCAATACCTGGAACTGGAAGGCAGGGCAGAGGGAGTGGCAGAGGATTCGTCAGAGAAGTTACAGCAACTTCGCTGGATGATCGAAGAGTTCCGCATCAGCTGTTTTGCGCAGCCGATGAAAACACGTGGACCCGTGTCGGAAAATAAAATACGTAAGTTGCTTAATGAAATCCGATAGCTCATCCTCAAACATGCAAAAGAAATATATCCTGTTCATTTTGGTTAGTGTTTTCGCGTTGCAAAATTGTTTTGCGGCAGAAATCGACAGTGTAACCTCAAGAAAGCTCATGCTTGATAACAGTATCGATAATATTAACGAAATTATTAATCAACGTATTAAAGAGGGAATCGGAAAAGCCAATGAGCAACTGGATTATATTGAAGATATAGATGGCATTGAGGATATAGAAGAAGCTGCATTTTGTGATGAGGACGCTCTCTATACGGAACTCAGAAAAGCAATTTTTCAATCCTTTACTGCATCCTGGGGTCTCAAGGGCTACGATCTGGACGAGCAATTACGCGGTTTACTCGCCAGGCAAAG
>Ga0316192_10002531_pt1 | contig 13337 bp, 9 predicted proteins | sample MerIslwburrow_MG_FD_204931 | JGI IMG/M metagenome (GOLD analysis project Ga0316192, IMG submission 204931) | Coastal sediment microbial communities from Maine, United States - Merrow Island worm burrow | ecosystem: Environmental > Aquatic > Marine > Coastal > Sediment | place: USA: Maine...
TTTCCAGCCACTGTTGCTGGAGATAAAAATAGCTTTTCCAGCTGGCCTGGACCATTTGCGACAGCGCTTCCGGCATGGCCCGGCCCAAATTGGAAAAAGCTCCCATGGCACCGGGATCCCCGGCGACCGATGAGAGTGTCTGCCAGGAATTAAATACCGTTTCAAAGGATTCCTGGGTGCGGCTTTTGTCCCCTGCTGATGAATCGTCGCCGGCCGTGCTGTCTTTTGACCAGTTCTGAAGGGTAGACCCCCAAAAATCCGCCGCGGATTTGATCCAGGCAGACAGCAGCGTATCGGCAGTTTGATCGCCTTCTTGATTGTTCATCGGTTTTAACCCCAAAGTAATGCAGCACCTAAAGTTGTACGAACGCCCCGACGGTATGCCGAGTCCAAAATGAAGATCAGAATCTGCTTTGCAAGAGCAGCTTAAACAAGAAGTTGACTAGTAGCGAGGTTTCAGAAGTGGGCCGCAAGCGCTAAAAGCAAAGCTTAAATTTTTTATAACCATAGCTGTTTGAATTGTCAACGATGTTTTTTGCAAGGCACCGAACTCCAAGACCAAGTGTACATAGAGCGTGAGCTGTCGTATTTACGGGGCTTCGGAACCCTTAATCCTGGATAAACCGGGGATCAGGGTGTTGGTGCTGTTGACCCCCGGCAGTTGGCGGACCTTTTCATGCACAAACTGGGAGATGATCTCGGCATCCGAACTGAGCAGATCCCGCGTCAGGACCACTTTCACCAGAAGATCCACATCGCCGTGGACGGAATGGATCTCTCTGACTTCCTCAAGCTCATAGAGCTTCTCAATGAGCTTAAACTCTTTTTTGGCTTGAACATTCATCAGGATAAAAACGGTTATCCCCCGTTTCATCTCCGGATATTCAGCGTCTTTTAATGTAGCCATTTTTTTTCGAAAATCCTCCATATTTTTCGTGATGAGTTTGTCAATGCCGACACCGTAATGACGTTTGCGGCCTTCTTTCCAGTGATGCAGCGTGACATAGGCATAAAGATCGGCAATGGTCCTGTCGGGAAAAGAATCAATCAAGCGAGCCCGTTTGATGATGGTGCGAAGGGGACGGTAAATTGTTTTGTACCAATCCAAGGCTGCATTCTCATAGGAAATCGGGGATCCCGCGGCAGCCTGTATGGTTTCCTGGTGATCCGTTATCTGGTCGAGCAGATAGGCATATTGACTGACCTCCGTCAGGTTAATTTCATCCGGCAGCCGAGTGCGGTCGCTAAAATCCGCCCGTTCGCGGTAAAGGAGGTTTTGGAGGGTATTCTCCGAGGGAATAAATTCGAAAATGTGAGCCAGAATTTCATCATGATTCAACGTCTTGGCCGCTGAAATCCGGTGATTCCCATCCAGAACATAGTAGTCGTCTTTTATCTGATAAAGCTTTACCGGTCCCAGCGGCCGGCCCTGGCGCATGGCCTCCGTGATCCTTTGCAGCCGTTCCGAAGGCATGTTTTGCTTGAATCTGAAGCGGCTGTCAAAGTCCTGATAGCGGCCGACACTGCCCACGATCCGGCTCATCGGCACCGTCCGAATCCCTCGATCGCGGGCATCAAAAGCGGCTTCCTTTTTTTGATCATCGTTGAAGCTTTTAATTCCCGACGGCGCATCAGTCTGTTTGCGAAACGTCGCGCAGCTGTTCAGCATCCGGGCGACCCGCGATTTCCAGGAGGTAATATCCATAGGTATTCACTACGTTGGTTGTATCGACGACCGTTATCCGCTCGCAGGGATCGGAAAATTCTCTGTGGATGTGACCGTGAATAAAATAGGACGGTCGGTACTTTTCAATCAAGCGGCGGAAGCATTCAAACCCCTTGTGACAGGGGTCTTGCGCATCGTGGATATGGCGCGGCGGCGCATGGGTAATCACCACATCAGCTCCTTTGCGCCACCAGAGTGTCGGTCGAAGTCTGCGAATGATGGCACGCATTTGCCACTCCTCATATTGATAGGGTCCGCCATTGTACCAGCGCGATCCCTCCAGGCCGAGAATGCTGATCCCCTTGTATTTGGCTAACCTGCCGTGCAGGTCGCGACAGCCTTCCGGCGGCTTCTCGTCATATCGAATGTCATGATTGCCGTGAACATAGTAAAGGGGGGCGTTAAAGGAATAGACCAGACGGACAAGGTATTCCGGGGGAAGGTCGCCACAGGAAAGAATCAGGTCGACTTCCGCAAAAGAGTCGGAATTGGCTTGCTGGAGAAGTTCCGGCTTAACCACATCTGAGACTGACAGAATTTTCATATTTTAAGAGATCCGAGTTGTGCGCTATTTTCAAGGGGCATCCTTTATAAAATATTTAACGATATCAAAAATTTTCGAGAAAAGGCTACCCCACTGTGTTTAAACATTATGGCAGAAACCGGAAAAAACACAATTGCAAAAAAAGGTATGATTTTCAAGGATTAGGGCAAAATTTAAAGTTGACATTTAATTACGCTAATGCATAGAAAGGGGCATGGTTAGCGAGGCCTATAGATCGTTATGCAATAGGAAATGAGCCACAAGTCTCATTTTTCAAGGGACTTCTTTCGAAAAAGAAAATTCTTATCTTTTCTTTCATTTTACGGTCTCGTACTATTCAGTCCTACAAAGGTACCGCCGTTTTTCTGGCTCAGAGTGCGCATGAGGGTGGCAAAACGTTCCCCGGTGTTGCCTCGCCCGACCTGATTTTTTAACATCACGGGGAAGCCCACGGCATGGATCCGGACCCGACGCCTTCCATCCTTTGTGGCCCGGTTGATCCGAGCGACTTCATCGATGACCGGTTGGATTGCACTGCCGCTGAACTCGTCACCGAAGACATACAGGCTGATTTTTTTGTCCGGAGCATAAAACGTTCGGATCGCGGCTTGAATGCCTTCCACCGGGCTACTGTTGCTAAACGAGCGCCAGGTACTCAGATTGGATATAATTGCCCGGCGGCGGGCGGGGGTGTCGGGTATCCATTCTCCCCGATACTGGGAAAACATGTAGTTGCCCATGTCGTTCATAATCTGGATACCCTTTACTTTCGGATAGACTTTTAAAGTTTCGGCAAGCTTTTTTTGCACCAGGCCCCAGGCGTTGCGCTGCATGCTGCCGGAGGTGTCAATGATAAAGATGATGTACTCACTGTCCACCGGAATACCGCCGACGGAACGGTCAACTTCCCGAGGTTGAGCGTTCAACAGCCGTTTCATCTCATCGGTAAGCTGCTGCAAGGCGCTGGCCAGTTTATCCTCGATGATGTTTTGTACCCGGGCGTGTTGATTGGATGTTGCGAATTCCCCTTTAACATTCGACAGGTCGCCCTGCAGCCGGGCGAGTTTTTTCTTCTCTTGCGACAGCTGTTCTTTTTTCCCCTGAAACTCCCGATTGAGCACCGCGGTCTCGCCGCGAATCTCATGCAGTTCCTCTTCCAGCCGAACGATCACGGACTGAAGGTCTTTGCTCAATTCTTCTATGATGACGGGTTCAGCGAACTTGGATAACACAAACAGAAGGATGATGGCGCCAAAGCCGCAGCAGATCACGTCCAGAAAGGATAGACTGAATATTTCGATGTCTCTTCGACGGGTTAACATAAAAGGCTAAAGGCTAAAGGTTCAAGGTTAAAGGTTCAGGGTTGAAGGTTAAAGGCTCAAGGCAAAGATGCACTAAGCTCATAATTTATTGAGTTGACTATATTTATGGGTCTATTTGAGTCAATCAATCAACTTTTCAACTTAATCAACCACTAACGATGCCTCTGCGCTCCATTCCACCTTCCCTCCGGGGTGTAGGCCCTTATGGCCCCTCCGGGCCGGAGGCCGCATTCCGACTTCCGAATTCAATTCATTCCCAATTCCGAATGCCATTCACCCTTCGCTCTATGCGCCATGCCCTCTGCTCTATGCCCCATGCCCTCTTTCATGGCCAATCCTTCGAAGGGCAAAAAAATGACCCTCTGGTATCCGTGGCCAGCTTCCAGAATGCGCTGGCAGCGAAGGGATCTCCTTCCATGGGATACAGAATTATATTGACTGGTACCCTGGCAGGCAGCCGGCGAATCGCATCGTTGAACAGACTCAGTCGCTTTTTACCGGAAACCCTTTTGCCCCATGGTTTTTTTGCCCCCATGGTCGGCAGACTGTCCGACAGCAGGAAAATATTATCCGGTGCCGGTTTCATTTCAGCGATGACATTAAAGGCATTCAGCAGGCTGGTGCCTTTTTCGGGGACCAGTTTGCGCATGCCGGCCACGGTTTGATTGAGTCTGTCGATCTGCCCGGCATTGAGCCAGGTCCCGCTGGTTCCGGCGATCAAAGGGCCGGCGGTTTCATTAAAGGTATATACTTGAAATTGGCTTGTGGGGGGCAGTTGGGTGGTCAACCAGCCGATGGTCGCCACTACCTGTCGCCACTTGGGTGATTTTAGCTTTTCGTCGACCCCCAGGTTGCGACGGCGAATGACACCGACAACGGTTTCAGCCAGCATGCTGGCTGAGGCATCCACCAGTATAAAAATCCGTCTGCCGCCCATTTTCAGATCAGTGAGATACTGGCGATCGCCTTGTCCGGGGAACGGCCGTAGTTTGGTCCCGAGTTCGTCCCGGGCCTTGGCCCCGGCCCTCAGGCGTTTAACATCTTCTTCCAGGGACTTCAGATCGGCTTTTAATTTGTTGACGTGGGGTTTAGAAGCCAGGGTGTCCTTGTCGCTGGCGGCCAGCTCGACCTTTTTTGCTTTGATGGTTTCGATCACCTGGCGGGAGAGCCCGCGGGTTTCTGCCAGTTCAACGAGGGTTTTTTCCAATACATTGCGGGCCAGGATTAGTTGCTTTTTGCCTTCGAGCACCTGTTTTTCAATACGGTTGACTTCAGCGTGAAGGTCGGCCGTAACGGCGTCGCGCCGGGCGGCGCCTTTGGCGTTGACCAGGACGAATAATAAAATTATCGCTCCCAGACCGCAGGTAATAATATCCAGAAAGGACAAACTGAAGACATTCAGGCGTTTACGTTTCATCGCGATTCAGACAGGCAATCAGTTGGAGTTTTTCAGCGTTTGTTCCCAACCGAATAATCTGGCCGAGTTTTAAAGCCCTGCTCCCGTCTACCCGGATTTCATCCACAAAGATCCCGTCGCTGCTGTAATCATTCAGTACAACTTCCCGGCCGCGAAGCCCGATGGTGCAGTACCGGCGGGAGATCCGGGCAGCGCGGCCATCAATCTGCACACGAGTTTTTTCAGAGCCAGTCTCTCTACCGATGGTAAGCAGTTTTTCAGTGATGGGATAAGCAATGCTGCGATAGAGCAGGTGCGTCGGTAACGGGTCGACAGTCTTTTCCGACAGCGGGTCAAAATTGTATGTCCGACGGGAATTTTGCCATGGTCGGCTGGTGAAAAAAGATATCCCTTCCGCGTTGCGCTGATCTGATAATTGCTGCCAGATTCCGAGAATGCCGCTGGCTCCGGCACCCTGGACGAGTTCGATGAATGGAGTATCCGTTAGGGTAGACAGCATATCCCGGCACCCGGGCAGCCGGCTAATTCGGTGTGATAGTTGTAGGGCTATGGCCGGTTCATCCTTGCCATGTTTCTTTCGTATCTTCTCGACCAAACGGCAAACTTCCCTGTAAATTGATTCGGCCTTGCGGGTGAAAAGATCGCGCTTGAGTGTAATGCTATAAGATGTGCCGGCATCGATCATATCAAAAACCATGGATGAATTGTGCTGAAAATGTGATAGGACGCCGGGCAGACGATCAAACAACTCCTGTTCCGATGCAGCCCGGTGGAAAGGGTCAAAGCGGGTGCTGCGCACAAATTCCTGTGCAATCGTTTCCATCCACACCCGGTACAGATGGATCAGGCCTTTTCCGGTGGTGGTTGCCGAATCTTCTATGGTGAGATACTCCCCCTGCTTAAGATAAATGACTTCGATGCGGTGGAGGTGAATATCCAGGTGCAGTAGCATTTTGCCCGGAAAGGCAGCCGACGATGCCGCCAGTGCCATGGGAACGAAACCTTTTACGTTCATTGACAATTCCTGGGCGATTCCCAGGATAAGCCCCAACTGCTGCCGGTTATAGAAATCGGGAACCACCAGGACAATTTCATCTCCATGCTCTTGAATAACTTGCCAGATGCAGGCGAGGTGATGGTAAACGATTTCGGCATGATTTTGCGGAGCATACTTAGCGGGCTGCTCCAGGGGTTCGGTATCCAGCTGGTCCCAGAAACGATTTAGGATTTGACGCGGAAACAGGTGCGCTTTGCCCTCGGCTTCTTTGCCCACCAGCAAGCGTTTTTTCTCCGGCAGCGCAAAGCCGGGGCTTTCTGTCGCCGGCCCGTCCAGTTCAAGTAGTCTGCCAGGTGTACCGGCGGCTGCCATAATACCGGCATCACTAATTTCAAGGCCAATCAGACTCATCTAAATCCTTAGCTCCCTGTTGTAAGTTCTCTTCCATAGAATCCACCAGCCGTGTTTTCAAACCCAAATCCGGATAAACCGGAAATTACAAATTATAAGCACCAAATTACAAATAAATAACAAATTTCAATATTCAATGACCGAAACAGGTTTGGAGTTTTGAATTTCGGTCATTGTGATTTATTTGGTATTTGTATTTTGCTATTTGAAATTTTTTAATTGCTGAAACCTGACACCCCTGGCCCAGACCTAATTCTGTATAAATCTGGAAGATAAGAAGTTATTGGGATCTGCTACGTTGAACAGAAAAAATCCGTCATGTCGCACTCTCCGAGGCGTAGGATCTACGAGCCCGCTTCCAGCCCGTAGGCCTCATAGGCCTACAGGCCGGAGGGGAGGCCAGGGCGGGCTGAAACCTTCATTCTCCAACAACATAGTATCAGATAAAACTCAATAATAATCTAACCACTCTGCTGCATGTTCTTTGCTATAAAATCCGCAATCCCAAATCGTCTTCACTGTGTATGCAGATGCCTTGTCAGTTTCTCCTCGCAATACGCTTCGGTGTCCATCACGTAGTGTTCCTGAAGCGATTGAAGTTGATGCAAAAGAAACATCAGCACAATGCTGAGCAACAGGGCGATCAGGGTTGAATTAAAGGCGACACCCAAACTCGTGGTGACATCGAAGATATCTCCTTCAATCGCTTTGTGGGCCTGTCCAAGGGCTTGTCCGATACCCCGCACGGTGCCGATAAAACCCACCGATGGAATCGCCCAGGCGATGTAGCGAATCATGGAGAGATCTGATTCCAGCCGTTCGGCTTCCGAAGCGCAATAAGCCTGGGTGGCCCCGGCGGCATCCTGGATGTTGCGGGTGGTACTGAACCTGTGCAGCGCCGCCAGCAGCGCCCTGGGAAGCAGGGCCGTTTGCTGCTGGGGCGGCAGGGCCTGAATCTGCCGAGACAGGCTGCGGGTATCTTCGGGCAGAATACGCACCGCCTCCGCCAGCGGTATCAGGTCTTTTTGCAGCAACGACCGATGCCTGATGGTTACAATACTTTTATAGGCCATGATGGCCAGCGCCCAGAGCATGAGGATGAAACAGGCCTCCTGCTCATAATCTTTTATCAAGACAAATACGGATCGTTCGGTAACCTGTGATTTGTCTTCATACAACATGGCCGCCTGTTTGGCCAGTATCGCGTCGGCTTTCGGGCGGATAACGGCAACATAGGCGGCGTGCACAATGATGAAAATCAGTATCAGTGAAAACAGCTGATAGATGAACTCAAATGAGATGGGGAAGTTCTTTCTCATAATATTTATCCGGTTTAAAGTTTAAATACCTTTGCGATAAAGCACCCTGCAAGATTATAAATGGATATGTTTTTAGGGTAAGCCTGTTGACCCGTTTTCCGGTTGGCCGGTAATATTTTAAGCTGACGGGGCAACGGTCAAACGGGCGAACCGGTAAACCTCAAATTTTATATATCAACCGGGAAGTCCACTGCCTGCTCTGCTGCTATTTCTTCGGACGGTTTGAAAGGCTTCAACGGCGGCGTTTTCGATTTGGCGGGATCTTTGGGGTCGCTTGCTGAACCTGACTCCGCTTCCGATAGCCGGTCTTTGGTACCGGTTGCCGTTCGATCTTTGTCGTCTGTTGTGGTTCCCTCGTTTTGAGCCAACATAATCGGTTTTTGCCATACGATGGTTGAGGGCAGGACTTCCTTTCGCGCGGGGTTTTCCCCTGGTGCCAGCGGGGGCATCCCCTGAGCCATCGGGGCTGACATGATAAATATCGCTGCGGCCAGAAACGATATGCGCGTGTTGAGGGTTTTTTTCATTTTTAAGAAAATGAGCTAAAATGAACTAAAATTGTGGTATTCCAGATATCGTTGATTGGTTAAGTGGTTGTAAATATAGATCTATCCCATATTTGCAAAATAATTGGACACTTCATGTTGCAACAATCGTAACATTCTAAAATTATGACTATAATTTACCTAATCAACCATTCAACCAGTAAACTATTCAACCAGGTCTGGACTTATTATACGGCATGTTTCTATTTTTTCAAATACCGGCAAACCCGAAAACCCAGATCCGGACGTTTGGAATTGCTGTAATCGCGGTATGAAAGCCGCAATTCACCGATACCGGCCTGCTGCCAGCCGGCGCCCCGCACGACATGATGTTTGCCGTCTTCAGGCCCTTGGGGGTCGATATACACTTTATCGGCGCTATAAGAATAAATCGAATAAAAATCATGGGTCCATTCCGCTGCATTACCCCCCATGTCGTAGAGACCCAGCCCGCCGGCTTTGAATTTTCGCGGCGGTGCGGTGACCGCGTAACCGTCATTATAGGTTTGCAGATAGAATGTCAGCAAGCTTTTGGCGGATATATCCGCAAAATTTCCGGCCTTACCCGACGGCGGAAATTTATTTCCCCAGGGATATTTCAAAGCCGACCCGTTTTTGGAGAAACGGCCACAATACTCCCATTCAGCCTCCGTGGGAAGCCGGTACCCGATGCCCACGGGATTTTCAGCGATTAGTTTGCCGCCTTTTTTAACATATACCGGGGGCAGGGATTCTTTCACGCTTAGCCAGTTGCAAAACAGCGCTGCTTGCTCCCAGGTCACCTCTACGACTGGCAGAGTGTCCAGATTCAGGCTCTGTCCTTTGAAGGCACCGGAGTTGTGTCCGACAAAAAATTGTCTGAATTCCTTGTTGGTGACCTCCCTTAAGCCGATGTAAAACGGCCGTTGCAGTTTGACGCTGCGCAAGGTTTCATTGGAGCGACGTCCCTGTTCCCGGCGCGATGACCCCATGGTAAAGGACCGGGGCCGAATCAGTTTGAGTTTATAACCGTTTTTGGCGGTGATGATGTTGGCCGAGGCTCTTTCAGCGGTTGCCTGCTTGATTAAGGTGACGGCAATTTCCTGGGGAAAACCCGGCCGGGGGGTGATGCGGGTGCGGTATGGTTGATAGCCTTTTTTCGTTATCTCCAACCGGTGTTCCACGGCAACCAGGCGCAACCGCCGCGGCATTTTGCCCATTGGCTTTCCATCGACAACGATCTCGGCATCGGCCGGCGCCACCACCAGGTGAATGATGCCCAGTTTGGGTTCTAACTTGACCGAGAGTGTTTCAGATGCGGCACTGTCAACCCTAACTTCGCGTTTCTCTGTCTCGTATCCTGCTTTGGACAGTTGGATCAAGTGGGTTGTGTCCGCAGACAGGGTTAGTTTGGTCGGGGTCTGGCCGACGAAGGTGTTTGAGAGCATTACATTCGCGCCGGATGGATTCGTCTGCACCACCAAAGTGCCGTCCGCCGTCTGCAACCGGACGGGGTCCAGCACCTGCGGGTGATTGGCCGCTACCGCCAGGCGGGTGCGCCACGGTTTAAAACGCTCCGCTTTGAGCACGATGTCGTGGTCACCTGCCAGCAGTTCAAGGGTTAACGGCGTGCTGCCGGCTGTTTTCCCGTCGACCCACACGGTTGCATTGGCGGGGATGGAATCGATGGTGATGTCCGACCAGGCCGGGAGCAGGGCATAATCAAATTTCTGATGGATGCCGCAGCCCTGCACCTCTATTTCGTTGTGCAGATCCTGGTATTTTTCGGCGCGGATCTCAACGCTGTGCCGGCCCGGACGTACTTCCACCTCTGTCGCCGGTCTTTTTTTAACTTCTTGCCCGTCGATAAATACTTGGGCGCCTCCCAGAATAACAGCCGGTTTATCCGAGCGGTGCGCTTGAAACGACAATCGCCCCGGGATTTTTATCATTGAAAAATTCAGTTCCTGGCTTTTTGCAGCGCCCACCACAAACCGCTGTTTGAGCAAATTGTAGCATTGCCTGGCGGCCTCGAGGGTATATTCACCGGGGCGCAGCAGAAAATAGCCGCCTATTTTGGGGGCCGCAAGACCGCCTTCGATTGAAATCTCTTCCGGTTGCGGTTCAATTCGAATCACCACCTGCCGGGCCGTGAATACAAACCATGCCGCGGCACCAAGCAAAATGAGGACTGCCGCAAGGGCGGCACCGATCAACCATTTCAGGCGGGTGGATGGTTTCAGGGGCCGGCCGCCGCGGCCGGGACGGAAGGAAACCGGTTTGATCACTACCGGTGCACCGGTGCTGTCTTTGGTTCCGGATGTGGTCTTCAAATCTTAACCCTGCATTTGACGGTAATGCGCAATGATTGCAGTCCTGGTTTTACCACGACCTTCTGCCGGACATCCTGATAACCGTCGCGGGTCCCCACGACGGTGTAGGTGCCCGGGCGCAGCTCAAGTTCGTGCACCGAAAACCGGCCTAATTTACCGACCCGGTAGACGGCCACCCGGGTGAGATTATCCGACTCGATGGCGATTTTCACCGGGGTTTGGGCAGTATCGACCCGCTCTTCCAGTTTTGCTATCCAGGCTGCCAGTTTGGGGCCCCGGGGTTCTATCTCTTTGGCCTCCACGAGCAAAAGGACCGCATTTTTAAGCTGGCTGTCCGACTCCAGAACTCGCGGCTTGGTCAGAAAAAAATGAAACCGTTTGGCAATCTGAATCTGTTCCAGGGCCCGTTCTTTTCCGCGGACGGCAAATTGCAGGTTTTTATCGATGTCCAGGACTGCCAGGTAGGATGTCAGCGCCCCTTGCCAATCTTCGGTTCTTTCAGCCGTCTGGGCCGCCTGTCGAAGTCTATCAATACCGGACAATCGGATGGCCTGATCCACCTGGAATAGGGCGTTGGACACCTCGCGGGATCCCGGTTTTATGGATTTCGCTTTCAACAGCCGGGTCCGGGCCAATTCATACTCATTGCGGTGAAAAGCCGCCAGCCCGTCGGACATCGATTGTTGAAATTGTTCTTCCTTTATCAGACCGTTGATGCGGTCTAAGCTCCGGCGCGCTTTTTCGGAATCAGGATCGGTTTCCAGGGCCTTGCTGTAATCGGAGTGGGCCAGAGACAAAGCATTATTTTTCTCATGCTGCGCGCCCGACCCAATCAGCTGCATGACGGTTTCAATGGTTTGGGCCCGTTTCAGTCCGTGTTGCGCGCCGGCGTCGGCGGGTGCAATCTTCAATGCTACTGAAAAATTGCGTCGGGCCAGGGTACCGTCTCCATTATCGAGTGCCTTGCTGCCTTCTGTCAGCAACCGCTGCAATGCGGCATCTGCCCGGCCGTTCAATCCTGCGGCCAGGCCCCTTGCCCGGTCATATAGTTCGGATGCCGGAATATACTGTTTCTCCATGTAGCGCGCATCCGCCTGCCGCCCCAGGTCGGTCATTTGGAGGTATGATTCTTGTGCCCACTCTGATGCGTTTTTTTGATCCAGCTGGTCCTTGATTTCCAGGTATTCCGCCAGTTTTTGCTCGGCAGTGGTTTTTTCTATCTCGAGCTTTGCTGGATCCGCGTCCGGCGGCGGCTGTGGCGGTGGTTCGATGGTATTTTCCGCCTTCACGGCTTCAGCAGGCAATGGGCTAAGGGAAGTTTTTTCGGGTTGAAGCGACTTTTTTGAAAGGAAGTGCAGCAGCCAGCCGCCGCCGATGATCAGCAATATAAATGAACAGACCAGCGCCAGGGCCTTAAGACGATAACGGCGGTTGAAATTACCACGATCGGCCCGGCCGTCTTTTTTGGGAGTGCCCAGCGGTGTGATGGTCTGCGCGATGGGTTGGCTGGATACATCTTTCATAGGTGTTCAAGAGTAAACTATTCAACGAGGTCTGAATTCCGTCATTCGTCACTCGTCGTTCGTTGTTCCTCATTCGTCGCTGGTTCCGGGTCAAAACCGGTTTCGGCATAATAGATTTTTCGCAACAACTCCCGCCACTGTTTAAATTGTTCCTCCGCCGAGCCGGTGAGCTCATATTGCTTGCCTTCGAATTCCATGACAATCGGCTTCATCTCACTGCTGAAAGATTCGCTGAGTTCTTCGATGGCCGCTTCATGGATTTCAGCTTCTTTGGAGATATTGAACCCGCTGATAATCACCTGGCCGCCGATGAGGATCATGCCGGCTTGTAGACCGCCGGTATTGATCGAATCGATCGATCCGGCCGCAATTGCGCCGGCTATCAGCAGCGCCCCGATCAGCTGTCTGGTCAGGGCCCTTTTTTTTATCTCCTGCATGGCCCGGCGTTCGGTCATGTTGAGATTGCGCCAATTTTCGTAGGAAGGCCACATTTCATTGTAGAATTGGTCATATTGTTCATTGAGCGTGTCGACGTACATGTATTCGCGCTCGCGTATTTTAAGTAAACGTGCCATCATGGGATCATCCGCAGCAGGCAGCCGATTGATGGAAATGATACCCTTTTTGTCTTTTACCAGATATTCACCGAATGCCTGGGGTGCAAATTCTGCCGCAAATTTTAATTTTGCCGTGGCGCGTATTTTTCTGATTTCATCCGAGTTCAACTCCTGTTTAAACTTTGCCATATCGTTGGCAATGGTGTTGTACAGGTCCTGGAAGGCGTCTTTTTCACCCAAACGATTGTCGCCGTAAGTCTTCCGGGTGGCCTCAGCTTTATAATTCTTTGAAAACCAGATGTTTCCGGCGGCATCGCTCACATTTATTTTCAAACCCAGGTTCTCGCCATTGGATTCGAGGATTTTACCTTTTACCTGCAAATCGACACTGTCGGTTTCGGCCGGAATCACCCGCACAGCCCCCCATTGGCTGCTTTGGCGCAAGGTGTTTTTGAGATGATAGGCAACAAAGTGGCTTTCGGCTCTGCGGATGTCGTTATTGGTGCCTTCGTCCTCAGCCTCTTCTGCCGTTATCTCATCGCTTTCAAAAACAAGAATGCCCACATCCAACAACTGGTCTTCGGGGATTTCCTCTTGGCTGCGCATGATTATGGTCGGCCCCACCTTTTGGGCTTGGTAGGTGGCACAGCCGGAAATGATAAGC
>Ga0316192_10002532_pt1 | contig 13335 bp, 10 predicted proteins | sample MerIslwburrow_MG_FD_204931 | JGI IMG/M metagenome (GOLD analysis project Ga0316192, IMG submission 204931) | Coastal sediment microbial communities from Maine, United States - Merrow Island worm burrow | ecosystem: Environmental > Aquatic > Marine > Coastal > Sediment | place: USA: Maine...
GAGTTTATTTCAGCATTCCTTTTTCTTTCCAGAACTTTTCGGCTCCGGGGTGAAACGGGGTAACGATGTTGGTGGCACCGGTTTCCAGGCTCATGTTCTTAAAGGTCTTTTTTTGGCCTAACATGTGCGCAAGCCCCTCATCCGTGTACATAATGGACAACATTTTGTAAACAACATCGGCGGGAACCTTGGAATTGGCCACCCACAGGGCGCTGTCCTGAAAGGAGGGTGCATCATAATCGACGCCCTTGTAAGTGCCGGCCGGAACCGCCAGTTTCCCGAAATACGGATACTTTTTGTAAAATCCCGAGGCTTCGGCATCGGCATCCAGGTTAACCAGGGCGATGTCGTTGGTCTGGGCTGCCATTATGACCGCACCGCTCGGAAAAGCGGTGAACAGCCAGAAGGCATCCAGCTGGTTGTTACCGAAGGCTGCCGCAGCGTCATTGTAACCCATGGCATTGCGTTCGATTTTATCCCAGACACCCATGTGGCTGAAGAACAGTTCGCAGTTGGCAAACGCACCGGATCCGGCATTGCCGACCCCGACCTTTTTGCCCCCCAGATCTTTGACACTCTTGATTCCCGAATCGGCACGCACCACCAGCTGACCCGGGGCGCCATACAGCCAGGCGACTGCCAGCACATTTTCATATTTTTTGGGATCATTTTTCATTTGGCCGTTGCGGCCCAGCCAGACGTGGCCGGAATATACCACGCTCATTTGCTGTCTGCCGGCGTCCGTTTTTCTTAAATTTTCAACTGAACCGGCGGATGTTTGGGCCTTTACGGAAAAATCTTCTTCAGCTTTAATTGGCTTATACACCTGAATGCCGTTGGCAACCACCTGAAAAGTTCCACCCGCCGGGCCACCACCGAAAATTACCCTTTTTTTAGCGAACGATTCCGCAGAAAAAGCGAAGGTTATCGTTAAAACCGCACAGATAGCTATAATTACGATAGAAAATTTGTTTCTCATATCAATCCTCCTAACGGTTGATCGTGTATGGTTAATGGATTATTATTTTTCTTCCAACGCATTTCGCTTATATTGTCGAACCACCTCCTTCCAATTTACCTGCTTTATTGCAAGCTCGTACGATATTTTGTCCAACCCTATTCTCTAATCAGAAGCCCGCCAGTAGGAGGGCGGAATGAAATTTGAGGCCGCATGCTCTGCGGGCCAGACACACTCGAATTTACCATTTATAATTTGCAGAACCTGGGTAGGCAGGCTATTCTGCCGCTCAAATTTCTCATATGATTTAAACTTCACCGGCCCGATAGGGGTGATCAGGTCGGTGTTGTCCAGGGCCGCGCGGATACTTTCCGGACTATACGAATCTGCCCGTTTCAATACATCTGCGGCCACCAGCAGGGCCGAATACGCCTCGGCGCCATGATAGTCCGGCGGGGTAGTAAATTTATTAATATATTGATCGTAATAGTCTTTAGTCCCCGGATACTTCAAAGATGGGGCCCACAGCGTTGCTGTCAACAGATGATTTGCGTTCTCCCCGGCCTTATCAATGAATTTCTGGCTGGTAAAACCTCCGGCACCCCCAACCAGCAATGAATCGATCTTTGCATCCCGAATATTTTTTACCAGCAAAGCTGCATCTTTAAGATAAGAAACCATGTAGATCACATCGGGAGGATCTTCTTTCAAGCGAGCAACAATGCGGTTAAAATAGTCCGCGCGGAGTCTCTCCTTGTGATAGGGCTCGATGGCGCGTAAATCAATGTTATTCCCCCGGCAAAACCACATCATCCGCATGGCACCGCTGGTGCCGTAAGGACTGTTTTCGTATACAATGGCCATGGATTTGGGTCTGATTTTACTCAGAAAAAAACTTTCCAGCCCACTTGTGTATCCTTTGGCAGGGGGATTCAACCGATAGACGTTTTTCCATTTCCGTTGCGTGATCCGGTCATCTGCAGCCGTGCACACCAGCAAAGGCCTGTCTAACTTATCGGCTATCCTGGCCATGTATATGGTATTGCTGCTCTGATAGGCTCCCACCAGCATAACGGCCCCGGTTTTTTCAACCAGATCTGTAACGGCCGTTTCTCCGGATTTGGGTTTTCCCTGGTCATTGGCAAACACTAGTTTTAAAGGCTGCCCCTTGATTCCGCCCCCCTTGTTAATCGTCTCCAGCGCCATTTCAAATGAATTTTTCATCATGGCAGCATAGGGGTATGCCTCTGAATGCAGGACCCCGATAACCAGTGGTTCAGCGGCTGGGCTGCTTACAGGTGTAATTAAAGGTGCGGCGATTAAAAGCAGCAGGATAAACCAGGGCAAGATTTTTAACCTGTTTTTCATGATCCCCCCCTTCATGATCAAGAAATTAAAAAAAACTTTGGAGAGAAAGGGCTATTTATACTAAGGATGCGGAAACAGTCTACTGAGAAGAATGCAGAATGTCAACGGGAGTATTTCTGATTTTTTTGTCAGAATTTTTCTTACAGGCGAGGATACCGCCGACATTTGCGCTTATCGGGTTTTATCTGGCGACATTTTGTAAGGAACGCAGGGTTTCGACAATTAAAAAATTTCAAATACCAAAACACAAATACCAAACAAATCACAATGACCGAAATTCAAAATTCCAAACAATTGATTTTTGATTTTATTTGAGATTTGGAATTTATTTGTAATTTGGTGCTTGTAATTTGTTATTTCCGGTTTGTCCAGATCAGGCCTCAATCAGCCGGTTTTGGATGGCAAAACGTGACAGCTCGGCGTTGTTTCGCAAATTCAGTTTTTTTAGCAAGCGCGATCGATACGTATCCACGGTTTTTATACTAATGCTGTAGGCGCTGGCAATTTCCCGGTTGGTGTGCCCCATGGCCAAGCGGCGCAACACCTGAAGCTCACGCATTGACAGAGAATCCAGGGGGGATTGTTCGCCGGAACCTCTAGCAACCCGAAGAGCCAGGGCTTCCGCCGCTTCATCGGTCAGGTAGCGGCTGCCTTCAAATATTTTGCGGATGGCCTTCAAAAGCTGTTCCGGAGCCGATTGTTTGGTCATATAGCCCATAGCACCGGCCTGGATCGCCCGAACGACATATTGACCTTCTTCATGCATGGTCAGAATAAGGATCGGTAAATCAGGGCATTGTCCGTGCAGTTGGCTGACAACCTCCAGCCCATCCAGGCCCGGCATGGAGATATCGATGACGGCAACATCCGGCGATGTTTCCCGGACCAGCCGGAGGGTTTCTCTGCCGTCAGCCGCTTCTGCAATGACCTCCATATCACCGCTTTCTTCAACGATGCGGCTCAGCCCGGCCCTGACGATACTGTGATCATCTGCCAAAAGGACCTTGATCAATCCAAACCTCCTCACCCAGGGAAAGCGGAACAGGGCCGCATTTAAAAGATAACTACTTGGAATAAATATAGTTACTTGCTAAATGAAAATCATGAAAATTCCAAACATCAAACCATAAATACTAAAAAAATGCGAATGAAAGTTACAGACATCGGCAATGGTTTGTCGTTGCCGTCGGCGTATTACCATTAATCCATATAAAAAAGAAAGAGCGAAGCGATTCCACCATTCGTCAATCGTCATTCATCTTATGGGTACTTTAAAATAAACCCGGGTGCCTTTGTCCGGCTGAGAATCCACTTCTAAAGTACCATTGATCAGAGTGGCCCGTTCGCGCATACCGGCAACTCCCAGGCCTTCGGAATCCGATAAAACAAGTGAATTAAATCCTAAACCGTTATCAGCTACTTTCAGGGTCAGGATCCCGTTTTGAACCTTAAGCACCACATCGACCCGGCTGGCAAATGCATGACGAGCGACGTTTGTGATTGCTTCCTGGGCAATCCGATAGGCAGCGGTCGCAACGGTTTCACTCAAAGGGGGTATCTTGCCGCGCTCAAATATGCAGGTAATTTCGGTGCGTCTTTCAAAATCTGATGTATACCAATCCAGTGCGTCCACCAGGCCCAGATCGTCCAGAACCCCCGGACGCAGGCGAAACGCCATGCCGCGAACATCTTCGATATTCTTATCGATCAACCGGCACATTGTCAATGCCCGTTCCGAGGCTTTTGAGTCCGATTTCTTTAACCGCTTGTGCATCCAGACCGAGTCCATCCTCAGGGCGGTCAGGACCTGACCGAGCTCATCATGCAGTTCCCGGGCAATGGCGGACCGTTCTTTTTCCTGATTGGCCATAATGCCGGCGGAAAGACGTCGGAGCTGATCCTGGGCTTTTTTGAGGGCTGTAATATCGGTAAGTATTCCGCACACACCACTGATAGCTCCGGATTCATCATATATGGGAAATTTAACTGAAAGGTAGGTATGCAGGCCGTCTGTTTGGGGAATATGCTCATTTTCCTGATACGATCGACTGTTACGAAGCACCCTTAGATCGCTGGCCCGAAATTGATCTGCAACCCCTGCGGGTAATACCTCGCAATCGGTCTTACCTATGGCCGCCCCATTTTTAATATCAAATAATTCTTCAAAACGAGAATTGACCAGGATGTAGCGACCTTCTTTGTCTTTGATGTAGACAACTGCGGGCGTGTATTTGAGGATGCTGTTGATTTCCCGGGTTCTATTTTGCACCTGGCGTTCAAGGTCCTGGGAATATTGACTGAGTTCTTCTTTGGCATGTTTCAACGCCTCTTCGGCCCGTTTACGTTCGGTCACATCAATTGAAACGGCCAGTGTTCGAATTATATGACCCTGTTCGTCACGGTCGGCAATGGCTGATAAAATAACATCGATGGTTTCCTTGTTCTTCTTGACAAACTGGTAGGGAACTTCTTTGATGAAGCCGGTTTTAAAAAATTCTTTAAAAACTTTTTCTTCAGCATAACGGCGTGATTCTTCCGTAAAAAAACTGGTGAGTCGACGTCCGATGGCTTCCTCGCGCCGGTAACCCAGCACATCACTCCAGTAATCACTGACGCTGACAATTCGACCGCTGATATCAATCGAATGCAGCATGGCCGGGGTGTGATGATATAGTCCGCGGTAGCGTTCTTCGCTTTCGCGCAGCGCTTTTTCGGCCGATTGCCTCTTGAAAATCTCAACACTTGCCTTTTTGTAAAGAAAGAAAACCGACAGTCCGATCAGGACACACAGCGCCAGGATCAACGGTCCGGTAATCCGGATCAACGGATCTGAAACTGTTTTGGAAACTGCTTTGAGGCTGCGCAGATGAATGACGCTCCAACCCGGGTAATTATCCAACCCGATCTGGTGTATCAGATAGTCATTACCAGAGCTGTCAACGACATACTTTTCACCCTTGGCTTGAATACCGGTCCAATCCCAGGGGCCTTTACCAAACTGGATCGAGCCGGCAATTCGAGATTTCTGTTCGGAAGTCAGTTTTTTAAATGAATGGTAAAGCCAATTTTTGTGATTGGAAATAAAGATAATGCCCCGGGGATCTGTCACCAGCACAATTTCATCCTTGGCGGTATCCAACTCTTTTTCAACCAGCTCGACCGAGGCCTTGATGACGACCACGCCTGCAGGCGTGTTGCGATCTTTTGCAAAAACCGGATGGCTGTAATAAGCACCTCGTTTTCCTGAAGTGGTGCCCAGCGCGAGGTAGGTTGCAGGGCTGCCCTGGATGGCCTGTCTAAAATACGGACGAAAGTCAAAATTATTACCGACAAAACTATCAGGGGCAGAGCGGTTGCTGGAGGCGATGGTGTCGCCCTCAGGTTTCATCAGGTAGCAGACCTCCACGTTCAACGTCTTGTTAAAATGATCGAGAATGGTATTTGCATTTTTCAAGGCGATGGTGTCAGCCGGCCGGGTCAAAACTATTGACAGTTCTTTGATGCCCGCCAGAGCCTTGACCGGTTTTATATTTTCCGAAAGAAATGATGAGAGATTTTTCTGAATTGTCCGGACACGTGCGACGGCCTGGCGCTCGGCTTCCCTGAAAGCAGATTTTTTCAAGGCCGAGTAATAAAGATACCCACCGGTCGAAGCCGACAAAAAGGCCAGCAACGATAAAACCAATAAAATCAAACGTAGTTTCATGTTTAATTCTCTCTAGGGTGCAGTCGTGCCTAAGTTTTTGAATTATTGTTGCATCAGCAGGGGGACCGGATCTGAGCTCATGGTGATGAGAAAAGCCAAGGAGGTGTTATTGAGGAATCTGGTCCTGGTTAACGGTTGCCAAAAGTTCTTGAAAGTCTCGGCCGTGGAGTACTGGAGTGATGGAGTGATGGAGTGTTGAAAAAAACCAGACAGCTTTCATTCATCATGCCTATATATCTTTCTTGAACAAATCTTCCACCTCTCTGACTTCATTCGGACGTTTAGTATATTTGGTGGGAACCGTTCCTTCTTTAAAGCATTCGAAAATCACATCTTTGGATTCCGGCACCGGCAGCAGTCCGGTATCGGCATCGATTTTTGCAAACACGATGCCTTCGGGGGCTTGAAAAACCTTCACGGGTTCATTTTCCAGCACCTTTTGCATGAATCCCAGCCAGATCGGACTGGCCGCCCTTGAGCCGGTTTCGCCCTTGCCAAGAGGGGCTTCTTCATCCAAACCCACCCAAACCCCCGTTATAAATTGAGGTGTGTAGCCCACAAACCAAGCGTCAAATAAGTTGTTGGTTGTACCGGTTTTACCGGCCACCGGACGTTTTAACTCCCTGACCCGCCAGCCGGTTCCGTGCTTGACCACACCTTCCAGCAGGCTTGTCATAATGTAAGCCGTGCTTTTCTCAATGACCTTTTTTCTTTCCGACGCCATTTCTTCTAAAACATTTCCATGGCGATCGGTCACCTTTAATACAAACACGGGTTCAACCAGGTAGCCCTGATTGGCGAAAACCGAGTAGGCCCGGAGAAGTTCGAGGAGGGATATGCCGGAGGAGCCGAGTGCGATGGACAAATCGCGGCTCAACTTGGAAGCAATACCCATTTTGGCGGCGTAATCGATGGCATAATCGACACCGATATCCTGCAATATTTTTATGGTGACCAGGTTGCGGGATTTGGTCAAGGCCTTGCGAAAGAGGGTCGGGCCAAAAAAAGTTTCTTTGTAATTTTTAGGTTTCCAGGTAAAATCACGTTCCTCGTCTTTAAAAACGATGGCGGAATCAACGATGACGGTTGCAGGGGTGTAAATTTTTTCGGGATCGTCAAACTGCTTGTCCAGGGCGGCCGCGTAGATAATCGGTTTGAAAGCAGAGCCCGGTTGACGCCTGGACTGGATGGCGCGATTGAATTGAGTCTGTTTAAAATCACGTCCACCGACCATGGCCTTTACCAAACCGGTTTCTGCTTCGATGGACATCAGGGCGGACTGGGCCACGGGTATCTGTTCTAAATCAACGTCCCACGTATCCTTATCGTCGCCATTTTCTTTTTTGACTCTCACCAAAATGACATCCCCAACGGCCAGTGCCTCTGAAGGTTTTCTAAGTTTAACTTCGTGGTAGGCCAATTCCAGGTCGGGTTTGCGTGCCCATCGCATACTCTTAAAGGCAATCACGCCCTGGGAAATTCCCATGCGGACGGTCACTTTTTTCTTGGCGTCATTGACTGCAATCACGACAGCTTTGGTGACGTCCCCCGCCTTCAACGGATTTTTTGCCAGCTCCGCCTGCAGCGTTTGCGAAAAGGATTCAATTTCTGGGGGTGTTATCTTTTGCAATGGTCCGCGGAAACCGCTACGTTTGTCCAGTTCAAATAATCCTTTCTGGATTTCCTGGCGTGCAATTTTCTGCATTTCTATATTTACGGCGGTATAGACCTGCAGACCCTGGGTGTACAGGGCGTCCGTGCCGTATTTATTCTCGATATGGCGCCGGACATGCTCGGTATAAAAAGGGATTTCTTCAATATACAGGTTGCGTCGGGGTTTGATGTCAAGTTGGGTATTGATGGCTTCGGTTGCCTGGAGGTTGTCGATATAGCCTTCCTCAACCATCCGGTTTAAAACATATATCTGACGCTGCTTGGCGCGTTCGGGGTGCCTGAATGGCGAATATCTGCTGGGCGCCTGGGGCAATCCCGCCAGCATGGAACATTCTGCGAGATTTAAATCGTTGACGGATTTGCCGAAATAATTTTCGGAAGCCGCCTGCACGCCATAAGCCCCGTGGCCCAGATAAATCTGGTTTAGATAAAGATAAAGAACGTCCTCTTTGGAAATTTTTTTATCGATACGATAGGCCAGGATGGCTTCTCTCAATTTGCGTTTATAGCTTCTCTCCGGGGTCAAAAGAAACGATTTGGTAACCTGCTGGGTAATGGTGCTGCCACCCTGTACGATGGTACCGGCTTCGAGATTTTTAAAAAAAGCCCTGATAATACTTATAAAATCGATGCCCTGGTGTTTATAAAATCTTGCATCTTCAGCCGCTACGAAAGCATCGACCAGCATCGAGGGCATTTGCGACAGCGGCATGACAATCCGGCGTTCTTTAAAAAATTCGGCGATTTTACGATTGTCATCGGAGTAGACGGATGTAATAATCGAAGGGTGATAGTCGGACAGCGAGGTAATTTTAGGCAGATCTTTACTGATGGAATAATAGACTGCCACGCCGGCGGCTGCGCCGCAAATGGCGATAAAAATTGCAAGTAAAAAAGACCATAAAACAAGCGTTTTAAAAAAACCCCTCTTTTCCCGCCGTACACGATTTTTACGAATGTCTGATCTGCTTTTTTCTCTAGACATGTATCGGTATCCTCAAAATAGCTTCACCAAACTGGAATTATTTTGCGCAGCAACAAGTGGTTGAAAGGTGCCCGGAACGAGCCGTGGAGATGAGTCGATTCACCATCAAATCAGCGACCAGCAGCAGAGCTGGAGGAATGAGGATGGCCCCTGGAAGGGGCCTGGCCACCTCTGTTGGTGGTCGCTGATTTTTAAAAAGAATTTTTTGGATAAGTAATACGTTTAACCAGCTGTCGTTAGACCTCGAATATTTTGGTGACATTTTTTGATCTCTGTTTTATCGGATCTGTCGGTTTTGATGACCACTGGACCGATTCATCAGCGGCAAGTATCTTGTTTGCTTCAGCCGGTTTTGGTGCTGTCTGACTTTGCCAAAAAAGGATTTGACATTTTCTACTGGAACGGTTAACCAATAGGGTTTAAAATCTCCCAGCCGGCCTTTTGATTATTTAATGCTAATAATAGCGCCTTTAACCGACAAATTCAATATTATATTTAACAATGCTCAAACTCGATTTTAATAAAACAGGCGGGCTCGTTCCCGCAATCGTTCAGGATTTTCAAACCGGTGAGGTTTTAATGTTGGCCTATATGAATCCGGATGCCTTTAATGCGACGCTGTCCACCGGCAAAGCCACCTACTATAGCCGCAGTCGGCAAACCCTTTGGGTTAAAGGAGAAACTTCCGGCAATATGCAGCTGATCAAAGAAATTCGGATTGACTGTGATGATGACACGCTGCTTTTGAAAGTCGAACAGCTGGGAGGTGCGGCATGTCATACCGGGCATCGGTCCTGTTTTTTTAAAAAAGTCGAAGACGGGTCTATCCGGATTATGGAAGAGCCGATATTCGATCCCAGAGAGGTATATGGCAAGTGAATACGCTACTGAAATTCGGCATTCCCAAAGGAAGCCTTCAAAACGCCACCATCGCTTTGTTTAAGCGTTCCGGATGGAATATTAATGTGAACGGAAGAAGTTATTTCCCTGAAATTGATGATGAGTCCATTGAGTGCGCCATATGCAGGGCCCAGGAAATGTCTCGCTATGTGCAATACGGTACCCTGGATGCGGGACTTACAGGAAAGGATTGGATAGCGGAAAACAATTCGGATGTGCATGTGGTTGCCGATCTTGTCTATTCTAAAGTGAGTTCCCGGGCGGCCCGCTGGGTGGTGGCGGTCCCATACGACTCTCCTGTAAAGCAACTGGAGGATCTGGCCGGCAAGAAGATCGCAACCGAACTGACGGAGTTTACGAGAAGATATTTTGCTGAACGCAATATAGAGGTAATCGTCGAATTTTCATGGGGCGCCACGGAGGCCAAGGTGGTATCCGGACTTGCCGATGCCATTGTGGAGGTAACGGAAACAGAAAGCACCATCAACGCTCACGGGCTGCGTATTATTCATGAATTGATGCAAACCAACACCCAGCTGATCGTTAACCGCGAATCCTGGAAAAATCCGCAAAAAAAGGCAAAGATTGAGCAGATCGCCCTCCTGCTCAAAGGTGCTCTGTTGGGACAAAAGATGGTAGGACTTAAAATGAATGTTCCCGCGGAGCTCATGGAAGATGTAATCAACATGCTGCCAAGCCTGAACGCACCCACCGTAGCCTCCCTTTACCAATCTAATTGGTTCTCGGTGGAAATCGTGGTTGCTTCCGACACGGTCAGGGAGCTTATTCCACAACTTCTGGAACACGGAGCCGAAGGGATTATTGAATATCCATTGAATAAGGTAGTTTAATCAAATGATCTCCAAACGCACCTCAGAAATGACGTCTTTCATCGTCATGGATGTCCTGGAGCGCGCCAATGAAATGGAACGTGAGGGCATTCATATCATTCATCTGGAAGTGGGGGAGCCGGATTTCGATACGCCTGACTGTGTTAAAGAAGCGGCATGCAAGGCGCTGGAAGGTGGTCATACCCACTACACCCACAGCCTGGGCTTATTCGAGCTGCGTGACGCCATTTGTGAATATTATCATGCAACCTATGGCGTTTCGATCGACCCGGATCAAGTGATCGTCACTTCCGGTTCCTCTCCGGCCATTTTTCTGGTGTTTTCCGCTTTGCTTGAAAAAGACGACCAGGTGATAATTTCCGACCCGCACTATGCGTGCTATCCTAATTTTATCAAATTTGTCGAGGGGCAGCCGGTCACGATTCGAGTTTATGAAGAAGATGGTTTTCAATACCGGCCTGAGTCCATTAAAGAAAAAATTAGTGCTAAAACCAAAGCGATATTTATTAATTCACCATCCAATCCCACCGGCAACCTTTTGTCGCAAAGCCGTATGGCAGCAATTGCAGCTCTGGCGGACATGCCAAACGCCCCCTATATCGTGTCCGATGAAATATACCACGGACTGGTTTACGAGGGAAAAGAGCATTCCATATTAGAATTCACCAACCATGCCTTTGTGGTAAACGGATTTTCAAAAGCATTTGCCATGACCGGGCTGCGGCTGGGTTACGTGATTGCGCCAAAACCCTTTATCCGGCCCATGCAAAAACTGCAGCAAAACTTTTTCATATCCGCCAATGCCATGGTTCAGCAGGCGGGGATTGCCGCCTTAAAAAAAGCCGGAGAGGATGTGGCCAAGATGAAGAAGATTTATAACAAGCGTCGACGCTTCATGATCGACCGGTTAAAGGAAATCGGTTTCGGCATCACCGTTGAGCCCACCGGGGCGTTTTATGTCTTTGCCAATGCCAAGCACATAGCCGGTGATTCCTATAAGCTGGCATTCGACATCCTGGAAAAAGCCCATGTGGGCGTGGCCCCTGGAATCGATTTTGGGCACAATGGAGAAGGATACCTGCGCTTCTCCTATGCCAATTCCCTGGAGAATATTGAGGAAGGGATGAATCGATTGGAAAAGTATTTGGCGAATCGTACTTCAATATCATGAAAATTTTGTCCGCCGAATTTGTCACCAGTGCTACCAAACCGGACCAGTATCCTCCGGTAAATTACCCCGAAATAGCTTTCGCAGGGCGCTCCAATGTCGGCAAATCCAGTCTGATCAATACCCTTGTCAACCGTAAGCGTCTAGTAAAGACCAGTTCCACTCCCGGACGGACTCAGCTGATCAATTTTTTCGACATTAACAACCTTATTACTTTTGTCGACCTGCCGGGCTATGGTTATGCCAAGGTCCCGACCGCTGTACGGAAAAAATGGGGCCCCATGATCGAAACCTATCTTTCAAACCGCAGGACATTAAAAGGGGTAGTGGTGATCATGGATATCCGGCGCATCCCCCGGCAGGAGGAGCATGAATTGATCGAATGGCTCAAGTATTTTTCGATTGACGGCATTTTGGTGCTGACAAAAACAGATAAACTTTCAAAATCAAAGCGATTAAAACAGCATAACGCCATTGCCGAAGCGCTGACAATCGATCCGGATAAGCTGATTCTGTTTTCCGCTAAATCCCGTCAGGGCAGGGATGCGGTATGGGACGCCCTCAATTCGTTGACAGAATTGAAACGATCGCAGGAATAATGAATAAGCGGCATTTAGTAATAAAATGACAGACAGAAACCACCCATATTCCGATTTTAAATCCGGCTATGTTGCGATTGCCGGCGCCCCCAATGCAGGAAAATCCACCCTGCTAAACCGGATGCTCGGTGAAAAAATCTCTATCACCTCAAAAAAACCTCAAACCACGCGCAACCGGATCCTGGGTGTTCTGCACAGACCGGATGCACAGATGGTTTTTTTCGATACTCCGGGAGTATTTCACGCCAAAGACAAGCTAAACACGCGGATTGTGGATACCGCCTTTTCCGCGGTGGCTGATGCCGACCTGATCCTGCTAGTCATCGATGTGGCCCAACCGGACGTCAATGCCGAACGCTTCCTTGTCAAACGGCTCCAGGATGAAAAGAAACCGGTGGTTCTTGCGCTGAACAAAATCGACCTGGTTGAAAAATCCGGCCTGCTTGTAAGCATCGATAAGTGGACCAACACGTATCAATTCCATGAGGTGGTACCGATATCCGCCAAAAATGGTATCCAGATAAACGAGCTGATCCTGGCCATGATATCGGTTTTGCCCCAGGGCCCCCCCTATTTTCCGGAAGATACCCTTACGGATGTATCCGAGCGCTTTCTCGCCGCTGAAATGATCCGCGAGCAGGTTTTCCGGTTGACCGGTGAAGAAATCCCCTATGCCACGGCTGTCACAGTGGACGCTTTTAAAGACGAAAAAAAAGGGAATCTGGTGAAGATCGAGGCAACCATCCACCTGGAACGCGACTCCCAAAAAGGTATCGTCATCGGGAAAAGCGGCAGCAAATTGAAGCAGATCGGGGTACAATCCCGGGAGCAAATCGAACATTTACTAGGGACCAAGGTTTATTTAAAGCTTTTTGTGAGGGTTCAGAAAAATTGGCGGAAGGATACCAAAGCTATCAGGAGGTTTGGTTACTGAACTTTTTCCGAGACTACGTTCGGAAAAAGTGGTCCCTGCGGGGCAGCAAGCATGCTATTAATTTAAACGTCTCGGAATTTCTATAATATATTGAAATCATGCAGCTTTTAACGACACTGGTTTTGTGCCGCCTACATGGAATGATGGAATGTTGGAATCATGGAATAATGGTCAAAAACGCATAACTTCAGT
>Ga0316192_10002538_pt1 | contig 13325 bp, 17 predicted proteins | sample MerIslwburrow_MG_FD_204931 | JGI IMG/M metagenome (GOLD analysis project Ga0316192, IMG submission 204931) | Coastal sediment microbial communities from Maine, United States - Merrow Island worm burrow | ecosystem: Environmental > Aquatic > Marine > Coastal > Sediment | place: USA: Maine...
TGCCTTTATGTCTTCGATTTAGTGGATCTTTCGGGAGAATATGACCAAGATGATAGATTTTCAAATCTCAAAAAATTATTCAAACATAAACCCAAAGGATGCGAACATCTAATATTGACCGAAACTCGTGTTATCAGTTTTCATGAAGAAATCTTCGAAGCACAAAACGAATTCGCTGAACAAGGTTACGAAGGAGTCATCATTCGAGCAAGAGATTTAATGTATAAAGCCGGCAAAAGATCATTAAAAATGAGAAAATACAAACATTTTATTGACGAGGAATGGACAGTGGTAGATGTTCACAAGAATGACGGCGTTGAAGACGAATATTTTGTTTGGGTTTGCGAGGAAGACGGAAAAAAGGTTAAAGCCAAACCAATGGGATCAAGAGAAGATCGGACATGGTGGTATGATCATTATCTCGAGTTTCTAGGAAAAAAGTTAACTATCAAGTTTCAAGAATACTCTGACGATGGTATTCCCCGATTTCCAGTAGCTAAAGGTTTCCGTCCAGAAGAAGATATATAATACTAATACCTCAGTATACAAACATTTATTTTTGCTTTTAGCAAAAATAAATTATAAACTACAAATAAAATATGAGTTACCGACAACGCAAAAAAGCATCGAAAAAAGCTCGTGAAAGAAAAATCGAACGAACTCGAAGACGTATAGCATACGAAAAAAGTGCTGGGGAAAGAAAAAAGAGAGGCGATCGAAAAAAACTCGAAGAATCACTTATTCCTAAAATCGGAAAACGTTGTGAACTTAGCGAATCAGGTCGCGTCTCTTCTTTGTTGCTTACTCCAGAAAACCTCGATGTTATTAAAGATGCCATAACTCGTTTGGGTGTCGAAATTTCAGAAGGAGAAGATCTCTCACAAGAAGAATACTGTAAGATTTTCAGAGCTTATATTTTTAAAAGAGAAAAATGTGATGGAAGAGTTTGTTGCCAAGCCATCACCGAAGAGGGAGATAGATGCCATCGTCCGGCCAGCCGTCTTTTTACATTTGATTTAACCGATAAAGCTATTGCTCCTGAGATTCCTAAGTTTCTTGAAAAAAGGTTGGGAAAGGAAAAGGTTCAAGAATTGAGGCTATCTGGATTTGCTATAACATGTTGTTTTTATTGCTGGCAACATGCTGCTATGTATGGTACCGAAATAGCCACATGGTCAAGTAATTTAGCTTATTATCTCACTCATCCGGAAGATATATTAAATGTTTTTTATGAAAACGTTGAAGTGACAAGACGTTACCGATTTCTCCCTTTTACTTATAAATACGAAATCTCGGGCCTTCGCACGTCTGATGAAATAATTAAAAACATGTTCGCTATGGCGGCTACTATGGCTGGTAAAGCAACTTTTTTCTATTGGATTGTGATGGCTATGGTTTGGTTATATGACATTCTTAAAAATGAACTTCTCAAAGTTATAGCAGGAGATGAAGAAGATGCTGAAGAACATATCGAGGCGATGGCCATTGTGGCGGCTGATGCATTATTAAGGTTCAACGATCTTGATATGTCGAGAATTGAAGAACTTCGCGAAGATGAAGAAGATTTAGTGGAAACAATTAATTCGTGATATGAATTAATTGTGTTTTGTTTCTTTGAAACAAAACTGAAGAATAAAAATGAAAAAAGAATAAAATAATTAACAGAATTTAGAAAAATACTGATATGTCTAGATTCAATTATTATCTTTGTGGTTTATGTGTTAACGAAAAAACGGAAAAAGAGAAATGTTTTTCCGTTCCTTTTTCTTTCAAAAATGAAGAATTATTTGAAATGTGGGCCGATATGATGTTTGATGACATGGGAAACTCTTTCAATACATGGTTGTGGTGCAACGGTCATGAAAAATGGGTATTAAACGATATTATAGAACCAGAAAGGGTGATCAGAGAAGATGAAAAAATAAAAGAATATGTGATGATCAATGAATAATATCTGAATATATTTATTTTACACACTTGTGTAAAATAAATTTTTGTAAATATAACTAATATACTTTAGCGTATCCTTGTTCGACTAACCATTTATTTATAAAAAGACTCAAACCATCTCCTTCATTCAAATGAATATCGGCTAACAATCGCCCGTATTTTCCCCAGCCATAACAGTCTAATGTAACTATTTTTTCATCAACTTGAGAAGCTAACGCCTCCTTGGCTTCTCTCGCCCTTGCTTTAATTTCTTCTCTATTGGGATCGCTCTTTGGGGGCCTTAGTTCGGGAGTATTAATGCCATACAAACGAACTTTGAATTGACGAAAACCAAATCCGGGTAAATCGATAACAACATTAACAGTATCCCCATCAACAATTTTAACAATTTTGGCTAAATATTTTCCTGTCAACTCGAAAAATTTTATTTCTTTTGTTGTATCTTGAAGTTCCATTTGGATAAACGATTTTGAGTTATATAATTATACATCAGAAATAATATTTTTCGTAATTGCCAACTCAAAAACCTTCAAGTTCTACAAGATCTTCTTCTGCAAGTCTTTGTTCTAGACGTCGACGAAAATTTAGATATCTCATTCCATTTTCTGTTATCTGAAAATGATCAAGATTCACTATAACCACAAAATTTACTTGAATCAAAACAGTTATTATACGCGCCAGTTTGCGACGCTCTGAGATGGATATTTGCGATTGCAGTTGGGTCGCCTCTGTTGCTTCAGAAGATAATATCTCTAATATCTCTTTTGCGCAAAAGAGATATCCACCAGGCAATATATCGACCAATCTGAGTTCTCTGCTCATTTTCTTTTAATATGTTCATTCATTTCTATATCATTTTTTCAGCCTAAAAGATCACCAAATATTGACTTTGAGTTATATAATTATACATCAGAAATAATATTTCTGATGAAAGAAATGAAAAATAAAGATATTGATAAAACTATCTTTTTCTCCTCTCCTGCTGATCCTCGAACGGGGTTCATGTCCAATTCGAGCCGATTTGGATTTGTTCTAGGATCTAAAAGATGGCATACTGTCGAACATTATATCTCAGCAAAGAAGTTTGCTGGTACTCTTTATGAAGATACTATTCGTTTAGCACCCACACTGTATCAAGTTAGAAGATTGGTAAAAGAAAAGAAAATTTTACAAAAAGACGAAATGGGTAATCTTCGCAAAATTTCAGTATATGGTGCTCATAATAATTATTATTTGAGAGAAGATTGGGAAGATGTTGAATTAGATATGTATCAAAAAGGAATGCGAGCTAAATTTGCACAACATACTCATCTTCAGAAAAAACTTTTAAACACAGGAGATGCCAAACTTGTTGATGAAACAGATAAACTTGTGGGACCCATATTAGAAAAAATAAGGTCATCCCTCGTACCTTCAAAAAAGAAAGAAAAAATGGCACTACAAAAGATAGTTGATTTCTCGCATGATAAATTAAATAGTAAAGAAAAAAAGATGCTGTCTTCCTTAATTATTGTGCTATGGAGAATAGCTAGGAAAGAAGGCTGGGGGAAAGAAAAAACTTTTCCAGAAATGATCCCCGACGCCATTCGAAATGCAATAAATAAACCTCTTTTATCGAAAAATGCTTTATCTTTTATTTCACAAGTCGAGGCTATGAGCTGGTCCGACATATATCGAAAATTACCTCGATTTGAGAAAATAATCTCAGAGGTTCATGAAATATATCTTAATTCTGATCCAACTCAGATAAATATTAAAGGGTCGTTGACATTGGCCATATTTGTGTTATGGTATTCTCTTTTACCATCTTCCAAAGCTATATATGTCTTCAAACGATTAACCAAAGCCAAATCTCTTCCTATTGTTATCGGTCCAGGACAAAGAGCTTATCGAAATTTGCTGCCACCTCATCCTGTTAGAAAAAAACCTAAATCAAAGGTCGAGAAGTCCCCGGTTATCACTGACGAGAAGAAAGCTACACCATCCCGAATAGAGGTTGTAGTCGGAGATTCTTCCTTCTATATATGGGGAACACCTCTATCCAAACCCGAGATTCAATTTCGTTATATTGTTTTAGGAGGATTGCTTGATAGAAATAAAATCACTTTCCCTCTCTCATCTCTTTCAAAAGTTAAAAAAGCGATAGTCAATTCATCTTTTGGTTCGGAGAAATATCATCTCGCGCATCGAGAATGGGTGAAAAAAACAATCAATGATCTAACATTATCGGCTCGATCAGTAGCTAAATTAAAAAAGACGAAACAAATAAATTCGGAGTTAATGAAATTTGTAATCGAGAAATTATATTTATGTTCTATTTCAAAACAAAAAGTACATTTTGATTATTCTTCTTTTGCTTTAATAGATAAAAATTTTTCCAAGGGGGCAAGAAAAGTGTTATTTTTAGGGATAGATTCGTTATCAAGAAAATGTGTAACAGAAAAAGAAGCTGAAGATTATGTATTGGGAAGAAAAACGCCTTCCCGAAATATTTTTTATTCAATACCTCAAGATTTTGAAATGGAGAAGATGACAATAAAAGTATTGCAACATATACAAACACAACTATGCGAATATACCGCTCTGCCTCTCAACAAAACTATATATGAATGTAGCGTTAGAATATTGACAGGAAAATACGCGCGTCTTCAACATATTTTAAAAGAAATATTAAATAGCCGTAGTGATGACGATATTAATAAAATTATAGCTCAATATCTTTCATCAAATAAATTACTCAGAGCCAAAGTGTGTCAGCTCAGCAACGAATTAGTTTGTGAACAAACTAATCATGTTCTGCTTTAAAAGCAGAACTAAAGTAGATTATTGTTAAAAACAATAATCAATATACGAGTTGGTTTTCTTCTAAAGAAGAAAACACGATTAATTTGTATGTAAATTAGTTTCTCATGCAAGACATAGCAGCTTTGGAAACGTCGGAAGCCTTAATGGTTCCTCTTTTACCTGCATCAGCGAAAGAACCTGCGATACGACCGAGTTCTGCGAGATAAACAGAAGTTATATCAGATAATGCTGCGCGTGCATCTTTAGAAATACGATAAGCTCCTCGTTTGAGAACGATACCCTTTTTGAAAGCTTCAATTGCAGTTGCAACTGCAATATCTCTCCTTCCTTTTGCGGTGGCTGCAAGAGCAGTGTGTTGCATTTTTGAGCTATAACAAGCATCCTTCAAACACTCTGCTAAAAGTTCAGGTGTTACGGTTTTCTTATTAGCGGTTCTCAATTTATCATGTACGGCACTAGCGAGTTGTTTGAGCATTGCCTCAGCAAGCTTAACAGCTTTTTCAGCAGCGCTTGCAGTGACTCCAGCTGCTTTTCTCTTACGTTTTTTAAGATCGATGGATTCAGTGGCTCCCGCACGCAATACTCTTTTTACAGAGGCTTCGGCAAGAATGGATTTATGTGCTTTTCCCATATTGTTTTTTGTTATAAATAAAAAACATAAAATATTTACAAAAAAAAGATTTTTTGAGATTTTTCTTGTTAAAGATGATTGACGATGACAAGAATGAATGGGAATTAATATTCAAGTGGATGTTTGCTATATCTCAATATTGAAGAGACATACCCCCATTCCCGTTTCCCTCCCGGCCCGTCGACCAGTTTCCCCTCAAATTCGATGTTTTTAGGTGGTTCGCCGATAACTGGAACTTTCTTTTTTCTGATCATCATAAAAAAATACTTTAATGCCTTAGTTCTCGATTTTTCATTTTCATCAAAAATATATCCCTTACCTAAATATTCGTGTTGATCTTTTCGACTCCCGAAATAGGCGTTACGTTTCTTTTCTTTCGAACGACGAGAATCATTAAGATGGAAAACCTCAAGTTTCTCAATACCAATTATTTCATCAAAATCGGTGTAGAACCTATCTATTTCTTCTTTTTTTCCGAAATCATATTGACCCGCTCCATAAATATGAGCCGTATCGATACAAATTCTAACTTGGGGGTATATATCTTCATGCACTAATTCTAATATATTTGCTATTTCAGAAAGAGTGACAGCTAATTTACTTCCTGCTCCATCAGCATTCTCAAGAATAACTAATCTTCTTTTCTTAAAGGCTTCTTTACCAATACCCAAAGCATCGGCAAATTCTTGTGTTTGTTTTCCATCTCTTGTGAGTGATTGTGTAACTGTATCAGCCACATTCTTTATTCCCAACTTTTTATCTTTGCAACTATTAGGATGAACAACGACGCCCCCTCCTAATGCAGCCATAATATCTAATTGAGATGTCATACCCTCGATAACTTTAGCCCTAATAGCTTCCAGTTTTGTCATATCAGAAGGGTCCGCTTTACCAGCTAAATTGTACACCAGAGGAGCATGCGCGCATATATACATTCCTGTTTCTTCCAAAATCGATCTAGCAGATAAAATATCTTTAGGATTGGCTTTAGCTAGAGCATAACCACGAGAGTTTCCAAGATAAAGTTGCATAGCATTGATACCCATTAAGGCTGCCGCTTCAACTGTTTTTGTAATAGAAGCACGACATCGAATATGAAAACCATACTGGTAATCTGGGTTAATGCGGATAATTTCCATTGTATACTTTCAGTATATTACTTTCAATATATTTATATTATACATATTCTTCTTCATTTTTATTGGCACGATGTTTTTATATATATATCTAAAATAGATATATAAAAGAGCTGAGACAATCTGTTAACTTTGACTGGACAGCTTCAGAGAGCGCTTAGCCTCTCCAAAGATTTGTACTGGCATCCATGGAATATGAGAAAGGCTGGATTTGTTTTTGGTAATAATAAGCACTTGGGCCTTGGGGTCCTTCAGACCATGGAATATTATTAGCTGTAGGATAATGGCGAACCATGTTTCCTTGATAACCGGTACCGTAAAGATTTTGAGGTTGACTATCACGACCTACGCCCATGAAATCAGCTGCTCCTCTTAAACCAGCAGCACAAATTGGTAGATAAGGACGTTCGTTGTTTTCAACTTCGATACGTCTGGCAGCCGAGTATTTTGTATAGTTAGAACAAGCAGCATCGTTTAAAAGAAGAGTAGTTTGACCGGCAGGACGACCATAAATATCAAACATAATGTCACCAGCTCCGGCTGGGCACATAAGTCCCTCGCCGAGATTTTGACGCTGAGATCCGAGTCTTTCAGCTTGGTCTATTCTTACTCTGGCATCGAGAGCACTTTTTAGGGATTGCGTGGTTCCTGATCCAAAATTTCCAGATACTTGATGGGACATCTTGTACTTGTTTTAATAAGTATCAAGAATAATTATTGCAAAAAATAAAAATAATAGAGTTTTTACTTTTATTATGAAGACATCATAAAATATATAAAAATTAGAGTTAGTGCCAATAATATTATCCAAATTAGCCACATTGGGATATTCCAATGATTAGAGTTTTTATTTACAGAAGAAGATGAGACCACCTTGATGAGATTAGATGGATTTTTAATTTCTTTTCTATGAGTCGACAAATCAATACTCATTTCTTTTACTTCAACTCCTCCGAAAGTTACTTTTTTTGGCATTGTTATTCAATAATATGTCACAATATATATTTGTATTATACAAATATATTTTACATCTTAATATTTTTCGTTGGAAATATCTTATATATACTATACTTTTTACATTCTGAAACAAGGATGACATAATCAAGTTTTTTGAGAAATCTTCTCATTTTATATTCTTCGGGATGAATTAAGACCCTCTTCTTTCTTTTTCGTTCGAAATTATAAACAAATTCATGCCACAGTATTCCAAATGGTTGGGTATATTTATTTTTTCCCGAATACCAATCGGTAGGGAGAGGTCCTCCCCATCTAACTAAATATATATGTGAATTATTATCAAATAACTCAAAGAGTTGTGAATGTACAGAATGATAATAATCAATATATCTTATTTTACATGGATATATCCAATCGGGTAGGACAATGGGCATTTTATAAAATCTATCTTGCATAAGATAATCGTATTCATAATCAACTTCTTCTATCTCTTTCCACACTTGAAGCTGTCCCATCGATTTAGAAGTTTTTTGCCATGTACGCGGTGAAGGACGTTCTATTGTCAGCGATGTACTTAAATCTTGAATCGCGACTTTCTTTTTAGGTGAAACAGGGGGAGTCCTCGGCGATTTTTTTCTAGTGAATACCCATTTTGATAGTGGAAATGAACGAGTTTTGTAAACTGTTTTTTCTTTTTCCATAAATTTTCATTTTATATTTTAATTATAGAAATAAAGTCATTTTTAATCAATTGTTTAAAGGATATATTTTTTAGAAAAAGGTGTATTACTTGATTAAAAATATTTTTAATAAAATGACAACAGGATGCCCACTTGAAAGTTGTGCTGAAGAATGGTACGAATTGACAGGGAATAGCGCTCAACCAAATAAAGAAGAGAATGAAACAGAATTTATACATTGCAACGGCGACGAATGTCATTGTATTTATTGGGCTGAAGAATACGGAAACATGTGTTATGTCTGCAAAAAACATTTTTGTGAAGGTTGTAGTGAAGATTTGGTAAATGATGATCCTGACTATCCGCATAACATGTCTTGTTTTAGATGCGAGACGTGTGAAAAAGAGAATAACTTTCTTTTTAAAAAGATACGCATCATTTTATAATATGGAAAGAAATATTACTTTTGACGAAGGTGAAAGAACAATTCAGTGGGACAATTATTCTTTTAATTTTTATATATCAACAGACCGCCCAACTTTATTCAGAAATCATCTTGTAATCAGAGATCTTTACAGTGCTATTATCACTGAATCGAAATTTCGAGGTGAGATATGGGATACGTGCCCCGAGGATCATTATTATATAGAATATACTCCTAAAGAATCAAAACTTATCTTTGAAACCAACCGAACAAAAACTTTCTTTGTTCTAAAAAGCAATGATAAATTAGATTTTGGAGAGTTATTGTTGAAATCTCTTGAATAAATTTTTTTTATCACAGATAAAAAAAATATAAATATATTCACGCTATTGGTCATTTTTCTCTATCGTGGAGAAATATAGACAACCACCTCTCCATTTCAGGAGAAAGGCGCGTGGGAGTCACAGGAACCTCTGAATCATTAACCCGTGGAATAGAAGGTATTGCCGATTGCTCTGTCATTACTATTCCCATAGGATCTATAATCCCGGCTATTACTATTTCAGGATAATCTTCAATTTGAAGATTATCTTCACTCATTTGATATCTCTCATATTTTATTTTAAAATAACATTTTTTATCATAGATAAAAAAATGCCTCTGTTTACAAATTGACATACTGATCACAAATATAAACGTCCGAAAAGAGACGTCGTGCAATAAGTCGCGAGAGTGTGGAAAGAGATTGTAACAAGTCATCTTCTTTTGTTGTAAAGAGTGTAGCGATAAATGATAATGATGTAGTGAACTTATCGTATTGAACGGATAGTTCAATACGCCGGGAAAGGTTCTTTCTCCCTATAATTTCCTCGATGGTATAATCTTTTTTAACAAAAGAAGGTAGATTATTGCAAATGTTCATCGCTTCCTTTTTTCCAGAAAAGGTGTTTGCCATAGCCATCAAAGTCTGTTCGAGTGCATTTACACCACGTACAGATCTTACTTTTATTGTAAGATCACCATTTTTAGTCTCTTCGTCCAATGAAGACCATATTTCTTCCAATTTGCTCTGTACTTCCCTTGCATCCAGATGACCAAGTTCGGACCGTTTTAATCTGCATATTTTTGCAAGTTCTTTGCGTCTGATCTCAAGTAATTCTTCCATTTTATTTTACAAATGTGAATAACATTATTCTATAAGTTATTTTTTTAAAGAAATAATTGTTGTGACATCTCGACGAGATGATTAAATTTATCTTGCCTAAAAAATGAAATAGTATCGCAGAGTACCAACGAAATTTTAAATATTTTAGTTCTGATGGATATGCACCTGTTTATCATGACCCCTGCTCATCATCCAGACTATAAGCTCCATGAAGACATACCATTGACGACGATATTAGGCGCCAAAGACGTCGTTATCGCTGATAATATGAAATCTGCAATGGTTTCTCTTGTCGATAGAAATCTTGAATGGTTCGATGGTATTATGAATGACTCTGAGATTCTTGACGAAAATGATAACTGGGTTGGATTTTTAGATGATATCTGCGATGATCATCCGCCGCGAGAAATTTTTGAGAAAAGAATGAGAGATAAATGGGATGGGTTATCTTGCGAAATGAAAACAAAATATGCAACATCCTTCTTCAATCACGAACCCGGCGAAGTTTTCGGGCTTTATACTATCAGTCAAATCTCAATGCATAAAATACCTAATCTAAGAAAAAGAGGTGGATGAATATTTTTATTTATATTTTTGGTTATACCAAAAATAAATTATAGATTCAATAAATTCTTAAAGAAATAATTGTTGTGACATCTCGACGAGATGATTAAATTTATCTTTTGTTATGCCAAAAATCGTTATAATTTGATTATACGAGTTTTGTCTTGGAGGCAAAAAACGTCTCCCGTTCACTCTAACATCAGTTTTCATATCAATATCAGATCCGTCTCCTTGATATACTCTGAAGAAATTATATAAATGACAACTTTTTTCATTTATTCCGGGAAGATACTTTCCATTGACAATGTCCTTGGAGATTAGATATTGTCTGCTGTATTTCATGTTTAATTCTTTGATATTTGAGACTTCAACGGAACCACCTGTCCACACATAAGGTATCTTTACTATAAAATGCCCCAATATATTATCATAGGTATAGTCTTTTTTGGGAGGGGGATAATAAAAAAACATTTTAGGGGCAAATAATCTACCACCAAGTATCCTACGTCCTCTTTTAATTAGAGGACCAAATTGAGTGATATGTGTCACTATCTCATCAAATATCTTGAGAGGTTCAACATCAAATATGTATAACGACTTTGATATTTCAAGAAATTCTTTGTATGCCTGTTCTTCTGCCGGTGGATCGTTCCACCCCCAACCCCTATCGTGTATGCGCGCGCTAATAAGGTAAGTTCTATAAATTATCATCCCAATCAAAGAAGCTAAAAGATCGTTTTTCTGTTTATCAGTCACATCATATTTTTTAACAAATGAGGTAAATGATTTGTACCTGACATATATATAAAAAAGTTTTTTATCTAGACTATCAGAATGAAGAGCTTTAGGTATATCTTTATTTTGTATGCGGTATTCAAATAATTTAGGATTCTTTTTAGATTCAGAAAGTATATTCTTGATAAGAGGTTTAAATTTTTCTGAGACTTCCTCCAATCCCAATTTTTTAATAATTCTTTTAAATTTTCTCGCGTCAATTTTGTCGCTGCCCTCCATCGATTTTTCCAAGATATACTGAGCTGTTTTCGCTATAACAATTCCTCCGTATCCCGCATCCCTATTAGATGTTAAAAATGGCGTTTTGATGTACTGATCTTCAATAGGTAACATCTCAATCGGTATGGCTTTTAAACCCAAATCTCGACATAATTCCCATTTTAATTTACCTGAATATTTTATTCCTTTCTCTTTGGCAAGCTCCTTAAGTTCTTTATGTGTATAACAAGGAATTTTGGCCCTTTGTCCATAACATTTTCTTCCCGAGCAATCTCGATAAGAGATTAAAAAATCCATACACAACACCTGTTTTCTTTAGAAGAAAACACGATTAATTTCTATGTATATAAAAAATAACATCTTTTTTTTATAATTTAAAAAAAAACAATAATGACAATACCCAAAATTTTTAATTGGTCGCCTCAGCCTCAAAAATACGGAAATCGCCAACATTGCCATCAATGTTTTAGATGTCGAAATTCTTATATAACCACTGCTGTTAAATTTACTCGACCTTCCGGAGAAGAGTTTTTCATGTGGTTGTGCAATAAATGTAAAAAGGAATGTTATAAATAAAATTTATCTTAAGTTATTTTTCTCATTGAGAAAAATAGTTAATTTGTGTCACAAATTAATCGTATTTTGTTTCAAAGAAACAAAATTGATTTGCTCTAAAAGGAGCTTGAATATGTTAATAACTGTGATAAGGACTAAACGTATCCTGTGTGTTATGTCGAAATCGTCTGTTAAGACTTTTCTTAAAGATGCGGGTCATATTCTCGCGCCTTGCCAAGTCGTGTCTCAAAAAAGTGCTATTGACATATTCTCTCGCTGTCTTAGGACCACCGCATCCTAAATGTGTATAATATTCATCTGATGGCAAAAGATTTGTGCGTGTCAGATATTGGCCGTATGGATAAGATTGCGGCTGTAAGGGCTGTTCAAAAGTAGTGTCCTGAGGCACTTGGGTATAAATATCGTATGCAGGAGGGGGAATTTGCCATTCCTCGGAAAAAGTGGGAGAAACGACAGTTTGCTGAAGATCAGTACCGACGTATGTTGGCGTAATTGTGAAATCTTCTTTTAATGTTTTTTCGTCTTTCCCTGTTAGACCCTGACAATAATATAATACGATAAGAATTAGTATAGCTAATACCAAAAACATAAGCCAATGTTCATAATTCATAAGATACATTATAAACGCTATGACTATAGCCAATCTTGTCAGTGCATTGAGTTTTTCAGCTTTACTCATCTCTTTTGATGGAAAAAAAGAGATATCCATCAAGAGAACACATGGATTTTTCAACCAAAACGAAGATCCTGTTTCTTTTTCTGTACTTCCCATAAGTAAGACTTTATTATTAATATGAGAAAGAAAATTCATTCTCCAAAAAATTAACTAAACATTTTTATTCTTTCGATCAAATAATTAATATATTTAACTTTGATTTTACATTGATCATTTTTTACATCCCAAGATAAAAGGCCATCTTTTGTTATAAATAGTCTGATATGCACTAATTTCTTAGATTTATCCTTTTTACAAGTGATGGATATAGAACCAGTGCAAGAACTACTAATACGAATGACACAAGAATCATGTTGAGCTACCCAAATTAACGCATCTTCTTTACTAAAGAATGGGTGAAAAGAAGTATTATCTAAAAGTGTGGTAAAACATTCTGCCCACTTTTTCTGTACATCTCGTGGGATTCTATTTTTTCTCATACCAAACCATTGCCATAGCCAATCATATTCGTCGTCTGTTACACAGTAATCATCCAAATCTATATTAAGGAGTTTCTCGACCTCTTTCTTCTTTTGAGATGTCATATATTATCTCTTACATAAATTGATTTTATTTGATAATAAATAAAATGTAATTCATTTTTATCTTTGATAAAAATGATCAATTTATTTTAGAAATTGTTGGTATCCCCATCCACAACAGCTTGCTGGATACCCAAAAGGATCGATGTCTTTCAGCCAACCACCT
>Ga0316192_10002539_pt1 | contig 13320 bp, 13 predicted proteins | sample MerIslwburrow_MG_FD_204931 | JGI IMG/M metagenome (GOLD analysis project Ga0316192, IMG submission 204931) | Coastal sediment microbial communities from Maine, United States - Merrow Island worm burrow | ecosystem: Environmental > Aquatic > Marine > Coastal > Sediment | place: USA: Maine...
ATGCGCTGCGAGATACTGTTGCAGAGGTCGACGTCAATCCGGTCATCGTGCATGAATCCGGTTGCACCATCGTCGACGCACTGGTTGTGAGCTGATGCAGAAACTCGAGATCTACCAATCGCTGTGGGGCATGGAATTGCGCAGCCCGCATGTTCCGGAACGTACGCCAGAAGAGAGTTTCGCGATGGTGGCGGAAGCTGGCTTCGATGGCATGTGCATTGATCCAGGCGTATCGGAAATAGAAGACATGCGGCCGTTGCAGGAGTTGTATCGGAAACACCAGCTGCGCTGCATGGTCAACGCATTCCCGAATAGCGAAGACGATATGCAGCCGCTGCTCGAGTTCGCGAAGGACTTCGATGCCTGCATGGTCAACGTTATTAGTGGCGTCATGCCGATCAGGCCTGAGGATGCAGTCCCTGTCGTTCGCCGCTGGATGCAGGAAGCTGAAGACATTGACATGCCATTACTGTTCGAGACGCACCGCGACGGCCTGCTCAATGACATGTATTTCACGCTGCAGCTCATGGACCTGGTTCCCGAGATGCGATTGTGTGCGGACCTTTCACATTTCGTTGTTGATCGTGAGTTGCGCGCGCCGGTTCCGCAGCGGGACCAGGAATACATCAGCTCAATACTCGAACGCTCCGACTGTTTCCAGGGTCGAGTCGCATCGAGAGAGCAGGTTCAGGTCGCAATCAACTTCCCGCAGCACCAGGAATGGGTGGCTATTTTCAGGGACTGGTGGAAGGAAGGCATGCGTGCCTGGCGTCTCCGAAATGGCGACGATGCGACGCTCGTATTCTTGTGCGAACTCGGTCCGCCGCCGTACGCCATCACGGACGGCGAACAGCGTGAGCTTTCTGACCGCTGGCAGGAGTCCCTGCAAATTCGGGACTGGGCCCGCGAAATCTGGGCCGAGCTCGATCAGCCCTGAAAGTCGTCGTAGAAGAAATCTTTGCAAGTCGATCTGCTGCTCCCTCGGCAGAAACGTTGAATGGCCGCTTTACCCGAAGGCAGCCGCTCAAATAGACGAAAATTGATGAACCTGATCGTCTGCTTACGGCCAAGAGCGGCCGCCCGAACTATTAGAAAGACCCCGGCCATGGGCCGGGGCGAGTCGGTCGATAGAGTAATGAACGTTATGGTGGTCGATATTTCGTTCTCAATGTTACAGCAGGTCAACACTGGCCCTATGGCCATAGTGAATTGGCAGGGGAAGCGGGAAAAGGGGATCGCCATCGAACGGGTTCATTGATGGCAGAAATACCTCCATCGCAGCTGTGATGGTTTCCCTGTTGCAGTCCGCACTCAATGTGATCTGTCCGCTAACTTTCCCTATCCACACCGGAAGGTTGAATTCATCCACGGCAATTCCCATAAACGTGTAATCGAAGGTGTTACCGCCGGTGCGCTCCCAATTGCCTCTCAGCGAACTGAGTCGAACGGCTTGGTCGAAGTTGCCCGACAGCGTTGGATCAAATGTCGGGAAATCCAGGTTATTGGTGCCCTTGTTTTCGGACTTGCCTGTGACCGTCACCATCCATCCTGTGAGCGTCGAATCTTCCAGGCCTGCAACCCCGAACCAGGTTCCTTGCAAGGAGCAGCCTTTACCAGCATCACCTGCCCAAGCAGCGCTCGGTATCGCCAGTCCGAGCATCAAGATGCCAGTAAGAGTACAGCGAATAATGTTAGTCTTCATGGGTACCTCCAGGCTGCACATTCAGCTCTTTAAGCTCAGTGCCAGCGAGAGGTGTAGTACACCCAAATCGACCTAAATTGAATAGGGAGTTCTTTGGATTGAAAACTCGTTGCCCGACCCCCAAACCAATGAAGTTGTAGGCCAGATTAACGGTTTAGAATCAATCTATATGGGAAATGCGAATAGTCCGCTTTGGGTCAATAGCGACCCTTCAATCCAATACTAGCTCAACGTCTTCTTCCGGGGGCAAGGCGGACGGATCAGATCCACCCTAGTGCATGATCGATTACTGAGGTTGCTCCGGTTTGTGCGCACTCGCCGTGAGCGATGAGCAGCCGGTCGGGTTGCCAGCTGAGCACCTTCTCACGCGCCGCCCGCGCTTTGCCCCGCCTGACGAAGCTGGCTCGCCATTCTCGTGGCGTACTGCCGGTCTTACCAACGAGGCTGTCGAGACGCATTAGCATGCCTTTCCAACCCGTCATAGTCGCTTCAGGATGCCGTTGGATAAGATCGCAAATGATCGCTGTCCGCGATGCACGATGAAAGAATACAACCTCTTCCATGGCCAAAGAACCACGGAAAATCACCTGGTCAATGTCGGCCGCCCATGCCGGGTCGGGCTCATCACCCAACTCTTCATCGAAATTCAAGTCTGGCCTTCGATTTGCGAGGCCGGGTGGTGAATACAAGCGCGCTGCAGGCCAACGTTCGATCCACTCGGCCAGGAAAAGATGATGAATCTTATTCGGAGAGACGATATGCCGGACTGGCCCCACAGCAGCTATTGATTTGACCAGTTCATCAGATAATGCGATCGGCGACCACACCCAGACGCTACTATCCGAGAGTCGAACCACGGCCATTCGCGTAGGGTAAGGAAACCCATAGAACGACACGGTAGGTCCATCCGCGGTGTAAATAGACGGTCCGAACTCTTCGAGCATGATGGTTAGTCTGCTACCGCATGAGCCTCTTGTACGATGCGGGATAACCCGTATTCAGCGAGCAAAGACTCTTTATGAGGTTCCACAGCCCACCGTGTGAGGGTCGGGAAGACCCAGTGCCGCCGCACGCGCCTGCAGCCGCGGGTCGTCAGTGATAACCTCATGAGCGGGGAACCATCCCAGTAACGCCGCATACCAGGGCACCCGTGCCGATTCCGTTGCAGCGATCCAGTGAAAGGCGGTCTCACGGTCGTCCATTTGCGTATAAATCACGGCGAGGGGGAATTCTGTGCCGGGCAATTGCTCCAGGGCTTTAGTGACCCCACGCGCCTTGTCCTCAAGGCCTGCGGCCGCGTAGGTCGTCCCAATAGCCCATGACCATCCTGGCCGGTCGGCAAAGTGTCGATGCGCATCAATCGCCTCGTCAAATCGCCCCAGTTCAGCATAGGTATTTCCCAGCGTGTACCAACCGATCGGAAAGTCAGGATCCAGCCTGATCGCCTCCCTGGCCAGGCTCAGGGCTTCCTCGTACTGGCAAGCCTCGCGATATTGGTCAGCCAGCCACGCAATCATGAACGGGGAAAGTGGGTCCAGCTCACGGGTGCGTTCGCCTTCGGCCAACGATTCGTCTTCCCAATCCGGTCCAAGTATCTCGTACAACCAGGCCAGGTGGTAATGCGCTTCAGTCAGACTCGGGTTGAGTTCGATGGCACGCTTGAGTGCTTTTTCTGCGCCTTCGAAATCCCATTCGTAGTAATTCCGGTACATGCCCACCGCCAGGTGCGCCTCGGCCAGGTTCGGATCGAGCTGCAGGGCGATATCAGCCGCTGATTTGGCCTTGGGATAGGCGTCCCCGGGAAACGGGCCGTGTGCGATGTTCGCATAACCAATTGCCAGGCCTGCATACGCCAGGGCACTGGTTGGGTCCTGCCGCACGACCTCCTCTAGAATCTCGATCCCGCGTCGGTCAGCCTGCGGTGATTCCTGGCGGAACTGGTACATCCCCTTCAGGTACGCGCGGTAAGTGCTTGACCGAACCGGGTTGGCCTCGGCCAGGGCGACTTCTTCACGGGGCGTCAACCGGACTTCAACGACGTCCGCGATCGTTCGTGCCACTTCATTTTGCAGCGCGATGATGTCAGTGACATCACGCTCGAAGGTCTCGGCCCACAAATGCAGGTCCGAGGCGGAGTCGATCAACTGCACGATCACCCGAACGCGATCGCCATCCATCAGCACCGACCCTTCCAGCAGTTTCGAAACGCCCAGTTGCCGGCCGATTTCGGGCACCGAGAGCCTGGAGTTGACCCTGCGAGCGGACGTGCCCGAAGTGACCATCAGGGCCGTTATCTTGGACAGGCTGGTGATCAGTGCATCATGCACGCCCGCTGCGAAATACGCGTCATCCGGATTCGGGGAGAGATTCTCCAGTGGCAGGACGGCGATGGAATACGGGTCTATTTCCCGGGTGCTCGGCGCCTTCGCAGTTTCCGTCTGGACTTCGACCAGACGCTGCCCCATGGTGAATAATGTAACGAGTACCACCAGTCCCAGCGCGGCAAGAACACCGTAATCGACCCACGTCAACGAGCTGACGACCGCCACATCGTCGTGCGCAGCCGGCGTGCGCCGAATGCCGGAGGCAGTGATATCGTATTTCCAGCTGAACAACACCGCGACGGGGAAGCCGATTAACGCGGCAACCCACACGTATCGTATAGCGCCTTCAGGGATATTGAACGCGGGAAAGGCCTCGCTGGCGACCTGCACCGCCACCCAGGCCGCCACGATGTAGATCACCGTCATGCGAAACACGCGGCGACGCCTTAGCTCACTCAACAGGTTCTTCAGCTTGCTCAACGCGTCCTATTTCCTCGAGTTATTGGGCGGATCGCAGCGCATCTGACCTAGGTAACGTTTGCCTTTTTCATTGTTGTATACGTTGAAAAGTCTCGCGCAGATGACGCTGAGGAACCGTAGTGGTATGCACGAATAGACGGGTATGGCCGGCAGTCGATAAATTATCGAAGGAGTTTTCGTCCTCAGAGACCCACCAATTCGGCATGAACTCCTTCAGTCCGGACTTTGACGAGAATATCGTGTGCTTTCACCCGCTCGGGATCATACGTAACCAAAATACAATGAGGCCTGTCGTCTCGGTTACATGCGGTCATGACACCGCCAATCTTATAAATATGATCCTCAAGAATCTTCAATTGATCCGACGGCAGCGTTTCGTCGATATGAACAATGACATCGGAATAATTACTTGTCATGACGTTCTCCTCTGGCCGAAGTCGGACATGCGGTGAGTAATCCTCGTCACAACTATTTTTACACGTCATACGACGCAGTCAATTCTGGCATGTACCTAAACCAGGGGAGGTCGAAGAACCTGTTGGTGGAGCTTCTCGACAGTCCGGAGTGGGTCAGTAGCAGCCGGACGTTACAGATCGATACTTTCAATCAAAATCCGTGTGACCAGGCCTTCATCTCCAATATCAACTCTAAGTTCCATTGCGGTTGCTAGAGTAATTTCACCTCTCGCTTCCCATATTTCCGTAGCGAATCGTATTCCCCCGTCATACTCCATGTAGGGGCTGTTTCGAAATGTTTCCACAACGTCCATTCGCGATGAGCCGACTCGGAGGCCGTTTGCCAGCATGTGTTCGCTGTCCCGGACTTCAATTGACTCCAGCCAAGTTCTTGTCCGGTCCACACTTTCACCAACTACGAATGTAATACCGCTGTACGTGAGCGTTGTATTCCATAAGATCTCGTCGCTCGTTCTCGCAGGATTCCGGGAAGACGACTCTGAATTCGGCTCTCCGAAGCGGTCGAGTATCCGTTCCTTCGCGTCCCACGAAAAGAATGAGTAGCCCAGCGGCTGTTTGAATGGCTCATGGAAAAATGCGTTGAGCGCCGAAAATTTCGCCGTGGTACTTATGGTGTCATCAGGCTCTTGCTGGGCAATTGCGGACGAGGCCAGAAACAAGGAGAGCAAAACCCCACACATGTTCCTCACAAAGGGCGTGGCGAGCGCGTCAGGGCTTCCGCTAGCGCTATGAATATCCGTTGCCCTGGGTCTGATATCGACACTCACACGTAGTCAATCCACGATAATTTTGAATGGCCGCTTTGGGTCACCACCAGGTGCTCAGTATACAGACTGGTGAGCGGTCGGTTTTGGGTGCATAGCGACTGACTAGCGCGCCTATCGGCAGCATGATAACTTTGCGCCTCATTGGATCACCGCCAACAACAACGATTGCAAACCAAGTCGGAACAACGTTTAGTCATCCGCCGCCCTGACGATTGGCACGTACACCTGCGCGACGGGGAAATGCTCGCGGCGGTAGTGGGGCACACGGCGCGCCAGTTTGGCCGTGCTGTTGTGATGCCGAATCTGAGACCACCCATTACGACGATTCGGCAAGCACAAAGCTACCGCGACCGTATCCTGTCAGCGCTGCCACCAAACACCAGCTTCGAGCCACTGCTTACTGCCTATCTGACCGACACCATTTCAGCGGCAGAGATTGCAACGGGTTACGGAGACGGGGTGTTTGCGGCGTGTAAGCTTTATCCTGCGCATGCCACGACAAATGCTGATCATGGCGTCACATCCATTGCACTGATCAAAGATGTGCTCGAGACCATGCAACGCATCGATATGCCCCTGTTGATTCATGGCGAAGTCACCTCGCCACAGGTGGATGTGTTTGACCGTGAAGCCGTATTTATCGAAACCGTATTGCAGCCGTTGCGGCAGGACTTCCCGGAACTTCGTATTGTCCTGGAGCATGTAACCACAAAGGACGCTGTCGATTTTGTGCTGGGGGAAGGGCCTAACCTGGCAGCCACTATTACGCCGCATCATCTCGAGATCAATCGCAACGCGATGTTCGAAGGTGGCCTGCGACCCCATATGTACTGCCTGCCAACCGCTAAACGCGAACAACACCGGCTTGCCCTGCGCACTGCGGCGACCTCGGGGAATCCGAAGTTTTTCCTGGGTACTGATTCGGCGCCGCACAGCATAGCGGCCAAAGAGTCAGACTGTGGTTGCGCTGGTATTTTTAACGCGCCGTTTGCGCTCGAGGCATATGCCAAGGTGTTTGCGGAAGAAAGCGCGCTCGATAAACTTGAAGGCTTTGCCTCGGAGTATGGCCCGGCATTTTATCGTTTGCCGGTAAACGACACTAAAGTCGTTTTGGAAAAGCAGTCGATTGACGTGCCTGAACGCTTGCACGCGGGCGCAGAGGTGCTGCGGCCGTTTCATGCAGGCGCGAGCCTTCCCTGGCGGTTCGCCGGCGCCGCATGACGGCTGCCCGGATTGTCACCGGCGATACTGCTGGCATTGAGTTGGCGATCAATGCCCTGAAGCGCGGCGCAGCCATTGGCATACCCACAGAAACGGTTTACGGGCTGGCGGCGGACGCCAGCAATCCCAGTGCCGTCGCTTCGATTTATGCAATTAAAGGTCGGCCCAGCTTCAATCCGCTCATTGCCCACGTTGCCTCGATTGAAATGGCGCGGGGCGAGGGCGTCATGGATGAGCGCGCCGAAGCTCTGGCGACTGCTTTCTGGCCAGGTCCATTGACCCTTGTGTTGCCGGTTGCCGCCAATGGACGCACCTGCGAGCTTGCCCGAGCAGGGTTAACGACTATTGCTGTGCGTGTACCCTCACATCCTGTCACGCAGGCACTACTCACATTAATGCAGGGGCCACTTGCGGCGCCGTCCGCCAACCCGTCCGGAAAGCTGAGTCCAACCCGTGCGATTGAGGTCGCCGCTGAACTCGGAGATGCGGTTGAGCTTGTGCTCGACGGCGGACCTTGCGCATCGGGGATTGAGTCAAGCATCGTGGCGATATTGCCAGACTCCGCCCCCACACTGCTGCGACCTGGGGCCATCGCGCGAGACCAGATTGAGTCGATTACAGGGCCGCTTGCTCAACCCGCAGGCACGGCCATAACAGCCCCTGGACAGCTGCAGTCGCATTACGCGCCACGGGCCAGGCTGCGTCTCAACGCACAGCACGCTGAGCCGGACGAAGTACTGTTGGGATTTGGTCCGCAAGCACCGATCGGCGCTGACAATTTGTCGGTGTCAGGTGATCTGACTGAGGCAGCGGCAAATCTCTATCAGCGACTCCGCCAACTGGATGCGTCCGGCGCGCAGAAAATTGCAGTGATGCGAGTCCCTTGCGAAGGTCTGGGCGAAGCCATAAACGATCGATTGCAGCGAGCAGCCGCGCCACGATATTGAAGAGCGCATGAGAGCCATCACCTGCACAAGCTACGCGTCACCCGATGCTCTACAACTCAAAGCGACACAGCTCATTTCATGTTGGCGATCTTTAGAATAAACCCCACAGGTGGAACATCGCGGTGCCGGCGAAAGTGCCCAGCGCATAGCCAAGTACGCCGACAAGGACGCCCGGTGTAACGAGGTCGTGCCAGCCCCGGGCCGCGGCCAGTGCAGGTGCCGTGGTTGCACCCAATACAGCCGCATTCGATGCCGTTATTAACTCAGGCAGGGTGAGCTTGAACATGCGGCCTACGCCGAGCAATACGACGAGGTGAACGCTGAGTAGAATCACGACCACCACGACAAGTAGCGGTGCGATCTCGACCATCGCCACAAGGTCCGCGCCCGCCGCGATCGCGGCAAAGAATACGAATGCGAGCCCGACCCCAAGCTCGAATGCGCCATGCAACTTTTCCATCCAGTGCGGAAATGCGGTCGCGACGATGAGAACGAGCAGGGTGATGATTGCGTACCGCAGGCTGGGCATTTCTATGAAGCCAGTGATCGCGTCGCCGATCGCGACAAAGCTGATCGCTGCTGCCAACGCCAGGGTCAGGCTCATGGATGAGATTTTCTCGGTCGTGACGACCTCTGCCTTTTCTTCACCGTGTTCATGACTCGTGAATCGCGTTGCCAGCCACTTCCAGCCCGGCAGCAGCGCCAGCACGCTGAGGAACACAGCGCTAAACAGATTGTCCGTCGCGGTGGCCGCGGAGAAGAAAGAGGCATCGGTCCGAAGGCCGGTGATCTCGCCAAGTGCGGCATAGTTTACGGAGCCACCAATGTACGTGGACGTAAAAAGGCCAGCAATACCGGCCTCGCGCAGCGCAGGATCGATATCCGCTGCAGGTGCGAGCGCGCTGAGATCCAGCAGGCCTGCTGCAATGATAACGCCCAGGATTGTCCCAACACTCGCGACCAGAAACGCAATGGTCATGCGAGTTGTTTCGAACAGCATGTGCCTGAGGTTGGCTTTGAACAGGAACAGCGGAATGAGGACAGGTACGAAGTAGCTGAAGACGAAATCAAATGCCGGTGCCGAATGCGGAATCAGTCCGAGGTTCGCGGCAGCAATTGCCGCCAGTATCGCGATTACAGCACCGGTAATATGCGAGCCGACCTTCGTCTTCTCGGCGAGAAATGCACCACCCGCAATGACAAACAGTGCGGCCATCAGGGCGAAATCGTTCTCTGGGCTTATCAGGGTCATAGATCTTCTTCTTGTTATTCGGTAATCCTACAGCTTGTCCCGAATCTGGTAGTAAAGCACACCGAGGGCGACCAGTGGCTTGCGAAAAGTGTGTGCTCCGGGAAACCGGATCGGCTTGACGCCCGCAAACACATCGAAGCGTTCCATCGTACCTGCGACTACGTCGGCCATAATTTCACCGGCGAGATGCGTGACGTTTACGCCGTGGCCTGAATAGCCCTGCGAATAGAACACATTTCTGGCGACGCGGCCCATCTGCGGCACGCGATTCAGTGGCACGCCAATGGTTCCGCCCCAGGCGTAGTCGATCTGGACTCCTTCAAGTTGCGGGTAGAGCCTTAGCATCAATGGCTTGTGGTGACGTTCGATGTAGCCCGGGTCATTGCCAAAGTAGTTGATACGCGCACCGAACAACAGGCGCTTGTCCGCACTCAGGCGGTAGTACTGCAGGACAAAGTTAGGATCGCAAATGGCGAGGTCCATCGGATTGACGCTTGCCACCTGGTCATCAGTCAGTGGTTCGGTCGCGATGATGAAGCTATTGACCGGGAACATGATGCCGCGAAGTCGTGGTTCAATGAAGTGATACGCGTTGCCCGCAATGACAACATTGTCGGCAGTCACCGAGCCGTTCGCAGTAATAACGGTGGGCTTCGATCCGTGATTGATGCGCAGGACGCTGGATCCTTCGTAGATCGTTGCGCCCCGGGCGACCGCCGCATTTGCCTCACCAATGCAGAGATTGAGCGGGTGCAGGTGCCCATTGCCCATATTGAGCAATGCGCCCAGATACTTGTCGGTTCCGGTTGTCTGGCGGGTCTCTTCCTTGTCGAGCATGCGGTACTCGTGCGTAAAGTTGTGCTTCTGCAGGGTTTCAAAGTCGTCTTCGAACTCCCGTAAGTGACGCTCCTTGATCGCAACGTCCACGTAACCGTATTTGAGGTCGCACTGAATGCCGTACTTTTCGACCCGATCGCGAATAATTTCGTGGCCCCTCCAGCGCATGTCCCAGAGGAGGTCGTCATCTAAATTTTTCGAAAAATTCTTTTCACCGGCGACACCGCTGATCATTTGTCCGCCATTGCGGCCGGACGCGCCCCAGCCAACCTTGTTGGCTTCAATAACGTGCACATTGTATCCACGCTCCGCCAGGTTCAATGCCGTAGCAATGCCGGTGAATCCCGCGCCAATTACGCAAACGTCGGCTTGCTGATCACCCTGCAATGGCGCGAAGTTGGTTTTCTCATTGGCGGTTGCGGCGTAATAAGAACCGGTATGCGGCATCGGTGGCATAAGCGATTACTCGGACGGCAGCTTGAACGCCAGGCCGCCTTTTATTACCACCGTCACGTCTTTCATCACTTCCTGATCTTCAAGCGGGTTGCCACGCACGGCTATCAGGTCACCCAAACGACCAACTTCCACGGCGCCTACCTCGGGCATACCCATATGATCGGCGGCCAACGTGGTGGCCGATTTTATGGCGTCCATCGGCTTCATACCACGTTCAACCATGATGCCGAACTGCCAACCGCCCATGGAATGCGGTAGCACGGCCCCATCTGTGCCGTAGGTAATAGGAATGCCAAGTGCATAGGCTTTCTCAAACACGATCCGTTGTGCCTCGGTTGTGTCGAAGTTTCTTTGCATCATACTTTCGGGATATCCCTGCTCACGGCCGACGTTCTCGGTGTAGGTGCCGTTGTACACATCCATGGACAGCGTCACATTGTGCTCGGCCACCAGGGCGATGGCCTCATCATCGAGAAGAGAGGCATGCTCCAGCGAGTCGACGCCAGCGAGAACGGCATCTTTGCCGGATTGGGCGCTATGAACGTGCGCGGTCACCTGAAGCCCATGTTCGCGGGCAACTTTGACGACGGCTTCGATGTCGTCCTGATGCATCTCCGGTGAGCCGGGCTCTATACCAAACGAAAAGACGGCGCCGGATGCCATCACTTTGAGAAAGTCAGCGCCGTTGGCAACGGCTCGCCGCGCCGCGTCCTCAAATTCTTCCGGCGTACTGGCGACGCCGGTTCTCAGCGCGGCTGGTATTTCACTCTCGTCGTACCCGGGCAGGACCATGTCGCCGCCGCCACCCGGGATTGTCAGGTAAGGTCCCGCGGCCTGGATCCGCGGCCCGAGAGCGTTGCCAGCACTGATCCTGTCGCGAACGTCATAGACGAATTGCGGAAAGTAGTCGCCAACATTGCGCACGGTAGTGAACCCGGTCAGTAGCGTTACTTCCGCGTTCTCGGTAGTTGTCCTGGTGTTGTCGGCATCCGTCAGTCGGTAGTAAACAGGGTAGTCAGACGCTCTTTCGGGTACGTCGGCCAGGTGGACATGCGTATTAATCAGCCCGGGCAGGCAGGTGTACTCGCCGAGATCCAGGTATGGCAAATCAGCAGGCGGCCGGGCATCGCCAGAATCGATGCGCTTGAATCGTCCATCACGGATAATGACGAGGCGGTTTTTAGCGTCGTCGTCGGCCAGACCATCGATCAGTGTGCCGCAACGGACAGCAATGCTGCCGCCGTCAGGGACGAAGGGAACGGACGCGAGTGACGGTGACACCGGAGGTGCATTGCACCCGGCAAGAAGCAAGACAAATGGCAGGATGTGCAGGGATAATGGTCGATGCATATGGAGAATAGTGACACAAAGGCCCCGGATTTCGCAGCCCTGCTTTCTGCGGGCCGGCCTGTCGTGATTGACGGCGGTCTTGCCACCCAGTGCGAGGCGATGGGCTGCAATATCGATGGCAATCTCTGGTCCGGCGTATTGCTGCGGAACGACCCGCAGTCCATCGTCGCTGCGAATCGTGCGTATCTGGATGCGGGCGCCCGAATCGTCACAACCGCCAGTTACCAGGCAAGCAGGCATGGATTCATGCAGGCCGGGGCCACGGCTGAAGAGGCAGACCGTCTTATCCGGAGCTCAGTCACCCTGGCCCGGCAAGCTCGCGACGAATTCGTTCGGGACAACCCCGGTGCCGAGACGCCACTGGTCGCAGCCAGCATCGGGCCGTATGGGGCAGTGCTACACGATGGCTCCGAGTACACCGGTGACTACGATATCCCCGTGGACGAGCTAAGAGAGTTCCACCGCGAGCGACTCGAGCTGCTGGACACGAGTGACGTCGATTTACTGGCCTGCGAAACGATACCTAATGCGGTCGAAGCCTTCGTTTTGTGCGAGATATTGAGAGAGGCACACAACCCAGCCTGGATCAGTTTCTCCTGCCGTGATGCAACCCATCTCGTGGACGGAACACCCCTTGCCGAGGTGGCGGGATTGTTCGCCGAGCATCCCAGGGTACTTGCAGTGGGAGCGAACTGTGTGCCGCCCGACATCGTTGTGCCATTGATTGCAACCCTCAGGAAAGCCGCCCCCGGAAAGTCAATTGCCGTTTATCCGAATTCCGGCGAAGCCTATTGCGTGGAAAATAACACCTGGCTGGGCACCGCTACGCCGTTGCAGTGCGAGCATGCTGCGGCCGAATGGATCGCGGCAGGTGCCACCATCGTTGGTGGATGCTGTCGTATCGGTCCTGGGCAAATCGCGGCAATGGCCCGGTCTGTAAACAACAGAAGGTAAAGTCCCCCAAATGCGCAGAATATTTTTGACACTATTAGTCGCGCTGTTGGCCGCTGCCTGCGCCAGCACGACATCGCAACCTGACCTCGTCGTAATTACCGTGATGGGCAGCAACGACGTTCATGGCGAGCTGATTGCGCGTGATGATCGAGGTGGCATGACCACCTTCTCGGGCTATGTGGCGGCCGTTCGCGATGCTCGTTCCGGTGATGGCGCACTGTTGCTCGTCGATGCCGGTGACATGTGGCAGGGGACGCTCGAATCGAATCTCAACGAAGGAGAGGCCGTTCTCCAGGCATTTAACGCGATGGGGTATGCGGCCACCACAATTGGTAATCACGATTTCGATTTTGGTCCGGCAGGGCCGAAATTCATTCCCGAAGACGAAGATGACGATCCTCAGGGAGCATTGCGGGCCAGGGCATCAAAAGCCAACTTTCCGTTCCTGGCGGCAAACCTGATCGATGCATCCACGGGTGAGATCGTCGATTGGGAGAATGTTCAGGCATCGACGCTGGTCAGTCGCGCCGGTGTGCAGATTGGCATTATCGGCG
>Ga0316192_10002542_pt1 | contig 13317 bp, 13 predicted proteins | sample MerIslwburrow_MG_FD_204931 | JGI IMG/M metagenome (GOLD analysis project Ga0316192, IMG submission 204931) | Coastal sediment microbial communities from Maine, United States - Merrow Island worm burrow | ecosystem: Environmental > Aquatic > Marine > Coastal > Sediment | place: USA: Maine...
GTTGTTCTCCCGCCTTTTCTTTATGCTTTTTTCGGGCTCTTTGTGGGCACCATCCAGGCATTTGTATTTACCATGCTTACGGTTGTATATATTTCAGTACAGGTAAAATAGCACATGGAAATAGATACTCAGACAATAGTTAGTGTGGCTGCTTACACCGGAGGCGGCCTTGCAATGGGACTCGGTGCTATCGGCGCGGCGATCGGCGAAGGCTATACGGCCGCCCAGGCCAATGTGGCCGTCTCGCGGGATCCAAAAAATTCCAGCGAAATTTTCAAAAACATGCTGGTGGGACAGGCTGTGGCCGAGTCGGCCTCTATTTTTGCGCTGGTCATCGCCATCCTGCTGCTATTTTTGGACGTACCCGTTCCAACCCTCCTGAAAGCTGCAGCTCTTTTCGGCGCTGGCATCAGTATGGGTTTTGGGGCCATAGGGTCGGGGATCGGATCAGGATACCCGGGCGGGAAGGCCTGTACCGGCATAGCGAGACAGCCGGCAATAGCTTCCCAATTGACGACCAATATGCTCATTGGATCGGCGGTATGTCAAACACCCGCCATATTTTCCATGGTTGTGGCCCTGATGCTGATGTTTATAAATTTTGGGGATGCTCCGCTTTACCCGACTTGGGCCGCTTATCTTGGCGCCGGCATCAGTATGGGACTGGCGGCCATCGGTTCAGGATACGGCGGCGGTTTGGCAGCCGGGGCAAGCTGCGAGGGAATCGCCAGACAACCTAAAACTGCAGCAAACGTGACGACCATCATGCTGGTCGGACAGGCTGTGTCTCAGACGCCCTCCATCTTTGGATTATTGGTAAGTTTTATATTAATGTTCAAATCATTTCCCGAGTCCACGTCCCTGAGCGCTTCAATGGCGCTGTTAGGGGCCGGAATTTGCACGGGTTTCGGCGGTATTGGACCGGGACTGGGCAACGGCATGACCGCCGAAGGTGCAGTGCGGTGGGTGGCACGAAATGTAGAACACGCAGGCGATTTAATGCGGATCATGTTGGTCGGTCAGGCGGTATCGCAATCCACGGCGATTTATGCCATGGTCGTGAGTCTGGTATTGATATTCGTGGTGTAAATGGATTGAAGAAAATTATTTCAACAATAATTTATCAAAAAGATTGAGCGAAACGATTTCAATAGTTCGTCATTCGCCAATCGACATTATTCATTCTAAAGGGAGGAATAAAAATGGCAATCGAAGGTGCGGAAATCGTAAAAGCAGCAGCGTTCATCGGAGCGGGTATCTCCATGGGGCTTGGCGCCATCGGCCCGGGTGTGGGTGAAGGCATGGTTGCAGCCAAAGCTTGTGAAGCGATCGGCAAAAATCCCAAAGAGGCCGGCCTTTTGACTCGAACAATGCTTGTCGGGCAGGCGGTTTCAGAGTCAACCGGAATCTATTCGCTGGTTATAGCTTTATTGCTTTTATTTGTTGTTTAACAGCTTATCGGCAAGGTACTGTTTGACGATTTGACTGCAAACTGATGGAATACGACCAATGCAGATTATCAGTAACATAGCGCTTATCAGTATAAATGAGACTTTTATTGTTCAGATCATCTCTTTTCTGATTTTTCTGTACATCATCAATCGGGTTATGTTTAAACCGTTGCGAAGTGTCATGGCTGATCGGGAAAACCATATAAAGAGCATCCAGCAAGATATTGTTACGGCAGACAATAAGCTTGACGATCTTTCAGATCAGATCAGAGCCCAGGAGTCCGCAGTTAAGGCCGAAGCCTTTGCCCAAAAAGCATCGCTTGAAGAATCCGGCGGTCGTCGGGCGGATGAAATTTTTGCCGCCACCCGGGAAGAAATCGAAGCAGCAAGGAATAAAGCCCAAAAAGAAGTTGATGCTCAGATTATTGAAGCCAAAAAGTATATCAAAGAAGAATCTGAAACCCTGGCGTTATCTGTTATGGAAAAGGTGCTGAATCGGAGGCTGAGCCCATGAAAGGGATCAAAAAATTAGGCGAAATTTGCTGTTTTATATTGGCCGTGGTGATAGGTATTCTCTTGCTGGGTACTGAGGCTTCAGCCGCTGATAATTCCGGCGACTGGCGCCCGGTATTCGATCTGGTGATGCGTTGGTTGAATTTTGGGATTATCGTCTTTATCCTGGTAAAATATGCCAGAACACCGATAAAGGATTTCTTGCTGAGCCGCAGGGAAGAGGTGGCCCGAGAAATTGAAATGGTAGAGGAAAAAAAAGAAGAGGCCAACAAGAAAATTCAAGATGCCGCCAGAATGCTGGATGAAAGCGAAGTTCGGTTTGCCAGAGTAAAAGAGCGAATAATTAAAGAGGGCGAAACAAAAAAACAGAAGCTCATTGAAGATGCGCAGCAGGAAAGCAAAATTCTACTCGAGAGTACCATGAAAAAAATTGAAAGCCAGCTTCTTGGCGCCAAAAGAGCGTTTAAATCAGAGTTGGTGGATACGGCCATATCTTTAGCAATGAAAAGACTTCCAGATGAGATAACCTCTGAAGACAACCAGAATTTTACCAATCAATTCCTGGCGGGCACATCTACGAAATAAATTATGGAAAAGAAAACAGTAACAATTGAGAAGTTCGTCAAAGATCAGATAAAAAAATGGGAAAGGCATTTTCCTGCAAAGCATAAGAAAGAGGAAGCGCGAATTCCCGTAATAACGGTCAGCAAGGAACCTGGCGCCGACGGAAATATTTTAGCTCAAAAGATCGCTGAACGTCTGGATCTGGATATTTTTAACCGGGACATCATCAAAGGAATCGCTGAAAGCGCCAAAATCAGTGCTTCGGTGATTGAGACCCTCGAAAAAAAAAGGTTATCGGGTGTTGAAGATTTTATTTCATCACTTGTCAACAAGCATTATCTGTATCCTGGTGTCTATCTCGAACACCTAATGAAAGTCGTATGCACCATCGCGGAACACGGGCGCGCTGTGATAGTGGGCCGGGGCGCAAATTTCATTCTTCCGCCGGAAAAAAGATTCAGCGTACGAATAGTGGCTCCTTTGGATGTGAGAATTCAAAATATTGCCCGCCGGTTCGACGTTTCGGCTGAAGAGGCCAAACGGCGTGTTATCAGAAGAGAATCAAGGCGCAGTGCTTTTATTCGTCAGTCTTTTAATGCGGATATATCCGATCCGCTCCATTACGATCTCACAATCACAACCGGGAAATTGAGTATAGAATCTGCGGTGGAAGCGGTCATTGGTGCTGTGATGGTTTCCCTAGTCGACACACCCTGAAACAGGACTGGCAGCCGCTGATTTTATTTCCCGATAAACCCGGAACCGATCAGTTCAGTCCGTTTCTCTTCAATACACCCATGGCTTTTGTGTTGTCTGAAAAACGAAATACCATTTCCGCGATGCCGGGCGATACATTGGCGACGGTATAAGAATATTCTATCTGAATGTTATCGCTTTCCAACCTTTCGAGCATTACGCTTAATCCGCCCGGTTTATCATCGGTTTCAATAATCACGACATCGTTGGCGACCACCGCATATTTGTTGCCCTGTAAAAGCGAAATCGCTTTATCCGGATCGGATACGATCATTCTTAATTTGCAATGGCCGTCGCCATTGTCCACCAGGCAGTGAGCACGAATATCCACATCCTCATTGCTTAAAAGAGAAATTATCTTCCTCAAATGCGAAGCAGAATTTCCAGTTAATACGGTTAATTGTTTAACGTTCATGACGAACTCCTTGTTTTGATTAAAAAGATACTAAGCTTTTTCCGAGACTGCACTCCGAAAAAATGGCCCCTGCAGGGCAGCAAGTGTGCCGATAATCTAATGTGGCAAATTATTACTAAAACGGCACTTTGGCTAAATGGGTTATCTCATCATCAAAAATCCCTTTTTCTGAGCCTTCGTGTTTTAGCGGCTGCTCTCTGACGTCAGTGTTTCATTCTACGTCCTTTTCTAAGCAACAGTCCAGTGTTGCCATATTTAATCGCCTCTTGTAAGGTAGCTCCATGAGACAAACCTCTCCTTACCGGCTGACACTGCTGGTCTGCCTGGCGGAAATATTCGGCCTGGCGTCAATTGCAGTATTCCCCGCCCTGTTACCGACCTTTCAGACCGAATGGCGTTTGAGCCACACCGAGGCGGGCTGGATCAGCGCCGCTTATTACGCCGGCTACATGATTTTGGTGCCGGTGCTGGCCGGCATCACCGACAGAATGGATGCCCGCAAGATTATGGGGCTGGGAGCGCTTCTCGGTGCTCTGACAGCCCTCGCTTTTGCACTGTTGGCCCAGGGGTTTTGGTCGGCACTGGTACTGCGGTTTCTAGCGGGCATCAGCCTGGCCGGAATTTACATGCCCGGGCTCAAGGTGGTCAGCGACCACACGGAAGGAACGCTGCAGTCACGGTTCATCTCTTTTTACACCGCAAGTTTTAGCATCGGTGCCAGTCTGTCCTACCTTCTGGCCGGGGAGATCAATACACTGGGCGGTTGGCGTTGGGCCTTTACCGCATCGGCGGCCGGAGCTGCAGTCGCTCTGATCATCGTCTTTTTGTATGTTCCTCCGGGGAAAATTCGCACCTCAAAAGGGCAGGCGCTACTGGCGGATTTCAAAGTCGTCTTCAGATCCCGCCCGTCAATGGCTTATGTCCTCGGTTACGCCGCCCACATGTGGGAGCTTTTTTCCATGCGCTCCTGGATCGTAGCTTTCCTGGCTTTCAGCATCCAGCTGCAGCCGGTGAACGCTTTTACCTGGAGCCCAACCCGGATCGCCTTTCTGATCAATCTGATCGGGCTTCCGGCCAGCATCGGCGGCAACGAATTATCCCGCAAATTCGGTCGCCGCAAAGTGATAACGGCTGTGATGCTCGGTTCGGCCGCGCTTGGAACCGGCCTGGGTTTTACGGCACCGTTACCTTATTTTCTGGTAGCCATTCTGGCGTTTTTATACGGGATAACGGTCACCGGTGATTCAGCATCGTTGACTGCCGGTGTTGTCGCCGTTGCACCGCTGGGTTTCAGGGGAACAACCCTGGCTGTTTATTCCACAATCGGCTTCGGTGCGGCCTTTCTCGGCCCTCTGACCGTCGGGGTCGTGCTCGATATCTTCGGCGGCAACCGATTGGCATGGGCGATGGGCTTCCTAACCATGGCCGCCGGATGCCTTATGGGGCCGCTGTTTCTAGCGCGCCTCAAATCAGAATAGGTTAATGATTGAGTTGGGAATCACTTTCCCCATAGAGATTTTTCAGACGTTGCAGGAATTCCCGGTCGCGCTTTCGAATGGCATCTTCAACCTCTCCTTCACCCCAGTCGGCGCTGTAATCATAAAACCCTTTACCGCTCCTTATCCCGGTGTGTCCCTGGGAAACAAGCGCTTTTAAGGTCTCGGGAGGTTCGGTTGAACTTCGGATCCGGGGCAGCAGATTCTCCATGACTTTCAGCCAGAGCTGGAGACCACCCAAATCCATGGTAATCAATGGACCGATGCTGGCCAGGCGAAATCCGATGCTGCCCTTTATCGCTTTATCGATGTCCTCGGCGCTGGCGATTCCCTGTTCAAAGAGATCAAGAACCTCTCGAACCATTGCAATCTGAATCCGGTTCACCAAAAATCCTGGAAGTTCCCGATTGATTTTAACCGGTACTTTCCGGATCTTCAGCAACAGGTCATAGGCGGCCTTGACCGTATCATCGGACGTCCTTTCGCCCCTGACGACCTCTACGGTTGGAACGAGTTGGGGGGGATTGAACCAGTGGGTCGTCACCAATCGTTGTTTATTTTTGACTCTCGCACCGATGTCTTTCAGGGTCAGGGATGAGGTATTGCTTGCCAGGATCGCCTCATGCCTGCAAAGATCCTCGACTCTCTGGAAGATATCCTGCTTGAGAGCCAGGTCCTCGGGAATAGCTTCCGTAATTAAATCGGCCGATACCACGGCTCGTTTCAGGTCCACCGTGCAGGTCAGGCGGTCAAGCGCCGGACCGATATCTTTGCTTTGGATAAGATCGGCCCCGCAAAAGAGCTCCAGGCTGTTTTTGATATTAGCCTCGGCACTGTTCAAAACAGATTCCTGAAGGTCATACAGGATCACAGGATACCCACCGGTGATAAAACTCTGGGCAATTCCATGCCCCATAAGTCCCGCTCCAAGAACCGCAATTTGATGGATCTCTTCCAGCCTCATAAATGTATGGCCTCATTATGGGTGATCGCTCCGCCTGCATAGCGGGCAGCCTCAGTAAGCCACCGGGAAGGGGCGCGGATAATTTTTCGAAATCGGAAACACGGGTATCGATACAACCTGCAATATCAAAAATCAACCTATATCTCGCCGGATCGGCAGAAAAATTCTAAGGATAAAATATTTCAATCGGGACATCTGGCTTCGGGTGAGGTTCCCGAATCTGACAACCTGTTTTCGCAATTTAGCAGACCCGCCAGCATTTTTTTCAGAGACATCAGTGTCGGAAACCGTTTTAATGTCAAGATGCCTTATCAACACAGCTATAGTTAACCTTCTAACCGGCAACCCGGAATTTATCTGAGTATGGAAAATTGCAAATTATGTTGGCAGGTATGTATACCTTATTGGCAGCGTCGATCGGCAATTTATAACTGGGTCCTGATTGGCAGATCCCGAAATGTGGCATAAAGGAATGTTTGGGTCATTGGGATTTCGAATTTGGCTATTGCCTGCCCTGTTAAATAGGCACTTTGGAATTGATGATATAGATAAATAATGCAACCTTAATCATCAAGAATTTCACCAGGCAATAATCATTTAACAGGGTAAAGAATTTGGCTATTGGGATTTGGGATTTTAGGCCTATTACGGTCGTAGTGAATTGCGTCAATATTAATGGGTTGCTATCAGCTTTGACGTTTCCCTGGGCAAGATTACCGTGGATTGCATCGACACGGCAAAAATGTTACTGGATAATTCGCTTTTGGCGCCAAGACTAAAACTGTTTCCGCTTTTGGGCTCAGCGGCGATTAGACCCCAACTGATAAAGGGAGAAATGAACGTCATGCCTGCAATTAATCCGCAACGGCTCATGAATGACTTGAAACACCTCAGGACCATTGGGAAATATGACACCGGTGTCGTACGTCCCGCCTTTTCTACCAAGGATATGGAAGCGCGTCAATGGCTCCTTGACCGCATGGGCGAAGCCGGCCTCGAGGCGTCTATGGACGGCGTCGGCAATGTGTTCGGTCGATCTCCGAATCCGGGCCGAGGTGTCCTTATCGGGTCCCATACGGACACTCAACCCCAGGGCGGATGGCTCGACGGGTCTCTTGGCGTCATTTACGGATTGGAAATTGCGAGGTCATGGGCCGAAGACCGGCGCACGGCCCACTTCACCGTGGACGTGGCATCATGGAGTGATGAGGAAGGCACCTACATGAGCATGCTGGGGTGTCGTTCTTTTTGCGATATGCTTAGCCGGGACGATATGGAAAGAGCGCAAAACCATCAGACTGCTCAACCCCTCCCGGCCGCCCTCACGCAGGCGGGACTCGCGGGAATTCCGGCTGATAGGCTTGAACCCGATCGCTATTCCGCCTATCTGGAGGCCCATGTTGAGCAGGGGCCCCATCTGGACGCCCAGGGGAAACTATTGGGGGTGGTCACCGCCATCGTGGGCATCCGCACCTTCAGAATTACCTTTAAGGGTCAGCAAAACCACGCCGGCACAACCCCCATGGCGTACCGCCGGGACGCGGGCGTCGCCCTCATGGAGCTTGCGCATGTCATCAACCGTGAGTTCCCCACCCTGGTGAGCCCCCGGACGGTATGGACCGTCGGCTATGTGCGCCTGGAACCTGGCTCGCCGAGTGTCGTCCCCGGGCGGGCCGAAATGTTCCTGCAGTTTCGTGATACGGACGAAAAAATCCTTGATGCCCTGGAGTCGAAAACCGCACGTATCGTGAAAGAAGCCCATGAACAGGGGCCCGTGGAGGTCAATCTGGAAGCCGAATTCCCCCAGTGTGAAGCCACCGCCTTGGACGGGACCGTACAAGAGTGTCTGGCTGCGGCAGCCGAGAACCACGCCCCCGGCAAGTGGATCCGCATGCCCAGCGGTGCCGGCCACGACGCTCAGATTCTCGCCCACCACCTCCCTTCCGGCATGCTCTTCATTCCGAGCATCGGCGGTATCAGCCACGATATTGCCGAGGACACGGCCGCAGAAGACATCGTGAGGGGCTGCCGCGCCCTGGCCACTGCGACCGAGGCCCTGCTACGGCAGGCGAATCCGGTTTAAACTGCGGCTTAATTTCACTTGACACACCAGGTGGATTCTTATTTTTCCGGGTATTGCACTGGCGGTCCTGGTACTGGCCGTCAACCTTCTCGGTGACTGGATGCGTGATGCCTTAAATTCCAAGTTGAGATAAAAGCGACCGTTCAGGGTTCAAAGGTTGTGGCCAAAGGCACAGGGCAAAATAACAAGATGTTCGGTTGGAGGCTTTAGAGGATAAGGATTAGGTGTCAGGTGTCAGGTGTCAGCGCAGCCGCCGGCCAAAAAAACGGCCGGTCAAATCTAAATAGAAACTTGTTATACGCGTATGAGCGATTATAGATTGTGGGAGCGGTTTTCAACCGCGATTTACTCGGTCAGCATATACTTATAAATGTAGTCTCATACAAGGCCATCTATCCGAATGGTCACTGAGTATTTATCTTCCTAATTGTATAACCTTTATTGCATACACGAATTTCGATAACCTCAGGGTTCTCACAATAACTGATTGATTTTAAATCACATATCTTTTGATGCCACAATATTTTTATTTTTTGCATGAATTTTGCTATTATGCCTTACATACATAGGTTGGCCGGTTCATCGTTCGCGCCCGCCCTGGCCTCCGGCTCGCAGCCTACGCCTCGGAGAGTGCGACGGCCGTTATCAAGGAGATCAACCCTCTGCTATTATAAACATATGCCGTGGATACAACTTCTTGAAATCAGGTCTGGGCCAGGGGTTCCCGGTTAAAGTGCCCTTACGGGTCTCTAACAATCGTATTAGGCATCAATCGGGTCGAATACCATTTGAGCTTATTCAGCCTCGACTGCTGAAGGGAGATAACCTAAAATTTTAAGGGGGGAATTATAATGTTTAAGAAAATTTTTGTGATTATGTTTATCGTCGGCATGGTCGCCCAGGTTAAATTAAGTTGGGGGGATACGTATAACTTCAGGTATACAAAATGGGGTATGTCCCCGGAAGAAGTCATCGCCTCTGAAACTATGGCGCCAATTGAAAAGGATGAGACGCTGATTAAGTACAATACTCAAATTTTAGATAAAAAAGTTGAGTTACTTTACTTATTCGCCCAGAATAAATTAATCGGCGCATCTTACAAGTTGGATGAAAATTATTTAAATTCCGAGCGTTTCATAAAAACCTACACACGGTTCAAAGAGGAATTGACAAAGAAATATGGGCCGCCCAACAAGGAAATTACCCAATGGAAAAATGACGCTTTTAAATCGGATCGCCGCAAATGGGGGATAGCCCTTAGTTTAGGGTATTTAGAATATTTCACATTTTGGGAAACCCCGGGTACCACCGTAAGTTGTGGCTTGAAAGAAAAAAACTATTATGTGCTGTGTTCAATAGATTACTGGAGTATGGAATTTTCAAATTTATTGGATAAAAACAAAAACGAAGATAAGCCGAACCCATTTTAAAAGGGCACTGAGTCAAGCTTTACGCTACAACGCTTCGACCCATTCAAGCCCCAGTTCCAGCAGCTTACCCCGCAAAGGCCTGCCGCTTGTGGGGTCAAGACCGAGGATTTCGTAATACTGCTTAACGGCGGCATTAAACTCGTCTTCGGTAAAGATCTGCTCACCGGCATTGGGCCCATCGGGCTTCGGATCAAACAGCCTTTTCGGCAGCTTGTCGTCTTTGATGGTAAACCCCTCCCGGCTGTTGAATACCCGCGCCATTGCGACGCTGCGCTCGCCGGCATTCATCAATTCCAGCAGGCTTGTATCCCAGCCCGTGACGGCATTGACACATCGGACCATTTGATTAACGGGCATCACACTGCGGGGCGCATACCCGAAGACACACAACCCAAGCGCATCCAGAACCTTCCAGAACCTCTCCAGGATGATGGTATTGCGGATCTTTGCCGGGCTGATTTCAGTGGAGGGCACCGCTTCATATATGCCCAGCGGTTTAGCAGATTTGAATGAGAAGGATTGCGGATCCACAAAAGCCGGATCATGAGCGGCATTCATATGGTCCGCTCCGTAGGTACACACGGCAAAACCGAGACCGACACCGACTTTTACGCGTGGATCGTGCAGGGCCGGCTCCATACCCTTGACCGACAGATGCAGCGGCTTGTCAGCAACGCCCCATTTTAAGGCCAGCCAGGCAGAGCCCTCGGCCAGATCATCGCCAAAGCCCTCACGGTGGGCGATCATTTCCAACAATTTCAGCATGAGGTCGGCGTCACCGAATTTCAACTCCAGCCCCGCGGTATCCGACTTCGTGATAATACCCTCTTCATAGCACTCGCAGGCAAAGGCAATCGTCATGCCGGCAGTGACAGTATCCATGCAGTAACGGTTGCAGATCTCGTTGCCTTTGGCGATAGCTTTTAGATTCGTGATGTTGAGGTTGCTCCCCAGCGCCGCGATGGTCTCATATTCGGGTCCGCCATAGCGTGAATCGATCCCGTATTTGGGGTCATCCAGTGCGACCCCGCGTTTACATTGGATCGGGCACGCGTGGCATCCCTCGCGTTTTTTCAAAAGGATCTCGTTGTAAGCGTCGCCGCCGATCAAGGCGGCCTCGGCCAGGGCACTACGGCGGAAGTTGTTTACCGGAAGCGCCCCGGCGGCCGACAAAATCTCCGGAAAGGCGGTGGTCCCGTATACATAGAGAGCTTCACCGGCCGGACTATCGCGGAAAGTCCTGGCATACTCTTTAGCAGTCTGGCGCAAATATTCCGGGTCGGCGAATTCAAGTTTTTGCGACCCCAGCGCTGCGACCGCCCGGACATTTTTAGACCCCATCAGCGCTCCCATGCCGTTGCGCCCGTTAAAGTTGCTCAGATTGTTGGTGATGTTAGCGTAAAGCACGCCGTTCATTCCGGCCAGACCGGTCTGGGCAACCCTTATTTTCCGGCTTCCCATTTCATCACGGATGGCATCTTCTGCAGCACGGGCTCCCAGGGCCGCCCATGGGGTTGCATCTCTCAGCTCTGCCTTACCGTCATTGACCCATAAATAAACCGGCTTCTCCGATTTTCCTTGAAAAACAATGGTGTCAAATCCGGCCTTTTTAAGTTCCGGTCCGAAAAACCCGGCGGCTTCGGATTCTCCGGCCGCCCCGGTCAGCGGTGATTTGCCCACCGCCGCAAACCGGCAGGAGGCGGCCAGCGGGGAACCGGTCATGACTCCGGTGGCCAAAACCAGAATATTTTCCGGTGCAAAAGGATCGGTTCCTGGGGGTACCTGCTGTAATAAATAGCGGTACCCGACACCGCGTCCGCCTAAGTAATTGCGGTAAAAAGTTTCGTCATTATCTTCAACGTCAATTTTACGGTTTGACAAATCAACATGCAGTGTTTTTCCGGTATATCCGTAAGGCATAATATTCAGTCTCCCACCAGGCTTGATTATTAGAAAATTTTTAGATCGCTCAATTTAGGTATGTTTACAATAAAAGATACACAGATGCAATGCTTGTTTACCCCAACGTTGTAGGATTGGGGTTTGCTATCTCCGAATTCAATAGTCAATTCCAGCTTGTCCGGGTTTGGATGACAACATGGTATTTGCATTCCCATCGGACATGCGATAAACTTCGCCAGGCATTCAGGGGTTGTTCCTTGCGGCTGCATCCATGCGGGCTTGCCCCAATTGGAATGATGGGTTTAAAAAACCCAGAATTCAAAACGCATATCATTAAATGGTAAAGAGAAAAAGCGCGAAGCGATTAACCCTGAACCGGGAACCCGGAACCTTTTCACCCAGACCGATCAAATGAGCAATTCCGCGGTCTATGCTAAGGTCTACGGTCACTTTTATTTGATGTATAACGAGGTCTGAAATTATGTTTTGCCTGGGTTATAATACCAATGGGTTTAACTGCCATTCTTTGGAATCGGCCTTGGAAGTGATTTCCAGCCTGGGTTACCAAGGCGTTGCGATTACCCTGGATAATTATATATTGAACCCCTGGAATTCTGATCTAAACCCCGCGCTCGATCTTGTGGAAAGGAGTCTCAATCGATATTCACTTGCCTGTGTCATTGAGACGGGGGCCAGGTTTTTACTCAACCCCCGGCATAAACATGAACCAACGCTGATATCCAATGATGCCGAAGGAAGAAAAACCCGATTGAATTTCCTGAAAAAAGCGATAGACATTGCAGGCCGGCTTAACGCCGAATCGCTATCGTTCTGGTCCGGGAAAAAACAGGATGCCGTAGATGATCGAACCGCCTGGAAATGGTTGATTTCGGGGTGCCGGGAGATTTCGAATTATGCCGAAAAATTTATAATCCCCCTGGCCTTCGAACCGGAACCCGGCATGTTTATAGAAAATCTTTCACAGTTTCAAAAATTAAAGCAGAAGGCAGGCCATGAGTTATTTTGCTTGACCCTGGATGTCGGCCACGCTTTTTTAACCGAGAAGATACCGGCCGGAGATTGCATTCGTAAATTCAAAGATGATATCAGAAACATCCACATCGAAGACATGAAAAAACAGGCGCATCAGCACCTCTTTTTTGGCGAAGGAGAAATTGATTTCGCCGACATTTTTTAAGGCATTGGAAGACATAAGCTATAACGGACTGCTTAATGTCGAACTAAGCCGTCACAGTCACGATGCCGTCAATGTGGCAAAACAATCATACGCGTTTTTGAGAAACCTGGAGGGTTCCGAAGTGCCCGGCAGCCCGGTAGATAAGATCCGAAACAGATAAACCGGAGCAAAGCCGGCACATCCACTTTTGGGTAGGCATAAAATTAAGGGTTGAGGTGGCATAGTCTCCAGTTTTGGGAGGCGATTTTGCTTTAGATTGGCTGAACAAATCTAAAATCGGCGGTTTTGTAGATGTTGAGATTAAAATTGAAGGTAATGGAAAGTCGGCGCTGAATGGAAATCATCCTGATTGAATGCTTATGGTTAGCTATCAGATAGCGTTTGAGTATCATAATGTTTTGGGCAGTGGTTAAATTTGGGATATATAGCAGTTGTGTTGCCAGTTCCAGTTATGTTGTCAGTATGGGATTTACTTCCTTTAGTTCTTCTTATCTTCTTCCCAGAAAATTTAAAAAATACATATAATTCTTCTAATTCCCTTCCAT
>Ga0316192_10002543_pt1 | contig 13316 bp, 9 predicted proteins | sample MerIslwburrow_MG_FD_204931 | JGI IMG/M metagenome (GOLD analysis project Ga0316192, IMG submission 204931) | Coastal sediment microbial communities from Maine, United States - Merrow Island worm burrow | ecosystem: Environmental > Aquatic > Marine > Coastal > Sediment | place: USA: Maine...
AGTCACAACCCCAAGTACATCAGCTACTCCCGGCTCGACAGCTTCAACCGGTGCGAACGGTGCCACGCCTTCTCGGCGTTCACGCCCTTCAAGTCCAGCCCGGCGCTGGAGAAGGGCTCGCACGCTCACGCTGGCTGGGAAGCCCTGGGCAAGGAGATGCTCACCGGCGCGACCGCTGATGAGGCCCTCGCCCGGGTGCTTGAGAACCCTCCTGCGGGCTACCTGTCCGACGCGGGCTTCTCCTCCTACATGGTGCGCGCGATGGCGGTCCTTCGCGAGGCACAAGTGCGGGAGGTGGAGCAGTGGATTCCCAGAACTACGAACTACGCGCGCCTCGTTGGCAAGATTGACCTCGTGCTCGACAACACCCCGGTCGCCTCGCGCGGCGTCATCACTGAGTGGGTAGACGAGCCGTGCGTGGTAGACTACAAGACCACCTCGTCTTACGCCTACATCAAGAATGAGGACGAGGCAAGGAAAAGCATCCAGCCAATGATCTACCACTTGGCACAGGGTGTGCAGAACTTCGCTTACTTCTGGTTCCTCCCGAGCGGACCCCCGGTCGTGACCACGATCCGCTTCACCGAGGAGGAAACAGTGTACGCCGACGCCTGGTTGCACAACGCCATCGACTCTGTAGAGAAGCGATGGCAGAATGCCTGGGACGCCGGCATTGGCAGGGACGAGCCCGACAACCGACTGCTGGTTGAGGGCTACGACCTGAGTTTGTTCGCGGTCGGTCCGCCGGACCGGCCATTCATCGACAGCAAGTTCTCAAGTCACAGAGAGCTTTGTCTGGGACTGAAAGGTGACGCATGACCAGTGCTGCAGAACTCAGGGGTATGCTTGGCGGCTACCTCAACAATCAGGCTGCTTCTGACCTCGTCAAGAGCGGCATGGACACCCTTACCATCTCCAGGGTGTCGGAGGAGATGGTGGGCTTCGACAAGGACGCCAAGGAGAAACCTGTCGTCTACTTCAACGAGATCAAGCAGGCCGTCGTCGTCAACGGCTCGCGGGCAGACCAGCTCTGCTCTCTCTTCCCCGACGGCAAGATCGAGGGCAACCGCGTGCGGCTGACCGTCGAGCGGCTCAAAGGCTCCGAGCAGATCGTCTTCCACGGCGCCGACTAGCCTGGCTAGGTGAGTTAGAGGCCCCATACACGCCCACAAGGGCAGACGGAACCTCCGAGTGGGTGCGAGGCCCACACCCTTCAACACTAGGAGAACAATGAGCGACACCAGACTACAGAATGACCTGCACCAGTTCCGCGCCCTCGTGCAGCGCTCCCGCCAGGCACAGAAGGCTCGCATGGACGGGCTCGAAGAGCGCCTGGAGAAGGTGGAGCTACTCCTGGAGACCCTCCTCAACAAGGGGGCCAAGAAGTGAGCCGACCTAAACTCATTGGGCTGGTGGGACGGGCACGCTCCGGCAAGGATAGCGTTGCCCGTCGTCTGTACCAGTACAGCTACCACCCCCTGTCCCTGGCAGAGCCCCTGAAGCGCGCAGCCTGTGAGATCTTCGGCATCCCCTTCTACCAGGCGGAGGGTAAGGACTTCGACCGCGAGGCCGTCGACCCCACCTGGGGCATCAGCGTGCGCGAGATGCTCCAGAAGCTGGGCACCGAGGGCGTGCGGGATGTCTTCGGCGAGGACCACTGGGTGCGCCTGCTCGCCAAGCGCCTCGACTTCGCCAGTGGCGCCGGCTACCTCTCGGTCGTCACGGACATCCGTTTCCCCAACGAGGTGGAGATGATCCGCGCCCGGGGCGGTGAGATCTGGGGCGTGGTGCGCGAGGGCTACGACCATGGCCCGGTCGAGCACGAGAGCGAGCGCCTGGCTGCAGAAAATCTTGAGGAAGTGAGCGATAGAATCCTCACCGCCTCCGACCTGGAGACCCTGTACTCCACAGTAGATCGGTACATGCAATGAGCGAGTGGTTTAACGGCGGCGGCACGAAGCGCTCACCCAGCTTCATGTTCACACACTCCGGGGGCGTCGACCTGCTCGACTTCACCAGCCGGGACGTGGACTTCGACGACATCGCGCACGCCCTGAGCATGCAGTGCCGCTTCAATGGGCACCTCAAGCAGTTCTACAGCGTGGCCCAGCACTGCGTGGCAGTGTCCGAACTGCTCGAAGCACGCGGGGAGCCGGTGGAGGTGCAGTTCGCTGGCCTCCTACACGACGCGGGCGAGGCATACACTGGCGACATCACCGTGCCCGTCCAGCGGGCGGCCGGGGTGGAGGCAGTCAAGGCTCTGGAGGAGGACATCCTCGCGGCCGTGCTGCTCAAGGCCTTCGAGGGCACCGAGTACGTCGGCCCTTGCGGGTGCTGTGATGAGCTGTGCGCCCGGCTGACCCCGGAGCAGTGGGCTGAGATCCATCGCGCCGACAAGGACCGGGGGCGGGTGGAGATCCGCGACCAGATCGCAGACAGCCAGGGCATGGTGGACTTCTCCGACTTGAAGGAGATGGACATGGTGGTCTGGTGTGCCTCGCCCCAGGATGCGGCGTCCATGTGGCTCCGGCGCTTCAGGAAGCTCAAAGAGTGCCTAGGAGTACAATGAAAGTCAACCTCCCAGCCAGCCGGAGGGCGAAGTCCCTGTCCCCTCCGAACATGACCTCCCAGGTGTACACGGAGTTCACGAAGGGTGTCCGCAGTGGGCAGTGGGCATACGGGCCCTCCTGCTTGACGCTGGAGAAGGCGATAGCCCAGGAGCTTGACCTCGACCCGGCCTGTGTGATCGCCACCGCCTCGTGCTCGCACGCACTGGCAGCGGCCCGGCACTTCATGCACCTGAACAAGCCGCGCGTCTGTCCCCTCACCTGGCCGGCCACCTACGGGTACGAGGGCACCTGGGTGGACTTCGAGAACTACTGCCGGTCGCTACCAGCGGTGGACATCGCGGTGGACCTGTGGGGTGAGCCGGCCTGGACCGCAAAGCCTCCCATCATCCTGGACGCCGCCCACAGATTTCTTGCACCGGAGCATGCAGAAATTATACATGGTAAGACAAACTTTATCACTTATAGCTTCGCGCCGCAGAAGGAAATTTCTGCACTCATGGGTGGCGCCCTGGTGATGCGAAAGCCTGAGTGGAGGGACGGCCTCCTAACCTACCTGAACGGTGGGATTTACAACCGATACGCTGCCGGCCCGGGAGTGCCCAAGGGCCTCATGCCCTCCCCCATCGCCCGGATGGTGCGTGCAAAAATGCACGAGCACCCTGTGCGTTACGCCGCGAGGCAATTGGCACTGCAGAAATACCACGAGCTACTGGACGACCGGCTCCTCACCACCCCGGGGTACGCGAGCGGCCACCTGGCTGTGGTCCTGGCCCGGACGGGGGCGGAGCGTGAGGAGTGGCGGGGGAACCTGGACAAGCACGGGTTCCAGCACGGCTGGCACTACCCCATGACCCAGGCACAAAAAGAGGCAGCGCCAATAGCGTCTGATCTCTCAGACCGCGTACTGACGCTGCCTCTTCATTGTCACCTGACCGCACAGGATGCGGTCGAGGTGCTCAGGCGGATGGTAGGCGCTTGACTTTCTGTGTCCAGTCCTTCGGTATGTACATCACCCCATTGGCCTCGTCGCCCTTGACCGCACCGAGGGTGGCCGCCAGGCAGACGTAGGCATCAGTCTGGTAGAGGAAGTAGCCGACCGTCTTACACAGGAGGTCCGGCTCCTTCTTCTTCAGGCTCTCCACGTCCGTCCACTCCGCTGACGCCATCGCGTCGATCCACGTCACCTCTAGCATCACGCCTTGCTTGAATTGCTTCCAGCAACCGGCGACGGGTTTCTTCCTGGGCACGCAGTTTCTCCTCTATTACAGATAGACGGACCTCGTGCTCGACGATGTCCTGGGTGTAGTCCTGCCGACTAAGCTGGGTCTTGATGTTCTCCAGCCTCTCCTTCAGGACGAATAGGTAAATCAGTACAGTCGACAGTGCGCCCAGTAGGCCGCCACCGATGCCGTCCATGATGTCGGGTAGCATTAGCGCCTCCGGTTTATGAGGTCGAGTGCGGCGGCTCTCTGTTGATCCCTCACGCTGTCCTTCCTCTCCGCCATGCGGGCGATGATCTCCATGGGCCCGTTCTCTTTGAACAGGTTGGTGATGACCGGGAGGAAGGGGTCTTGCTGGAGGGACCGGGGGTTGACGCTGATGGCGTCTCGGAGCATGTTGCGTGCGCGCTCCACAGCCTCGACCCTGGTGGGCTTGCGCACACTGCCCGCGTCGGTGGCCAGGAAGGCGAGGGAGAACTCCTTCATGAGGTCAGTGCGTCCGTCCCGGATGAAGCTGGCCAGAATGTGTGCCTTGCGCACCGTGCTGTAGCCGTTGAAGCGCTCCATCAGGTCGGTGTCGCCAGCGTAGCGCTTCACCTGGTTGAGGAAGGCCTCCTCCTGGGTGCCGCTCTCCTCGTTCCGCAGGTTGGCTACCCGCTTCTCGTAGTCCACCCTCAGCTCCGCCAGCCTCTGCTGCCCGTACTCGGCCACCACCGCGTCGGGATCCTCCGCCATCTTCACGGCCGAGTTGATCTCCCGGGACAGGGGGTTGTCCGGGCGCTCGGGGAAGGGCGCGTCCACGTCCGACCGGCTGCTGTCGATGAAGACCATGGCCGTGTAGTCGCGCTCCTGGAAGCCGCCCTCTCCCCAGATGCGCCGCTCGGTCTTGGGCATGTCCTCTGGCGAGATACCCACGCTGGCCATGGTGATCTCGGCCACTGCCCGGGTGAAGTCTCGGGGCAGGAGGTCGGCCGCCCCACCACCGGAGCCCAGGTTGCCGACCTTCAGCCCTGCCACAGCCTGCATGGCCGTGCTCACCACGTCCTTGGTGCGGTCGCTGTAGGCGTAGGAGCCGGAGTGGATGCTGTCCACCAGCCGGTTGTGCCACTTCCCGATCCCGGGCGCCATCGGTGGGGTGAACAGCTCCCCGGCCTGGCGTGCGAGGTCGGACATGGCCGCACCCTGGTCGGCGTACTTCCTGCCGAACACGTCCTTCTGCCCGAAGAACTGGGTGGTCATGGAGGTGATGGGGTTGTTGCCCACGAAGCTCCCGCCCACACGCAGGGCCATCTTGCTCACCTCGCTGGTGAAGTCCTCGACCCCGCTGTTCTCCAGCGCCTGTGCCGCGCCGCCCAGGATACCCCCAGGCCCGCCGGACATGACCGAGTTGAACAGGTTCAGGCCGGGGATCTCCGCACTGACGAGGTTGCCCTCGCTGTCGGGGATGATGAGGGTGCCCATCATCTGCAGCGGGAGGTAGCCGGCGTGCGTCTCCCTCGTGAGGGCCCGCATGACCGTGCCCGGGTCGGCACCGCTGGCCGCGATGCTCACGCTGTTGAGAGCAGGCGCGGTGGCCATCATGCCCGACAGGAAGGCCGGGTTCTCCTTGGCCAGGTTCATCATGACCCGGGCCGCCTCGTAGGGGAAGGAGATGACAGGGTTCACGAAGGGCAGCTTCTGCGCCTGCTTGACGAAGCCGGGGATGCGCGAGTAGGTCTGCATGAAGGTGTTCACGCGCTCCATGGCCATGGCCGGCGGCACGCCCTTGCGCACCTGGTAGAGGTAGGCCGCGAGGCGGGTGGAGTTGGAGACCCTGCCGTAGAAGTGGCGGGCGTTGGCGCCGAAGGAAGCGTCCCCGGCCACACCACCGTCGTCGAGCATCACGTCGAGGAAGTTGTTGCCCCTGGCCTGGGCCATGGAGAGCCGCCCGTCCTCCTTGCGGATCTTGGAGGAGATGGTGTCGAACTCGATGTTCAGGTCAGCGATGCGTTTGGGCCTGTCCTCCTTCGCGAGGATATCACGGATGGTCTTCTGCCTGGCAGCGAGCGCCTTGACCTCCGGGTCACGCAGCGGGGCGAAGGCCCTACCGACTGACTCGAAGATGCCCTTCTTCTGCGCGCCCGTCTTGGCCCGGTGCAGGTCGGGGTTGATGGAGCTGCGCATCCCGAAGAGCGCGTCGTCCTGGATGTTGTTCTCGAAGGCGAAGCGCACCTCGGGCGGCATGTCCGCCAGGCGCATCTCCCCCCGCTCCCACTTGCCGAGGAAGTCCCAGGCGTCGTGGTGGGCGTCGAAGCCCTCGAAGGAGGAGTTGAACCCCTTGCCTGCCGCAGCGCGCCCGAAGATGAGGCGGTCGGACAGGAGGTTGGCGCCGATGACGGCAGGGCTCATGGCGATCTGCATGGTCGTGATGGCCTGCTTGAAGCGCTTGTTGACGGACATGAGCCCGCCGCCCACTCCACTGAGCACCCGCTTGAACAGACCCAGCTGGTCGTTGGCGCCCTGGAGTGCCTCCATCGTGTGGCGCACAGACATGGCGCCGTCAGTGTAGTGGTCGATCTCGGTGAGCACCTTCTTGTGCACGTGCTTGCCGGCGAACTCGCCGAAGCGGCGCTTGTCGTTGGGTAGGGGGTTGGGCGTGTAGTCCCTGTCGCGGAAGGCCCCGAAGGCCCCGTCCCGCTCCCGGTCACGCATGGCCTCTTTCTGCAGGGTGGTCAGGGAGGCGCCGTCGGTGTTCAGGGAGCGGATGTACTTCATGCGCTCCATGTCCATGGCCAGGTCTTTCATGGCCTCGAAGGTGCTGCCGGCCTTGTTGAGGATCTCCAGGTCGATGAAGTCCTGGTCGGTGATGGGCTCCAGCACCTTGACGTGCTCGCCGCTCGGGCCCTGCCCTTCGGTGGTGTTGAAGTTGCGCATGGCGAAGTCCTCCGCCTCGGCCTGGGTCTCGAAGAGGTTCTCGTACTCCCCCCCGCCCTTGTCGTTGCGCACTGCCACCTTCCACCGGTCCTTGGCGCGCTCGGTGACGAACTCCCCCGGCCGGATCTCGCCCTTGTTCAGGGGGATCTCGACCTCCTTGGACGTGCCGCCCACACCCTTCAGCTTGTGGCGCTGGTGTGCCCCGAAGCGGTTGGAGGCGTAGGGGCGCATGAGCCGGAGCCACTGCTGCTTGGTTATCATGCCAGCCTCCATGGCGCTGTCCAGCACGTCGGCACGGAACTGCGTCATGTCCGTGAGGAGGTTGTGGATGCCCTGGTCGTGGTCGGGGGAGGCGTACCGGAAGAAGCCGGCGAAGCGCGGGTCTTTCTTCAGCGCCCGGAGGGGCAGGTTGATGCCCAGCTCGTCCTGGATATCCAGGGCCTGTACGAGGATGCGCTTGGCGTCCGGGTGCATGTTGTTGAACGTCCGGGTCATCAGCCCCACGCGGTCGGTGAGGACGCGCGCGGTGAGGGCCATGGACAGGCCAGTCTGCTTGGCCACCTTGGTCTTCACGCTCCCGGTGTGGTCGTCCAGCTGGTTGATGCCGCTGATGACCCTGCCCAGGAGGGCGGAGGACGTTCCGGGAGAGGCCGCTCCGTCCATGATGGAGCGCAGGGCTTTGCTGGAGGCGGCGAGGCGGTTCATCTCAGCAAGGTCGTCGGAGAAGTCGACCTTCATGTGGATGTCCGGGTCGTCGAAGGGCTTGCCCTTGCCGCCCAGCTTCTCCACACGCTTCCGGGTGGGCTCATCCAGTTGGTCGAGGAGCCGGCGGTTGACCACGACACCGGTGCCCCTCCTGGTGGGCCCGTCCTGGCCGCCGATGAAGACGTGCCCGACGTTCTCGCTGTCGAGGAACTCCCGGTGCAGCTGCTTCTGGAAGCGCGCCACTGTCTCCAGGTCGGTGCCCTTGGCCTCCATGTCGAGCACCTCGTGGAGGCGGATCTCGAACTCGTCGAAGGTCTCGTCCGCCAGGCGCATCCGGCGATACAGCTCCAGCTCGGTGTTGGGCGTGCGGGCGGACAGGGCGGTGATGGTCTTGGAGACGGACATATCGTCGAACGTGCTCGACTGGCTCACCCGCTGGGCCACCGACGGGTCGGACTTCAGGGCCTGGCGGAGCACGGCGGTGTCCCGCGCCTCGTTGACGATGCCGTCCCGGGTGATGCCTAGCACCTCCACCTCTCCGAGGAGCTTCTCGTGGTGGAGGGCCTCGGCGGCTGCGCGTTTCTGCACGCCCAGGTTGTTTCTGTGCAGCTTCCCCATGGTCTTGACAGCGTTCTCGAAGTTCGGGGTAGGCAGGCCCTTCGCCTTGGCATCCGCCAGCGCCTTCTCCGCGTTCTTCAGTAGCTTGTCCGACTGGTCCACGCGGGCACCGGCCTGGTTGTGCACGATCCGCGCACGGTTGACGTTGTCCCGGGCGGACGGTAGGTCGGGCAGCATCCCTTCCGCCACCACCACGTCATGCAGCCGGTTGCGCTGGCTGGCCTCCGCCACGTCGAGGAGCACCTCGGTGTTCGAGCGGTTCTGCGCGTTGCGGAACTTGCCGGCGCGGAGGAGGGCGCTGCGCTCTGCCACGAAGTCCACCAGCTTGGCGAGGGTGCTGCCCTGGAGGGCCGACGGCCCCACGATCTTGCCCCAGAAGTTGCGCGTGGTGGGATCCTTCAGTTGGAGGGGCGAGACGGGCAGGTCGGCCACGTCCAGGTAGTCCTGCTTCTGGATGAGGGAGGCCACGTCCTCCTGGGAGAGCTTGGAGTGCATGTCCATGTGCTTGCGCACCCGGCCGAGGGCGTCGACCTTGGTCACGTCCCTGCCCAGTACCTGCAGCGCCACCTCCAGGCGGTTGGGGTTGGTGACCCACTCGCGGATGGTGTCGCTGAACTTGAGGTCGGACATGAGGCCGCCGATCTCCTCGGGCGTGAAGGTATTCACCACCCGGGCGGCGTCCCGCACCTCGTTGCGCAGGCTGTCCACCGTGGACTGCAGGGGCTTGGAGGGGCTGGGGGACATGGGGTCGAGTCGGTTGCGGGCGTGCAGGCCGTCGAGGGTGTCGACCACATCCTGCAGCTGACGCACCCGGGACTGCGGGGAGTTGGGGATGAGGCCCTCTGCGAAGTCCCGCATGACGCGCACGGTGTTGGGGTCATCGGCCATGGCCCGGTCGATGGTGCGGATGGCGCGCTTCTGCACGGCGCCCACGAGGAGCTTGTCGGCCAGGGCCGTCTTGCCTACCCTCTTGATGACAGCGTGCCCCCCTAGGCCCATACCGATGGCGAAGACGTTCTCGGCGATCAGATCTTCCGGCTTGTTGATGGCGGTCTTCAGCGTCCCGTGCCAGGCCTGCCCGATGGCGGCCACACCTGCTGCCCAGGAGTCGCGCCACAGCTCGTTCAGGCTGGCGCGCCCCGTCTGGCGCTTGGACAAGGTCTGCTGGTACTGGGTGAAGGCGCGCGCTGCGGCCTCGTCGCTGGTGCCAGTGAGCAGGGACTTGGCCATACCCTCATCGATGTACTGCTCGCGCCGCTTGGCGTAGAGGTGGCGGAATGTGGCGGGATCCAGGCCCAGGTCGACGACCCGCTCCAGGATCTGCGGTGCCAGCTCGGGCCACATCATGGCGCCGATGTCGCGGAGGAGGCTGCCCTCCGGGTTGAGCAGGTCGTGGGCTACCTCGCTGTTGAGCTTGGTGCCGGTGATGGTGACCCGCGTGCGCTTCGCACCCTGGCCGCCCACGGTGGTGAAGACCTCGTAGCTCTCCAGCACCTTGTCGCCCGCAGCGGAGGCCTCGTCTGCCTTCTGAGCGCCCACCTTCGCGCCGATGATGGCGTTGGTGGCACGCTTCATGGCCAGCACGTCGCCCTCCACCTGCGTCTTGTCCCCGAAGAACTTCTTCCACAGCTGTGGGCCGAGAGCCATATCCACGGCCTTGATCGTCACGTCCACGCTGGTGTCGAAGATGTCGCCCATGAGGCTGATGGCCTGGTCACGCGCGTCGGCCAGCCCCTCGCCGGTGACGGGGATGCGCACCTTACTACGGAACGTGTCCAGGTGGGTCTTCTCTCCTGCGAACAGGAGCTGGCGCATGGAGGCGTCCCTCATCTGGGGCGCGATGTCCTTGACCATGCCCTCCAGGCCCTCGGGCGTCACCTTCTCGGAGGACACGCCCATCTTCAGCATGGCTGCCTGCCGGGCCTGGGCGCGCACGATGTCGTCGATCAGCTCGGGGTTGGACACTAGGGGTAGGGCGTCGGGGCCGACCTGCTGCATCAGGGCCTCGGGCACACCGAGTACGCTCAGGCGCTGGGTGGTGAGGGACTCCTTGGCGAGGTTGGTGATGAGGGAGTGGCTGGCCTTGCGGTCGGTGGGGTCGACCACGACGGTGTCGATGGCCGCTCGCATGCGCTTGGCCAGCTCGTTGCGCGGGCCGTAGTCCCCGGGCGCCAGGTCAGGGAACACGTCGCCGATGCCGATGGAGAACACGTCCTGGAAGATGGACGCCTTGCGCGCCTCACTGTCGTTCCTGGCCGCGTCGGCCCTGTCCGCGCCACGCGACTTCAGGGTGTCGAGCATGATGGCCTGCATCTGCGGGTCATCCTTCAGGGCATCCATGGACCGGAAGGCGGAGAGCGCCTCGGCCAGGCGGGTAGCCTTATGGCGTGCTGCGGTGAGCGGGCGGAAGCCGGAGCGGTAGGCAGGAGGGTTCTCCTCCAGGCGCTGGATCTCTCGCTGGGCCTCGAACAGGGCGGCCTGGGTTTTCTGTATACCCTGCGAGGCGAGGGTGCCGGCGGCCCTACTCATCATGGGCGCCACTTCCTCCGGCATGAGGCGGGCGTCGAGGAGCGTGTTGGTCATGAGCACACCGCCCCGGAGCTTCTTGAACAGCTCCTGGTTCTCGATGTTGTCCACCTCCAGGCCCATACGCTCCATCATCTCGACGGTCTGGATGTTGGACTTGGTCGTGAGCTGCTGGGAGGCGTTGCCGCTGGTGGGTAGGAAGGTGAAGTTCTTCGACAGGGCCTTGACCGCCTCGAAGTGGTTCGTGGGCTGGGCGTCCCGGGGGAAGCCGCGCATCATAACGTCGTCCACCAGGGCGGAGTTCTCAGGGTTCGGCTGAGGTCCACCGGGCTGGCTGGCCTGGGTCATGGTGTGGTCGAGGAGCTGCTTCTCTGGGCTCGGTCCCGTCTGCGTGGGCAGCAGGGAATTGAGAACGTCACCCATGGAGCGAGCAGGGGTGGGCGTATCTTCGGCGGGCTGGAACGAACCCAGCACACTTTCCATGGACTTCGGCGCGTCCGTCACTGGGTGATCCCTAGTATCAGCGGTGCAATTTCTGCAAACTGTTCTTCTGTGAAGCCCATGTTTGCCTTCATGTCGTTAGCGATGATGAGTAGTTTTTCTCTGTCCAGGATTCCCCCGGTGGTGGCCATGGCCCTCATTTCTGCAGCCAGCGTTGCAGTATTTCCTTTCTGCAGATCCTCCATGCCACGCAGCAGAGATTCCTGCCGCTCCACCAGCTGGTGGCTCAGATCACGCGCCTCCATGCCGGCCTGGGTGGTGCTGAGTACACCGTAGGCCTGCTGGAGGACAGGGTCTTGTCCACCCAGGGCGGCACTGATGTCCTGGGCAGTGGGCTCCGAGAACATCTCTGGGTTGTCGCGGCGCACCTTGTCCATGACCGCGATCTGGTCGTTGATGCGCTTGAGGGCCGGCAGGTCGTCGTCGGCGTTACCCAGCACGAGGTTCTGGTCGCGCTCGTGGACCAGCTTGACGCGCTCGTTGAGCATATCCTGGGGGGTACCGAAGCCGGCCAGCACGTCCCGCTCCGCCGCGGAGATGGTGGGGCTCTTCAGGTAGTCGGTGAAGGCCAGGTTCTTCTTGTCCTGCGCGAGCGTGCTCCCAAAGGTGTGCAGCCTGGAGTTGAGGGCCAGGCGCTGGGTCACGGTCTGCCCACCAGCGGGCCCGGCCGTCTCTGCCTTGAGCTTGTTGATGCGCGCCTGGGTCAGCTCGTCACGCAGAGCCTGCCCCTCCTGCTCGAACGTGAACTTGTCCTGGGACAGGGCCGCGTTGCTGGCAGAGGTGGCTGCGTTCTGCGCGTTGATGCCCTGCTGCCCTGCCTGGAGAGTGGTGGAGATCTCGAACTGCTCCTGGCGCATCTTGAGCGTCTTCTCCTGCATCTTCAGGGCGTCGGCGCGAGCCGCTATGGTCGCCTCGACTTCCTGCTTCTTCAGGTTGATCTGCTCCTGCTGCTGCCGTTGGGCAGTCATGGTGCTACCTATCTGGAAGAGGAGCTTCCCCAGGTCAGGGCTTTCAAATGGCATTAGTGCTCCTTACGCGAGCAGACTGGGGTTGTTGAAGCGCTGCAGTGGATCGCCTCCGGCCGTGGGCGACTGCTGGAACTCGGCGCCCCTGGTGTTCTGGGCGCTCTGTGGTCCGGCGAGCTGCTGTCCCTGGGACTCGAAGCCACCGGTGTTGAAGGTCTGGCCCAGGCTCTGCCCGATCTGCAGGCCACCTGCCCCGCCCTGGAGCACGCCCGCTGCGATGCCCTGGAACTGGCTGGTTAGCTCGCCGCTCTCAATGCCCGCGCCGGGCGAGAAGAACTGCTGGGTGAGCTGGCCCCGGAGCTGCTCGGGCGCGAACTCGAACGTCTGGGCGAGGGGCGCGAGGGATGCCTGGAGCTTGGTGGCTGCCAGTCCCCTGGCCTGGCCCTCCTGGAGGGCGCCGATGTTGCCGGAGAAGAGGCCCCGGCCGGCCTGGGCTGCACGCACACCCTGGGCTACGCTGCTGGCGAAGGCGCCGTTGCCTCCCTCAGAGAACGTGTTGTCCAGGAAGGACTTGGCCCGGGCGAAGGTAGAGCCCTCGGCCGTGAGGCGGCTGACCGTCTCGTCTGCCCGCTTCTGGGCGAACGCAAGCTGCCTCCGCAGGCGCCGGCGCTTCCGAGAGGCGTTCCGGCTGCCCAGGTAGCCCCCGATACCGCCGAGTATCCCACCTGCAATGAGGCCGACAGCTGCACCGGCAGGGCCGAAAGCTGCTCCAGCGCTGGCTCCTTGGGTTGCTCCGCTAAGAGCACCACCCCCGGCTCCTTGTTCTTGTGGCATGACAAATCCTTACGTTAGAATTGGGAGGAGAAGGCCTTCCACTCCCGGGGTGCGAACATAAACTTGAATACGTATACTGGCTCGGTCACGGTGCCGCCACTGAAGTTGAGCAGCGTCTCGGTGATGAAGCCGACGGGGTTCCATTTCAGCTGGCCCGTGCCCGCAGTGGATCCAGACTGAACTACCCGACCGTCTGTGTCGGGGTCGAGGGAGAAGTACTCGGTGGACGCTATCTGCACCAGGCCCTGGGAGGGGTGGGATTCTGCATCCACGATGACGCCATGGATGAGGCCGTCCACCCCGCACCGGAACCACGTGCCGCTGTCGGCCGTGTCGCCGCCGTAGGTGGGCCCATCGTTGATGCCCTCTGGCTTGATGATGCCGCTCTGGTTGAAGCCCACCGGCCGGTTGCGAGCCCGGTCGGCGATCACTGCCCGGCGGTCGTAGGAGATGTCGACAGGGTA
>Ga0316192_10002546_pt1 | contig 13311 bp, 12 predicted proteins | sample MerIslwburrow_MG_FD_204931 | JGI IMG/M metagenome (GOLD analysis project Ga0316192, IMG submission 204931) | Coastal sediment microbial communities from Maine, United States - Merrow Island worm burrow | ecosystem: Environmental > Aquatic > Marine > Coastal > Sediment | place: USA: Maine...
CTGACGACATAGTCCTTCTTAAGCCAGTTGCGGTAGCCATCATGGAGGGGCTCCAGCACCTCGAAGGAATTGGCATCAGTCATCTCGTCTGTTGCATCACCACGGCCGGGTGAGAAGGGTACATTAACGTCAAAGCCAGCGGCCTTTACGGCCTGCTCGACACCGACATTACCTGCGAGCACGATCATATCCGCTACGCTTGCGCCGCTCTCGGCAGCAATCGGTTCAAGAACGGCCAACACCTTGCTCAGCCGCTTGGCTTCGTTGCCTTCCCAGTCTTTCTGTGGGGACAGGCGGATGCGCGCTCCGTTGGCGCCGCCGCGCATATCGGAGCCACGGAAGGTTCTTGCGCTGTCCCAGGCAGTGGCCACCATCTCGCTGACGCTCAGACCGCTGGTGGCAATTTTGGCTTTCACAGCCTGGACATCGTAATCGCTGCCACCGACAGGAACCGGGTCTTGCCAGATCAGATCTTCTTTCGGCACATCGGGTCCTATGTAACGCGCCTTCGGACCCATGTCACGATGTGTCAGTTTGAACCATGCCCGCGCAAAGACCTCAGAGAAGTATTCAGGATCTTTGTAGAACCGCTCAGAGATCTTGCGATACTCAGGGTCCATTTTCATGGCCATATCCGCGTCTGTCATGATCGGATTATAGCGGAATGAGGGATCTTCCACATCGACGGGCTTATCTTCTTCCTTGATGTTGACTGGCTCCCATTGCCACGCGTCAGCCGGACTCTTCTTCAGCTCCCAGTCGTAGTTAAGCAGAAGGGAGAAGTATCCGTTGTCCCACTGTGTGGGGTGAGTCGTCCACGCACCTTCAATACCACTGGATACGGTGTCGCGGCCAATACCGCGCTTGGTTTTATTTAGCCAGCCGAAGCCCTGATCTTCAATATCGGCGCCCTCGGGTTCCGGGCCTAGTATTGCGGCATCACCGTTGCCGTGAGCTTTGCCAACGGTATGACCACCTGCGGTGAGGGCGACAGTTTCCTCATCGTTCATCGCCATGCGGGCAAAGGTAACGCGTACATCTTGGGCTGTCTTGAGTGGATCCGGATTACCGTCTACACCTTCAGGGTTGACATAGATCAGCCCCATCATCACAGCGGCCAGTGGATTTTCGAGATCGCGCTCGCCGGAGTAACGGCTGCCTTCACTACCACTGGGGGCGAGCCATTCCTTTTCCGATCCCCAGTAAGTGTCCTTTTCCGGATGCCAGATATCCTCGCGGCCAAAACCGAAACCGAAGGTCTTCAGGCCCATAGATTCATAGGCGATAGTGCCGGCGTAGGCAATCAAATCGGCCCAGCTGAGCTTGTTGCCGTATTTTTTCTTTATTGGCCAGAGCAGACGGCGTGCCTTGTCCAGGTTCACGTTATCCGGCCAGGAGTTAATCGGCGCAAAACGCTGATTACCAGTACCTGCACCACCTCGGCCATCAGCGGTACGATAGGTTCCGGCCGCATGCCACGACATGCGTATCATGAGACCGCCGTAATGACCCCAATCCGCTGGCCACCACACCTGGCTGTCAGTCATCAATGAGTGCAGGTCTTTCTTGAGCGCGTTCACGTTTAGTTTCTTGACCTCTTCTCGATAGTTGAAGCCCGCTCCCATCGGATTGGTCATGCTATCGTGCTGATGCAGAATGTCGAGGTTCAGAGCCTTCGGCCACCATTCCATGTTTGACATGCTGCTTTCTGTTGCACCACCGTGCATTACCGGGCATTTGTTATCTGACATAGGTAAATCTCCTTTTATTGATTACGCTTTCGTTACCGACCTTGGCGGACAGTATGGATAAGTATTGGCCAGTCCAGTTGATTAGTTAAATCGTTTATTTCTTCAGCTATGATTGGTTAAATCTATTACTGATAGAAACGAGATTAACCTTCTGTAGAATATATTGGTTTGGTCTAGTTTAGATTTGATTAATTCTAATTCAATTGATTTTGATCAGACTTATTGAAACTCGAAAATAAGCAATTAGTCGACAAGTACCACTATGGCCGGGCTTACAATGTATAGTTCAGGAATTACCTTAAACTAGCCATGTAACATAACCTATAAGCATTTATACCCTGTGCGCCGTCCAGCACGGGATACAAATGTCCGTTGGACTGTACCGCCCCGATGTGGACACTATTATAGGGGATTGTATTTTTTTGGTCTGTGGCTGTCTAATGGAATCTGTGATTTTCCAGCCAGTTTGGGCGGTGTTTGTGGGTTTTTATGCGCTATATTGTTCATTGTAACCGGCTTTTCCTGTTCATTAAACGACCATTTTATGATTGCTGCGCCAACGGACCTCCAGGTGTGTTTCAACCCGTTACTGGAACCGTGTGTTGTGCGTTAGTTTTACGTCAGTTCAACATCATCCCTCCCTAAAACGTTGCGGCGCCATTTCATAATCAAGCCTTTGGGTAATACGTGCACTAAAAATCGGCGCACAAACTCTTCTCCTGGCAGGGTCATGGTGTTAACGGTTCATAAAGCGGAAGGTATCTGCTCACCCGGTAGGACCATCGGGATTTTTCGCGGCTAAAGCCGCTCCTACAAATGTGCCAATGTTCTGTAGGAGCGGTTTTAACCGCGATCAACCTACTAATGGGCAGATAGGTAAGAGTAGTTACAGCGGAAGAATATATCCGCGCCGCACTAGAGGCTAGCGCTGATGGCTACGTATTAAAAGATGACGACCAATCAGAACTGTTTACTGCACTGTGTAACACTCTTGAAGGCAAACCCTATTTAAGCCCCAGTATTTGCGACAAGATCGAAACCGGATATCTGGGTGGCCCTTCAAAAGCCAGTACACATACCTGGAGCACACTGACCCAACGTGAACGCGAAATAATGAAACTGATCGCTGTTGAAACGGGATATTCCGGTGATACCCGTACTGGTTGGAAAAGCCACCATGCCCAAAGATGTAGATTTAATCCCAGCGATAGCGGCACTGGCCAACAGACATGCGGCCGAGGTGCGTGGCGGCAGAGACTTAAACGATCACTTAAAGCGTTTGGTCAAAGGCGTGGACTATTATTTCACTCAAAAATCCGACACACATCAAGCGCAATCCGATATTCAGGTTAAACCGCCTGTTTATCAGTTGGGCGATGTTTTTCAGGACAGACTCAATGACGGTTCGAATGGGCCAAAAATGGTGGTTATCCCGGCCGGGCGATTCCTCATGGGGTCGCCCGAGAATGAGCCAAGTAGGCGGAAGGATGAAGGTCCGCAGCACCACCACACCGTTTTCTACGGGTGATTGCATACATACGGACTTAGCCAATTATGATGGTCGTTACGATTACGAGAAGTGCGGTGCCAAAACGGGTGTTTATCCTGGCAAAACTGTGGCAGCGGGCAGTCTACCGGCCAATCCCTGGGGATTGCACGAGATGCACGGCAATGTGTGGGAATAGGCCCAGGACTGCTGGCATAAAAACTATAATGGTGCACCTACTGACGGACGTGCGTGGGAGGAGTCGGGGAAAGGGGATTGTTCCTGGCGCGTGATTCGCGGGGGCTGCTTGAACCGCAAACCGCACATGCTTCGGTCCAGCTACCGCATCTGGTCTAACCCAGATGATTCCAGCAGCAAGCTCCTGGGTTTTCGTCTCGCCAGGACTTTATGACCCTTTGTGCTCTGTTCTTTGGTCCTTTGTGTTTTTAATGTTCACCGTTTGTTGCCGAGCGATGATGGATCAACCCCAATAGTGATATCCATGCCACCATTTCACTCCATCAGATAATCCACTTGAGTATTTTAGTACATCGAACGTCTATTTTAAGCGGGTGCGATAATGAGCGATGTATCCATTCCTCTATCGCCTACTCTACTGACACAAAAGATATCATTGCGATCAATTAACTGGGTGCAACCACATTTATGACAAAATAAACGATAAAGTAATTCAAAGTACAATTGCATCTGCTCACCCGGTAGGACCATCGGGATTTTTCGCGGCTAAAGCCGCTCCTACAAATGTGCCAGTGTTCTGTAGGAGCGGTTTTAACTGCGATCAACCTACTAATGGGCAGATAGGTAAGAGTAGTTAAGAACAATTTTAGTAAAACACTCACAAGACTCGGGCTCTAGCTGTGGTGCGATCCTCATTAAGCAAACTGTGTTAGTGGAAATATCCATTTTTCCGAACTGTCGTGAGGATTGACCCGGATACAGCTAGCCTCTTGCGTTGAAAGAAAAAAATACCATGTTTGCTGCGCGACAGGTTTTTTAGTGGTAAAGACTTGCGGAACAAGCAGCGCAATATTCGCCCCTTTCTCTACATCCCGTACCGACTCGTAACGAATCACTTCTATGTTCGCCTGTCTCGCAGAGTCGGCCAATAGTTGGGACGCGGTGTAATTATCTTTGTCGGTCCACAGTGCGTGATCACGACTCAGTGGTGGCTGCAATAAATCCAATAAATGGGCGGATTGGTATTTGACAGAAAATACAGTTAGCACGACTTGATTTTGCGGGAACGGTGTCTCAGGGGAGGCTTGAAAAAAACGAATACGATAGTAGGAAAACTCCGCCAGCGCACAGCGAATATGCTCTGAAGCATAGAATACCCCGCTACCCGAATTAGCGCGTCTGAAACGAGAGCCATAGGGATTGGGTGGACAATACCGAAAGGGAGTTTTTAGTAAATAGTGTAATTCCAATGCCTCTAATGGATAAGGCGGCTTACTCTCTTCCAGAATGTCTTCGAGGAGGTCTTGCTCGTCTTGGGTGTCAACGATTTTTCGCGTCGAGACCGTATATTGATGTTCGACGACTCGCCACACCAAACCTTTGGATTGCCTAACATTAGACGCGAGCGCGGTAGGCGTCCACATAATCAACCGTTTTGGTTAGTCCCGTAATCGTACTGATATACTCAATTGGTATCTGGTGGAGATCATTATTGTAGTTACGCATCCAAGCCACCGTTGATTTTTCATCGCCGGCCATAATCGCATCGAGGCCACGATATAAACGCACGAGCAGCGTGGCCAACTCCCACTCTTTGGGATGTTGGGCCAAATCATAGGCATTACTTCGCATGCGTGTAATGGACGCCTGACTCGTGCCCAGTATGCGGCTTAATGAGGCTTGGTTAATCCCCAGCTTATCTGCCACATTGAGTAGCGCTTTGGTCAGCACTACCGATCTTTGTGAGTCGCGTGTGGGTAGCGGTTGATTTTTCACTGAATTCTCCTAATTACACATGAAATTATAGTACCAATATATTTCATATGCAAATATTAGTCATTTCTTCAAATCAACTCAAATTTTGCAGATTTTGCACGATTGGCAACGACATTGGAAAGGAACTTTGAGATTCGATTTCCCTTTTGAGCTTAATTTCGCGTAAAAAAATGGGCATCAAAACGTCATCTAATAATTGTCAAAATGGTGTGCTTAGGTCTTAATGACGCTGGGCACGCGCACAGATCCAGGCATCCACTGTCTCAACACCCGATGCTTTAAGTGTTTTGGCGAATTCATCAAGGGTGCTTCCCGTGGTAATTACATCGTCTACTATGGCAACATGCTTGGCGGAAAAATTCCTTTGTACCGTAAACCCATCTTTTACGTTATTAAGACGCTCTTCGGCAGGCAAATCGGATTGCGGCATGGTCGCCTTATTACGCACGCAAGAATACGTCAGCAGTGGTAAATTAAACCGTTTAGCAATAGGTTTGGCCAACTCAAGGGCCTGATTATAGCCACGCTCGCGTAATCGTGACGCATGTAAAGGTACGGGAATAATGCAATCCGGTAAATGCTTGGCATGACTAAGGCGAGTTTCCAAGGACTCTGCCATTAAATCCCCCAACAAATTCGCTAAATGCAGTCTATGTTGAAATTTTAGCTGATGGATAAGTTTGTCTATGGGTGACTGGTAAATGAGCAGGCTTTGACAAGCGTTAAAATAACGACTCTGCTGCTGGCATTGCCCACATATAAGATCTTGATTTTTCTCAATAGATGCTAATGGGATGGCACAGATACTACAGGCATTGTGATTAAAAGGTAATTCCTCGTAACAATCTTGGCACAGATCACGATCTTGGAAACCACTGGCACCACATAGGGCACACTGATGCGGGTAAACCACGTTTAGTACTTTTTTTAACCAGTTGTTTAGCATTCGCCCATAAATAATTGACAGTAGATTAAAACGCGTTACTATTGGCTCCTTGAAGAAGGGGCCACGACTTTTGGCAAACCAAGGCCCCCTGCTGACCAAACACACGCTGGAGCAAACCATGGATAATAGCACTTACGAACGCATAGACGCCATTACACAAGGCATTCTTAATGATGGTGAAATGTCTGTCGAAGAAGGCCGCTGGATGATCGCCTTAGAAGACGACTATTTACCCTGGTTAATGGCCGGTGCCGATCGTCTGCGGAAGACCTTTCGCGGTAACGAAGTGGAGGTATGCGCCATATCTAACGTCCGCTCGGGCAATTGTTCGGAAAATTGTTCATTTTGCGGACAAAGCGGCCATCATCAAACCCTATCACCGGTTTACAATTACATCGACAGTGAAAAGCTTCAACAACAAGCCGAGCAAGCACGAGAATGGGGCGCAAGCGACTTCGGAATTGTTTCCAAGGGTTGGGGGATTCGCTCAGACAAAGAACGCACGCAATTGAAAGAATATGTCTCTAATCTCTCTGCCGTCACCGATATTGGGCGTTGCGCAAGTTTGGGTGCACTGGACAAAGAATCAGCAGTAATGCTCAAAGACATGGGCATGGAAAATTACCACCATAATCTCGAAAGCGCCGAGAGTTTTTTCGACAATGTCTGCACCACCCATAGCTACCAGGAAAATATCGATACGGTTATTAATGCACGCGATGCGGGCTTAAGGGTTTGCTCCGGTGGCATATTGGGAATGGGTGAAAGCCTCGATCAACGTATTGAGCTGGCAGACACCTTGCGCAAAATAAACGTTGAATCCGTGCCACTGAATTTTCTCAGCCCACAACAAGGCACGCCCATGGAAAATATCAGCCCCATGGCGCCTATGGAAATCCTCAAATGCATTGCTGTCTTTCGTTATATGTTACCCCGCGCCGAAATTCGTATCGCTGGAGGCCGCCAATTTCTGGGAGATCTACAATCCATGATTTTTATGGCCGGTGCATCAGGCGTTATGATCGGTGACTACCTGACAACAAAGGGTCGTCAGGTCGATGACGATATTAAAATGTTAAACGACTTAAAATTAAATGCCCGCGGCGACACACAAAAACGCAGAGCGGCCGTATAATGATCACGGCAAGGGTGTGCAGTGCCTTCCCTTAGTAACGAATCCCTACAAGCTGCCCTCGAACAACGCAAAGAAAAACACTTATACCGATCAAGAAAGATCGTCAGTGGCAGACATTCCATCGAGACCATTATCGATGGAGTGCCTGTATTGTCCTTTTGCAGCAATGATTATCTGGGTCTGGCCACTCATCCAAATGTGATCAAAGTCCTGCAGCAAGCAGCTGAGGATCTCGGTCTTGGCAGCGGCGCCTCCCATTTGGTCAGCGGTCATAACCACACCCACCATGCCTTGGAAGAAGAACTGGCTGAATTTGTTCAGCGCGAGCGCGCATTATTGTTTTCCACCGGTTACATGGCCAATCTAGGTGTCATATCCGCATTATTGGGTCGCGGTGATTGCCTATATGAAGACCGACTCAATCACGCTTCCTTATTAGATGCAGCCCGCCTGAGCATGGCGCAGAGACTACGTTATACCCATAACGACACACAGGCACTGGACTCTCGCTTATCGACTAACAATCAGTCAAAAAGACTGATAGTCACCGACGGCGTATTCAGTATGGATGGAGATATTGCACCCCTGCCCGAAATCGCTTCATTGGCGCGCAAACACGAGGCCTGGGTAATGGTGGACGATGCACACGGCTTCGGTGTTCTCGGAAAAAATGGCGGTGGTAGTTTGGAGCACTTCGGGTTGAATTCCGACGACGTCCCCATTCTTATGGGCACCCTAGGCAAGGGTCTGGGTAGCTTTGGCGCCTTTGTTGCGGGTAGCAATGCACTTATCGAAACACTGATTCAACAAGCTCGACCCTATATCTATACCACGGCCTTACCCCCCGCTGTGGTACAAGCTACACGTACCAGTCTAAAGTTGGTGACGGAAGAGTCCTGGCGCCGCGACAAACTCAATAGTCTTATCCAACGTTTTCGCCACGGCGCTCAACAACTGGGCATTACTCTGACGGCGTCAAACACAGCCATCCAACCCATTATAATTGGGCAAAGCGATGCCGCGCTACAGGCAAGCGACACATTGTTAAGCTCTGGTATTTTTGTTAGCGCTATTCGCCCGCCCACGGTGGCCGAAGGCAGTGCCCGATTACGCATTACTTTTAGCGCTAACCACAGCGAAGGACACATTGACCAATTATTACTTGCACTGGAAAATACTCTGTGAATTTGTATATCGAATCCCATGGTAAGGGGCCTAATTTGGTATTGTTGCACGGTTGGGGCCTTAGCGGTAACGTATGGGAAGGTGTCATAAATGAACTACAACTGTTCTCCCGAGTCAGTATTATTGACCTGCCCGGTTATGGGCGTAGCCAATCCTTGAACCACAAAGACTACAGCTTAAGCAATCTTGCAACGGAAATTAAGCAACACATTAAACCCAATAGCATTATTTTGGGTTGGTCACTCGGCGGAATGATCGCGATACAAATGGCCCTCGATTACCCCGAGTATGTTAACAAACTCATTCTGGTTGCCAGTTCTCCACAATATTTTAAAACTGAAGATTGGAAACACGCCGTAAGCCGGGAGATCCTGGAAGGCTTTTCTAATGAACTATTGGCCGATTACAAAGCAACCATTTTACATTTTTTGGCCATTCAAGCCTTGGGCAGTGCACATGCACAAGAAGAAATTCGGCTATTACGACAACGTGTCTTTAGAGACGGCCTGCCCGACACCAAGGCATTAAAAGCCGGACTGGATATACTACTCAGTGCCAACTTACGACAACAGTTAAAAAAGATTGCCTGCCCCAGTTTGATTATTAATGGACAGCATGACCGACTCGTGCCCTTACATTGCGGAGAAGCCGTTGCCAGCTTGATTCAAAACTGCCAATTCAAGCTTGTGCAAGGCGCCAGTCACGCGCCCTTTATTTCTCACCCGAGTATATTTGTAAATCTATTGAAAGAATTTATCCAATGAGTAAAGAAGCACATCTGATCGACAAACAACAATGTCGCATTTCCTTTAACAAGGCGGCAAAACACTACGATGAAGTGGCCGTGTTACAACGGGAAGTTGGTGCACGCCTACTGGAGCGCCTGGACCTCATTAAGTTGAATCCAAAAACCATTTTAGATATTGGCGCAGGAACTGGGATATGTGCTCATGCCCTGGGAAAACGTTACTCACACGCTAATGTGATTGCCCTGGATATTGCCCCGGCTATGTTAAAGCAGGCAAAAAACAAACATAACTGGCTAACAAAGGCCATTGGCCGTAAACACTACTATGTTTGTGGTGACGCGGAACAGCTTCCCATGGCCGATAACAGTGTTGATCTGTTGTTTTCCAATATGGCGATTCAATGGTGTACCAATCTGGATCAAACCTTTGCGGAATTTCGACGGGTATTAAAACACGGTGGTACCATGTTATTCTCGACCACGGGGCCGGACACTTTGACTGAATTGCGCTCCAGTTGGGCCCAGGCCGATGATTATAGCCACGTGCACACCTTTATCGATATGCACGACGTTGGAGACGCTCTCATGCGTAACGGTTTTAACGACCCAGTCATGGATGTGGAAAATTTCACCCTGACCTATTCAACAGTACAGCAACTAATGAAAGAACTTAAAATCCTTGGGGCGCATAATGTGTCACAAACTCGAACTCCAGGTCTCACAGGTAAAAAAAGATTGCAAACCATGTTGGCGAACTACGAAAAATATCGCAACAACGATGTCTTGCCCGCCACCTATGAGATTGTTTACGGACACGCCTGGAACCTAAGCGATCAAACGGCAGAAAGTGACCATAGCGTTAATGTCGCGCCACCCAGTCGGTTGTAAAGATTATGTCAAAGGGTTTATTTATCACAGCAACAGATACTGACATGGGCAAAACCACGATTGCTCTCGCCCTTATGCAATACCTGAAACGCGCCGGATATTCAGTGACTGCCTTTAAACCGGTAGCAGCCGGTTGTGATAACACAGCAAATGGTTTGCGTAACCCCGATGCCTTAAAACTACAAGCATCGTCTTCGCTTGATGTAGGTTACACTTTATTAAATCCTTACGCCTACGAGCCCCCTATTGCGCCCCATATCGCCGCAGAAAATACACAGCAACCCATTAAAATAAACACTATTAAACAATGTTATGAAAAAATTCGACCCTTGGCTGACTGGACCATTGTCGAAGGTGCAGGTGGTTGGTTGGTCCCCATTAACAAGCACCAAACCATGGCCGATGTTGCTATGGCCCTGGATATTCCTGTAATAGTAGTGGTCGGCATGAAGCTTGGTTGTATCAACCACACGCTGCTCACCTTTGACTCCATTAAACAACACGGTTGTCAGATTGCTGGTTGGATAGCCAATACGGTGGACCCCAACATGAACAATTTCGATGACAATTTGGCCTTTTTAGAACAGAAATTGCCTGCTCCACTGTTGGCAACCATACCTTATCTACAATCTACTGATATGTGTATCAACGTAGATTTTAATCTACACGCCATGGACTAATATCCATCCATTAACGATAGTTTTCCAGTAACCCGGCAGCTTCCGGGCTACAATACATCACTATACGCTAGAGGATTTGTCGGAATAGAACCCTCACTTACTGTTTGACCTATAGCAATGAAACATTTGAATTTAGCGCGTATACTTGTAAATTGTCGTCTTTTAATTGTCTTGTGATAAAACCGTGACTTGCATGAGTCTGGAGGAATATATGACTGATATTAAAGTTGAAGATTATGGACCCTTAACGGGTTTGATTGGCACATGGGAGGGTGACAAAGGGATGGATATCGCTCCCGAACCCGACGGCACCGAAAACAACCCCTATTACGAAACGATCACTTTTGAGGGCATCGGTGAATTAACCAACGCTGAGTCTCAATGCCTGATTGCGATTCATTACCGACAAATCGTTCGTCGCAAATCAACTCAAAAAGTCTTTCACGATGAAACAGGCTACTGGATGTGGGATGCGAAAACCCAAACGGTTATGCATTCACTACTGATACCGCGCGCGGTAGGTGTACTGGCCGGTGCAAAGTACGACGCCACAAAAAGTCAAGGTGACAATGTCGTGTTAGAGGTTTCGGCAAAAATGGATGATCCTGACTGGGGGATCATACAGTCACCGTTTATGCGAGATAACGCCCGCACCACTGAATTTCACCACAAAATAACCGTTGGCGGTGGAAAACTTTCCTACGCAGAAACCACCATGGTGGATATTTATGGAAAAATATTTGAACACACGGATCAAAATGAATTGATCCTGGTTTAAACCTAAAAACCTCAACGGATCACTCTTATGGAAAAAATCAATATAGATTATTTTACCGATGTATTATGCGTCTGGGCGTACAGTGCGCAAATACGCATGGAAGAATTGCGCAAAAATTATGGTGACCAGGTCTCCCTAAGGTATCGATTTATCCCCATATTTGGCGCGGCGAAACATCGTATCAGTAAGGGCTGGAAAGACAAAGGCGGATTTGAAGGATTTAATCAAAGCCTGCAGAAGTCGGCATCATCGTGGGAACATATTACCCTTCACCCTAAAGTTTGGTTACAAAATGTTCCCGCCTCATCCACTAGCACCCATTTGTATCTCAAGGCCATACAAATCTTGGAAAACGATTATACCCTTTCTACGCAAATACAGACGGTATTTGGAGGCAGAACCCTGTTTGAAGAATTCTTTTGGCGCATACGTTGTGCATTTTTTGAAAAAACGGAAAATATTGCGCACTTCGAGGTGCTGGATCACATCGCCAAGGATCTCAATATTCCCATCGATTCTATCCACGAACTAATTAATAATGGTGAGGCATTTGCCGAACTTCAGTTAGATGACGATGCAAAACAGGAATACCAGGTCCCAGGTAGTCCAACATTGGTATTTAATGAGGGTCGGCAACGATTATACGGCAATGTGGGTTACCGAATCATCGAAGCCAATATACGCGAACTTCTGCAAAATAATAAAAGCGGTGAGGCCAGTTGGTGTTAAAGCTAAAATCATCAACACCAATAAATTGGAATCATGCTACTTGCACCTTAACTTGTATATTTCTACCAATATTTTCCAGGTAATTTTCCAATAAGTTCAGCCGAGTGGTTAAGTACTCGTAGTTCAGTTAGGGAAAACTAATGTTATGTTAAGGAAAAGTGAACGAAAGGCGTTTGGCAAGGTGGCGGCTTTTCGGAGTGATGACCGCACTCTAATTGTAATTGTTGATTAATTTAATATGGAATTCGCGGTTATGATAATGGCGTTTAAAGCTATGCCTATTATTGTTTGGCTTGACATAGATCAAGCTTTTTATACCGCGCCGCGCTAACTGCAAACGGTCACTGGACGTTGGCAAAAATATAGTATACTTTTACCCGATCAAGTAGGAAAGCATGCCTTTCAAGAAACATTCATAACTCATGTTTCAACTATGGACATATAACTTTTTAGTGAATTATTACGCGGCTCTTCTCGAATAAAAAAAAACAACAAGTTTATCGAATGGTAAACGATAGCTCACATTCAAGCCGTATTTTTTTCTGCCATACATCGCAAGGCGCATAGGGCTTAATGCGCACTTCATTTATAGGTAATTTATGAAATACAACCCAAAGACCAAGATGCTGGAATTTTCATCTGACGAGGGTGTATCTAAATTTCACGATCAATTAACCCAAATCATGCGCTTCGCCATGAGCAATGTGGGAGACGAGAACACTGGCGAGCAAGAGCTTGCAAACCTTACACGCGAATTTTTTGAGCGCTATTCCGTCTTGTCCGAAGCATTAAGCAGTTTGCGGGCGCACATGCCAAGGGGAGAAATTAGATAACGCACCTTATAACTAGGGAACTAGGGAACCGGTGCCAAACCAAGCGGATTAAACTAGTTAGTGCCCATCCATAAACGTATAAATGAATTCATTGTAGCCCGGATGTAGCTTTGCGGAATCCGGGAATACTGAGTTAAATCTGAGGCTTGGCGTCCCGGATTCCACTGCGTTCCATCCG
>Ga0316192_10002548_pt1 | contig 13304 bp, 12 predicted proteins | sample MerIslwburrow_MG_FD_204931 | JGI IMG/M metagenome (GOLD analysis project Ga0316192, IMG submission 204931) | Coastal sediment microbial communities from Maine, United States - Merrow Island worm burrow | ecosystem: Environmental > Aquatic > Marine > Coastal > Sediment | place: USA: Maine...
CGGGCTAGTCGAACATTTTGAGTTATTGCAATGATCAGGAGTGAATGTAAATGCCGCAGCTAGTATTTTTGCCGCACCAAGAGTTGTGTCCGGAAGGCATGGTCATCGAGGCAGAAACCGGAACGACAATATGTGATGCTGCATTGCACAGCGGAATTGAAATTGAGCATGCCTGTGAAAAATCATGTGCCTGTACCACATGTCATGTCTACATCCGTGAAGGCATGGATTCGCTCAATGAAAACAGCGATGATGAAGACGACATGCTGGACAAGGCCTGGGGGCTCGAGCCTGATTCAAGGCTGAGTTGTCAGGCCGTCGTGGGCGATGAAGATCTTGTCATAGAGATACCAAAGTACACGATCAACATGGTTTCAGAGAATCATTAACATTAATTATTTACCGCAGAGATGCAGAGTATTTAGCCGCAAACAACGCAAATAACACGAAGGTAACATTTATTCATGTTTACTGAGAAATATCTTCAGGTTTCTTCGAAACAAGTATTTTTGCGTGTTTTGCGTTATTCGCGGCTGAAGCCATTCCTACATAAAAACTACGCGTCTCTGTTGTTTAATACATGCTGCGATTAAGCGGAATAAGCGATTTAATAGGCTTGGCGGGAGATTGATATGGGTTTGAAATGGGTGGATTCACTGGATATCGCGATCGAGCTGAATGATAAATTCCCTGATGCGGATCCGGTGCATGTGAATTTTGTCGATCTACGCAACTGGGTGCTGGAACTGGAAGAGTTTGATGATGATCCGGAGCATTCCGGCGAGCGTATCCTCGAGGCCATCCAGATGGCCTGGATCGAGGAAAAAGAATAATCCGCAACATGTGAATTATTGCTCCCAATCCTTTCTAATCAGCTAAAACCCGCGTAAAATCGCGGGTTTACCGAATATACTTGGCACCCGATGAGATCAGTGACCGCACAAGATGATAGCGTGTCAGCAGCAACGCTGAACCTGCTCGACCTTGACAGACAGGGGCTGGAAGACTATTTCTCCGAACTGGGTGAGAAGTCCTTCAGGGCCAGTCAGGTCGTGCAGTGGATACATCAGAAAGGTGTGACCGATTTCCAGCAAATGTCCAATCTTTCCCAGGCATTGCGCGATCACTTGCAGAACCATACGGTCATCCACTTGCCCGAAGTGGTTTATGATGCCACATCAACAGATGGCACCCGCAAGTGGCTGCTGCAGCTCGACGATGGCAATCGTATCGAAGCCGTCTATATTCCCGAGGATGACCGCGGCACCCTGTGTGTGTCCTCGCAGGTCGGCTGTGCGCTGGACTGCAGTTTCTGCTCGACCGGCCGCCGCGGCTTTAATCGCAACCTGAGCACAGCTGAAATCATCTCGCAGGTCTTGCTGGCGACCCGTCTGATCGACGAAGAGAAAAAGCCGGGTCGAACGGTCACCAATGTCGTGCTCATGGGCATGGGGGAGCCTCTGCTCAATTTCGACAATGTGGTGCGTGCTGTACGCATCATGATGGATGATTTCGCTTATGGACTGAGCAAACGCAGGGTGACGGTCAGCACTGCGGGTGTGGTGCCGGCAATGGACAGGCTGGGCGATATTCTGGATATGCGTCTTGCGGTGTCTCTGCATGCGCCAGATGATGAATTGCGCAACAGCCTGGTGCCCTTGAATAATAAATATCCGTTGCGGGAGCTGATGGCGGCCTGCCGACGTTTTATCGACAAGCAAAATGCGCGTAGCAGAATTACATTCGAGTATGTTTTGCTGGATGGCGTAAATGATTCAGATCAACATGCACAACAGCTGATAAAACTGGTAAAAGATATACCGACATTAATGAACCTGATACCGTTCAATCCGTTTACAGGCTCGGGCTACAAGACATCACCGGCAAAACGGGTCGAGCGCTTTAATAAAATACTGGCTGATGCAGGTATTACCACTGTCGTGCGTCGTACAAGAGGGGGCGATATCGATGCGGCTTGCGGCCAGCTGGTTGGTAGAATAGAAGATAAAAGCCGACGCCACCGTCGATTTGAGGAACCCAGAATCGGAATGCAAACATGAAACAACTCATCCGGATTATACTAATAATAACAATTACCGGACTCTCAGCCTGCACTACCAAGGATGAAATGGTGGTTGATAAGAAAGTCTCCGAACCTGATCTTCAACAGGCCTCAGCGCTGAACGTACAACTGGCAATTGGCTACATTGATAGAGAACAGCTTAGCATTGCCCAGGAAAAACTGGATAAAGCCATCGAGCAGGATCCGAAAAATATTGATGCTTACACAACAATGGCTTACCTGAAGAGAAAGGTCAACGAATTAGACCAGGCTGAAGAGTATTACCTGGAAGCACTGGATATCAAGTCAACCAATCCAAACATACATAACAACTATGGTGGATTGTTATGCCAGATGGGCCGTTATGATGAAGCGCTGAAAGAAATCAGGCTGGCCTATGAAGACCCTTTCTACGAGACCCCGTATCTTGCCTATGCTAACGCGGGCACCTGTCTGCTGGACAAGGGCGATTATAAAGAGGCGGAAAAAATGTTACGCAAGGCGCTGCGCGACCAGCCCAATTACGCAGGCGCGCTTATCTCCATGGCCGAGATAGGTGTGAAGACGAATAAATACCTGATGGCGAGGGCATATATACAGCGCTATCATTCGGTCGCCAGGCCCACTGCAGAAAGTTTATGGCTGCAGATCCAGTCTGAAAAAGCGCTGGGTGCAGAAGAGCATTATCTGAAATATGCTAGAAGACTGTTAAAAGATTATCCCGATTCTGATGAAGCAGGCCTGCTAGAGGAAATGGCGCGTAATGAGCGAATCCGAGAATAGCGAACCCGAAATTCACGAGCCCGCTGCATTTGGGCAGCAGTTGATGCTCGCCCGTGAAAAAGCCGGCATGTCTATTGATGAAGCTGCCAGGGCCCTGAACCTCAAGCAGGAAACCGTTGAGGCGATAGAAGACTCGGCGCTGGATAAGCTGCCGCCGGTTACATTTGTGCAGGGATATATTCGCACATACGCCAGGTTGCTGGGATTGTCGGAAGAAAAAATACTCAGCGAGTTCGAAGATGAAGTTCCACATCAGCTTGAATCGGAACTCCATCCAAGATCGCCATCACAGGATGGCGCCAACAGCCAGACCCCGGTTATCAAGCTGATTTCGGTACTGATTTTCGTGCTGGCGGCGCTGGTACTGTTTTATGCTGTCTACAGCTACTACATTGAAAGAACAGAACGTATCGAGCAATCCAGCCAGACTGCTGACAATGACGCGATGATGCAATTGCCACCCGAAGCGCCGCTGATCGAGCAGCAGGCGGGTATTATGGAGAATGAGTCGCCGACAGTCGATACTCAGTCCGCCTCCGCTGAAGATGAGGCGATCCGCGCTGAACCGGTGCTTGAGGCCGAGGTTTCTTTACTGCCGGCAGAGGAGCTGCAGCCTGAACAGGCAGAAGTCGCGGCTGAAGTGGAAGCAGCTCCTGATGCGATGGTTAGCGAAGTGAGTATTGAAGAAATCATGCCTGCAGCGAAACCGCAGCCGATAACAGGTGGTGATATTCTGGCCTTGAGTGCGGAGCAGGAGTCATGGGCGGAGATTGTCGATGCCAATGATATTCAACTGTTCTATGGCATGATTCAGCCGGGCCGCGAGCTTAATTTGACCGGCCAGGCGCCGTTTGATGTGTTTCTTGGTAATGCGCCCGTGGTCAGCCTGAGCCTGAATTCAACCAGTATCGATATGACAAAGTACATCCGATCCAATAATATTGCCCAGTTCAAGATCTCGGTCGAGGACGGCCGGGCACGGTTCCATTAACACATAAGCTGATTCCTAGAGATGTCTAAAACCATACAGTCCATTCGTGGGATGCACGATGTTTTGCCTGATGAATCATATCAGTGGCAGGACTTTGAGCAGATCGTCAGAGATCTGATGGCCGTGTATGGTTACCGTGAAATTCGTATGCCGGCGGTTGAATCGACCGATCTGTTCAGCCGTTCTATCGGTGAAGTGACGGACATCGTTGAGAAGGAAATGTACACCTTCGAGGACCGTAACGGCGATCTGCTGACATTGCGCCCGGAGGGCACTGCAGGCTGCGTTCGCGCCGGCATCCAGCACGGTATTCTGCACAACCAGGTTCAGCGGCTCTGGTATATGGGGCCGATGTTCCGCCATGAACGGCCTCAAAAGGGACGCTATCGCCAGTTTCACCAGTTTGGGGTAGAAACTTACGGCATCGCAGATCCCGATATCGATGCCGAGCTCATCATCATGACTGCACGCCTGTGGAAGCTGCTCCAGCTTGAAGACATACGGCTCGAGCTGAACACGCTGGGGAGTAATGAGGCGCGGGCAAAATACCGGGAAATCCTGCTGGACTATCTCAACGCAAACCGCGATCAGCTGGATGAAGACAGTTTGCGCAGGCTCAACAGCAACCCGTTACGCATACTCGACAGCAAGAATCCGGAAATGAAGTCGATGGTCCAGAGTGCGCCGTCACTGCTAGATTATCTTGATACTGAGTCGGCCGAGGATTTTGAGCAGTTGAAGCAATACCTGGATGATGCAGGTATTGCATATACCATCAACCCGAGGCTGGTCCGCGGACTGGATTACTACTGCAAAACCGTATTCGAATGGGTTACCGACCAGCTCGGTGCGCAGGGCACGGTGTGTGCCGGTGGACGTTATGATGGGCTGGTTGAGCAACTTGGTGGCAGGTCAACACCGGCAGCGGGATTTGCTCTGGGTATTGAACGCTTGCTGGCAATGCGTGAAGCAGCGAATATTGAAGTGCCACAGGGTCAGCCGGACATCTACCTGCTGCTGCAGGGTGAATCGAGTTCGCGCAAGGGGCTGCTGCTGGCGGAGAGACTGCGCGATGAGTGCCCCGGGCTGAGTGTGCTGTCGAACTGTGGCGGTGGCTCATTTAAAAGCCAGATGAAGAAAGCGGATAAATCCGGTGCGGTGATTGCAGTGATACTGGGTGAAAATGAAATCGCCGAAAATACGGTCACGGTGAAATTCCTGCGGGAACAAAAACAGCAGCAAACGATCAATCAAAACGACTTAAGTAAATTTCTAAAAAATAATCAGGTATAGATGATGGAAGAATTTGAAAGTGAAGATCAACAGATTGCAGCCATAAAAAAATGGTGGAAAGAAAACGGTGCATCACTGCTGCTGGGTTTGGGTATTGGTGTTGGCGCATTGCTTGGCTGGCGTGAGTATCTTTCCTATCAGACTGATCATTCAGCTGAGGCCAGTGATCTGTACCAGGCCGTGCAGACACAGGTGGCCCAGAACAGGCTTGATGATGCACATATCAACAAGGCCGATATGATCCGCAATGAGTACTCGGATACACCCTACGCGGCACTGGTTTCCATGGCGCAGGCCAAGCATGAATTTGAACTTGGCAATATCGATTCTGCCCTGATGCATTTGAGGTGGGCAAGCGAGAATTCGACGGAACCTGACGTGCAGCACGTGGCGAATCTCAGGCTGGCGAGAATCCTGATCGCGCAAAAGAAATATGGTGAAGCCGAGGCTATCCTGCTTGCCGCTTATCCTGCCGCATTTACCGCTGGATATGAAGAGCTGAAGGGCGACCTGTATGTGGCTAAAGGAGAAATTGGCCAGGCGCGTGTTGCCTATGACAAGGCAATCAATGCAACTGACGGTAATGCCAGTCGCTGGTTGAGATTAAAGCGCCAGGATCTGGGTAGCTCCGATCTTGATCATAGCTAAAGCTTTTATCCAGTTACATGAAACCCGCTCGCTATTTTCTATTACTGATCAGTGCTGTTCTGATAACGGCCTGTGGCGACGACGATAATAGCGAGCCACCGGCTGAACTTACCGAGTTCAACAGAACACATTATCTGGCTTTGGAATGGTCTGTTTCGACTGATGACAGCATCGATCAGCAATACCTGTTTATCGAGCCCTTGCTGCTCAAGGACAGAATAGTCACCGCGGGTCGTAACGGTACACTGAATGCTTATGATCTCGAAGACGGTGACGAGCTGGCAGAGATCGAACTGGATATCCCGCTCAGTGGCGGTGTTGGCGGTACCGAAGATACATGGCTGGTCGGCAGCCGTAATGGTGAGCTGATCGCCGTCAGTTCAAAAAGCAATGAAATCTTATGGCGCACTCCGGTACCCAGCGAGATTCTTGCCAAACCCGTTGTTTATAACAATAACATGGTGCTCGTGCGCACGGCGGATGGCCAGATTCTGGGTGTAGATCTAAAAACAGGCAAGATCAACTGGAATTATTCAAAAACCATTCCCTCACTGACGCTTCGTGGCAGCAGTTCGCCGATACTCTCTCGAAGCCATTTTTATACCGGTCTGGAAAGTGGTCGTTTAATCGCGATGTCACCCATCGATGGTGAAGTTGTCTGGGACATCGCCCTGACCGTAGCTGAAGGACGGTCTGAAATTCAACGCCTGGTCGATATCGATGGCAGATCCGAGCTTTACGGTCGTATACTTTATGCTGCGAGTTATCAAGGGCGCATGGCCGCGATCGATGTGACACGCGGCCAGTTCCTGTGGGCGAGGTCGTTCTCCAGCAACACCGGCGTCAGTGTCGGTACTGATGCAGTCTATAGCAGTGATGATCGCAGCCATGTATGGGCGCTGGATAGAAACAATGGCGCGACCTTGTGGAAGCAGGACAAGCTGCAGGCACGCAGTGTCACGCGACCGGTGATCTACAAGGATTTTCTGGTTGTCGGTGACTTTGAAGGCTATGTTCATGTGATGTCGCGTTTCGACGGCCGCTTTGTTGCACGCACACAGGTTGATTCTGATGGTATTCTGGTGCCGCCGATTGTCGACGGCGACAGGCTGCTGGTACTGTCTCGTGACGGCTATCTCGCTGCCTATACCATCAAGGAATCTGCTGTGTATACCGATGAAGAATTATTTGATTAATGACGGGCATGGTTAAACCGGATATCGCACGAAGGCGGACGCACTATGTTATGGATTGATCATCACTTCAATCACTTAATCAAGAACCAATCATTAATTGTTCGGTTACAGTTTGTCCTATTTGGTTTTACGAACAACCTGGCGTCGCATCTTGAACGATCCCCCTTGATGCATAGCTATAGCTATGCATCGGTGGGCGATCGTCCAACCTGCTTTGCCAGCTTGCCCCTAAAATCCAAATCCTTCATGCAATACCCGGGTTAGCCGGTGTATTTCCTATGAAGCCCGTTATTGCAATCGTTGGCCGGCCGAATGTTGGCAAGTCGACATTATTTAACGTCCTGACTCAAAGCCGTGACGCCCTGGTCGCGGACTATCCCGGACTCACACGTGATCGCAAATATGGTCACGGCAGCTTTGACGATACAAACTTTATTGTCATCGATACCGGTGGTCTCAGTGGAGAAAACGAAGAGCTTGATGAACACATGGCGGCGCAAACACTGCATGCCATTGAAGAATCAAGCGTTGTTCTATTTCTGGTTGACGCACGCGATGGCATGACCGCCGCCGATGAGAATATTGCAGCACATATCCGGCGCACCGGAAAAACCGTTTACCTGGTGTTGAACAAGACCGATGGCCTTGATGCAGCAATGGTCGCCAGCGAATTCTATGCACTGGGTCTGGGTGATCCGATAGCAGTCGCTGCTTCGCATAATCGTGGCATCAGGCCATTGCTCGAAAAAGTGCTGCAGCCGTTCGAGCAGGATGAGCCCGAGATCGATGAAGAACGCGGTATCAAGGTCGCGTTTGTCGGCAGGCCCAACGTCGGCAAATCCACCCTGGTCAATCGCGTACTTGGAGAAGATCGTGTCGTGGTATTCGATATGCCGGGTACTACGCGAGACAGCATATTCATCCCGTTTGAGCGCGATAACAAGCGCTATACATTGATCGACACCGCGGGCGTGCGCAGGCGCAGGTCAGTGCACGAGGCTGTAGAGAAGTTCAGCGTCATCAAAACCATGCAGGCCATTGAAGAAGCCAACGTTGTGGTGATGATGATGGATGCGCAAAAGGAAATTGCAGACCAGGACCTGCATTTGCTGGGCTTCATCCTCGAAGCAGGGCGGGCGCTTGTGCTGGTGATCAACAAGTGGGACGACCTGGACGATTATCAGAAAGACAAAATCAGGTCAGATGTTGATAAGCAGCTGGTTTTTATCAACTTTGCCGAGATTTTTTATATTTCCGCCTTGCACGGCTCCAGTGTCGGTAAATTATATGCAGCCATTGACCGCGCCTATGAATCTGCTACACGCGATCTTTCTACACCGAAACTGACGCGCATTCTCGAGCAGGCGCTGGAGGCGCACCAGCCACCGCTGGTTCGCGGCCGCCGGCTCAAGCTGCGTTACGCACACCAGGGTGGCGTTAATCCGCCGCGCATTATCATACACGGCAACCAGACCGACCAGGTACCGGCGAGTTACCAGCGTTACCTGACGAATTATTTCCTCGACGCCATCAACTCGGTGGGTACGCCGATTAAAATCGAGTTCAAAGGCGGCACCAACCCCTTCGCAGAGAAAAAAAACAAGCTGTCGAAACGCCAGCAATTCAAGCGTGCCCGCATGATCCAGCACATCAAAAAACGCGAGCGCAAACGCAAAAAACGCTAGTCCATTCGATTATCTACTTCGTCTTTATTAACAGGCGCTTAGAACATTTTTCTGGTCAACACCATTTCATCGGCTGGTCTTGATAATGCCCAATTATGGGCTATCTTCTATATATCACTTATTAGAGATACGAATTACAAAAATAACATGTATTAGAAAATAACATGGGGTATTGAGGAGATGAGTCCGTTTTTACGTAAAATTTCAACTTTCAGCATTGCGATGCTGGCAAGTGCTTCCGCGCATGCGATCCAGTTTGACGGTTTCTTTACCGTCGGTGCTGCGATTCATGATGATGACACCAATAAAGATAATACATCAGTAGATGGACGTGAGAACGTGTACATCGGCAGCCTGGGCGACCGCGGCATTACAGAAGACCTGACGTTCGAGACCGATACCCGTTTCGGTTTGCAGATTTCATCCGATGTCAGTGAAAATATGTCGGTTGTCGCGCAGTTACTTGGACGCGGCACCCGCAGCAACTTCGATGCCATCGTCGAGTGGGCCTATGTCGACTACGAGTTCACCGACTGGATCAGCCTGCGCGCCGGTAAGGTCAAGCAGCCGGTATACCTGGTGAACGACTACGTTGAAGTCGGTTATGCCTACCCCTGGATTCGTCCGCCGGTCGAGGTGTATTACCTGAATAACCCGCTGAATACCGTCAACGGTGCCGAACTGCTGCTGTCATTCCCTGTGGGTCCGGGTACCTTGTCATTCCAGCCCTATATCGGCTCCAACCGTGACGATATTCCGAACAGCCAGGGCCAGGCCTACTTCGAGGCGGAAAACATTTATGGTATCGATGTGAAATATTCCGGCCGCGGTTATACCGTCCATGCCAGTAATTTCCAGTGTGACGTGAAAACCTTCGGTGGCCTGACTAACGTTCCGACGGCATTTGGTTTCGACGTTGATGTTAACCTGAACGGTAAGGGTGAGTGTGACGTGACCTCAGCCGGTCTGACCTTCGATGTGGCCAACGTGGTTGTCTATGCCGAATGGCAGGAGCGTACCACCACGGATACCCTGTCGCGCCCGTTCGGCGACCAGGATGCCTGGTATGCCACGCTGGGATACCGTATCGGCAAATGGTTGCCTCATATCACCTATGCGACTATCGATGGTAAGGCATCGACAGTGACACCCGGCGCGGTTGAATGTGCAGCATCAGGTACGGGATGTGCTACTCCTATTGGAGTTTTCAATCCTGGTGATCCTATGTTCAACTTCCCGGTTGCTGTACAGACCTCGATCACTGCCGGTCTGCGTTACGAGGTGAACGACAGTGCGGCTTTGAAGTTTGAATACGCCGTGGTCGATGTGGAGGATGATCCTGCCGAGCTGGCATCAACAGACAATCCATTGGGTGTGAACTATGGTTTGTTTAATACGGATTTCACCCTGGCGCCACCTAGCGATACGGTCGGCATCGCCAGTATTGCACTGGACGTGATTTTCTAGGAATTGTTCCAGGGAGAAATGAGTTAAACAACTATACGTTTAACAACCACCAGCGCCCGGCATTGCCGGGCAAAGCTGGGCAGGCATTATAAAGATGAACAGTAATAGTAATATCCATCAACAGCCAGTACTCGACAGCACTGGCCTGCTGCCTCGAAAAAACTGGAAGACCGCTCTGCTGCATAGCGTGTTGCTGGCTGTCGTGGTTTTTCTGACAGAGATTTCCGGCGCACAGGCGGACATGGTGTTTGATTTCCAGATGAAGCTTGCCAAGAAAGGCAATGCCGAAGCGCAGTTCAAGGTTGGCGAGATGTATGAAAGCGGCCGCGGTGTTGAGAAAAACATGGATGAGGCGATGAAGTGGATAAGCAAGGCTGCTGCCCAGGGAAACCAGGCGGCTGGCTATAATCTGCTCTACAAGGACCTGGAAAAAAACGGCGTGACCAGGGAAAACAAGGCCGAGCTTGTTGAACTGCAGAATGCTGCTAAAGCCGGTGACGGTTACGCCCAGTATTATATCGGTCTGATGCACTCACGCGGTGTGGGTGTGAAAAAGAGCAGCAACAGTGCGCTCAACTGGCTGGGTAAGGCTTCGCTGGTTGGTATAACCGCAGCAGAGACAGAAATAGCACGTGTCAATGGGGCGAATCAGGGTGCCCGGCTGCGTGCTCAACAGCAGGCAGCAGCGCAGCAGGAAGCGAGACGTAAGGAAGAAGAGCGCAAGAAGCTCGAAACACAGCGTGATGCAGAAAAACGCAAACAGCAGGAAGCTATGGCGAGGAAGAAAGCTGAAGATGATAAAAAGCTTGCACAGCAGCGTGAAGCCAAACGCAAAGCAGCAGAAAAAGAAGCTGAACAACTGCGCTTGATCGCTGAAAAAGAGGCTGAAGCCGAAAAGAAGCGCCAGGCTGTTCTGGCGCAGCGCAAGCAAAAAGAAGCCGAGAAAAAAAATCAGTTTGAGTCCGACCCCTGTGCAGGCAAATCAGCCAAGTTCCTCTCAACCTGTCGATGAAACCGGCTCATAGTTAACAATACAACAGCCCGGACTATCCGGGCTTTTTCGTTTATATGGCAGAAGTTGTTTAGCCGCGAAATACGCAAACAGCGCAAATGGGTTTTTCAGTATTAAAAAATAGAGTATTTAGTAATCTTCGCGCCTGTTGCGTTCTTTGCGGCTGATAATTTTAAATTTTTATTGATATTACCAGTCAGTATCGAGTTCTAACTTCAGTAGTGTAAGATCAGGTGCAAATTACTACTAATAAAATACTGCATCATAAAAAAACGTGACCAGAAAAAAGTCCAGAAAGACCACTTCCCGCCGGAAACCTTCAGCCCAGAACAAGCGTAAGCGACGTACGCGTAGTGCAGTGAAGTACAGACCGGGCAGGCGTACAGTTGGCTGGTTTGTCATCGCAACACTTATAGTCGCAACACTATATGTTATCTGGCTGGATTACCGTGTGGTCGACCGGTTTACCGGGCGTCTGTGGTCATTACCTGCCAGGGTTTATGCCAGGCCGCTTGAACTCTATGTCGGCAAAAAAATCAGCGTAGAAGAACTGCTGTACGAGTTGAAAAGTCTTGATTACCAGGGTGTTGACCAGCCTCCTTCACGGTCGGGGCGCTACCACCACCGGGATAATCATTTTGAAATCAAAACCAGGGCATTCAGCTTCTGGGATGGTGCTGAAGAAAGCCGCGACATACGCATTGATATCCATGGCAACAAGGTCTCCGGCCTGTACGGCTTATACACGAAAGAAGCCATCCCCCTGATCCGGCTTGATCCGGTATATATAACGGGAATTTTTCCGACACATGGCGAAGACAGAATTCTGGTCAGGCTGGATGATGCGCCGGACCTGTTTCTGCAGATGCTGGTGATGGTCGAGGACAGACGATTCTATGAGCACTTCGGTATTGACCTGAAATCGATTGCAAGGGCGCTGGCTGCAAACTTCAGGGCGGGACGGACCGTACAGGGTGGCAGTACCATTACGCAGCAGCTGGTAAAGAACATGTTCCTCACGGCTGATCGTAATCTGTGGCGAAAAATGAATGAGGCCGTGATGGCATTGTTGCTGGAGCTTCATTACGACAAGGACCAGATTCTTGAAACATATTTGAATGAAGTCTACCTGGGGCAGGACAGTGAACGCGCCATACATGGTTTTGGTCTTGCCAGTGATTTCTATTTTGGTAAATCGCTGTCAGAGCTTGATCTTGATCAGATGGCTGTTCTGGTTGGCATGGTCAAGGGCGCATCATTCTACAACCCGGTAAGAAACCCGCAACGCGCGACTGAAAGGCGCAACACGGTCATTGATGTTATTCAAAACAATGGTTTGATTGGTGAAGGCCAGGCGATTTACCAGAAAAACAAGAAGCTTGTCGTAACATCAAGAAACAAACGTTCGCTCTATCCTGCATTTCTCAATCTCGTGCAGCGACAGCTAACGCGTGATTATGATGCCGAAGATCTGAAGTCTGAAGGCCTGCAGATTTTTACAACACTGGACCCGTATATTCAGCGGGTCACTGAACAATCCATCCGCTCTACAGTACCGGCACTCGACCGGCAATCTGATGAACTGCAGGCCGCCGCTGTCGTTGCATCATCCGATAGTGGAGAAATACTGGCGATTGTTGGCGACAGAAATCCTTCCTTTGCAGGCTTCAATAGAGCACTGGATGCGCAGCGGCATATTGGTTCGCTTATGAAGCCCGTGGTGTATCTGGCCGCAGTCAGGCAGAAAGAAAAATATACACTGGGTTCATTGCTGTCTGATACACACCTGCGCGTTCAGGGTGAAGATAAACAAATCTGGGAGCCGGAAAACTACGATAAGGAGTTTCACGGCGATGTCATTATGTACGAGGCCTTATTGAAATCGTACAACATACCCGCTGCGCGGCTTGGACTTGAACTGGGCCTGTCGAATATCAGTGACACCCTGAGACAAATGGGCAGTAATAAAATACTGCCACCGTACCCGTCTATTACGCTGGGCGCAATCGACATGTCGCCGTTCGAGATCGCGTCGATCTACCAGACATTTGCCGCCAACGGCTTTCACAGCCCGTTACACAGTGTACGAGCGGTACTGGACAGCCAGGGTGCGCCACTGAAACGCTACGAGCTTGACGTTAAGCGCGAAACTGATCCGGCTGCAATC
>Ga0316192_10002549_pt1 | contig 13302 bp, 12 predicted proteins | sample MerIslwburrow_MG_FD_204931 | JGI IMG/M metagenome (GOLD analysis project Ga0316192, IMG submission 204931) | Coastal sediment microbial communities from Maine, United States - Merrow Island worm burrow | ecosystem: Environmental > Aquatic > Marine > Coastal > Sediment | place: USA: Maine...
GCAGAAGGCAGCGGACCGGCATGGTCGAACTCCTTGTTTGAAGATAACGCAGAGTTTGGTTTGGGTATGCGCATCGCGGCAGACCATCACATGGCGATCGCCAAGCAGATGATCACGGAGTTGGCCCCCGAGATTGGTGAAGATATTGCTCACCAGCTGGTTCATGGCGGACAACGCGTGGGTAGTGAGATTCGGGCGCAACGACGCCGCGTCGCAGATCTCAAGAAACGGCTCAAAGCGATCCTCGACAAGAGGGAGAGCCGCAAGGCAACGGCGCTGTTGTCAATTATCGATCACCTGATCCGTCGCAGTATCTGGCTCGTTGGCGGTGATGGCTGGGCTTACGATATTGACTCCGGTGGGCTGGACCACGTGCTCGCGAGCGGACGCAACGTCAACGTCCTCGTCATGGATACCGAGGTGTACTCCAATACCGGTGGACAAATGTCGAAAGCGACACCGCTGGGTGCATCCGCGAAATTCGCATCGGCTGGCAAACGCATAGGCAAGAAGGACCTGGCCTTGCAGGCCATCTCGAGCGGCAACGTGTATGTCGCGCAGGTCGCCATGGGCGCGAACCCGCAGCAAACCTTGCTCGCTATGCGAGAAGCCGAAGAGTACAACGGTCCGTCGCTGATACTGGCCTACAGCCATTGCATTGCACACGGCTACGATCTTAAAGACGGCCTCAGGCAGCAGAAGCTCGCTACCATGAGCGGCTACTGGCCGTTGATCCGCTACAACCCAGCGTTGCGCGCAGCGGGGAAGAGACCGTTTGTCCTGGACTCGCTGGCCCCGAGCATTCCGTTGCGCGAGTACGCGTACAACGAGAATCGCTACAAGGTGCTGACGAAGACCAACCCGGAGGAGGCCGAGCGACTTATGGTGATGGCGCAGGAAACTGTCGATCGACGCTGGGCAACGTACGAGCACCTGGCCAAGCAGGAGCCGGGCGATTTCGAACGGCCGGGCTGACGATCCGTTTTGCGTCTGACGAGAGCATAAAAAAAGGCGGGTCCGTGAGGACCCGCCTTTCGTTCCAAACTAGTACTAGCTTAGATGGCTACGATGTTCTCAGCCTGCGGGCCTTTCTGGCCGGCCGTAACTGTGAACTCGACCTTCTGGCCTTCAGCCAGCGTCTTGAATCCGTCGCCCGAGATGTTGCTGAAATGAGCAAATACGTCGGGTCCTGATTCCTGCTCGATGAAGCCAAAGCCTTTCGCTTCGTTAAACCATTTAACTGTTCCGGTTGTTCTGGACATTTTCTCTTCCTATTAAATCAAAAGTGTGTGGCCCGTTAACCTGGGCCGGGGTCGCGAGAATTGATGTTGGTACTTATGAATAACAGGACGGAGAGTAAATCTTAGAAACTTCGAAATGGAAAACACAAATATCAGCCGATCGTTCTAGCTGCGGGCAGTATAGGACGCCTTTGTGATAAATCAATGAATTTCGACACTTTTTTTGGGAATAGAGTCGCATAATTGACCGGAAATGCCGGCCTGAGCGCGCGTAAGCCGCGGGTGCTGCGGGATTGCTGTGAAATCGACACCCGGGCAGCCCTGGTCGGAAAGCGACATCCAGGCCGGAAATGCGCGCTGCGCGGGCGCGTCGCGGCACCGCCCGCAACCGGGAATGGCAATCGATGGTGTTAAGCTTAGTACAGAAATTTACCAGAGGTGCACGCATGGATATCAGCAACACGGAGAGTATTCCCGGTCGTCAAATTGTCGAGTTCTACGGTGTCGTTTCAGGAAATACGGTTCGCGCAAAACACATAGGGCGCGACATCATGGCTGGCCTGAAGAATGTGGTTGGTGGGGAGCTCAAGGGTTATACCGAACTCCTGCAGGATTCCCGCAAAGAGGCGACTGACCGCATGATTGAACAGGCGCAGTCGATGGGGGCTAACGCGGTCGTCAACGTTCGCTTTGCGACCAGTTCCATATCGCAGGGAGCAGCCGAGCTGTTCGCCTACGGCACAGCCGTACGAGTCGAATAACATGGACGGTAATACGGTCGAGAACTTTAGCCTGTTTATGAATTTCGGTTTTCCGCTGCTTCTGCTCTTACTGGCGTATTTCATTGGCAGCATGATCGAGAGAAGACACTTTCGAAATATTCGACGTCGAGAAGACGATAACGTCGGATTCCCTGTGGTTTCCTTCGACACGATGCCTGACGACTGGAACGTGTCCGACTCGACCATGGTTTCAGGCAGCATCGTTGTGTCGCTCGATTATTTCAAACGCGTTATCGCCGGTCTGCGTAGCCTGGTCGGTGGTCGCGTCAAGACCTATGAACCTCTGCTCGATCGGGCGCGCCGCGAGGCATTGCTGCGCATGACAGAGTCAGCGCGTAAGCAGGGTTACGACGCGGTCTTCAACGTACGACTCGAGACGTCTCGACTGGCGAATTCGCGCGGCGATGGCAAAGGTATCGCCGGTGTCGAGATGCTTGCATTCGGGACCGCGGTCAAGTTCGCGTCACGCTTTGCACGCGCCTAGTGAAATTCATTCCCAGGAAACCCAGGGAAGGGATCAATGTCAGCGACACGCACCCGCTCGTTGAAGCGGGTACGCTCGTTGTTGGCTTAACGGCGATTTTCATCGTCATCGCACTGGCGCTGATCTTCATCGTTGAAATCGCGCTTTATTTTGTGCCGGTCGAGAAGGAGGCGGATTTTTTCGCGGACTGGTTACCTGAAGACCTGGCCACAGTTGCGCCGAACGATGATCGGCTGCGTGAGACCCAACTGCTGGTGGATCGACTTGCGCTCCATTGGGGTGACGCACCTTACGAGTTTCGAGTGGAAATTGACGACTCCGATGTGGCCAACGCGATGGCGCTGCCTGGTGGTCTGATAATCGTCACGCAGGGCCTTCTTGACCAGGTCGAGTCGGAGAACGAGCTGGCCTTTGTGTTGGGACACGAACTTGGCCATTTCAAGAATCGTGACCATCTGCGTGCATTGGGTCGCGGCATTGTTCTTTCATTGTTCTTTTCGGTAGCGACCGGAAATGACGTATCCAACCTGAGTATCAAGGTGACCGACCTGGCATTGCGTGGCTTCAGCCGCGAGCAGGAATCCGATGCCGACGAGTTCGGCCTCGCGCTCGTGTACACGCATTACGGCCACGTGGACGAGGCGTCCCGGCTGTTTGAACGTTGGGATGAGGACGATAGGTCGCTTCTAGATATCGTGTCCTACTTGTCGACGCACCCGGCAACTGCCGACCGGATTGAAGAACTCGAAGAGCTGGCACTTCGCGAGAACTGGCCGGTCGAGGGTTCAGTGACGGTACTTAAGTGGTGATCGAGAAAAGCCCCGCCGCATTTCTGCGGCGGGGCCGAGCCAATCAATAAGTCTTGCGGGGGATTAGAGGACTTATCTTAATCTAGGGCTCAATCAGGTAAATGCCAATCTTGTGCGCTGTGAACACGTTGCTGTTCACATCGAATTGACCGTGTGCGTGCATCGAACGCGCAGCCGTGGCGCCGTCGAGACTTGTACTCAAATCGGTGACAAAGTCAGTGAAATCGGAGTACATGCGCAGGCTGTCAGCAGTCTTGATATAGAACGCCATGCGGCCTGTCCCATGTGGCACGATCGTGGTGTCCGAATCGAGCGACGTGAGGTCGATCAGCACGGGCCCATGCTTGACGTGATGCCGAACATCGATGTCTGCATTGCCGTTGTCGAGAATCAGGCCGTCCGGTCCGATGCTCACGAATGGCGCGACGGTTCCTTCGACGCCCCAGCCCATTCCGAGTGCGCTGCGAACATCGGTGTAATCGATGACTGTGCGGCCGTTGAAGTCGGGAGGCGCCGCACCGAAGGCATTTGGGAAGCCCTTCGCTACAATGGGCTTGCCAGCTGAGAATGCGGCGAGCGTCAGGTTGCCAGTCGCAACTTCGTAGTTGTTCGGATCGGCGTCCTCGTCGGGACTGGTGCCGGTTCCTGTGAAGTTGAAGATGCCCACGCGACGACGATCGATACCGTGCAAGGTGATATCGGTCTGTCCCTGCATGACCGAGTTCACGACACCGGTCAGGCGCGTCATATGCATGCGCACTGCACCCTGGGTGGCGTCGAACAGGATCTGGGGGGCGTCGGCGCTGGTCGTTGGCGTCGGCTGCGATCCGCGTATCGTGACCCGTTGGCCAATCGAAATTGCATCGGTACCCAGGTCACTGTGGCCGTAACCGTCCCGGAAGACTTTCGTCTCTGGTCCGATTTCGACGACGACGTCGTCGTGGAAATGTGCACGGCGTTCGCGGGGAATGATCGTGGCGCCACGAACCGTCAGGAAGTTGCCATCACGCTTGATGACGTTGCCCACGACGGCATCGCGGTCGATGCCCGGAACGCTGGAGCCCGCGAGAACGATGCTGGCCGTGAACTCATGGTTGTCGACATCGAGCGTGCCGGCTGCGACAGTGGGCGTGCCCTGGCCAGCGGCATTAAGCGCGCGGAGGCCTTCGACGCCCGTGAACATCTCTTCGTTAACTTCGAATTCGGTCTCGTCTGTCACGTGCACCCTCACACGACCGAAGTCTCCATCCCGGTCGTGGAAGGGACGAATAGCGACCGTGTAGGCCATTTCGTCTTCGCTAACACTGACAAGCGGTCCGCGCACACGGACGTCTTTCTCATCGACCGGTGAAACTTCGGCGATGATGAACTGTGCCGACACGGCCTCAGCCGGTGTCGGAGTGATGTCCACCTCATGCGAAGCAGCGAGATCGAAATCGAGTTGCAGGAGCGCCGCGCGCCCCTTGTTGACGATTAGTCGGTCCCGGTTTGACAGGCGAATCTTAAGCTCAGTCCGGGTCAGGACCTTGCCGTCCATGTCCTTGACCACGGCCTTTTTCGATTCGCCCGATGCCTCTACAACGACTTCCGCATCTGTGTAATCGAAACGTATTGTCCCGGAGACGTACACAGCAGGAGGAATCACGGCGGCGGTAACCAGTTCCGTCAGGTCTACATAGTCGGAGAAGTTGATACGCGTCGTTCGAGGTAATGTCTCGACGATGCGGCCGTTCGCGGTTTCCAGTTCCAGCGAGAGAACGTCAACGGTGTAGTTGAGGAAGTCACCATCGGCATCGGTCAAAGCGACCAGCACGGTGCCACATTCGGCGTGGGTACTTGAGTCGGTCGGGTCACATGTGGCTGTAGCTGCCGGACCCGATATTTCGGTTGTTCCACTTCCTCCGCCACAGGCGGCGAATAACAGGGTCACTGTCAGCAGTAATCCTCGGTACGCGAATTTCATAGCAATCTCCTTGTGCAATTCGTGTCGGTTCTCAGGAGATAACGGTGCTCCGGCGTGTTGGTTGACGCGGACGCGTAATTCGCTGTCATGTAAATGTCGTTTTTGGTCCAGAAAGCAAAAAAATACAGCAACTTAGCTTGTATTCCGTTTGTATCGTGTCAGAATTATCTCCCGTAATGACGAATCCGTCCGACACGAGTACCTCCACGGGAATCCGCTACCGCAAACCGCGCGCCGGGGAACGAACCCGCGGTGCTGTTGATGCCATGCAGACCAAGATCGCGGTAGGCATCCAGAATCTCGATCCCGCCTGTTACGACGAGCAATTGCAGTCCATTGTTGATGAATTACCGGATGCAACGGGAGCGGACGCTGCATTTATCGCGATGATCGATGAGGATGGGGGGTCGATTGAAACCGTGTTTTCTTCGGGCTCTGGATTTGCGCAGTGCAGCCCGGGCATGCTGGCCAATGAAAAGCTTGAAGACTGGCACTGGCTGAATTCTCGCCTGGGGCATCTGCGGGTTGTCGAAGTCGCGGATACGATGAGCGGTCCGAAAGCGGCGACAGACGACCTCGAGCGGCTGAATGAGCTGCACATTGGTGCTGCGCTGATCATCGGTTTCTCGGTACATGGCGAGATTGCCGGCTTTCTTGGAATCGCGGACGAACGGCCGGTCGAGAGTTGGGATGCAAACCTGCACCTGCTCATGAAACTGTTCGGCTCATCCCTTGCAGTTGGTCTCGAACGCGTACGCGACAAGCAAATTCTCGATGAACTCCAGGAGCGTAACTCGCTGGTCGCAATGACGGCTAACGACGGAATCTGGGATTTCGACGGTGACTCCAAACGCATTAATCTCTCGCGCCGCTGGAAGACGATGCTTGGCTACGACCCTGATGATGAAGACGTAGTCCTCGACTGGTACAACCTCGTTCATCCCGACGATATCGCTCGTGTACAAACGCGCATGCGCGAGCACCTTGCAGGAAAGATTCCCTTTTTCGAATCCGTACACCGCATGAAGCACCAAAGTGGTGACTGGCGGTGGATGAAGAGTCGCGCGAAGGCAATCCTGGATGACAATGACCGTTTGTTGCGGCTGCTCGGTGTTGAGGTCGACATCACCGAGCGCAAACTCTACGAAGACGCATTGTTCCGCGAGAAGGAAAGCGCGCAGATTACGCTGCAATCGATCGGTGATGGAGTCATTACTACAGACGCTGCGTCCAACGTCGAGTATGTCAATCCAGTCGCCGAACAACTGACGGGCTGGAAGGTGGACGACGCGAGCGGTCGACCCATTGATGAGATTTTCCGGGGGTTTCATGAAGAGACCTGCGAGCCCCTCGAAAATCCGCTGGCGGTTTCGATTCGGCGTGACCGGGCAATCAAGTCGGTACGTCCGACGCTATTGATTCGTCGCGACGGAAATGAGCTCTACATCGAGAGCACGGCGTCGCCGATTCGAGATGGCACGGGCAGCGTTACGGGTGGCGTACTCGTGTTTCATGATGTTTCGGAGTCTCGCGACCTCAATCGACGCCTCAGTTATCACGCCAGTCACGATATCCTCACGGGCCTCGTGAACCGCGCGGAATTCGAGAACCGCGTGGAGCGGGCTTTGAAGAGCGCAAAGGCGCGCGAAACGTCCTATGCGCTGCTCTATCTCGATCTCGACCAGTTCAAGATCGTCAATGACTCCTGCGGACACAGTGCCGGCGATGCACTACTCGGGCAGCTCGGCACATTATTGAAATCGAAGATTCGCTGGCGTGACACGCTGGCACGCCTCGGCGGCGATGAGTTCGGTGTGTTGCTCGAGAGCTGCAGCCTCGATGAAGCGATGAACACGGCGGAGACGCTGCGTATGGCCATCGGTGAGTACAAGTTCGTATGGGAAGAACGGAACTTCAGGCTTGGCGTGAGCATCGGCGTTGTGCCAATTACAGCGGACAACGAGGACGTGGCCGCGCTCCTGACCGCCGCCGACAGCGCCTGTGCCGCGGCGAAAGAGGCAGGACGAAATCGCATTCACAGCTTCCAGGAAAACGACATCGACCTGATGCGTCGCCGTCGCGAGATGCAATGGGCGGCGCGCATCAAAAATGCGCTCGAGGAAAATCGTTTCGAATTGTTTCGGCAGACGATCCTGCCGCTTCAGGCCGAAGAAGAAGGAGCTCATTACGAGATATTGCTGCGCATGCGCGACGAAAACGGGGGCATCATCTCGCCAGGACTGTTTATCGAGGCAGCCGAGCGCTACGGGATAACACCGAGTATCGACCGCTGGGTGATTCGCAGCGCATTTCGTTGGCTTGTGTCAGAAGCGGACGAACGTGAACGACTCACAATGTGCTCGATCAATCTTTCGGGACAGAGTTTCAGCGACGAGAAGTTCCTGCCGTTCGTCATTGACCAGTTCCAGATGAGCGGTATCGATGCGACCAAAATCTGTTTCGAGATCACTGAGACAGCGGCAATCGCGAGTTACTCGCAGGCAAATCGCTTTATCAATGCTCTAAAGGAGCTCGGCTGCAAATTCGCGCTCGACGACTTTGGTACGGGCCTCTCGTCATTCGGTTACCTGAAGCATTTCCCGGTTGATTTCCTCAAGATTGACGGCTCGTTCGTCAAGGAAATCCTGCACGATCCGATCGATCGCGAAATGGTTCGGTCAATCAATGAAATCGGGCATTTGACCGGCAAGCAGACCATTGCCGAGTTTGCGGAGAACGAAGAGATTATTACGATGTTGCGCGGTATGGGCATCGATTACGCGCAGGGTTATGGCGTATCGGAACCCAAGCGCGTAACCCGCGCTGTCGCGTAGTAGGAGCCCGCCTTGCGGGCGACAGCCACTGAAGGTGTCCCCTAACTACTGTCCCATAACTAGTCGATCCTGAATAGCATCGACAGGTCGGCAGCCTCGACATTCTTGGTGAGCGCGCCGGTCGATATGTAGTCCACACCGGTTTCGGCGATTTCGCGAATCGTCTCCAGCGTTATATTGCCGGAGGCCTCAAGCTCGGCGGAAACGTAGCCAAGACCCTGGTTAATCTCAACGGCCCTGTTCAAATCTTTAATTGAGAAATTATCCAGTAAGACGCGTTGTGCGCCGGCGTCGAGTGCTTCGAGCAATTCCTCGTGGTTTTCGACTTCGACTTCAATCAGGACATCGGCGTCGAGCTCGCCAGCGGCGCGAAGGGCTGCGGTGATTCCGCCAGCGGATTTAATGTGATTTTCCTTGACCAAAATTGCATCGAACAGGCCGGTGCGGTGATTCAGGCCGCCACCGCAGGATACGGCATACTTCTGGGCGAGCCGGAGTCCGGGGATCGTCTTGCGTGTATCAAGTACCCTGGTGCCGGTACCTTCGATCGCCGCGACGTACTCGGCAGTAATTGTCGCTGTCGACGAGAGTGTTTGCAGGAAGTTGAGCGCCGTTCGCTCGCCGGTTAAAAGGGCGCGGGCAGGGCCCACGAGCTTGCAGATGATGTCATCGGCTTCCGCGCGTCCGCCATCGCCGATGTACCAATCGACGATGATATTTTCATCGAGCTGTCTAAAGACCTCGTTGACCCACTCCTCGCCGCAGAGGACCAGCGATTCGCGCGCAATGATTTGTGCACCCACAACGGTGTCGGCGTCCACGAGGGACGCCGTAAGGTCACCGGCCCCGACGTCTTCGGCAATTGCTGCCGCGACGCCGGGGCCGATGGAGGCTTTCGTCTCGCTGGAAAGCAAGTGCTCTTACATGGCCCAGCCGTGTCCGGCACCAACCATGCTCATGATCATGGGAATGGACATCAGCGTATTGGAACGCGATGCGAGGAACGCGGTGTTCTTGGCTTTTGCGACCTGGTCTGCTGATGCTTCGACCATGCCGAGCACCTTCTTCTGATTTGGCCAGATGAGTACCCAGACATTAAACAGCATGATGGTGCCGAGCCAGGCGCCGACGCCGATAGTCATCGCGTACTGGTTGACCGGGTCCGTGTTCAGTCCAAGCATGAAGGCGTTGTGCATCTGTCCTTTGTGCATAAGAAACCCCGCGCCTGTCAGCCACGTGGCCAATGCAGCCCAACGGAACCAGGCGAGGGCTCGCGGTGCGACGTACTTGGCAATACCGGCGCCTCCCGGGCCGCCTTCATCGCTCGCTGCCTCGCCCAGCGCAGGGACCTGCACGAAATTGAAGTAGTACAACAGGCCAATCCAGGTAATACCGGACAGCACATGTAACCAGATCGTGATCGACTGCGTGCTCATACCAGCCACCATATGATTGCCTTTCGTGGCAAACATAATAATGACTGCGAGGACGACGCCACCGATGATTGTGCCGCCAATACTCTTCAAGGGATTCATTGTTCGCTTCTCCGAGGAATTGTGATTTTTTGATAGTTTCCGGATGGTTATCGGGAATCCAGCCCCCAACAGGCTGCGGCTATTATAGAGATTGAACTCACGAAAGGCGAAAAATGTCGGTACAATCGCCGCTTCGCGTGGAGGCCAGGTATGCGAGTTTCAATTATTCTAACGATGGTGTTGGTGCTGACCGGCTGCAGCGCCCTTGCGGTCGGCGGTTCATCGGGCGGCTATCAACAGGGAAGCAGCGGGCGTTCGGCCAGTGTCGAGTCGGCGGACAACGCAATTACGGCGGCCATCAGGACCGAGTTTGCGGTTGATCCGCTGGTGAAGGGTTTCAATATCGGCATTCGTACCTATAAAGGTACGGTAACGCTGTCCGGATCAGTAGGCAGCCTTGCGGCTCGGGATCAGGCTGTGCGCCTGGCCAGGAATTCTGGCGGCGTAGTCGCCGTCAACAACCAGATTAATATCAAGGACTGAAGTCAATGAGTGTCAAAGAACGTATTGAAGAGCAACTTGGATCAAACGATGTGTTGCTGTACATGAAGGGATCGCCCGATTTTCCGCAGTGCGGATTTTCAGGGCAAACGGTTGCAGCGCTTAACGCAATTGGCAAACCCTATGCATTTGTCAATATTTTTGAGGATCCTGAGATTCGCGAAGGCCTGAAAGAATACTCAAACTGGCCGACATTCCCGCAGCTTTACGTCAAAGGCGAGCTGATCGGCGGGTGCGACATCGTCATCGAAATGTACAACTCTGGCGAACTCAAGGAACTGCTCGAAGCAGAGTAGGAGCGGCCATTGGCCGCGAAGCGACGCGGCGGCCGTCAGGCCGCTTTGGAAGTTCCGGATTGCTGCAATTCGCGGCCAATGGCCGCTCCTACGGCTGCGGTGGCGCGTTTCTCAGCGTTTTCTCGAAGATATCGCGATAACGATTGACAGCATCGCAGTAGAGATCGGCCGTCATCTCGGCGTCGTAGGAAGCCGAGTGCGCCTGCGTCTCATCCCAGCCCAGGCCAGCAGCGATACAGGCGCGCGCCAGCACGGTTTGCCCATAAGCGATGCCACACACGGTAGCTGTGTCGAAGCAGGTAAATGGGTGAAAGGGATTGCGCTTGATCGCCGAGCGCTCGATCGCCGCATTGAGGAAGCCGAGATCGAAATGTGCGTTATGGCCGACCAGGACTGCCCGTGAGCATCGGCTCTCCCTGACAGCCCGGCGGACCTCGCGGAATACGCGCTGCAATGCATCGCGCTCATCGATCGCGGGCCGCAACGGATGATGCGGGTCAATCCCATTTACAGCCAGCGAGGCTTCTTCCATATTGGCACCCTCAAACGGTTTGACGTGATAGCGAATAGTCTCGTCACGCCTCAGGAAACCGTCGGGGTCGATCTCAATCAATACAGCAGCGATCTCGAGGAGGGCGTCGGTCCTGCAATTGAAGCCGCCAGTCTCAACGTCTACCACGACTGGCAGGAAACCGCGAAAACGGTCCGCCATTCTGATTTCATCGCTCACTTATCATTCAGCCTTGAACAGGTTCTCGTCGAGGATAGCGCTCATCGTATAGCGGACGCCGAAGCCGGTAAACTTTGTCGCGACATGGCCAAGGCCGTCTTCGTTGTCGCCTGCGCCAAGGTCCATGTGCACCCAGGGCACATCGTTCTCAACGAACTCAGCCAGGAAACTCGCGGCGAGAATATGGTCGCCGTTGCCTTTCGGCGAACATTGCAGGAAGTCGGCTGTGTCACTTTTCAGGTCGTCCATGAATTCCTTGCCGATCGGGAATGGCCACACGCGTTCGCCACTGACGCGACCGACTCGTTTCAAGGCCGGGTGCAGGTCACTACGATTCGAAAAAACACCGGAGTAACGTGTCGTTAATGCGCGAATGCAGCTACCTGTCAGCGTCGCGTAGTCGAAGATCATGCCCGGCTTCTCGCGACTCGCGAGCACCAGCGCGTCGGCGAGTGCCATGCGACCCTCCGCATCGGTATGCACCGTCTGAATCGTCTTGCCATTGGCGGCCGTCACCACATCCTGCGATTTGTAAGCATTGGGTCCCGTGCGATTCTCAGTGATTGCCAGCCAGCAGTCGACCGCGATCGGAAGCTCCATCGCACTGATCGCGAGAAACGAACCCAGCGCCACCGCGCTGCCCTGCATGTCCCCGTGCATGTCGAGCATGTATTCAAAGGGTTTTAGATTGGTGCCGCCCGTGTCGAAAATAATCCCTTTTCCGATGAGGCAGAGATCGGCTGTTGCCGACTTCGCAGCCGGGCGATATCGAAGTCGCACCATGCTCGCGCTGTCATTGTCATTGCCCTGCGCCACGGCCAGGAAGGCGCCGCAACCGAGTTTTTCGAGTTCCCTCGTGCCGAAGCGCTTGTATTGCCAGCCATGTTCTTTGGCCATGTCTTTCGCGAGATTGGCCAGACCAATGGCGTCGAGAAAGTTTGGCGGCTGAGCCGTCAGCCAGCGCGCAAGATTGTTGCCTTTGGCCTCGGCTTCAACGCGGCTTGTGTCGATTTTTTCAGCGAGTCCCAGGAGCCGAATGCTCTTGATCTTGTCCGGTTCGGGCTTGCTCTTGTAGGCGGGCATGTTGAATGCCGCGGCCAGCGCAGCGGCCAGCACGTTGTTGACGAGCTCCGCCTGTTTGTCGCTGTCAAAGCCCACAGCGCAAATGCCGAGGCTACCGGCCTTCTGGGATGTGGCCGCGGCGACGAGCTTCCGACCGAAAGTAAGTTGCTCGAACGTGCTGCTATCTGCGGCGATCGTGCCGCCAACTACGAGTGTTTGCTTCTTGTTCGTCAGGCGAGTCGTAAAGGCCGGCGTGCTGCCGGCGGCATGCTTGCGATACACGGCCTGAATTTTCGCCCCCTGTGGGAGCGTTTTGAAATTCGCCGTCGAGGGCGCGGGCGGTAGTATCAAAAGTAACTGATCAACCGTCTCCAGCGCCTTTGCGTCGACACGGCCAGGTTTTTGAAAAATACGAACATCACTCGTGTCGGGTAGCAGGTTTTGCATCGGTGTTTTGTCTCCCTCGGAAGCTTGACCCTTGCAGCACAAACACCGAATATGTCGCCCCCATGTGCGACCCGATCAGCCCGTGCAAGAATGCGGGCATCCTAGCAGGACGCATCACGTAATTCACGCGCAGTACAGCGGTTCCTGGACAAAGGGCGGGTAGATAAAATATGAGCAGTTTCAACCCCTTCGACGACATCGATCCCACTGAGACCAGCGAATGGCTGGAGTCTATTGATTCGGTCCTCGCGCAACACGGCCCGGAACGGGCGCACTTCCTGTTGAACCAGATGATCGACTTTGCTCGCCGCTCCGGTGCGTACCTGCCGTATACGCCGAATACGGCGTATCTGAATACGATCAACAAACGCCGTGAGCCCGAATACCCGGGGGATCGTTCACTCGAACGTCGTATCAAGGCGTATATCCGCTGGAACGCGATGGCCATGGTGGTCAATGCCAATCGCGTCAATACCGAATACGGCGGCCACATTTCGAGTTACGCCTCGTCGGCGACATTGTACGAAGTCGGTTTCAATCACTTTTGGCGCGGCGCGACTGACAAGCAGGAGGGCGACCTCGTCTTTGTCCAGGGGCATTCGGCGCCTGGCATCTATT
>Ga0316192_10002555_pt1 | contig 13287 bp, 16 predicted proteins | sample MerIslwburrow_MG_FD_204931 | JGI IMG/M metagenome (GOLD analysis project Ga0316192, IMG submission 204931) | Coastal sediment microbial communities from Maine, United States - Merrow Island worm burrow | ecosystem: Environmental > Aquatic > Marine > Coastal > Sediment | place: USA: Maine...
GATCACCATTCCCGCAGAGGCTTGCTGATGTTGGTCGGTCGACGTCGCCGGCTCCTGAACTACGTTAAAAACAAGGACGTCAACCGATATCGCGCCATTATCGAAACCCTCGGTTTGAAGCGCTGACGCCTGCCAATGTCCTTGGCGGAACTCACAATGAGTGCGGTGTAAGCCGGACGGTGAGTTTAACTCCCTTTACCCGCCGTTCGCGAAGAATTCGCCCGTATAAGCGACTTTCATAGCGATAACAGAAGGGTAAGTCGCTTATTTTTTAGGAGATGAAAATGGAAATATTATTAGAAGCCCAGCTCGGGCCGAAAACACTGACCATTGAGACCGGCAAGGTCGCCAAACAGGCTTCCGGTGCCGTTTTGGTTCGCTACGGCGAGACGACCGTCCTGGTGACGGTGGTTTCGACCCCGGAGGAAAGACAATCGGATTTTCTGCCCCTGACAGTCGAGTATCAGGAAAAAATCTACGCTGCCGGCCGTATTCCCGGCAACTATTTTCGGCGTGAAATCGGCCGCCCCAGCGAAAAGGAAACCCTGACGGCGCGCTTGATCGACCGCCCTATCCGCCCACTGTTTCCGAAAGGCTACCGTTATGAAACCCAGGTTATCGCCATGGTGTTGTCGATGGATCAGGAAAATGAGCCCGACACCCTGGCCATGATCGGTGCGTCCGCGGCCCTCGAGTTATCGGAGATTCCGTTTGCCGGACCAATCGCCTGCGTTCGGGTGGGACGCATCGACGGCCGGCTGATGGTCAATCCGGCCATCGGCGAACTCGAGCGCTCCGACATCAATATCATCGTAGCCGGCTCCAAGACCGGCATCGTCATGGTCGAAGGCGGCGGCAGCAACATCAGCGAAGCAGACCTGCTGGATGCCATCTATTTTGCCCATGGAGAAATGCAGCCGATTATCGCCCTGCAGGAAAAACTGAAGAATGACGCCGGTGTTCCGAAACGACCATTCCTGCCGTTGGAAAAGGACCCGGCGCTGGTCGCCCGCATCGAATCCGAACTGCGGGGACAAATTGAAGCGGCGGTTGTGATTCCCGAAAAAACCAAGCGCAGCAAAGCCTTGCGGGAAGTCAAAGACAATTACTTCGCATTGCTTGGCGAAGCATACGCGGATCGCCGCGGGGAAATTTTCGAGATCATCGGTGACTTGAAGAAAAGCGTCTGTCGTGATCTGGTCTTGAAAGCCAACCGGCGCATCGACGGTAGACAGTTCGATGAAATCCGCCCGATAACCTGCGAGGTCGGCTTTTTACCGCGACCGCACGGCAGTGCCTTGTTCACGCGGGGCGAAACCCAGGTGCTCGGCGTGCTGACCCTCGGTTCGGGACAAGATGAACAGCGGGTGGAAACACTGAGTGGCGAAGAATTCAGACCGTTCATGCTTCACTACAATTTCCCGCCGTTTTCGGTCGGAGAAGCCCGGCGCCTCGGCGGCCCCTCGCGGCGGGACATCGGGCATGGCGGACTGTCAACCCGGGCCCTCGAAAAAGTCCTGCCTGACAAGGAAGATTTCGACTACACGATCCGAGTGGTATCCGAGGTGCTCGAATCAAACGGCTCGTCTTCCATGGGAACCGTCTGTGCCGGCACTATGGCCATGATGGATGGCGGCGTCCCCATCAAAGCCCCGGTGGCGGGCATCGCCATGGGACTCGTAAAGGGTGATGACAAGGTAGCGGTGCTCTCCGATATACTCGGCGACGAAGACCACACCGGTGACATGGACTTCAAGGTGGCCGGAACGAAAGACGGCATCACCGCCGTGCAAATGGACATCAAGATCCGTGAGCTGTCACGGGACATTATGCTGAAAGCCCTCGAGCAGGCTCGGGTCGGTCGCCTGCACATCCTTGAAAAAATGCTGGAAACCATCCGGGAGTCTCGCAAGGAAATTTCTCCCTACGCACCGAAAGTGCTGACGATCAAAATCAACCCGGATAAAATCCGCGAAATCATCGGCCCGGGTGGTAAAACCGTGCGGGCGATTCAGAGTGAAACCAATACACGCGTCGAGATCGATGACTCTGGTATCGTCAAAATTTCGGCTTTTTCATCGGAAGAAGGTGAAAAGGCCAAAAAAATGGTCGAGGCCATCACCATGGATCCCGAGATCGGAGCGATCTATGAGGGCACGGTAGTTAAGATTACCGATTTCGGTGCCTTCGTTCAGTTATCACCCGGTACGGACGGGCTGGTCCATATTTCGCAATTGGCCAACCATCGGGTCACAAACGTCTCCGATGTCGTCAAGGAAGGTCAGAAGCTAAAAGTCAAGGTCCTTGAAATCAATCGGGACGGCAAAATCCGCCTGAGCCATAAGGCGGTGCTGGAATAGCGGATGGAACCGTCTTCAATGAAAAAAACCACCCTTTCAAACGGGGTGCGGATCCTGACCAAAAACATGCCTTTTGTGCGCAGTGTCTCCATGGGCGTCTGGGTCAATGTGGGTGCCCGGGATGAGTCCGCTTCCGAAAACGGTCTCTCCCACCTTATCGAACATATGATCTTCAAAGGTACCCGCAAACGCACGGCATTTCAAATCGCCAAGGAGTTCGATGCCATCGGCGGCCACACCAATGCCTTCACCAGTTTCGAGAACACCTGCTACCATGCTCGTGTCATGGACACGCATTTTAACACGATGGTGGACATTCTGACCGATATCTTTCTGAACTCCGAATTCGCCGAAGAAGAAGTCGTCAAAGAAAGGCCGGTCATCTTTCAGGAGATCAGCATGGTCGAGGACAACCCGGAAGAGTATGTCCACGTTCTTTCGGGTAGAGCTTTTTGGGGCGACAATCCGCTGGGGCGTTCCATTCTCGGTACCCGGGAAAACATTCTCGCCTTCACATCCGAGAAAATAAAGACCTTCTTCAACCGTTTCTACCAGCCCAGCCACATTGTCATCGCGGTGGCCGGCAACGTCAGCCATGAGAGAATCGTAGAACTGGTGGGCCCGGCCTTTTCCGCCGTTAAAACGGGACCTGGTTTTCCGGGACGGAAGACTCCGGCGGGCTATGCGCAGATCAAACTGCATCAGCGGGACCTCGAGCAAGTCCATATCTGCTTGGGAACGCGGGGGATTTCGATCACCGATCCGAAACGATATGCTTTTTCGCTCTTGAACACGATCTTCGGCGGCAACATGAGTTCCCGGCTCTTCCAGAAAATCAGGGAGCACCGCGGTCTCGCCTATGCGGTCTACTCCTTTATTTCATCATACGAAGACACCGGCATGTTCGGAGCCTATGTCGGGGTTCAGCCGGACAAGGTGCGGGAAACCGTCGGCCTGATCATGGAAGAAATGCGCTTGCTCAAGAAACAGCCGGTTGATGAGGCCGAACTGAACGACGCCAAGAACTACACCAAGGGCAACCTCCTGCTGGCTTCGGAAAGCGTCGACAATCAGATGGTCCGCTTGGCGCAAAATGAGATCAACTTCGGCCGCACCGTGCCTCTTCAGGAAATTATCGACCAGGTTGAAGCCATATCGGCCACAGACATCGGTGATCTAGCCGTAGAGCTGTTCCGGGAAGACCGTCTGGCTGTGACCGCACTCGGTCCGCTAAACGGAGACGAGTCCTTTGCGGATTTGCTGCTGACCTGAAAAAATTCTCTACGCATGATGAATGACCGCCTGGAAATCAGATTCCGCCGTCTTCGCCCCCTCGAGGACGCCGACATCCCCCTGCCGCAATTCATGACCCCCGGTGCCGCGGGAATGGACCTTGCCGTCGCCCTTGACACCCCGCTGGTTCTCGCTCCCGGCGACATTACCCTGCTGCCCAGAAAAGAAGGCACTTCTGTTGCTGGTATTGTAGTGATTCAAATAAAACCGGTGTGATCATCGCCCATGGTGCAGCGAACGATATGAACAACAGCCTGATTGTTGCTGTTACCGATAGCCTTGCTGCCGCCGGTTACACTACGCTTCGTTTTAATTTCCCATACAAAGAGAAAGGCAAGAAATCGCCTGATACAGAACCAACTCTGATTCGTACCTGGCAAGGCGCGGTCACTCACTTATTGAACAATGAACGATTCCCTGTGGATCGTGTGGTCGCTGCGGGCAAATCCATGGGGGGACGCATTGCATCCCAGATGGTTGCCGCCGATCAAATGGCTGTGGAGGCACTGATTTTTCTCGGATATCCTTTGCATGCGCCGGGTAGAACAGATAAATTGCGGGATTCTCATCTATACGGAATTAAAAAACGAATGCTTTTTTTCGCAGGAACGAGAGACTCGCTGTGCAATATGGAGAAACTCCGGGAGGTCCTCCGCCGCCTGCCTGGTCAATATGATCTGGAAATTGTTAAAGGTGGCGATCACTCTTTTAAGCTTCCCAAATCATCGTCCAGATCCGCAGAATCGGTGCATCGGCAGATTGTAGAGAAGTGCCTTCAGTGGCTTGATCCGATTGCCAAATAACAGAGGCAAAATGGAAAAAGAATTCGGACCGGAATATGCGTCTGTCGAGGATGCCAATTTTATAGTCAAATACCGGGCAAACTGTTACTGCAAGGCGGTTCAGATTGAAGTGTGTGCAGACCCAGTAGACGCAAAAATTTGCCATTGCCTGACATGCCAGAGACTGCATGGGGCCCCAATGCAATGGGCAGCCATCTTCCACAAGCATGATGTCAGGATAACCAAAGGTACAGACTACCTAAAATTCTATAACAGTGAACAAACCATCAAGGACAGAATTCTTCCCTGCAAGGTGAGCTGTCGTTTGTGCGGGACTCCCATCGCAGATGAGGGGCGTCGGATGTGGCTTGCTTTCCCATCGCTCTTTGATTTCGGTTTTCCGGCAAAGGTGCCGAAAGCGTTTATGCCAACCTGTCATATTTTCTATGTTTCAAGAGTTATCGACATAAGTGACGATCTACCCAAGTGGTCGGGTCATAAAAATAATTCGGAGAGAATGTCGTAAGAAGCCTCTATATATTACCTTAGAAGAGATGGAGAGTATCATCTGTCTTTCCCACTAAACAGTAGTAAACAAAAAGGGCCAGATTTTCATATTTGACAGCCATATGTCAATATTTCACCAGCGTCCCGTATGTTTAATGACCGTCTCAGCTTCCGATTTAGGCAGGTGGTTTGAATCTTTCAGCACTTGGATGACGTCAAGCTTGTTCATTCGTTAGGAGCTCCTGATATCTGGGTTTTTTACAAACTACCCTCTTAGCAGATTCAGCAAACCGTGATGATCGGTAATATGCAGGCCTATAAGGAGACCCTGGAGGAAAGCAGCTGCAGCCACAATGAACACGATTGGACCCAACCCTAAAAGCCCCAAGAACAGGTCGATCGTCTTTTCAATAAAAAAACTGATCCCAAAAACCGCTAATAACAGGACGGTTATTACCAGGGCGGTTGTCTGGGTGGGTATGTCTCCGGCGAAGCTGAACTGTTTAAAGTAGGAGAATAGCCAGAACAGTCCAGTACCCATTACTGCCACAACAATGAATGCTATCGGTAGACTTTTTAAGGCACGACTCATGAGGCAGATGCCTAAAAGCAATGCCAGAAGAATGGATATCCCCGACACCTCAGAGCCTTTCCCGCTCTGCAACACCAACGCCACCGGGGCCGCCAAAAGAATCGCCGCCACTAAAAAGGAGATCACCTGAAGAAGCTTGCTCTCCTTTTCTTTGCGTTTTAGGGTACGATTGACGCCTAACGCCACCCCAATCGCTCCTGACACCAATAAAAGCCATGGAATATAAGTCGCTATCATAGGTTCTCCCAACCCATTCACCTCAACCATTGCTCCGCATCCCCAACAATCCCCATGCTTTCCAATGCCTTGGCAATAACAGCGACGCTTTTAATATTCAATCCCCGGATTTTCATTAAATCTTCCGGCTTGTAATTGGCCAGTTTTTCAGGGTCTCCGTCGTAAAAATCATTACCCTTAAGGGCATTCAATATCCTCGTGGCATCTCCCAGGCGACTCAGTTCATTCATTTTCAACGCAAACGGATCTTCCATTAATTTAAGATGACGCTGGTATTTTCTGACTATTTGCCGGGCACGCTCGCGACCGATACCCAGTTCCTGGCCTATCTTGATGAAAGAGAGCCCTTTACGGCATAATTTTAGAGCGTGTTTAGTTCGATTATTCAATTCAATCTTTAGGACCCCCTCGATGGCAACAATCTAATTTATGCAAACAACGATAACTGTGCGTTCGGAACTGACGATTAATAGTCCCGATATTCAATCGGTCAAATTCTGGTGATTAGTTTACAGTATCTGTACATTTGAAGATTTAAATATTTTGCATATACGCCGGAGCAATCTGCTATTTGGAATACAGATCTAAATAAGAAATGAGCCGATCAGCTTTAGTGAACGGCTCATATTAATTTACTCTATTTTAATCTTTAACAGTAACTTCATAACCTTCTTGAACAGGAGGCGCTGAAAAGTAATCTGCGAACTTTCCAACTTGTTCCTTATAGTAGCCACTCTTTTCGTTATCTATGGCATCCGCTTCATTTTCCCATAAGGAAATAGAATAACCTTTTCCTGTTTTTCGATCAGTGAATAGATAGATACCACGGTAACCTTTTTGTGATTTAGCTGCAGGGACAACGCCATCCTTATAAAGCTTTATGGCTCCATCGATCTTATCCATTTTTGTTTGTGTTATGGTAACTCGTGCAAACATAATATTCCCTCCTAATTTTATATAAGTTGATATTCGATCAAGTAAAGGCTGTTATCCTGAACAGGAATTGGTCACTTATAAAAGGAGTTTCTTGCTATAGATTTACTCTCCTAACAGAGGGAACAAAATTCTGTTAGAAGCGAGCTATGCACAATTTGAGTGGTATCTCCATTGATTCTGCACCTGATTCTCAGTTTAAAGCTTAGAAATAACTAATGCATGTTTCAGAAAGAATGGTATATAGAGGATGAGAATCAAGTATTATTATTCAGATAACTGTCTGGTTTAAATACCAGATCAATTTGGACTTGAACATCGAACAGCAAAAGTGTAAGAATTTAAACATTATAAAATAGTGTCTATCTGAGGGAGTGTCAAACCCTATGTTTGGCAATGATTACAAATTAGTGTCACAATGCTGACGATGCCAAGTCAAAAGTCACCGCGTTTATTGTAAGGCAATGTTGTGATTGTTTGAGATTCACCCCACGGATTTATGTTATAATCTTTTCGATGCCTTCCGATGATTTCAAAAACCAGATACGTTGATCAGTATCTGACATTTTAAGAGGCTGAATATTTGTCAGATACGTTGGAGGCATCACAGTTTTTTCGGGGTCAATTTAATGGGATATCCATTACGTCTCTTTATGCAAACGGTAATCCTGGTGGATGGACCGAGATTTATCAATTACAACGTTTGACTAAAATAGTGACAAATAGTAGCCTAATTGTGATGTATCATGAGTCCAATTAAAATTTTAATATTCGGAAATAAAAAATATGGGGAAAAAAGTTTTTGGGGGAGACGCACAAAGCGATATTATTGTTCAGAGCATGCTAAGAATGCGCCGGGAAGTGTTATTTCTGGTGGCTGGTCCTATTACATGCTTTTTGCGTCTTTTTTAATTATCAGTTCAACTTATTACTTTTTAGAAAAAGTCATTGAATTATTTAAAATAGAACAGAGTTATAATATTCATAAAAAATTTAGCGAACTAATTTCTCCAGTGATTTCGTCAGCGTAAGTACTAATTCTGCTGGTTATATCAGTAACGTCTTGATCGTTAATTCAGCGATCTCAAAGTGTATCTATGAGATGGTTAACGAAAAGAGCAAAGTGGTGTTTAGTTATACCTCTGGCATGGTGGACATGACTATTGAAACTCGTTTGAGCCTGGATGGTCGCTTCCAGCAACTGTCGTTCTTCCTCCCCTTCAACTTCAATTTTTCAATTTCCGTTCTGCTCCATGTATTCAGGATTGCGTGGTTCCACCAAGTGCTTTAAGTCAATCCAGAATTTGGTCCTTTGTTCCGATTCAGGTGGCTGTTGAATCGGCAATTCTAGGAAGGGAACATCCATATTCAAGGCATGAAATTTTTCAGATAGGATCTCTGCCATAATACCCATAAGTACCGGCTCTTTTGGATCAGGGTTATCAACCGGCATGGGTGATTCTGTACTGTATCTGTTCACCTTGTGTTTACCCCAGTGAATACCACAGGTAGGGCTGTTGTGTAGACCTATGTAGGCCACCAAGCGATAGCCATTTTTTAAGAATTCCTCAACCATAAGAAATGGAGTCTGCAGAAGATCTTTACAATGATTACGGAAAAATATATTATCGTATTGCTGTCTTCCTTGGGGATTGCGTTTTAATCCCATTGCTGTTGTTTCAGGACAGGGATATTGGACAATACCTACCCGTAATCTCATCAAATAATCCATTAATTCATGTGACAAAGGAAAATTCTGTCCAAGCACATGCACACGGCAATAAGGATTAATTAAACACTGTGCAACTAAAATGATTTTTTTATCTTTTTTACTCATAATTATCTTCCTTTAGCACATTCCAAAAATGTAAGTTTTCAGGGGATTCTAACGGGCTATTACATTCGAAGAATTGCGTCCTGATTCTCCAAAACAGCTTTACGAATCTGTTGTTCTTTCGATTTTAAATAATTCAAAATGATATTCATTATAGGCATTGTTAAGGAAGTCCAGAACAGTTTCTTTTTTTGTTGCAGCCATATCGTTTCGCCTTTGTGTGAAGGTCGGTTGTTAATTATGAATTCAACAGGTTCTTTCTATGTATCCCATATTCCGGAAAGTTTTTTAAAAAACATATCATTACAAGTAGTTAGACATCCTCTTTTATGGGTTACACTGCTTTATGAAGAATAAATAGGAGAAAACTTTAACATCTTTTCAGACACGACACCGGCTAGTATCTCTTTTTGCTCTGCTGAAACAGGGATGATATCTTTTTTTGTGATCCCGGAAAGCTGATCTAAAAGTTTTACAAGCTTGCAGCTTTTTAGTGGTTCATAGAGCTGGTTGGAATTTAGAAAGTCTTTCCCTTCTGATGCTTTTCTTTTTTGCGAAAGGTATCGGTTGATGAAATATGAAAGAACACAGATCGTATAAACAGATTTAACATGTTCCTCCTTATTCACGAAAAAGGGTCTGATCTTCACAAACGACTTTATGTTTTTAAACGCATCTTCTATCTGCGTTTTTTCCCTGTAGGCTTGAATGATTCGTTCTGCTGGCTTTCGATAATTGCCGCCGTCTATGTCAATGTGGTTGGTCACAAAGACACAAAGGCCGTCGGTCAGTTTTGCTGTGGCAATTTTTGCGGGCTTCTTTTTTACTGTAACCTGAAAGCTTTTGACTTGTTTCCGGCTACCGTCTTTAAGGGTCAATGAGACCGAAATTTCTTTCAACTGGGCAGTCTCATAGTATTTACTTATTTTTAGCCGCTTGAGTTCATTGGTTACTTTGTTTAAAGTGGGCTGTTTTTGGCGGTCTCGTTTGGCTTTCTTTAACAAGCGATTGTTGCTGGTAACAAAGCGCTGAAAGCAATCGATTTTTTCTTGGCGGCATTTTCGATCTTGTAGGAATCTTACCGGATTGATTCCGACAATGTAACGTTTCTGGCCGGTGATGCCAAGATCCTTAAAATATAAATCCGAGTCATATTTTGTAAAACCTGTCAGGTGAGGAATAGATTTCAAAGCCGTCTTCGAATCGAGATCTTTGAAAATGTTAAGGTCAATATTGGGTACATTGGGAATCTGATCGTGATCTAAAGCCGAAATATATTTTAATCCTCGCTCATCGATCAGGCTAAGAATATCTTCGGCGACCAAGCCCCGATCAAATACCATGGAGATGTCTTGCAACTTAAAACGATGGGCACAGGTCTTGATAATCTTTTCCATCGTATTGATTTCAGGCATATTGCCGGCAAACACATCCCATTTGAAAGGATAGCCTTGGGAATTGACCATTAAGGCCAGTACGACTTGTTTGCAATTGGCTTTACCATCTTTGCTGCGACCATAGGCGGATAATTTACATTTTAAGCCGACAAAGTAAGATGAGCTTAAATCATAATTGACATAATCATAGCTTTGCGGATCGTGTTCATAGGTCTTTTTAAACAAGAAATTTTCGATCGCCGGTTGGTTTTGTTGGATCTTTGACAATTCATAATAGATTTTGTCGTCGTTTAGCTCTAACAGCTTTTCACCGAGGATCTCGGGCAGGGCGGTGGTCTTTATCCACCGTGGTACAGAATAATGTGAACAAGGCTCAAGGCAACGGTTGATGACCAGGATTTTAGCAACTAAATCGGTGCGAAGCAATCCCTTGGTGACCTCGAAAGTAAAGGCATCGGATAATTGCCAAGTTTCCCATAGCTGGTTAACAACTGCGACATCAAGGTAGCTGACAGATTCTTGGGCTACGATATTGGCCAATGTGGTCACTTGTTCATCAGGGTGAGAGATAACATTTAAGATCAACCGAATCTTGGCTGCCTGCTCATCGGTGAGCTTGCCGAGTGCAAAGAGTCGTTTTTTCTTAACCTTGCCGTCTTCACGGTATGATTCGGCAATACCATAGGATTTATAGACTTTTCCCTTATATTTAGACGTGCGCCAGTCGAGATGCATATGCAGCCCCTTTCATGGGCTACATATTTATTACAGCTTTTGTATGTTTGTCAAGAGTTTTTTGGATATTATATAAATTTTTATGGGCTACGTTTTGAGTGCGAAAATCGTAATTCCTCATCAATCGTGCCACAACAAGGTTTTCGAAAAATATTCTCCGGAATGGGGGATGTATCATACAAAAATAATTAATTGAATGACACTTTATATTTAACGCTGGGCGGTTGCAGCGTCATAAATAAAAATTAACTTCGCACGGCCTTCACGTTAAACCGCTATCTTCACGCTGTCTGCCAATGAATTTGTTATGAGATTATTTTTGATTTCGTTCTATTTTTAAAGTTGCAAATTTTTTTTCGTAATTATTACTGAAATCAGCGGAGAAGTCCGCTGGCCCAAAATCATATCCATTTAATTGCGCAATGGGATAAAATCTGTTGTAGGAAATTTCATCAAATGCAAATGAATAGCCTTCATAAATAACTTGAATAATTTCAGCATAATATATCTTTTTATAAGTCGGAATTTCAGTAACTTTTTCAGGGTGATTTTCATGATAATTGGTGAAATCATGTTTTTTTCCGAATACTATTACGCTGTTGTCTTCATTTACAATTGCCCTATCACCTTGAAATGATGCATAATATCCAATAAATTCCGTCATATTCATAAGATTCCTGTAAAAGATTCAACGCCTTGCCATTTTAAGGTTGTAGTGGGTTAATGTATCTCGCCATTATTTGTATTTTACAATTTATTGTAATTATAACAAATACGGTTTTTGTATCACAATGGTTCTGGGTAATTCTGGATCTGTTTTAGATAGCAGCAGGGTGTCGTTCACCCGAATTGTGAATACGTTGGTATCTGAAATCTCAACGGTTTGGGCGATCAGCAACGGGGCACAAGCACCGTCCGCTGCAACCAATGGTTTGTCCACCCAGTTTCAGACACAGACCTTTTGTGCGAACAAAGATCTTATTATCAGAGTTTGTTCGGTATGGATAATAAAAAGGCAGCGTCATTGGTGAGCCGACTCGATCCCTTGTGACCACGCAACCGCTTGGTAGAATCTATCTTTTCTGAGTTATCTCGACGGTATCACCAAAAGATAGAGAAGGCCGCACCGATACTGTCAGTATCCTGACCAATTGATTCTTGGCTTCGGGTTGACAGATAAATAACTTTGGCACCTAACTGCCGAGTGATCGGAAAGCCAAAACTTAAAGCCCAGGCCAAGTTTTCTCTACAGTCGTTTTTATCTACACCACTTATGGTGGATTTCCCGCCATAGCCATAGCCGGCACTCGCTGATGCCCAGAGCCCGGGGCGAAAGGTATAAATTAGATGCGATTGAATGGTGTAATACGGATCCTGTTTAAGCTTGTTTCCATTGAAAAAATCATTGTTGTTCGTGTACAGCCAAACTGCGCCCGTTAGTTCCATCGACCACTTTCCCCGGTTGTGCACCAATCCGAACTGAGGCCGAAAAGTGAATCGGTTCGTACTGAGGTTGATGAGTTTATCATCCATGTAATCACCGGTCGGAAGTTGCACCACCAACGCCGTCCCGAAGATGGTTTCAACATCGACCTTGGCCCGGTAAGCAGCGAATTCCTTACCCTCTAAAGGCGGCGCTCCATACCAATTTATCGCAAATCGCAGGACAGAATCTGACAAACCACTTCGTCTGATGGAACTGGGAACGCCATCGATCAATCCGGTCCAGCGCCCCTCTTGGTAGCCTTGAATAAAATCGACTCGTGCGGATTTTTGAAGCAGTTCAAAGGTGCGAATATACTTAAGGGTCCAGGTATGCATCTCCATTTCAACATCCTCAATCCGGAGAACGGGATCAAAGAATATGTCCGCCTTGGTGTATGAATAACCTCCGCCGACAAAGTTCTTTCTTGTCGGGAGGTGGCTCCATCGACGGGGCTCCAGCTCTTGTGCAAAGCATAGGAACGGTGGTCCCAAAATCAAGAAAACATAGAAACACAAAATATAAAGATTCTTCAATAACAGCACATGAGCAGTCAGTTTGTTAAAGGTGGTCCTGGAAGGCATATGCTCCCCTGGTTACAGAGCGTTCCAAGGTTCCTGTATCAATACGTCTCCTTTGGACTTAGGTCATAATCTCAGCGTTGTGTTTATTTGCCAGAAATCAAGATAACAATAAACTACAGATACACATTGAGACTATCTTGATATTGTGCGACGGGTTAATACGTGGACCTGCTTGCTAAAATCGTAACTATCAAAAATTTAATCATTTATGAGGATACAGTTTGGCAATATCAAGCGAATCCGCTGGGTGATGGATGGGGACCACAGCAGATTATCGTATATCATTGTTGTAAAATAGGGTTCTTAATTGAGATCATCGTCCTTGGACTTAACGGGACGCTGGTGAAATATTGACATATGGCTGTCAAGTGCCTAAACGCTCTTTTCCACTCCCTTTTTCGGCTATTTTAAACTGAAGATTTCTTTTGCCATCGTTTTGGCAAGGCCATCCTGACGCCCCCGGACTAACAATTTACTGACGGCCGATGGAGTCAGACTTAACCTGCGGGCCACATCGGCTGCGCTGAGCCTCAATTGGTCCACCGCCAGA
>Ga0316192_10002562_pt1 | contig 13274 bp, 12 predicted proteins | sample MerIslwburrow_MG_FD_204931 | JGI IMG/M metagenome (GOLD analysis project Ga0316192, IMG submission 204931) | Coastal sediment microbial communities from Maine, United States - Merrow Island worm burrow | ecosystem: Environmental > Aquatic > Marine > Coastal > Sediment | place: USA: Maine...
GATGAGCGGTTTGGCCTTGAGAAAGACCCACTCACCCCCGAGGTGGAATCGTGTGCGATTCTCGATGCCCGCGAGCTGCTCAACCTCAGCCGCGACGATGGCGTTGCCACCAGCCGATCGCCAACGCGCGCCGGCCGCCAGAATGTCGGGGATGGTCGCCCTCTCGCCGCCGGCGAAGGTGAAATCGGCGCCGCTCCGATAGGAAGCGCCCAGCGCCCAGGCATCATTGAGATTCCACAGAACTCCGGCGGTGGCCCCGGCGTCGTTTTCGGCGTTGCCGTCCCAGAATGGATCCGTCCCGTCAGGATCGATGCTGCCTTCGGTGAAAACCCCGGCAAACGCGGTGAGACCGAACCCGATGCTCACCGCCTCGCTCAGACGCAGCGCAGCTGAGACCCCGAAGTTGCCGACGACGAGACCCGAAAGGGGGTCAACCTGGTTGTTGGCCTGCCACTCGGTTGGAAACTCCAGGCTCGACAAGGTTTGGCCGTAGATCGCGATGGACCATTTCTGGCGTGGCAGGACAAAGGACAGAAATCCGAGGTTCGACTGGTTCGAGGCCACGCCCTCCCGATCCTCGCTCCACGAGCGCCCTTCCAGCGAGATCTCCGGGCGTGCCAGTTGCATGAGCCCAGAGGGGTTGGCCCACGCGGCGGTGGCGTCGTCGGCCACGGCGACAAAGGCGCCGCCGAGACCGAGGCTGCGCGCACCGGGGCTGACGATGGGCGGCTCGATGGTCGTTTGACCATAGGCGAGGGGGCACAACGACAGGGTCAGGAACACGATCACTGCCCGAAGACATCGGCGAGGAGTTTTCATCGACCACCTCATCCTATCCGAATCCTCATCCAAACCTCACAACTCCGTCAGGCGCGGCAGGCGCCGCGGACCGACACTCAGTCATGACATACGAAGCCGATCGGAAAACGGCCCACATACGGAGGAAGAAAATGAAGAAAACCGACCTGACCATCCTGTTTTTGATTCTGGTTCTTGTCACCCTCATGCTTTCCATGGCCTCCAGCGCCTTTGCCCATGAGGAACCTGTCGCTGAAGAGGGGGTGGCGGTCGAGCAGCCGAAAGACCGCGACTGGATCCTGCGCTTCGGCTTCGTTGTCGCCGAGACCAGCGGGAGCACCTCGGTGGCGGTGGATCCGGGCTCGGTCGACGTCAGACTGAGCGGCGGCGGTGGCGGCTTCGCCAACATCGAGTACAAGGTCCTCCCCTTCCTCGGCCTCGAGTTCGGCTCCACCACCATCGGTGCGGACATGAACGTCTCGACCAGCGCCGGACTCAAGCACATCGGCACCGATGTCGACGTTCTCGGCATGAGCGCCCTGAGCCTCGCCGCCAACTTCCGCTTTGTCAGGACTCCGACCGTGAACGTCTACGCCGGACCCATGCTGGCTTTCAACCGTTACAGCAAGTGGACCGTCCACTCGGGTTGGGACGATGATTGCTGGCCGACCAAGCATGACTGCGGATGGGTGTCGTTGGAATCCAGGAACGATTCGGAGGTCACCTGGGGCGCCAAGATCGGCATCGACATCGTCCTCACCAAGAGGGGGAACTGGGCCCTCAGCGGGTCGCTCTCCTATATCGACGCCACCTACAACTTCGATGAGTTGGATGGCGGTGGACAGGGCTCCATCGACTTCAATCCCCTCATGTTCAGCTTCGGTGGTGGATTTCGGTGGTGAGGATGTGGAAAACCATCGCAGGGCGGGTGTAAAACCCGCCCCTACGTAAACCAACCGTAGGGGAGGGGTTGATCCCCTCCCTTTGTTCGATTCAACAGACTTCTCACCTGGATACCGGAAAATGGCAAGCTGGAAGCTTGCCGCTACAAAGACGATCGCCCGATTGTGGGGCAGACATCCTGCCTGCCCTTCAGAATCGAAGAAACGGGAGGCGATTTCACCACTCCGTTTCTGATGGGAGGCACTAGAATGCTCAACAATGAAAACCCCGGACGTTCCCTTCTCCATCGGCGAATGGCTGGTCCAGCCGCAGCTCAACCGCCTGTCGCGGTCGGGCGCCGGCGATGTCCAGCTCGAACCGAAGATGATGGACGTCCTGGTCCGGCTCGCGCGGACGACCGGAGAGGTCGTCTCGCGTGAAGACCTGATCGATGCCGTGTGGCCGGAGGTCTTCATCTCCGAGTCGGTTCTCACCCGCGCCATCGCCGGTCTTCGCCGGGCCCTCGGCGACGATGCGCGCAGCCCGCGCTTCATCGAGACCATCTCCAAGCGCGGCTACCGGCTGATCGGGTCGGAACCGGCGCCGCCACCGGCGCTGACGACGGCCTCGCCGGCCGGCTTTCCCGGTGGTTCCTATGTGGTGGGGCAGTGGGTGCGCGCTGAAGGCTTTTATGGTCGCGCGGCCCAGCTCGCCGAGGTGCTGGACGGCCCTCGTAACGGCTTCTGGGTGGTCGGCACCCGTCGCCGCGGCAAGACCTCGTTCCTCAAACAGCTCGAGCACGTGGCGATCGCTCAACCGGAGAGGAAGCTCCTGCCGGTGTTCTGGGACCTCCAGGGGGTCGACGACCTCGACGCCCTCGCCTTCAGTCTCGAGGAGGCACTGGCCGACGCCGAATCACGGCTCGCGGAAGCCGGGTTGACCCTCGATGAGATCGTTGACGCTGATGTCTTTCGCATGCTCGGTAACCTTCGCCGGCGGTTGCGTGCGGGGGGACGGACGCTCCTCCTGCTCTGCGACGAGGCGGAAGCCCTGCGGACGTTGGCCCAACAATCGGAGGCCACCATCGGCCGACTTCGCCGGGCGTTACTGGCCCACGACGGGGTGCGGACCGTGATCTCTTCCGGTCCGCGCTTGTGGGACCTCGCCACCGGTTCGGCGACCTCGCCCTTCCTCGATGGCTTTTTGCCGCCGCTCTATCTCGGCCGCCTCAAGCACGAGACCTCGTGCGCCCTGATCAGTCAGCATCACCTCCCAAAGGACGAACGCCCCGCCCTGACCGACAACGACGTGGAGGCCGTCTGCGAATGGGGCGGCGGCCACCCCTTCCTTCTCCAGCTGCTCAGCAAACGGGTCATCGAGCACGGTGGTGTCGAATCCGCCGTCGCGGCGGTCGCCGGCGACCGCTCGGTGACCAGCCTCTTCGAGGTCGATCTCGAACTGCTCGACGAGGACCAACGATCGGCGCTCCGAAGCCTTGCGCGGAACGAACAAATGGGAGTCAACCGAAAGTCGCAAGCCGTACTCGAACTGCACCAGCTCGGTCTGGTGGAGGACAGCGGCAACGACGTGCTGCGGATTGCGTTGCCGCTGCTTCGCGATTGGCTCGCTGGCGTCTAGGGGAGTTGATCAGCGTTCTGTATGATCGATCCATGGCGGACGTGTTCGAACGAATAGACGAACTAATCGCGACCCTGGGCGGATACATCGGAATACCCGAAGCGACCCTCGACAAGGTCATCCTGTCGCTGGCTTTCGTTCTGTCCCTTCTCCTGCTTCGGCGCGGGGTGGGTTTTGTGCTCGAACGTCGTCTCGAAGATACGGCCCGCCGGTACATCGCCGTCAAGACGGTGAACTATCTGCTCGGGTTCGTGTCGGTTCTTGCGCTCCTGAGGATCTGGCTCGGGGGTGTGACGGGTCTCGCGGCGTCCATCGGGATCATCTCGGCCGGTCTCGCGATCGCTCTCCACGCTCCGTTGACAAATTTCGCGGGCTGGATCTTTCTCACCATTCGCCGGCCCTTTACTGTGGGAGATCGCATTCAGATCGGCGACCACGCCGGCGATGTCATCGATCTCCGGCTCTTTGCGTTCTCGTTGGTCGAGATCGGCAACTGGGTCGACGCCGATCAGAGCACCGGCAGGATTCTCCATATCCCCAACGGCAAGGTCTTCCAGGAGACCATCGCCAACTACACTCAGGGCTTCAACTTCATCTGGGACGAGGTCCCGGTGACGGTGACGTTCGAGAGTGACTGGCGCCGGGCCAAGGAGATCCTGTCCGAGATCGCCGCGGCGCACAGCACGATCGAAAGCGAACAGGCGCGGCTGGAACTACGGAGGGCCGCCAATAAGTTCATGATCCGCTACGAGCATTTGACGCCCATCGTGTGGACATCAGTCGTCGATATCGGCGTCACGCTGACCATCCGATATCTCACCGATCCGCGACGCCGTCGATCGGCCGAGAACGCGATCTGGGAGGACATCCTCGAGGCGTTTTGGAAGGCCGACGACATCGATTTCGCCTACCCGACCATGCGCTACTACGACAACGCCGGCGAAGGCAAACCGGGCCGACCTGGGCCGTCAACGAGCGTCGAGAGGCCTCATTCCGAGAGTTGATCTCCCGTCGGTGCCGGCTCGGGGCGTTCGCGAAGCAGCTGCTTCGGAGTCAGGAGACCACCGGATATCAGCAGCTTGACGCCCTGTTCGACGGTGATATCGAGGACCTCGAGTTCGCTGTTGGGTAACGCGACCAGGAACCCGGTCGTGGGATTCGGAGTGGTGGGCACGAAGACCAGCGCCGAGGGTTCGTCGCAAAAGACGGTCGGTCCGGCAAACTCCCGGGTGACGAATCCCACGGACCGGAGTCCTTCGCGTGGGAAATCGAGTAGGACGACTTTTCTGAAGTCCGTCGTGCCGCGGATCTGAATGGCCTCGGTGATCTGACGGGCGCCCTGGTAGATGGGACTCAGCAGGGGAATGCCGGCCACCCGCTTTTCGACGAAGTCGAGCAGGCGGCCGCCGAAGATGTTGGTTGCGAGAATCCCGAGAGCAAAGAGCGCGATGACGAAGAGGATAAAACCGATGCCGGGGATTTCGACACCGAAGAGGCGTTCGGAGATCGGCAGAAACCAGCGATCCAGCAGCCCGAAGATGAACCGGGCGAAGAAGAGGGTGATGACCAGGGGAAAGACTACCAAAAAGCCGACGGCGAATCGTCGCCGAACCCATCGAGATGCACGTCTGTGGAGTGGCCCGATCTCCGGTTCGCGATCAGAGAGCCTCCTGAAGAATCCGTCTTCCCGCGGGTCTTGGTCGTCCTTGTCTGGTTGCATTGAGGGTCCTTTTCGCGTGTTTGGTGTCTCAGGGTCGACCACGTCTGCTGACGGCCACGAGGTGATCAGCCCGGCAATACCTTGTGTTCGCTCGACTGACGTTGGAAGGAATGTGGATGAGGGGGTGCGGAGTAACCGCCACGCCCTTCACCCTTTCTCCCCCTTCCATGCTATTCGTCGAGAATATTAACTTGGATCTTCTTTGGCCCCGCCTCCGCCCGCTTCGGAATGCTGATGATGAGTACACCTTTCTTGTAGATTGCTTCGATATCTTCCGGTTTCACCGACCGGGGAAGTGTCAGAGACCGCTCGAAGGCGCCGTAATCCCGCTCGACTCGAAGGAGAGTCTCGTCGTCGCCAGTTTCGACGTGCTTTCGTTTACCGCGTATTGTCAGTGTGTTGTTCTGGACAGACACGTCAAGGGAGCTTGGATCGATTGCGGTCAGCTCGGCGGATACCTCGAATGTGCCGGGTGTTTCACGGATATCCACGAGTGGTACCCAAGCTCTAGGAAGATTCTCATCTTCAATGCCGAAATAGCCGGGTGCGATGGGCCAAGGTTGCGTCAGTCGGTCCATCTGGTCACGTAGACCCACGAGTCTACGAAAAGGACCCCAATTCGTCAGGCGATCCATAGTGTATTCTCCTTTCCCGCCCAAATGGGCATCTTTGCTCAATGGTGCCCGGCAACAAGATTTGTGCAACCGCCGTGCCAGCGTCTTGGTTGCATGGCGGTGTTGATCACAGCACCGAATACCGACGGAGGATCGGCGGAAATCACCACCGCATGTGCGTTCTTCCACATGCCGGGGCTTTCGTGAATGCCAATACCCCCGAGCCTACGATTGGAAACTCGAGTTCCGATTGAGAGGGAAATCGGAACCGAGTATTCCGTTTCCACCGTTTGACTGAGGCGTCCGCCTGGCACGCGTCTTGCGATTGAAGTTGGGGCGTCAAACACCGAATGCGAGAAAGGATGGGTCTCAGCATGAATCGAAAAAGAATCTGGACGTGGGTTCTGGCGATTGTCATCGGGTTGTTGTTTGTGTGGATCCTTCCCACATCGGGACAGGAAGAGGAGGGGATCATTCACATCGGCACGATCGTCGCTGTGGATACCGAGTCAATCTGCTGTCATGAGCATCCCAAACCGTAGCCGTGAGGTTGGTGAGCACGGTGGTTCCAACCACCAAACTCCCCGGAGGAATCGATCGATGAAATCGACCGAACAAGCAGAGTTCGATGTTGTGCGGGGGATCGTTGTGCCCACTGCGTGGGGCGTCATGGGAGAACCCCGCTTGGTCGCGATTCTGACTCCGGATGAAGGCGAGCACAACGTTGCTCCAATCATGGCTGGGCCGGATCTGTTGTCGCATCTTCGGGAAGAAGTCGAGGCACGCATCGTCGTCAAGACGGGTCAAGAAGGAAGCAAGACCGTCACGGTTGTTTCATTCATCGTCGTTGGCGCTCTTGGGCCCGACAGCGAGGCAGCCGACAATCAACCTGTCGACCACACGGACAAGTTGGGTCGAAGGGATTCCAGCCCTTTGGGAGGTTGACATGGGTCAAAAGGACAATGGTTGCCCATCGGTCGATGTCGAACCAATGTCGCCGATTCTCGATGGGGCTGTCGCTCAGCCGCTTTTCCTGCCGCGGGAGCTTGAAGCGGAAAGGCGCATTGCGAGCGACCCGGACGCGATTCTCGAGGATCGACTCGAGGCCTTTGAGAACATTATCGACTCCGAGATCGGCGACACCCAGCTGACCCGCGCCCGCAACATCGAACGCGAGACGGGGCTGCGCCAGCTCTATCTCAAATTCGAAGGCGGCAACCCAACCGGGACGCAAAAAGACCGAATCGCATTCGCCCAGGCCATGGACGCACTGCGACGAGGCTTTGATGCGGTGACCGGAGCCACGTGTGGTAATTACGGCGCAGCATTGGCAATGGCAGCCTCGTTCGCAGGTCTGCGGTGCGTGATCTTCATTCCTGAGACCTACCACTCCCGTCGGGTTGACGAGATTCGGCGCTTCGGGGCCGAAATCGTGACTGCTCGAGGAGACTACGAGGCGGCCGTGGAGGCATCGCGCAAACGCGCTCAAACAGACGACCTCTATGACGCCAACCCGGGGGGAGCGAACATCCCGATTCAGCTGCGCGCGTACGGCGAGATAGCGCACGAAATCTACGATGAGCTCCGGGACGCCCCAGCGGCGGTGGCGGTGCCGGTTTCCAACGGGACGACCCTCGCCGGGATCGCCAAGGGATTCCAGAGCCTCTACCGACGGGGAAAGACGTCCCGGATTCCACGCTTGATCGCCGGATCGTCGTTTCGAAAAAACCCCATCGCTGAGTCGTTTCTCAAAGGCTACGACGAGTGCCGTAACCTGGACCCGAACAGGATCCGAGAGACCGCCGTCAACGAGCCCCTCATCAACTGGCACTCGATTGACGGCGATTCGGCGCTGGACGCCATTCGAGCCACCAGCGGTTGGGCGGGATACGCCAGCGACCGAGCCATGACCCGTTTCGCAAGAATGATCAGCTCGAGCGAGGGGCTCAACGTGCTGCCGGCGTCAACGGCGGGTTTGATCTCCCTGCTCGACGGCCACCGTGACCAGAAACTCCCCAGCGATCGGTTCGTGGTCGTACTCACCGGGAGGAAATGATGACCAATCGATTCGAGATTGTTCGAGGAAGATCCGAATCATTGAACTTGGAGGATCGTGAAATGAAAGAAACTCTCCCCGATGGCAACGCCATCATCTACTGTGAAGGCGCCTACGGATCTACCAACGGAAAGACCGCACATGGTCTGGTTCGTAGTAGTCGCCGGTACCGGGTGCTCGCGGTTGTCGATTCACTCCTGGCCGAGAACGACGCAGGCAAGGTGCTCGATGGTCGATTCGCGGGAATTCCCATCGAGAAGGACGTCATGTCAGCCTATCGAAACGCCCTGGAGGGCGATCTTGAACCGACTCACCTGGTGGTGGGGCTGGCGCCCGATGGTGGCCGGCTGGACCCGGCAGCGCGATCGGATATCCGCCGAGGTATCCGCCTGGGGCTCAACATAGACTCGGGGCTCCATGATTATCTGAGTGATGATGTGGAGATCTTGGCGGTGGCTGAGGATTACGGGGTGACGCTTCGCGACGTGCGCAAGCCGCCGCCGGTGAACGAGTTGCACTTTTTCAGCGGCAAGATCTCCGAAGTCGGCAGTTTCAAGATCGCCGTATTGGGGACCGACTCTGCGGTGGGCAAGCGCACGACGGCCTGGATGCTCATCGATGCTCTCGGCGCGCAGGGCCTGAAGTCGGAACTCATCGGCACGGGGCAAACGGCGTGGTTGCAGGGGGCGAAGTACGGCATCATCCTGGACTCGCTGGTGAATGATTTCGTGGCCGGTGAGATCGAGCACGCCGTATGGACCGCCTGGACCGAGAGTTCTCCCGATGTGATTGTTCTCGAGGGACAGGGGAGTTTGATGAATCCGGCCTATCCCGGGGGTTACGAACTCCTCGCGGCGGGAAGGCCGGATGTCGTGGTGCTGCAACATGCCCCGGCTCGAAAGGAATATGACGGGTTCCCGGGGTACGCCCTTCATCCATTGGATCATCAGATTCGAGCGGTCGAGCTGGTCTCCGGCCGACCGGTGGTCGCGATCACGATCAACCACGAGGGTCTGGAGACGAGCGCGATTGATGCGACATGCGAGGCCATCGCGCGCGATACCGGGCTGCCGGTCTTCGACGTCCTGACCCAGGGCGCCGACGAACTGGCCAAGGCCATCTGCGGCCACCTGCCGCGGTCCACCGCTGCGTCCGGCTGATCGGGTTCCAAGCATCTGATGAAACAGACTCTCGAATCTCTCAAGGTCATCGATCGACTCGAGGTCGGGCCGGTCACGGTTGAGCCGCGGCGCCTGGTGGCCCCCTATCGGGTCGTCACCGGTGCGACCGAGTCCAGCACCGAACTCATCTACCGGTATGAGGAAACGGTCTTCGATCCGGATGACCCATCGAGCCTGAATCTGGCCTCGATGATCGCCGCCCAGCTCGCCCTCAACTACGGTCTGCTCTGTTCCGAAATCGTCTTCCACGGCCCGTTTGACCGTCACGACCGGCGGCTGTTGCAGGAGATGGCCGCCAACACGGCCCGCGAGATCTACGTCAAGAAGTTCCTCGAGCCGAACCCGTTTCTTCTTCCCGAGGCGGCCGAGATCCCGGCGGAGAAGCGCGACAGTTATCTTCAGGCCCGGTTGGTCTTTCCCGATGACGAGTGCAAAGGGTTCACCGGATGGGAGACCCGTCGGGCGGGCCACGCGATTCTGTCATCCGGCGGCAAGGAGAGCCTGCTCAGCTACGGTCTGCTCTCGGAGCTCGGGGCCGAAACCCATCCCGTTTTCATCAACGAGTCGGGCCGGCACTGGTTCACCGCGCTCAATGCTCACAGGCACTTTGACCGGGAGGTGGAGAATACCGCACGGGTCTGGACCAACTGTGATCGGGTTTTCGCGTGGATGCTGCGCCGCCTGCGGTTCATCAGGCCGGATTTCGACTCGGTCAGATGTGACGAGTACCCCATCCGCCTGTGGACCGTGGCGGTCTTCCTCTTCGGTGTGCTGCCGCTGCTGCGCAAGCGGAATATCGGCCGGGTATTGATCGGCGACGAGTTCGATACCACGCGGCGCGCCTTTCACAAAGGCATCGCGCACTACGACGGACTCTACGACCAGAGCCGCTTTTTCGACTCGCGGATGACCCGTTACTTCGACAGCAAGGGGTGGGGGATCTCCCAGTTCTCGATCCTGAGGTCCCTCTCGGAGCTGCTCGTCGAAAAGATCCTTGTCGAGCGGTATCCCGATCTGCAGCGGCTCCAGGTTTCGTGCCACGCAGCGCACACCGAGGGCGACCAGGTCAAACCGTGCGGCCGTTGCGAGAAATGTCGGCGGGTGGTGGGGATGCTCAAGGCCCTGGGCGCCGACCCGTCACGGTGCGGATACAGCGGTGCGCAGGTAGAGGCCTGCCTTCGCGCTCTCGCATCGTCCGGCGTCAACCAGGAAGCGGCCGGCGAGCGTCAACTGAGGTACATGCTGACCGAACAGGGCCTCTTGGCGCGTGACGGCAAACTCAAGGGGAGGATCAAGGCCTGCCCGGAGGTGCTCAAGGTGCGCATCGACGGCGAGCGATCGCCCATGGACGGGATCCCGGTCGACCTCCGCCGCGGGCTCTTCCAGATCCACCTCGAACACGCGGATGGGGCGATGCGCCGCACCGGAAGGGTGTGGATCCCCACCCACCCCCTCGATGATCCGGATCTCTTCAGCCCATACCGGTTCGAGCCCTCGAACGATGCTGCGATGGAGTGGACCGCGGCGCGGCGCGATCATCTCCTCGGCGAGCTCAGCTGGCCCGAGGCGGAGCGGCGGCTCAAGGAGGTGGATGTGGCGCTGCTTCCGGTGGGCGCTGTCGAGCAGCACGGTCCGCACCTGACCCTCGACACCGACGCTTTCGACGCCGACTACCTCGCACGAAGGGTCGCCGAGGCGTGCAACCGCCCGAGACCGCTCGTGCTGCCGTTGATTTCCTACGGTGTGTCGTACCACCACGACGACTTCCCGGGGACCATCAGCGTGAGCAACGAGGCGCTGTCCCGCCTGGTCTACGACATCGGTATCAGCTGTGCGAGAAACGGGATCAATAAACTGGTCATCGTCAACGGCCACGGCGGCAACTCGGCCACGCTGCAGTTCGCGGCGCAGATGATCAACCGCGACGCGAACATCTTCACCTGCGTCGACACCGGGGAAACCAGCGACGTCGATCTGGATGAGATCTGCGAAACGGCCAACGATGTTCATGCCGGAGAGATCGAGACCTCGACCAGCCTCGCAACCCGGCCCGACCTGGTCGACATGGACGCTGCGGCGGCGTTCGTGCCGAGCTTCTCGAGCCGCTACCTCGACTTCACGACCAAAAGAAGCGTCGAGTGGTATGCAAGGACCGCGAAGATCTCGCCCAGTGGTGTGCTTGGGGACCCGAGCCGGGCGTCGGCGGAAAAAGGCGATCGGATCTGGAAGGTGATGATCGCCAACCTGGTGGAGCTTGTGGAGGAGCTCAAGGGAATGACCCTCGACGAGATCTACGAGCGGAGGTATTGATGAAGATTGTCAGCGTTGAGGCGTGGCCTGAGCGATTCAAGCTCGCCAGCCCCTACACGATCGCCTATGAGACTGTGACCGAGGTTGTCAATGTCTTTCTATGCATCGGCACGGACACCGGCCCCGTGGGATTCGGATGTGCCGCGCCGGATGAGGCGGTGACGGGCGAGAGCGCCGCCTCGGCCAAGAAGGCCATCCGCGAGGTCGTTGAACCGGCAATGATCGGATCGGACCCGCTTCGTCTGGCGATGATCATGGAGCGTCTTCGCGAGCCGTTGGCGGAACATCCATCGGTACGGGCGGCTGTGGACATGGCTCTGCACGACATCCTCGGCAAGCGCGCCGGCCTCCCTCTGTGGAAATTGCTCGGCGGATATAGAGATCGTATCAAGACGAGCATCACTATCGGGATCTTGCCGGTTCGGGCGACCGTGGAATTGGCCTCTGCGTGGTTCATACAAGGGTTCAGATGCCTCAAGATCAAAGGCGGCGTCGATCTTGACGCGGATGTCGAGCGTCTGTTGAAGGTCCGGGAAGAACTCGGTTCCAAGATTGAACTCCGGTTCGACGCCAACCAGGGCTACACCGTGGAACAAACCCTGGATCTCGTGAAGCGTGCAAAGAGGGCGCGACTCCAACTTATCGAGCAGCCGACACCAAGGGGAAAGCCCGAACTGATGGCCCAAATCAGCAGCCGCACACCGATCCCGATCATGGCGGATGAAAGCCTGATGAACCTGCGGGACGCATTCCGCCTGGCAAAGAACGACCTGGTGGATATGGTCAACATCAAGCTCATGAAAGTCGGTGGGATCGCGGAAGCGCAACACATCAATTCTGTGGCCCGTGCGGCGGGGTTCGAGGTCATGGTGGGTTGCATGGACGAGTCGGCTCTTTCCATCGCGGCAGGGCTGCACTTTGCTCTGGCTCGACCGAATGTGGTCTTCGCCGACCTCGATGGTCACATTGGGCTGATGGACGATCCCGCGGCGCTCGCCGTTCACATCAGGGACGGTCACCTCCATCCGACCGGTAGGCCGGGGCTTGGTTTCAATCTCGGCGCCAGACCAAATAGATGACCCGCGTGTATCACCAGCTGGCTTCTGCGTTGGACGTGAGAAGCTGCAAGCTCCGTTTTCAGGAATCTGAGTGATCGATGGGAGTTGAGCAGTCTAGGATGGTGGTCGCTTGCAAAGAAAGGTGTTTCGATGACTGACGAAGTAAAGCCAGAGAGTACGTGGAACCGGAGCTTCGGAATCGCCGAGGGAGACCGGCGATTCTGGCAGGTCGGCCCCTTCCGGCTCTGGGCCTGGGTACTCCCATCCGAGCTACGGCTCTCCTTCGCCCGGGGAGACGACCCGTTGGAGGCGACGCTTGCAATCGAAGGGCCTGGGCGATGTCGCGACATTCCCGAGGGTGCGGAGATTCGGCGGTTTGGATTTCGCCGACCTCCCAGCACGCTCGAGCTGGTTCCGGCCCTGGCCGATCGTCCGGTGGTGGTGAGCCCGGAGGAACCGCTGATGCTCCCACCTGACGAAGAGATCACCTTCTTCGTCAGCACGCCCCTGTGGGTCAGGGTCGTTGCGGGTCCTGCAGAGTCGGTCGTCCTCGATGAGCCGACCCACCGGCCATCGGACTCGTGGTTCGGCGGATCGACGATGGAGGGAGAATTGTGCTACGGGAGTCGAACCAATGCCCGGATGAACCTGGAGAATCTCCCGGTTCGACCCCATCGGGCCGTGTCGGTCGTCCGGGTCATGAACGGTTCCGGGACGGAGCTGAAAATCGAGAAACTGAGGCTCCCAACCCCGCAGATGTCCGTCTTCATGACCGCCAAGGGCCACTACTGGACCGAGGGTGTGACTCTCGAGCCTAACGAGGAAGACCAACCGGTGGCGGTCCGATTTGGCCAGGGTCCGCCAACCGAGGCGCCGGAGGCAGCCCTTGCCGCCGAACCTCGCTCACCATCGCAGCGCGGCGTGTTGACCCGAGCGTTCGCGAGCATTCTGCAATAGGAGGTGAGCTGTGGAAATCTCATCCATCCTTGGTTTCGAGGAACTGTTGTCCACCGAGCG
>Ga0316192_10002564_pt1 | contig 13268 bp, 14 predicted proteins | sample MerIslwburrow_MG_FD_204931 | JGI IMG/M metagenome (GOLD analysis project Ga0316192, IMG submission 204931) | Coastal sediment microbial communities from Maine, United States - Merrow Island worm burrow | ecosystem: Environmental > Aquatic > Marine > Coastal > Sediment | place: USA: Maine...
GGTATTGCCATCGTATGGCCCGGTCATTGGCCTCCGTGGTCAATCTGCTCGATCCGGATGTCATCGTGCTTGGCGGAGGCATGTCTCAGGTCGGGTGCCTCTATCGGCGGGTACCGGAGCTTTGGTCTGCCTACATATTTTCCGACCGGGTGGATACCCGCCTGAGCCCACCACAGCATGGTGACAGCAGCGGCGTTCGCGGCGCGGCCTGGCTTTGGGGGAGTGAGCGATGACCCTGCGCCATCCCCTGTTTTGGAAGTTGCTTGCCTGGTCCCTGTTGGCAACGGTGGTGTTTCTGACGCTGACACCCAGACCACCCAAGGTCAGTATGGTGTTGCTGTCTTGGGACAAGGCCCAGCATTTCCTCGCCTACATGGTCTTGACGTGGTTGTTTGCTATGGCCTGGGAGGGGCGGCGGCTGATTGCCTGGATGGCGTTTCTGTTGTGCGTGGGGGTCACCCTGGAGTGGTTGCAGGGGGCCATGGGCATTCGCGTCATGGAACTCTGGGACATGCTGGCCAACAGCATCGGTGTCGGTCTGGGTTGGTTGATATCGCGTACGCCCCTACGTTTTACCCTGGTCTGGTTAGAATCATGGCTGGTCCGGATGTGATGACCGTGACCGGCCCAAAATCAGTCTCGTAGTATAGTGAGACCGTTCGCCAGACCCTACACCGTAGGTTCGTCGCCCATTTAAAGGAAGGTGCGCCATGCTTTTTCCCATGCCCCGGTTCCTTGTCTCCGTATTGATCATCGGCTTTGCCATGATCGTCGGCGCGCCGCACGCCTTGGCGGTTGACACGGTGCACAGGGTGGTGATGCATCTGGATGACAATGACCCCGAGCGCATGAATCTGGTGCTGAACAATGCCGCAAACGTGTCCAAGTACTATCAGGAGCAGGGCGAGGAGGTTGAGATTGAAATCGTGGCCTACGGGCCCGGGCTGCACATGTTGCGCGCGGACACCTCGCCGGTTAAAGAGCGGATTATGGGATTTCCCGACAATTTCGACACGGTGACGTTTCGTGCCTGCGGCAACACCCACAGCAAGATGTCTGCGAAAGCGGGCAAAGAGGTTGAATTGCTTCCCCAGGCAACCATGGTTCCGTCTGGGGTCATTCACCTGATTCAGCGACAGGAGGAGGGTTGGGCGTACGTGCGACCCTGACCTTCATTCTGGGCGAGGCACCGTCAGTCAGGCTCAAAGCTATGATTGATGCGCGCCGACGACCCAGTACCCAGCCTGATACAGGCCAATCCAGGAGATTCCGAACCATGAAGATTGCCATCCTATCAAGGGGGCCTAAGCTCTACTCGACCAGCCGTTTGGTCGAGGCGGGCATCGAACGCGGTCACGATGCCCGTGTTATCAACCCGCTGCGCTGTTACATGAACATCAGCTCCAGTCGGCCCACCATCCACTACCGCGGCGAGGAATTGGAGGAGTTCGACGCGGTGATTCCACGCATCGGCGCATCGGTAACCTTCTACGGCACCGCGGTGCTGAGACAGTTTGAGATGATGGGTGTGTATCCGCTCAACGAGTCTGTGGCGATTTCCCGTTCCCGGGACAAATTGCGTTCTCTCCAGTTGTTAGCCCGTAAGGGCGTCGGCCTGCCGGTCACGAGTTTTGCTCATTCCCCGGACGACACCGAAGACTTGATCAAGTTGGTGGAGGGCGCGCCGCTGGTCATCAAGCTGCTGGAAGGCACCCAGGGCAAAGGCGTGGTCCTGGCCGAGACCCGCAAGGCGGGGGAGAGCGTGATCGACGCGTTTCGTGGTTTGAACGCCCACTTTCTGGTGCAGGAGTTCATCAAGGAAGCGGGCGGCGCCGATCTTCGGTGTCTGGTGGTGGGCGGCAAGGTTGTGGCAACGATGATGCGTCAGGCCAAGGACGGCGAGTTTCGTTCCAATCTGCATCGCGGTGGCACGGCCAAGCTGATCAGGATCACCCCCACCGAGCGCAGTACGGCGGTACAAGCCGCGACGATCATGGGGCTTAATGTGGCCGGTGTCGATATCCTGCGCTCCAATCATGGGCCGGTGGTGATGGAGGTCAATTCCTCACCGGGCCTGGAGGGGATTGAGGCCGCCACCGGCAAAGACATTGCCGGCCAGATCATCGAGTTTATCGAGAAGAACGCCCGCCAGGGTAAGACCCGGACACGGGGCACCGGATGAGGTGCAGTCCACGATGCTGAGCCCATGAGTGCCACCATCCAAATCGGCACGGAGAGTGTCGCGCCCGGGCAGCGCCGAATTATTGAGCTGGCGCTGCCCAGCCTGTATGGGCATGCCCGTATGAGCATGCCGGTGCATGTGTTGCGGGGGCGCCGTCCGGGACCCACGCTGTTGGTTTCGGCCGCGGTGCATGGCGATGAGATAAACGGCGTCGAAATTGCCCGGCGATTGTTGGGCATGAGTTTGATCCGGCGCCTTCGCGGCACCCTGATATGCGTGCCGGTGGTCAACGTATACGGTTTCGTGAATCGCTCGCGTTACATGCCGGATCGACGCGACTTGAACCGGTCCTTCCCGGGTTCGGACCATGGCTCCACGACGGCACGTCTGGCGCGCCTGTTTCTGGATGAAGTGGCCCAGCACGCCAGCCATGTTCTGGATCTGCATACCGCGGCGGTATACCGGACTAACCTGCCGCAGATTCGGGCCCATCTTGCGGATGAGGTGACCAAGAGCATGGCCATTTCATTCGGATCTCCGGTCATATTGGACTCCAACCTGCTGGATGGCAGCTTTCGAGCACAGGCCGCCAAGCTGGGGATTCCGATGCTGGTATTCGAGGGGGGCGAGGCGTTGCGGTTCGAGGAACTTGTGGTCCGAGCCGGTCTGCGTGGGGTTTTGGATGTCATGCGCACCCTGGGTATGTTGCCGGCCCGGCGTCGGCCCCGCGCCGGGCCGAGTCCCGTCGTGGCCCGGTCCAGTGTCTGGGTCCGGGCGGAACAGAGTGGCGTGTTGCGCAGTTCCATGGCCTTGGGCACCCATGTCCGTAAGGGGGACATTCTGGGTTACATCGGTGACCCATTGAGTCAGGAGGCCGGCGCGGTGGTTTCGGCCTTGGGTGGAATTCTCATCGGCCGGGTCACACTACCCTTGGTCAACGAAGGCGAAGCGCTGTTTCATCTGGCTAAGTTTCAGGATCCCCAGGCCGTTGGTGAACAGCTCGAGGAGTATCACGAGAGTCTGATCGAATCGGATCATCTTGCGGATTCCGGGGCCAAGGCGGCCAACGGAGAGATGGAAGGCGTTTGAGCGCATCAAAACCCGTGCACGAGAACAACATGCCGACAGTCTCCAATTCATCGCACCTGGATATTGTCGGCTGGCGTGAATGGTTGGCTCTGCCGGATCTCGGTGTCGGCGCGATCAAGGCCAAGATCGACACCGGCGCGAGAACCTCGGCACTCCATGCCCATAGGATCGAGCGCTATCGTCTCGGCGGCGCACCCTGGGTGCGATTCTGGCTCCATCCGCTGCAGAAAACGACTGTGCCCGATCTGGTCTGCAATGCAGAGATCATCGACCAACGTCGGGTCAGCGACTCGGGCGGGCATCAGGAACAGCGCCTGGTCATCGCCACACAGGCCGAAATCGGGGGACATTGCTGGCCTATCGAAATCACCCTGACAAACCGTGAAACCATGTTGTTTCGAATGCTGCTGGGCCGCACGGCCATGCGCAAACGGTTCCTGGTTAATCCGGCGCGGTCCTTTGTTTGGGGCAAGCTTTCACCCGAGCAGGCCGCCGCCCGGATAAACGATGTTTCTGACTGACTTCCGTAATTGGGCGTCCGCTCGGATTCGGGGATTCGGGACGGGTACCGCTGTAATCGACAGCCCAACGGGTACAATTCCAGCGTGCTGTTGATGTCCGCGGCGCTGCTTGCCGCCATGTTGCTGGTGCCCATGGGCTTGGCTCTGGTGCTGATCGGCGCGTTTCGCCGGCGCCTGAGGATTCAGTTGGTGGGCGCCGCCTGTTTTGGGTTCGGTCTGCTGCTTTATTTCAGTACCCTGCTGGGTGAGTTTGGCGCTGCGGATGCCTGCCTCGATGGCGGTGGACGCTGGAACTACGACGAGCGGGTCTGTGAATTTTCTGACCCGCCAGCACCGGAAACAAACCCATGACCCAAAGCGTGAGCCCACTCGGATTGCCCATCGGTGATCGGGTTGTTGACTGGACGCCTCCGCAGCCTCCGAGCCGTGCGTCCCTAGACGGACGCTACTGCCGCCTTGAGCCGGTCGATCCGAAACGCCATGGGTCGGATTTGTATCAAGCCAATGCAACCGACACCGAGGGCCGCATCTGGACCTATCTGCCCTACGGTCCGTTTGCGACCCTGGCCGACTATCAGGAATGGTTGGAATCCGTCAGCCGGCCTCAAGACCCGCTCTTCCATGCCATCGTGGATCTGGACAGTGGACGTGCCGTGGGGGTCGCCAGCTACCTGCGTATTCAACCGGGCCATGGATCCATAGAAGTGGGGCACATCAATTTTGCCCCGCCGCTGCAACGCAAACCCGCAGCCACCGAGGCCATGTATCTGCTGATGAAACGTGCTTTTGAAGCGGGTTATCGCCGTTACGAGTGGAAGTGCGACGCTCTCAACCAGCGCTCGCGGGCTGCAGCGCAGAGGCTGGGGTTGTCGTTCGAAGGGATTTTTCGCCAGGCCACGGTATACAAGGGACGCAATCGCGACACCGCATGGTACGCCGCCATCGATTCGGAGTGGCCGGCATTGAGCCAGGCATTCGAGCACTGGCTAAACCCGGCTAACTTTAGCGCCGACGGTCAGCAACGAGTGCGTTTGTCCGAGCTGACCTCCCGGATTCTGGTTGCCCGCGGTTGACTCGGCCAGCCCGTGTGAATCCGTTCACCCACGAGCCGGAAATCAAATTCAGCATCAACCGTCTCAGCTGCCTTTTTGTTGCTGATACTTCGCATAGTAGCCGTCGAGAAGCCTGCGAATTGCGGTGCCGATCGCGGCGTAGTCGTACTCGTTGAGATTGGCGAGCGAAGCCCTTGTCGCTGGATGCGTGTCACCGAATCCACCGCCGGGCATCGGCACGATGCCGGCCTCGTCGGCGATCCTCAACAGCATTTCGCCCGGTACGATTTTCTTGAGCAACCAGTCGACGAAATCGCGCCCGTAGAGTTTCTCCCCAATCGGCTCCAGTTCAAGCTCGGTGTAGTAGTCGGCGCGGTTGGAATCCGCGGGCAGTTTCAGGCCCATGGCGCGATACAGAGTGTCGTGGCGCGCGGCCACCAGACGCATCATGGCGGCCTTGTAGTTGTTCGCCGTGTCCATCATGGCGAAGAGCGAAAACAATGCCATCTGTACCTGCTGTGGTGTCGAAAGGCCGGCGGTGTGATTCAGGGCCACGCTGCGGCCCGCCTCGTCTATCTGCACCGAAGGCGGATTGCTTGGGTTTACGAGGAAGAATGCCTTGACCTTTGGATCCAGCAGTTTATCCAGCTCAGCCTCTGGGATTTGCCAGCCAGCATTCGGATCGGCGTCGATGTAGACTGATTCGAGCTGGAAGTCGTTCGGCTCGTGGATTTCCAGGTAGGGGGTGAATATCGGCCGTGCGACGGCGATTTTGTCGCCCGGCATCAGGATTTTGTTGTCTCGCAGCGTATTGGAAATGTAAGTCATCGCCGCGGTTCCGCCTTCGGTGGCGAACAGCTCAAGACTGGCGCTCACCGGCGTTCCACTGCACATTTCCCGGGTCAGCCAGTGGCCGCAGATTCTTTCCGTGAGCGTGAGCATCCGGTCTGGAACCGGATATCGCAACGATGTCGCCTGCTTCCAAACTTGCCCGATGTTAGGAGCCGATGACAGCTCCGGCACCGAGTGCTGCAGTGGTCGGCGGCACTCCGGAGTGCATTGGCGAAGTGGCCTTCAGAGCCGTGATTTCTCTCCACGCCTATCCGTTCCGTCCATGCCCGGATTTGACTGTTCCGGTGTCTTTACACCACCGCGCTGAGTCCGCCGTCCACATACAGAATCTGCCCGTTGACATAGTCCGAGGCCTGCGACGCCAGGTAAATGGCGGCACCCTTTAGTTCAGATACGTCCCCCCAGCGATTCGCAGGCGTCCGGGCACAGAGCCAATCCGAAAATGTCTCGTCATCCACCAGGGCGCGGGTGAGTTCGGTCTTGAAATAGCCCGGTCCGATTCCATTTACCTGGATATTGTGCTGCGCCCATTCTGCGCACATGTTTCGGGTCAGCATACGCACGCCGCCCTTGGATGCGGCATACGGTGCGATCGAGTATCGTCCGAGTTCACTTTGCAGCGAGCAGATGTTGATAATTTTGCCGCGCCTGCGGGGCACCATGCCACGGGCCACCTCCCGGCCCACCCGGAATACGCTGCTGAGGTTTGTGTCGATCACTTCCCGCCAGGTTTCCTCGGTACACTCCAGCAACGGAACGCGACGCTGGATGCCTGCGTTATTGATCAGGATGTCGATGGGTCCGACGTCGGATTCGATTCCAGCCACGCCGTCCCGCACTGCGGCCGGGTCGCGCACATCGAAGGCACGTCCGGCGACGGAATGTCCGGCCGCACTCAGGGTCTCGACCGCCTGCGCCACGCCGGCCGGTTGGCTGCCGTTGAGCACCACCGTGCTCCCGGATTCGGCCAGCCCCTGGGCAAGGGCGTAGCCGATGCCTCTGCTTGAACCGGTGATCAGGGAAACGCGGCCGGAGAGATCGAACAGGGGATGTGTCATGGTCGGGACCTGGGGTTGGGAAATTGGATGGCCGTAAACGGCAGCGCATCGGTGCACGATATCCACACGAGCAAACAGCAGCCGGCATGGCCCGGCCGCTGCCGTGTCGTCACAGTTCCAACTGAACCTTCATATGACGGCTGCGGTCTGTGGCGGCTTCGAACGCCTGGACCGCATCCCTGATCGGAAACGATGCGGTCAGCAGCGGTGTCACGTCGATCTTGCCCCGGGCGATGAAGTCAATCGCCCACTCGAATTCAGGGTGGAAGCGGAAGCTGCCCCGGTACTCGATTTCCTTGACCAGTGCGGCGTTGATGGGAAACGTCTGATCGCCCACCGGCGGGAAACCGACCTGCACAATCACACCGCCGGCCCGGGTCAGGCTCACCGCCGATTGCATCGCCGCAATTGCGCCGGAGCATTCGATGACCGCATCGAAGTGACCCTTGCCGTCCCCGTAGACGCGCAGCCGGTCGGCGTCGTTGACCACATGGAGGGTTTGGTCCGCACCGACCCGCGCAGCCATGGCCAGCGGCGCGTCCATCAGGTCGGTGACCGTGATGTGGGCGGCGCCGGCGTGGCGGGCGGCAAGCACCACCAGGCAGCCGATGGGACCGACGCCACTGATCAGGACGCGGCGTCCGGTGATCGGCATGGCCCGCTGGACCGCGTGCAGGGCGACAGCCAGGGGTTCACCCATGGCCGCCAGTGAGAAATCCAGCTCATCGGGCACCGGCACGCACTGACTCTCCGGCACCCGCAGGGATTGCTTGAACACCCCTTGAACATGGGGCATCAATGCGGCGCTGCCGAAAAAGCGCATGTTGCGACATTGGTTGCCCATTCCCTGGAGGCAGAAGTCGCAGGCATTGCAGGGCAGGCTGGGATTGACCGCGACCCGCTGTCCGACCCGGACCCGGACCACCGAATCGCCTACCTGCTCCACTTCCCCCGATACCTCGTGTCCGAGAACAAGCGGTTCCCGGACCGCGAAATTGCCGACCCTGCCTTCGTGGAAGTAGTGCAGGTCCGAACCGCAGATGCCACCCATGCGGGCACGGATGCGAACTTCGTTCGGGCCCAAGGGATCATCTGCCTCGGTCTGCTCGACGATGCGAAGATCGCCGGCGCCGAATAGGGTGCATGTTTTCAAGGCTTGATCTCCGTTGGGTGTACAAGGTACCGCAACGCCGCCGCCACTAAGTGCTGCGGCGGTTGTTCGATGCTCAGCGCGCAGTGTGGCTCGTCCGCCTGGGGCGGTTCCAGGTCCGCCAGCTGACTTGCCAGCAGCGATGCCGGCATGTAGTGATCAGGCCGCTGCGCCATTCGGCCTGCGATGGTATCCACCGAACCGTTCAAGAACACCAGCCTCATTCTGGGCTGGCCGCGGCGCAGCACATCCCGGTAGCGTCGTTTCAACGCAGAACAGGCCAGCACGGCGCCAGAATCGTCCGTCGTGGACAGGGTTTCGGCCAGCCCGGACAGCCAGTCTGCTCGGTCCACATCGGTTAGGGGGATGCCGGCACGCATCTTGTCCACGTTTTCGGCGGAATGAAACGCGTCTCCTTCCAGGAACGGGACCTGTAGACGCTCTGCCAGCACACTGCCAATGGCGGATTTGCCTGTCCCGCACACACCCATGACCAGCACGATCGGCTTCACGGGTGGGGTCGGTCCCACCGGTGGGTTGCTGAACAAGGGTATGGCGTTTCAACCGTCACCGTCACTCCAGTTCTCGCGTGAACGCATTCCAATTGTAGTGTGTCTGTGGCGCGTCGTTTGGCCGGCCCGCGCCTTCAGTTCCGAAGCGGCTCGCCGATACGTCTGTTTGGTGACTTCGGCCTTGCATCTTGCCCCTCAAATCTGGTCCGCGTTCAGGTGCAGCGTACCCGATTTGCTGGTCGGCCCGTACTTTGCTTATACGGTGGGTTGAAACAATGCCCAAGGCTCGCCACACACTGTCGATCACGGACGCTGACCGCCCGTCGGATCTGCCGGCTGGTCCGGCGGCCGGCCCCGAATCCCGATCGACCGTGCCGGAACTCAATGACATGTATCGAACCCCTTCAAATACTTCCATCGCGGCGCCAACGGCTGATAAATCTGTGTCACTCTCGGTCCCCATGAAAGCCGTCGCCTCAACAACACATCAGGTCCGTTCCGCCCGGGTGGTATTGACCGGCACCTACTGCTGCAAGAATAAGGGGGATGCGGCCATGCAACAGGTGTTTGCCGCTGAACTGAGCAAACGCCTGCCTCATGCTGAGATCGTGCTTGCCTCGCCCTTCCCAGACCTCGATGTTGAACATTATGCACCCCTGCGGGTGGTCAAGAGCCGTCGCCGTAACCTGCCGCTGGCGACGGTACACTGGGCTATCCTGGAATGCCTCGGGGCTTTGGGTTTGCCGCCAAAGCGTTACCCGCTCAACGCCGAGATCGATGCCATGGCCCGCGCGGATCTGGTGGTTGACCTGAGCGGGGACATGTTGACCGAGGACTATGGGGCTTTGGTTGGTTTTTCCCATTTCCTGCCTCTGTTGCAGGCACAGGCCCTAATGCGTCCGCTGGTGGTATGTGCCCAGTCCGTTGGCCCGTTTTCCAGGCTCGCGCCGCTGGCAAGACGGATTTTCCGCCGGACACGCCTGACTACTGTTCGCGAGTCGCTGAGCCCGACGTTACTGGCGGCGCTGGATGATGCCGGGATCCAGCCCGTTCAAACGGCGGATCTTGCGTTTATGCTTCAGCCCGTCCCTGGGGACCGAATCGCCGCGATTTTGACCCAGGAGGGGGTGCCAGAAGCGCCGGGGCTGAGACTGGGTGTTTCGGTGAGCGCCCTGTTGGCGAACAAGACCAACCGTCATGTTGGGGGGGCGGGCAACGACAAACTGAGCGCTTTTGCCCGGGCTCTGGATCATCTCGTCGAGCGTTTGGGGATAGACGTTTTGCTGGTGCCCCATGTGTTTGGACCCCGGGCGTCTGGTGATGATCGCGCCGTCGGCGAACAGTTGGCCCGACTGATGCGGCACCCGATCCACAGACTTGAACGGGAGTACCGACCGGAGGAGATCAAAGGGGTGATCGCCCGCTGTGACGCGTTTGTCGGCTGCCGCATGCATGCCAACATCGCCGCCTTGGACAGCGGGGTGCCGGTTCTGGCGATCGGATACAGTCACAAGACCCGGGGCATTTTGCACGACCTGGGGCTGGATGACTGGGTATTGTCGTCGCAGGCCATTGAGGCGGATGCATTGATCGGCCGCATCGAGTCTTTGTTTGCCGGGGCGTCCGGCTATCGGACTCGGCTGGCGGCGATGCTGCCCGAGATGAGGCGGCGCTCCGCGGAATCCATTGACGCAGTCGTCCGGATCCTCGAAACAGATCTGCCGGACCGGGCCGCGTGAACCGTTTCGCGGCACTGCTGGGCGCATGCGGCGGCGAGGCTGAGCGTGCGGCCCGTTTGCGGCTTGCGCTGGGGTCCCGATTCGGCGATGTGACCGTAACCCATCCCTTGCCAGGCGTATCCCTGGGCTGGTGTGGCGATGCCGGATTGACCGCCCTCGCACACACTGAAGACGGTTTCGCCCTGGCCCATGGGTCGGCCCATCCTGTTCGGGGCTGCGACGATACGGGTATCCGCGTCGACGATGCCCTCGGCATTGCCGGTCGCGCATTGCAACGACTGAAATCCGGTGAGTCTGCGGTGGAAGGTCTTGCCGGCTCGTTCATGGTGGTGGCGGGTTGCCGCGAAGGTCAGGTCCAGGTGGCGGGCGACGGATCCGGAAACCGGGTGCCCTATTGTTCGGTCGCGGATGAAGAACTGGCGGTGGCCAGCCATCCCCTGGTCTGCGCCCGCCTGCACGGGCAGGTGGAACTGGATCGTAGTCTGGAAGATTTTTTCCTGGTCTACGGTTTTCTGCCGTCCGGGCGCACGCTGTATCGGGGGGTTGAGCAGCTCGCACCCGGTGAGGCGTACGCTTGGGGTTTCGCCGGATGGTGCTTGCATCGTCCGTCATCGAATACCCAGCCTGGCATGGTCATTCCGGTTCCGGAATCCGAGGACGCCTTATACGATCGGCTCTACCAGGTGATGATGGGGTGCGTCCAGGATCAACTGCCAGCGGCCGCCGAGGTCGGGGTGCTGCTGGGTGGGTTCGACTCAGCACTGGTCGCCGCCATACTCCAGCGCCTGGGCAAACGCGTCCACACCTACTCATTCCGCTATGCGGACGCTCGCTACAATCAGCCCCACACCGACACGCTGTCGCGTCATCTGGGCTGCAAGCACACCTGGGTGGACATCACGCCAGAGGTGATCGCCGCCGGGCTGCAGAACTATGGCGAGCATTATGTGCAGCCCACCAATTGGTTGAACTACGTAATCCAGACGGTTCATGTATGTGACCGGATGCGCAGCGACGGACTTGATATCGCCTTTTCGGGCGATGGCTGCGACGCGGTTTTTCTGGGCTACCCCGGAACCTACAAACGCACCCGGGCGTTCGCCCGATTGCCCCAGCTTCCGTCCTGGATGGTGGCCGGCCTGACCGGTCTACTGGGTCGACCCGGACTGGATCGATTCATCGGTCATCCCCACCGCGTCGCCATGACCCTGCTCCGTGCGACTGCACGGCCGATGCCGACCCGGGCGTTTCTGACCTTCCGTGTGATGGATGAGACCACCGTCAATGCTTTGCGACGGGGTGCCCGGCCGGATCGGAGTGAGGCGGTGGAATCCATCGTCCGGTCATTGGCTGAGCCGTTCCAAGGGCTTTCCATTCAACGCATCGGCTACGCCGCGAAGGGTCTGGTGTCGCCGAATCGGACCAAACTGATCGCCAGCACCGACGTGACCGGCGTCCGGGTCCACAGTCCCTACCTGCATCCAGATCTGCGGCGGTTTGCCTCACGGGTGCCGGATCACCTGCTGCGGGAAGAGGGTCAGAGCAGGATTGCCGATCCCGGCAAGATCTGTCTGATGCGGATGGCGGAGCGACACCGTTTGCTGCCCCATGAGATCATTTATCAGCCGAAACTGGCGGCGGTGGACAGCCCCATAGACAGTTGGTTTTCCGGCGCACTTCGCCCGGCGCTCGATCAGGCCTTGTCGGGACTGCCGTTCACGCCCGACCCCCGGCAGATCGAGGCGCTGGTTAAGACAACCTGGCCGGAACGCCTGTATAAGCGTCATCTCGGCTCCACCCAGGTTATCAGTGATGCCATCTCGCTGCTGGCGACCTACGGCGCGATGAATCCCCCCACCACCGATGCCCGGAGCCGTCGGTGCGCGTGACCAGGCTCATCCAACGTCACCGGCGTGTATTGCGAATACTGGTCTCGATGGCGTTGCTGGGTCTGTGCCTTTCCCTGGTGGAGCCGGCCGCATTGCTGCAAGCCTGGGTGCGGATTGAGCCCGTTTACTTTGTCGCCGCACTGTCGCTCAACGCCATAGGGACGGTGCTGATTCGAGCCTGGATCGCTCATCTCACCACCCGTGCGACCGGGGTCATGCTCGGATTCTGGGAACTGATTCGCATCAACCTGATCGCCCGCTTTTACACCATCGCCCTGCCGCGCGGGGCCTCGGCCGCGATACGCTGGCATCACTATCGCAAAGGGGGGTCTGGCCACGCCGCCGCCGCTTTGTTGTTGTTCGAGAATCTGGTGTCGGTGTTTACCCTGTTCCTCAGTGCAGCTCTGATTCTGTCTGTGGAGGGTGGTGAGGCCGGACCGGTCGCGCGCTATCTCATGCCCCTGGCCTGGTGCGGCGCCGTGGCATCGGCGTGCGTCCTGCTGCCGTTTTTACATCGCCCCGCTGCGGCGTTGTTCCGAGGGACTCTGGGTTGGTTGTTGAAGCGGCCAGGTCGTGTATCCGGCATCGCCAGACGGTTTCTGGCGGCGATCGATTGTTACCATAATCTGCCTGTCCGGCGGTTGGGTTCGATTCTTCTAGCCAGCGTTCTGGGCTATGTATTTTTTGTCTTGAGCGCCTGGGTTCTGGCTCAGGGGATGGAACTGGGGGTTGGACTGTTCGTGATCGCCTGGGTCCGCTCGGTCACTCTGCTGGCCGCCCTGATACCCATCACCATCGCTGGTCTGGGTGTTCGCGAGGGCGTGATGATCGCGTTGCTGGGTGGTTATGGCGTATCGGCTTCGAACGCGTTCGCCTACGCCATTGCGGCTTTCTGCATCCAACTGGCGCTCGGTCTGGTGGGTGCCATTCTGGAGTTGCTCCGGCTGTGGGGTACGCGGGCCGCCGCCGGCCCCACTGTTCATTCGGCAAAGGAATGACCATGCGATTACGGGCGAAACCGGTTGTCAAATTGAATCGGGGGGGCAAGGCTCGCATGATTGACGCCTTTCTTACCGAGGCGCTGGGCCGCGCACCCGAGGGGCTTCGGGTATTGGACATCGGCTGTGGCAACGGGGATATCTGCGCCCACTTCGCCCGGCACAACCAGGCCGTCGGCATTGATGTGGCCGACCAGTGCAGAGCCGAGTACACCGACCTGGTCCG
>Ga0316192_10002565_pt1 | contig 13268 bp, 10 predicted proteins | sample MerIslwburrow_MG_FD_204931 | JGI IMG/M metagenome (GOLD analysis project Ga0316192, IMG submission 204931) | Coastal sediment microbial communities from Maine, United States - Merrow Island worm burrow | ecosystem: Environmental > Aquatic > Marine > Coastal > Sediment | place: USA: Maine...
CCGCTGCCCCTGACCGCTGCAGCTGATAGCTGCCGCTGTCGCTGTTCCTGTTTGCTGAACCTGTTGCTGCCGCTGTCCTCAGCCCCGGCCTTCTGGTCCGCCTCCGGCGGCCCAGCGTCGCACGAGCAGCGTGGTCATGAGAGGAGGCCGGAGGGTGTGTGACCACGCTGCTCGGGCGCCGGCGGCCTCCTTCGTGGCCGGGAGAGATGCGCCGGAACGCTCTGCCGCGAGGGTTGCCCGGTACGCAGTTGTGCGGAGCGCGCCACCTAACCGGCGGGTCGTTCCTGCACAACAGCGAACCCGGCACGCCCCGAGGGAGGTTTGTTCCCACGTGATTGTGGCGTTGTTGCCGCCGCCACTGCCGCTGCCGCAGATTCTCCCGGCACCTGTCACGGTTGCGGACTCCGCGCCGTTCTCGGTCGCGGCCCTTTTTTTGCTCGTATCACGAGCAAAAAAAGCGCCCCCGCCCGAAGGCGGGGGCTGGATTGAAAAGAAGCTGTGTACTTACTTCTGACTCTGATAAAAGCCCATGAGGATCTTGGCGACCTCGGGGCGGGCAAACTCGGGGGGAAGGTCTTCGCCGTTACTCAGCATCTCGCGCACCTTGGTGCCGGAGAGAAAGACAAAGGACTCTTTCTTGTGGCCTTCGGGGGCTTCGCGCATCATGATGACCTGGCCGAGCTCTCTCGAGTACGCGGTGTGGTCGGCCTCGAAGATGGCGATTTCGAGGGCGCCCTCGGGGACCTCGTCGTGGAAAACCGACTGGGCGTCGAAGGGACCATAGTAGTCTCCGACACCGGCGTGGTCGCGGCCCACGATGAGGTGGGTGGCGCCCATGTTCTGGCGGAAGACGGCGTGCAGCACGGCTTCACGCGGGCCCGCGTAGAGCATGTCGAAGCCGTAGCCGGTGATTTCGACGGAGTTGGGCGGGAAGTAGAGCTCGGCCATCTTGCGGATCGCGGCATCGCGGACGTCGGCCGGGATGTCGCCAGGCTTCAATTTGCCGAGGAGCATGTGGATGACGGCGCCGTCGGCGTTCTCGCGCTCCATGGCCATGCGGACGAGCTCTTCGTGTGCGCGGTGCATGGGGTTGCGGGTTTGGAAGGCGACAACCTTGTTCCAGCCGTTCTTCGCGATGAGCTCGCGGATCTCCATGGCGGTCCGGAAGGTCTCGGGAAAATCCCTTGCGAAGTACGAGTAGTTGAGAACCTCGATGGGACCGGAAATGAAGGTCTTGCCGACGGTGTTGAAGGCCTTGACGCCGGGGTGGTTCATGTCGTCGGTGCGATAGACCTTGTCGGTCATGAACGCCATCTGCTCGTCGGTGGCGGTGTCGATCTTCTCGACGGTCTGGATGGCGAGGACGGGGTTGCCGCTGATGTTGGGGTCCTTGAGCGCGATGCGCATGCCGGGCTCGATCCCGTCTGCGTTCTCGACGACGTTGACGATGGGGACCGGCCAGAACAGACCGTCGGTGGTCTGCATCTTCTCGGCGACCGACATCGAGTCGGCAAGGTTCATGAAGCCGGTGAGCGGGTTGAAGTAGCCCGAGCCGAGCATCACCGCATTGGCGGCGGCCTGCGAGCAGACCACGATGGATTTGAGGTTGGCGGCCTCGGCCTCGAGGGCCGCGCGTTTGGCATCATCGGCCACGTAGAGCGGGTTGAGGGTGTCGGATCCGTGAGGTTTGATCATTTCGAATATCTCCTTGTCGAATTCACTGCCCCTGTCGGAGCGGTAGATCAGTTGTCGGCCGTCATCCGCTCGTGGGTCATGGCCAACGTGCGGTAGAGAATGTGGGCGAATTTCGAGTAGGGGAGGGTCAGGAAGAGACAGAGCACCACTCCCAGGTGAACGATGTAGACGGCAAAACCGACCATCGGGTCGATGGCCATGAAGCGGAAGATCTCGGTGAGGACGCCGGTGCCGATGACGGCCAGCACGACCCACAGGAAGAACCGGTCGAAGGCGGTGGTGTTGCCGACCAGCCTGTCACCGGTGGACAGTCGGTTGATGAAGAGCATGAGCCCGCCGACAACCAGGAGGATCGCCGAGAAGTTCCCCAGCAGTTTCACCCAGTGGGTGATGGGAACCGGGTATGCGTACTGTAGATTGAGCCACGAGAAGAAGACCGTGTCCCGGTAGAGATAGACCACCGCGAAGCCTGATGTGACGGCGGCTCCTACGAAGCCCCACATGACGAGGAAGTGGCCCCATCGGCGCTTGGCGATCCCGCGCTCACAGCTCGCGAACTTGTTGTGAACCGCGATCGCGACGAAAGCTCCGATGAGGGAGCCGATGAAGTTCCCGCTCCGCGCCTGCTTGTCGCCCATCAACTTCCAGAATTTCGTTCCCGAAGTGAAGAGGGCGAGGCAGACCCAGGCTACGGCTGTGAAATAAACTCCGTAGATGAGGTAGTGCGGTACATATTGATCGTAGAAAAACTGACCCATATCCGGTCCGGGCACGAGGCCGTGATGGGCTTCATGCATCTCGAACCCGGTGGTCACGCCCAGCAGCACGATCCAGAACAGAATCGGACCGAAAACCAGCAACGGCCAGGTCTTCTTGACGTTGCCGACCAGAGATCCCATCGCGCTCGGGAATGCCAGCATCTGGACCATCATGCCACGCAGCGAGGCCATGATGTCTCCGGGACCCACGTCACGCGGGCATCGGACGCTGCAGTCGTTGCACTGGTGGCAGAGCCAGACGCCGGGATCGCCCATGAGCTGGTCGAAGAGGCCCCACTGGGCGAGAAGGACCTGCTTCCGCGGGAACGGCGCGTCCGCCGGCGCGAGCTCACACACGCTCGAACAGGTGGCGCACTGATAGCACTTGGCGGCGTCCTCGCCTCCGCGATCGAAGAACTGATCGCGGAGGTCGGTCTTTTGAACGACGGGGATCGATGCCATTGTGTCCCCCTTTCCCTCGTGTCCTAAAATCCCTTGAGCGGGTTCGGTCCCATTTCATCGAGTTCTTCGGCGAACTCGTCGAGGACCTTGGGGACCCGATCAAATTCGTCGTGAGAGAGCTCGACAACCTTGATCCGTTCAGGCTCGAGAGCAAGCCGTTCGAGCGTCTCACCAACATTGCCGAGACGGGTGTTGGCAAGCTCGGAACCGCGGACATAGTGGCATTGGTAGTCGTCGCCGTACTTGCAGCCGATGAGAATGACCCCGTCGACGCCGGCCGAGAGGGCTTCGGCGATCCAGACGATATTGGTCGACCCGAGGCAGCGGATCGGGATGATCCGGGTCCACGGGTTCCATGTCGCCCCGTCCGCGGCGGCGGCCTCGAGGGCGGGCACCGCGTCGTTCTCGCACATCAGTGCGAGAATGCGCGGCTTCTCGTCCTCTTCGTCCGGAACTTCTATGGCCTTGATCATCTCGGCGACCATGTGGACCGAGTAGTCCTGGAAGCTGATGATGCGCTCGGGGCAGGAACCCATACAGATGCCGCATCGACGGCAGCGCAGCACGTTGAACTCGGGCGTTCCCTTTTCGTCCTCGTTGATGGTGCCGAAGGGGCACTCCTCGGTGCAGCGTTTGCACTGGGTGCAGCGTTGGAGGAAGAAGTCGGGATAGGCGGTGTCCCCGGCGCGCGGATGAACCGCCTCGCCGCGCTTGGCCATCTCGATGCACTGGACCGCCTTCATGGCCGCACCGAGCCCGTCCTCCGACGCCTGCGCCGAATCCATGGGCGCGTGCACGGTGCCGGCGGCGTAGATGCCGGTCCGACGGGTCTCGTAGGGGAAGCAGATGAAGTGCGAGTCCGGGAAACCGTACTTGAGCGCCGGCAGGTCGGGCCCCTGGCGATACTCGAGGTGGAGGATTTCGGTTCCTTCGTGATCTTTGAGTTCTTCGGCCCTGGCCGCCGATGTTTCGCGCACTTGCGAGCTCTCGCTGTGCTCGGCCTGGTGGCGGGAATCGATGAGCTCTCGGATGAGCTCGCCGTCGGCGGACTGCGGCACCATGCCCACGGCCAGGACGACGAGATCGGCGTCGACCTGGACATTGTCACCGAGCAGGCTGTTGCTCATGTGAATCGAGAGTTTGCCGTTGGCTTCGATCTTGTCCACATCACCGCGGGTCATCATCATCTCGGCCGATTTCTGTACGCCGACGAAGAAGTGTTCCATGTGGCCGGGAGCGCGAATGTCCTTGTAGATCACCGCGCTCTCGATGCCCGAGTCGAGTTTCTTGACCTCGGCGACCTGGCGGAGAGTGTTGACGCAGCACTCCGAGGAGCAGTAGCGCAGGTGGTTCTCATCGCGAGAGCCGGCGCACTGGATGAACGCGATTCTTTCCGGCGTCTTGCCGTCGGAAGGACGGTTCACGTTGCCGGCGGCGAGCATGGACTCGAAGTCATGGGAGGTCACGATATCGGCGGACTCTCCGTAGCCGAGGTGACCGAGATTCCTCGCGTCGTAGGGGGTTGCGCCCGTCGCCTGAACGATGGAGCCCACCGTCATCTCGATGATCTCGGGACCGGTGAAGGTCACTTTGAACTGGCCGGGCTGGCCCTTGATGTCGCTGATGGTGGTGTCGGTGAGCACCTGGATCCGATCGTTGTCCGTGATCTTCTCGACCAGAGAGTGAACCGGATTGGGCACCGGCGCATCGTATGGCGGCTCTTCGGGGGCGATCGAGATCTGGGTAGCCAGATAACCGCCGAGCGTGGATCCTTCCTCGACCAGCACCACAGGGTGACCGAGGCCGGCCGCCGTGAGCGCCGCCTCGAGACCGGCCCGGCCGCTGCCGACGACCATCACGGTCTCGGCGATCTCTTCGGAGAGGGGAACGATTTCCTTCATTCCTGCGAGACGCGCCAGACCCATCCGCACGAGATCCTGGGCGAGCATGGTCGTGTCTTCCGCGTCCTGACCCTCCGCGTCGCCGGGATGGGACCAGGCGCAGTGCTCGCGGATGGCGGTTCGGAACACGGCCGGAACCTCGTTGCTCAGGGGTGCGAACTCTTTTCCCTTGGCGCGCTCGGAACAGGCGGCGAGAAGCAGCCCGTCGAGGCCGTTCTCACTCACCGATGTGCGGATTGCATCGAGACCCTCGGGTGCGCACAGGCACTCGTGGGTGAGGGTCGCGGTGCAACCCTTCTCGTTGGCTGCTTCGACAACCTCGTCCACATTGAGGGCATCGCCGATGCCGCAACCGGTACACAGAAATACGCCGAGTTTTTCCATCAGGCCCTCCCTCCCGCAGCGATGACCGCGCGGGCGGCGGCCCCTGTTGCATCACGAACCGATGCGGCCACATCCTCGGGCCGACGAGCGACACCGGCGACCGTGACCCCTGAATCGAGGTCGTCGAGCACAAATCCCTCGTCGTCTTTCCTTGTGAAGATGGCGAGATCGTCATCCGTGGCGTTGGGCACCATCCCTGTGGCAAGCACCACGAGATCGGGTTCCGCCTCGATGATCCTGACGTTCTCCACGTCTTCGACGTGAAGCTTGATCGAACCGTTCTGTTGCTCGATGCGTCCGACCTTGCCCTTGACGAGGTTCACGCCCTCGATCTCGGCGACCTTGAGGAGGAAGTCCTCGTTGCGGCCGGGAGTTCGGCGATCGATGTAGTACATGGTCACCTCGGCGTCGGGCAGCTGCTCCTTGACATAGGTCGCCTGCTTGAGCGAGGCGAGGCAGCAGATTCCCGAGCAGTAGTTGAGGTGATTGACATCGCGCGAACCGGCGCACTGAACGAAGGCCACGCTCTTTGGCGACTCGTTGGTCGACGGGCACACGATCTTGCCGCCGGTAGGGCCGGCGTCGGATGCCATGCGTTCCATGTGAACGTTGGCGATGACATCCTGGATCACCCCTCCGCCGAGCTCTTCGAGATTTTCGATGGGGTAGGGGTGCCAGCCGGTCGCCACGACAACCGCACCGACCTCGATGGTCTCTGTGGTGGCGGTGGCGTCGATGTTCACCGCCCCGTAGGTACAGGAGTCGGCAATCTTCCGGGCCTCTTCGTCACCTACCGCCTCTCGGTCGAAGTGGAAAATCTTCGGCCAGGCGTTGAGGTGGGGGAGCCGGATGGCTTTGGTCTTGCTGAGCTCGAGGTTGTGCGGGTCGGGAACCAGGGTCTCACACACCTTCTCGCAGTCGCCGCACGCGGTACACGCATCCGTAACATACGCCGGCTCTGTCGTGATCGTGACCGCCCAACCGCCGTTGGTCTTCTCGGCCGCCGTGACCTGCGACGAGGTGAGCACGCGGATCCGGGGATTGCGCTCGAGTCGTCGGGTGTTGATCTCCATCCCGCAGGAGGGAGGGCAGAGCTTGGGGAAGTAGTTGTTGATGCGCACGACCCGGCCGCCGATGGCGGGCGTGCGTTCCACCAGAACGACCTCGGAGCCCATCTCTGCGGCTTCCAGGGCTGCGGTGACGCCCGCGATGCCGGCGCCGATCACGAGGAGGGGAAATGCCTTGGTTTCACTCATTGATCACTCCGTTCGACTGCGCCCTCGCGCACCTTGACGGTCGGCTCCTTGAACAGGGCAAATCGGAGCCAGAGGAAGGCGAACTCGAGAAGCGCCAGGTCGTTGGTCTTGATTTCCTCGATCAGATCATCATCGAGCTCGAAACGCTCGAGAAAAGTGGACTCGAAAACGAACTCGCGGAAGGTGTCGAGGTCGTAACAGGCTGTGTAGAGCATGTGCATGCGTTTGGGATCGAGCTGACGGCCGCCGATGAACCATGGATGGCTCACGAGGTCGCGGAAACCGGTCTCGATTTCGTCACGCTCGGTCAGACTCTGGTCGGCGCGCCATTTTGCGGCCGTCCAGTCCACCGCGTCATTCTCGTGGCGTCCCTTGCAGTGTTCATCCTCGAAGACAAAGAAAATCGGCTCCGGCTCGACACCGGCGCGAGCCGGCGGAAGGGCCATGCCGAGGGGATACATCCGGCAGGCCCACGGGCGATTTTCATACACGGTGCAGCCCTGTGCGCCGACGAACGGGCATTTCTTGCCTTCATCGTCGAGCATCTTGAGCATCACCATGGGCAGTTGGAGGTCCTTGGTGATGGGATTGCTGGTGTAGGTGTCGAGAAAGACACGGGTGTGGAGCCCGGTGTGCCGCGCCAGCTGGAGCACATCCAGAGGCGTCAAGACGATGTTGACGTCGGCGCAGCAGTTGTTGAAGCAGGGAACGCCGGGGTGGCAGGTGAACTTGAAACTCTCGCCATCGGCGAGCTGGTGCTTGTCCGCAAGGAACTGGGGCAAGCTGGTTGAGGAATCAGTCATGAAGAGCTTCCTTCGTCGGGAGTGTCGTGATTCTCAGCATCGGGGTCCGCTGTGACAGTCGCGTCGAGGATGCGGTCTTTGAGGGCATCAGCCGACCAAACCGCCAGAGGCGATGGTTTGGCGGTTGCGGGATCGACCCGGTAGCGATAGGACGCCTTTACCGCATAGTGCTCTTCCATGTGAATCCAACCGCGTTGGAAATAGGGGCACTCGTCGTTAAAACACGCGAGCTGGAAATCGGTCTGCCAGCCTGTGTTGTCGGGCAGCTCGAAGGGTTGCAGGGTGGCGTTGCAGTGGGGGCAGATGGGTTGTTGCAGGTCAGTTGTCAATGGAAATGCCTCGGGGAAAAATGGCCCCAGGCGCCGAAGCGCCTGGGGCCCTGAATTGAAAGACGAATCAGCCGCCGAGAAGTTCGTGGTCGCCTTCAGGCTTGAACAAGGGGAGGATGTCTCGCTTGAGCATCGTCCACTCTTCGGTCTCCGGATCCATCGTGCAGTTGACAAAGCAGAGCCAGTTGTCGTTGTCGAGTTTGGGGAAGTCGGCGCGGAAGTAGTAGCCCGGCCAACGGGTTTCCTCACGGAACATCATCGTACGAACATGGGCTTCCGCCTGGTAGGTACGGTGGTAGTTTTCCCAGCAGCGCATGAGCTCGTGGAGATCTCCGGCTGCGAGGTGTTCGGAATCTTCCTTGAGCATGTCGAGGAGCTCGAGTCCACGCTCGCAGAGAACCTTGGAGGTGGTGAACTGGGAACCCACGCCACCGGCGTACTCGTCCATCAGTTTCTGCAGACGGAACATGTACATTTTCGGCAGGATGTAGTTCGGGTTGACATCGGTCTGCGACGTGAAGGCCTTGTGCTCCTCGAAGAGATCGAGGGGCTTGAGGGTCTTGGCCTTGAGGGCCTCGATGGTCGCGTCGTCGATGGTCGGCATCGCGGGGTTCTCTTTGACGAGATAGCGGACGGCGGCCTTGCCGGCGATCCGACCCTCGGCGTGGGAACCGGAGGAGAACTTGTGCGAGGAGGCGCCGGAGGCGTCACCGGCCGCGAAGAGACCCTTCACGGTGCACATGTTCTCGTAGCCCCAGAAGTACTCGGGGGGTGCGAGGTCTTCGGGACCGCTCACCCAGGCGCCGGAGGCGCCGGAGTGCGAACCGATGAAGTACGGCTCGGCCGCGGCGATCTCGGAGGACCGCTCCTCGGGCTGCACGTTGGATGCGGCCCACAGGATGGCCTGCGAGATGGTCATGTCGAGGAAGTCTTCCCAGGCCTCGGCCTCGAGCTCTTTGACCTTCGCCTTGTGAGCCTTCGGATCATCCTTGTACTCGTTGGCGATCTTCTGGAGGGCTTCCTCGGTCCGCATGTAGATCGGGCCTTTGCCTTCCATCACATCGAGCATGCCGAGGTAGTTGCGGAGGTTGGCCGGGATCGGCTTCGCCAAACCGTAGGGCTGCCAGTTCTGGAGCTCGTCTTTGCGCTCGACCATGTACTCGCCACCGAAGGCGTTGGTCGCGCGGGACTTGAAGAGCAGGAACCAGGCGCCGACAGGACCGTAGGCGTCCTTGAAGCGGACCGGAATGAAGCGAACTTCCTGGCAGGTCATCTCGGCGCCGGCCTTCAAGGTGAAGTAGGTCGACGAACCGGAGTTCCAGGGCGGGTACCAGGCGCGGCCGAGGCCTTCGCCGGTTGAACGGGGCTTGAACACGTGGACGGCGCCACCCATGGCACAGAACACGGCCCTTGCTTTGAAGATGTAGAACTTGTTCTCGCGCACGGAGAACCCGTAGGCGCCGGCAAGCTGACCGTCCTTCATGATCGGGCCGACGATGAAGACGCGCTCGATGATGTTCTCGGTGCCGAGGTGGTTCTTGGCCGCTTCGGCCACGATCACCTTGTAGGACTCACCATTGATCATGAGCTGCCAACGTCCCTCATGGACGTAGCCGCCGCCTTCGGCCTTCCAAATCGGGAGGCCCCACTTCTCGAACAGATGGACGGAGCCGTCCACGTGACGAGCGATGGAAGCAACGAGGTCGTCACGGGCGACGCCCATGAGGTCCTGTTTCACGTAGTTGACGTAGTCCTTGACGGTGTTTTCGCCGTCTTTCAGACCCACGTACTGGTTGATGGCCGACAGACCCATGGCAACCGCACCGGAGCGGTCCACCGCAGCTTTGTCGACGAGGGTGACCTTGAGACCATTTTTCTTGGCCCAATAGGCTGCCTCAACGGCCGCGCCGCAGGACGCCATGCCGCCACCGAGGATGAGAAGATCGGTCTCTACCTGGACTGTTTCGAAATTAGCCATATTCTTCCTCCCTACTTCGTCCACACGTCGCAGCCCAACGAGTCGGGCTCGGTGAACAGAACGGGACCTTCGAGATCGGGATCGGCGTTGAAACCGCCGGTGGGCTCCGCTTGACCTTCGGCCGTTGTGCGGATCGGGAACTTGAACCGTTTCACCATTCCATTGCGGAACTTGACAGTCCACATGATGGAATCGGTGGAGCGCAGAGGCACCACGGACGCGCCCATGGGCACGAAGTCCGCGTAGCCGCGAACGTCTACGGCCTGCGTCGGACAGATCTTGACGCAGTTGTAGCATTCCCAGCACATATCCGGCTCACAGTTGAACGCCTTCATTGACTCTTTGTCGAGCACCATCAGATCGTTCGGACAGATGTACTGGCAGGCAGTCTTGTCGAGAGCCTTACACCCATCACACTTTTCCACATTCACAAAACTCGGCATGTACACATCCTCCTTTCGGGTTTCAATTTCTAAAATGCGTGGTAACCGAGTACACGTCTATCAAAGTCATCGGCCAGCACGAAGCAAGTCTTGTGCCCACATTCACAAAGGACGAGGGAGAGTTGTTCTCAATAGAGCCTAAGTCGCGTCGGGGAAGATAATTGACGGGTGTTTCGGCGGTGCATGGGTGGCCGCAAATGGGGGCGTCCCGAATCTGGTCCGACCGATGGGCTGGAGGAGGGGAGAAGACAATCTGAGTGACTGATCGGAGAACGGTGTCGGGTACAGGTCTCTAAGTGACATGTGGCTGGGTACTTCCGAGTGAGGACCAGGGGATGGCCACGGTGATGTGAAAAATTTCACTTGATTGATTTGGAGTCATTTGCGTGCGTTTGATGTCACGGTTGGTTACGAATGCGTTACGTTTGCCGGAGGTGCAAGTGGAAGTTCAATGAAATGAGACAATTCTGGTTGTTACCCGCGTGTTACCGGTGGCGCGCACGTGGTGCGACCAGGTCGGGCTCTCCGCGTGGATTGACGGTTTCGATCGAGCCTCGAAGCTCTTGATGTTCGTGGTTAAATCCCTGAAATATAGCTGTTTCTGAGACGGCGAGGTGACTTGGAGGAACGACCTCCCGGTGGCTGAACCTGCGAAAGCGCCGAGATTGGACGTCACCGGTTACCGGCGAGTGACGACGGGGCCGATTTGACGGGCATTTCGACCGAATCCGGAGGATATCCGGGGCGGACCCACACCGAAGGTGGCATCATTTGTGCGTGTGGTTGAGAGGTCACCGCTGACGCGGGACCAATTACTGGAGGTGAATTGCATGCGACTGATTCTTCTCGGACCGCCGGGCGCCGGCAAGGGAACCCAGGCCGCCCACATCTGCGCAAGGCTCGGGATTCCTCAGATCTCAACGGGTGACATGCTGCGAGCGGCCGTCAAGGCGGGGACGGAGCTGGGACTCAAGGCCAAGGAAAAGATGGACGCCGGCGATCTCGTTTCGGATGACATCATCATCGGTCTGGTCAAAGAGCGGATCACCGAGCCCGACTGCGCAAACGGATTTCTCTTTGACGGATTCCCGCGGACCTTGGCCCAGGCGGAAGCCATGCAGGAGGCCGGGGTGGATCTCGACGCCGTGATCGAGATTTCGGTTCCCGACGACGAGATTGTTCGTCGGATGTCGGGACGGCGGGTCCATCTTGCCTCTGGAAGGACCTACCACCTCATCTTCAATCCGCCCAAGGTCGAGGGCAAGGATGACGTCACCGGTGAGGATCTGATCCAACGCGCGGATGACAACGAAACCACGGTGCGCAATCGTCTGTCGACCTACCACGAACAGACCGAGGTCCTGACCAAGTATTACGGTGAAGGCTCGGGACCGAAGCTGATCACCGTCGATGGCACTCAGAGCATCGAAGGCGTCAAGGACGCCATCAGCGCGGAGATCGGTAGGCTGGCGTAGCGCGCTGAGCCGCAACCAAGATCGCCCGGGCGAATGCCCGGGCGTTTTTGTTGCGCCACGAGTGCTTCTCGCTAATCATCACTCGTCGTCGCAGGCTGAATGGATGAGAGAAAAGTAACGAAAAATCAGGGACGGGGTACCCTCGAAGCCCATGGAGTACCGCAACGACACCGTGATCTGCGTCCGCCACCTCGAGCGGAGTGGCGCGCCCAGAACACCGAGCAGCTACCGGACGCGTGCGGGTCGTTGCCGATCTCGGGCCAGCGCTCCGTCCGGTTGTCAGATCACCGTCCCGGCAACGACGGCGTGAACCCGACTCAGAAGATGGAGACTGTCCGATGACGAAACAGCCCGCCTCAGCAGCCATCGTGGTCGTTCTTGTCCTCATCGCAGCCGTTCTTGGCGCCGATGTTCACAGCAATGGGCAGGCTGGGACGGTCCTTGACCCCTGGGACCGTCTGCCCGGTATCTTGGCGGGGATCAAGGCTCCGGTATTCCCCGATCGAGATTTTCTGGTGACCGAATTCGGCGCCATGGGAGACGGGACGACCGACGCGACCGAGGCGTTCCGCGCCGCCATCAGCGCTTGTGCGGGAGCGGGTGGCGGTCGCGTGGTCGTGCCGGCGGGGGAGTATCTCACCGGCGCGATTCACCTGAAGTCCAACGTGAACCTCCACGTGGAGGAAGGTGCGACCATTCTGTTCAGCCGGGATCCCGCCGCCTACCTGCCTGTTGTGTTCACCCGCTGGGAAGGCGTCGAGTTGATGAACTACTCGCCCCTCGTGTACGCCTATGGCGAAAAGAACATCGCGGTCACCGGCTCGGGGACCCTCGACGGTCAGGCGGGACCGGAGCACTGGTGGCCCTGGAAAGGCGGCGGCCACCCGGAGAGTCAGAAGCCCGATCGCGATCGGCTCTTCGCCCAGGCCGAAGCCGGCGTTCCGGTCGCCGAGCGGGTCTACGGGGCCGGCCACTACCTGAGGCCGTCTTTTCTCCAGACGTATCGTTGCGAGAACGTCCTGATCGAGGGCGTCACGATCAAGAACTCCCCGATGTGGGTCATCCACCCCGTGCTCTCGCACAACGTCATCATCCGCGGCGTGACCGTCGTCTCCGCCGGCCCCAACAGCGACGGCTGCAATCCGGAGTCTTCGACCGATGTCCTGATCGAGGACTCGCTCTTCGATACCGGGGACGACTGCATCGCCATCAAGTCTGGTCGCAATGCCGACGGCCGGCGGCTCGATGCCCCCTCCGAGCGCATTGTGGTCAGGGGCTGCCGGATGCGAGCCGGGCACGGCGGCGTAACCATCGGCAGCGAGATCAGCGGGAGCGCGCGCGACATCTTTGTCGAGCACAATGAGATGAGCAGCCCCGAGCTGGATCGGGGGATCCGGTTCAAGACCAACGCGGTGCGGGGAGGCGTGATCGAAAATGTCTTCGTGCGCGATGTCGAGATCGGCGAAACGGGTTCGGCCATCGATATCGACTTGTTGTATGAGGAGGGCGCGAACGGCAGCTTCATGCCAATCATCCGGAACATCATCATCGAGCGCCTGACCGTGCGTCAGGCTCGGTACGCCTTCTTGATTCGGGGGCTCGAGGAGGCTCCGGTGCAGGGACTGGTGATCCGGGACAGCGCCTTCCTCTCGGTGAGCAGGGGCAGCGTCCTCGAACACGTGGAGGATCTCCTGCTGCAAAACGTGGTGATCGAGCCCTCCCGAGAGTGATCGATTTGGATGGTGTGAGGTCGGCCGCGGCGCTCCGAATCGGACCGCTCAACA
>Ga0316192_10002567_pt1 | contig 13264 bp, 12 predicted proteins | sample MerIslwburrow_MG_FD_204931 | JGI IMG/M metagenome (GOLD analysis project Ga0316192, IMG submission 204931) | Coastal sediment microbial communities from Maine, United States - Merrow Island worm burrow | ecosystem: Environmental > Aquatic > Marine > Coastal > Sediment | place: USA: Maine...
CGCTAATCATCATCGCGTTCACCATCGAGATTCTCGTCATGGACTTCATCGCGGGATTCTTCGCGGGATTCTTCACGGGATTCTTCACGGGATTCTTCACGGGATTCTTCGCGGGATTCTTCGCGGGATTCTTCGCGGGATTCTTCACGGGATTCTTCACGGGATTCTTCACGGGATTCTTCACGGGATTCTTCACGGGATTCTTCGCGACTCTCATCACGACTCTCATCACGACTCTCATCACGACTCTCATCACGACTCTCATCATGACTGTCACCGCGCTCAGAATCATCATTACCATCTGCATCGCCACGGCTGCCATCATTTTCAGCGTCATCATGATGATCATTATCGCGTTCTTGCAGGCGCTCTCTAACACGCTCCAAAGCCTCACGCGCTTGTGGCGATGCTACGTCTGGCAGTTCAATATAATGGGCACCTCTATCTCCCCGCTCACGATCAAGACTCTCAATCACCTGAATAGTCATGTCATCATCGAAATCCGCGGCATAGCCTGGCGCTGAAATAATCAGCATCGAAGCTGCAATCGCTGTAAGTTTGAATGGTTTCATCGTAGTACTCCTGATTAATACAGCTTAAACCCAGTCTGGCCTGCTTACCCCAGCCTGGGGCGCTATTTTGTTATCTACCCGAACCTGAATGCGAAGGATCTTTTTCTTGCCACCCTGTTCCAGCGTAGCAATGATTTCACCCGCCGCAGCCGCGGTTCCTCTCAAGGGCAAGGGCAGAATATTGCGCCCCTGCGTAAGACTGGTTTGCCACGACAATCGGTTCTCACCGGGAAAACCAACCACCTCAATATTGCCCGGCAAGTCGATGCTTAGGGTTGCATCATGCATTGCATAACCAACATCAAAGGCTAGATTGACGGTCTGTGGTGCAGCAATCGAGATTGCCACCTCCGGCATAATTTTGGGTTCAATGCCATTACCGCCGGGTAATATCCCGGCCACCACCAGCATCAAGGCAAAACCAGCGACGAGAGCAGAACTGAATCCGGCAACAAAACCACGACGATGAGGACGCTGTTTGGCCTGGCTGGCGGCATGGGACACCGCCCGCCGGGCAAACCCTGGACTCATCACTGGCACCTGCACCTGCTTGAGACCGGCCATAAGCGCTTTTTCCCGTTGCAGCAGCTGGCGACAACCTTCACAGGTATCAAGATGCAAGTGCAGATCAGCCTCTTCCATGAGCTCAAGCCTGCCATCCAGATAATCGTCTAATTGTTGCTGTATTTGTCGACAGTTCATATTCATTCCCTCTCGCTTATAAACACGCCATAGCTGCGGATTTGGTTTCATCGGCGCTCAATATTTCTCGCAATTTTGCACGGGCGCGATGCAGGCGTGATTTCAAGGTTCCAATCGGGGCATCCAGAATCGTTGTTAATTCAGAAAGGGTATAGTTCTCGACATCATGCATAACCACCAACAGGCGTTGCTCATGATTTAACTGTCTCAGGGCTTGTTCTATGTTACTAACCAAAACAAGCTTTTCGGAACTCACTCCAGAGTCACCAGACTCTCTCAGAACCTCAAGCTGATCGGGTTGCATGGTTTCCAGCGGCCGACGCTGTTGTTGCCTGAGGCGATCAATAAACAGATGGTATAAGGCCTTGGCCATCCAGGGACGCAAGCGCTCCACTTTCTGCATTTCATCAACCCGATGGATGAGTTTGAGCAACAGCTCCTGCACCAGATCTTCAGCATCAGACTGCTGACCACAGTAGTGATAGGCCAGGCGATACATATTATTGACGTGCGGCATGACCAGCTCTTCAAATGAACTCTCATTGTCACTGCGGCGGGAAAAAAGGCTCATCTTCATGATTCACTCTGCTATGATTTTTACTACACTCTAGAAAACGAAACTTAAATAAAACTGAAACGTCACAAACAGCCATTACAGCTCAGTAATTCATTCACTCCTTATGGACACGTCAACCAGACTGCATAGGTTCCCTCGCCTGCCGATAAAATTAAATCCAACTCAAACTCACATAGATTGACTATTATCGTAGGAGCAACCATTCTGAAAAACGGATCACCAATAATAAGGTAGCCCAAACCATGCACTACATTCGCCCCTTCAATACCCTCTGCAATGACGATGTGGCCATAGTCGGCGGCAAAAACGCATCTCTGGGCGAGATGTATCGCAGCCTGACCGATAAAGACGTTAAGGTGCCCAACGGTTTTGCCACCACTGCCGAGGCCTACCGCGACTATATAAAACACAATGATCTGGAAGGGCGCATCCGACTGTTGCTTGACGAACTCGACACCAACGACACCCAGGCCCTGGCTATCACCGGCGCCAGAATTCGCAGCTGGATCAATCACGGCGAACTGCCCGCCGAGCTGGCCAGACAAATCGACACTGCCTATCAAGCCCTGGAAGATGAATATGGCGAACACACCGACGTTGCCGTACGCAGCTCCGCCACCGCCGAAGACCTGCCCAACGCCTCATTTGCCGGCCAGCAGGAGACCTATCTCAACATCCGTGGCAGTCATAATTTATTAGCCACCTGCAAACAGGTATTCGCCTCGCTGTATACCGACCGCGCCATTTCCTATCGTGTCCATCAGGGTTTTGATCACATGGCTATCGCCCTTTCCATTGGCGTGCAAAAAATGGTCCGTTCTGATCTGGCCACCTCAGGTGTAATGTTCAGCATCGATACCGAGACCGGCTTTCGTGATGTGGTCTTCATCACTGCCGCCTACGGCCTGGGGGAAAACGTAGTCCAGGGCACAGTCAACCCGGACGAGTTCTACGTCTACAAACCCAAACTGGCCGAAGGTAAACGCCCCATCCTCAAACGGCAACTGGGTGAGAAGGCAATCAAGATGATCTATAGCGGCGACCCAATGGTTGGGCTTTCCACCCGCAATGTCCACGTCAAACAGGAAGACCGCAACCGCTTTGCCCTCAGCGATGAAGAAGTACTGGAACTGGCACGTCAGGCGGTCACCATCGAACAACACTACTCGGCCAAGGCCGGCCAACTGCGACCGATGGATATCGAATGGGCCAAGGATGGTCAGAGCGGTCAACTGTTCATCGTCCAGGCCCGGCCCGAAACCGTGCAGGCCAATCTTGATTCCAGCTACAGCCAAACATTTCGTTTACAGACACGCAGCAGCGTACTGGCGCGCGGTAAAAGTGTCGGCCAGAAGATTGCCGCAGGCAATACCCGTGTAATCATGGAGGCCGCCGACATGCACAGCCTCATTCCCGGTGAAGTATTGGTCACCGACATTACCGATCCGGACTGGGAACCGGTGATGAAAACCGCCGCCGCCATTGTCACCAACCGTGGCGGTCGCACCTGCCATGCCGCCATCGTTGCGCGCGAACTTGGCATCCCCGCCGTGGTCGGTTGCGGCGATGCCACCAAGGTCATCAGTTCAGGCCAGCCGGTCACCGTCTGTTGTGCCGAAGGTGATGAAGGCCTGATCTATGAAGGCATACAGGAATTCGACAGCCAGCATATCGATCTCAAATCACTGGCCCGTCCAAAAACAAAAATCATGCTTAATCTTGCCAATCCTTCGCAGGCATTTGAGGCCAGCCGTCTGCCTAATGACGGCGTCGGTCTGGCCCGGTTGGAATTCATCATCAACAACAGCATTCGCATTCATCCGCGCGCCCTACTTGAATATGAACAGATGGATCAAGCCACACGCAACCGCATCGACCCCATTATGGCCGGCTACGCCGATCCAACCAGTTTTTACATCCAGCGCCTGGCCGAAGGGGTTGGCACCATTGCCGCCGCCTTTTATCCCAAACCTGTGATCGTACGCATGAGTGACTTCAAGTCCAACGAATACGCCTCACTGATTGGTGGCAAGAATTTTGAACCCCAGGAAGAAAATCCCATGATCGGTTTTCGCGGTGCATCACGTTATCCATCAAAAGAGTTTGCCGACTGTTTTGCATTGGAATGTGCGGCAATGAAATATGCCCGTGAAGCAATGGGGCTAGATAATATTGCGCTGATGATTCCGTTTGTACGCAGTGTTGATGAAGCCGATGCCGTGCTCAAATTAATGGACAAACAAGGCCTGACACACGGCAAAAATAATCTGAAAATTTATATGATGTGCGAGATCCCCGCCAATGCCCTGCTAGCCGATGATTTTCTGCAACGCTTTGATGGTTTTTCTATTGGTTCGAATGACCTGACCCAACTCACCCTGGGTGTCGACAGAGACTCGGGCATCGTTAGTGGTTTTGATGAACGCAACCCGGCGGTATTGCAATTAATGCAGCTGGCGATTGAGGCGTGTAAACGGCAGGGGAAATATATTGGCATCTGTGGTCAGGCACCATCAGATTATCCGGAGATCACTCAGTGGTTGGTACAACAGGGAATTGAGTCAATCTCACTCAATCCAGACAGCGTGATAAAAATGACAGAGGTGGTTTTAGCTATAGAAGGGCAAACCTAAATCCTTAGGCCTGTTGAAGCGGCACAAAGTGCTGGCACGATTATTTTTGGCTAGTTGTCAGGTAAGGGTTTGAACTTAAAATCTGGCCGCTTACATTCGCACCAGAATCGCTGTTATTCTGCACCTGGGCAATACCAACTATGGCCAACAAGGCCGCGGCTACCCAAATTTTCGTCATTGTTACTTTCATCATTTCACCCATTCAACATCTAAAATTACTTCAGTACACTCATATCGGTACAGTTTTAAAAAAACTGTAGTGTTATCAGTGAAAAAAGCCGACTTCGTCACACCCTTCTTCACAAATACATCACAAACTCCAACAGGCCCAAATACTAAACACGCTGTCAGCATTGAAATGGTTTCAAACATTGTTATTTTATTGGTCAATCAGGCTGGTCGACACAGCCTAACCGCTTGCCCAGGCTGTTTCAGCGGACAAGCAAAAGCGAGGCGCGATTGTAACGCCCAATGGAATGGATTTCATTAACTAAATAGAAGTTGTGCCTGGCAGGACAACCGTCCTGCCAGAGTGCAGGAATCAAACTTTGAAATGCGCCACCATCTGTTGCAGCTCGCTGGCCAGACGAGCCAGGTCATCACTGCTGGCAGAAGTTTTCTCCGCCGCCATGGCAGACTGGCTGGCAAGATCATTAACACTAACAATATTCTTGTTAACCTCTTCCGACACGGCGCTCTGCTCTTCGGCGGCGGAAGCGATCTGCTCGTTCATAGAAACGATAGTGCTGACTGCATTGGTAATGGTTGTTAGTGCGTCTTCTGCGCTAGCCGCCTTTGCCATGCTGACCTGCGCCGCCTCATGACCCAAAGCCATCGTCTTAACCGCATTGGCAGAACTTGTCTGCAGGCGTTCGACGATGGTACGTATCTCCTGAGTCGACTCCTGTGTCCGGCTAGCCAGGTTACGCACCTCATCCGCCACCACAGCAAAACCACGCCCCAGCTCACCGGCACGGGCAGCTTCTATCGCCGCATTCAGCGCCAACAGATTGGTTTGCTCAGCAATATCACGAATCACACCCAGTACCGTTCCAACATTGGCGGTATCTTCTTCGAGACTACCAATCACAGCGCTGGCGCGGTCAACTTCCTCGGCCAAATGAGTCATGGCCTGAATTGACTCACTCACAATACGACGCCCCTCTGCGGCCACCTCGTCAGCCTCTTTGGCCGCACCTGCAGCCGTGGCGGCGTTGTTGGCAACGTCAGTTGCAGTTGCCGACATCTCGTTCACCGCAGTTGCCATCTGATTACTTTCAGACTGCTGCTGTTGCGCAGCGCTGCTGGTTTCTTCCGTCAACTGTGCCAGTTCTTCAGATGATGAGGCCAACTCAACCGAATTCCGAGAAATACCCTCAACCTGTTGCCGCAAACTGGTTATCAAGTCTGCCAGTGCATCACCAAACATCACTAATTCACGCAAGCCCTTACGCTCGACCTGCACGGTCAAATCACCTTCCGCAGTGCGTCCCATCTGTTTTAATAACAACTGCATCGGAGCAAACAGGTGACGCGACAGCAGCCACAAACTAATGCCAATACTGACCACAACAAGAATAATGAAGGCGATGATGATAAACAGCTTTGTCGTGGCCATATCATCATAGAAACCTTTCATTTCCTCCAACATCAGCAACTTGAGCATGGGCTCACCGTCTGATGTTTTCAGCACAAAAGCAATGGGTAAGGTGGTATCAGTCTGGCGCTCGGCCCAATTTTCACTCTGGAACAACTGTTTGTCATCGATACTGTCTATGGTCAATGGCAGCTGCACAATCTCAGCCACGCTGACCAGATTATGGGCGGGGTTCACTACCAGCTCCAGATAACCATCAACCCGTAGCCCACCCAAAGGCACCAGCACAGAAAGCATCGGCCCCTGTTTTGACATCCACAGCCCAGTGACAGCCTTCAAACGTTCGGACCCCTTGCGAGGTTTGGCCTGGTCATAAATGCTTGACGCTAGTTTTGAATCCAGGCCCGAGATACCTTCCTGGCTTTCCACCAGCATATTCAAATCCAGATCATAAACCCGCAACTTTTTTACATCCAGAATTCCGGCAGTAACAAAGCGCTGGTGAAACTGTTCATTCAACAACTCACGCATAGCCATCATCAAAGCTGTATCACCGGGATTTCGCTTCAACTTAGACAGTGGCCGACTCAGCTCTTTCTTGGCGCCACGCCCCATATCCACCACATCCATTTCAAGGGCATTCAAGGCTTGCTTGGTAGAAAGATCAACAATCCGCTTCAGCGTTGCTTCTTGCGACGTCAGTGCTGCCTCACGAAAAAAACTTGCACTTACTACAGACAGTACAATGGTGCATACACCTAAAAATGCCAGGACGGTAACGGTAAGCTGTTTAATTGATATTTTACTAATAGACATAACACGTCCTTTTTACCCACCCCGATTTATCCCTCTCTCCGTCACTGGAGAGAGGGAACAACACTCATCTTAACTTATTCAGCAATTGGATAACCCTTACTAGTCCACTCATCCCAACCACCACGGAACCAGTAGATTTTGCTATAACCTTCCGCCAAAGCCATTTTGGCAGACTCAACACTGCGTCCGCACTTGACACCATTACAGTAGAAGGCAACCGGCGTCGATTTGGATGAAATATGCTGAGCCAATACCGCAGGCGTGGTGTCAGTATTGGTCAGACCAATCGAACCTTCAATGAAGCCTTTAGCGCGATCACTAGCTTTACGGGCATCGATAATCACCAGGTCATCATGCTGCTCTACAAGATCAATCAAATCTTCAGCAGAAATCTTGGTCGTACCCGGCAGGTTTTCAGGCACATCTTCCTTGGCTTGCACAGCGGTCACCATGACCAGAGAAAAAACCAGAACAGAAATCTTCTTTAATAACGCGCTCATTGCTTTACTTCTCCTTTCAATGAATTGAATGAACCCCCATTCACAAAAAGCTATCGGTCCAACGCATGGCTTCTTTAGAAACTTCTAATGCACTACCATTTAAAAACAATGGTATTTAACAATTGAAAAACAGAATGTTAGACCAGTGTTTAAATAAGGTATTAAACAGAAAGGTCAGGTAAGACGGCCACAAACCTCATCAATAAGCTGATCTGTCAGGCCAGGCAATTGTTGTTTCAAAGCAGCAGAAAAGCCCGCATCTGATTCATGCGACTCAATCTCTACCCCGAGAATTAACAATTGCTCTGGCAATAATCCCAACTGCTGTCCAAGAGTAAGCGCCTGAGCCAAGCCGAAGCCATGCGATGACAGAAATGGATCACAATTTTCAATTGCGACAGAATCTGACCAGCGATGCAGTTGTCCCAAGTCGGCACCGCTCACCACCGCATCGATGATGATCACGTTCTCCGCACCTTCAAACAATGACAACAGCCCTGCCCCCGGACGGTCGATAGCCAGCAACTCAAGCTCACTATCCAGATAAGGCTGTAGTTTTTCCGCCTGGCACAGGGCATCTATCAACAGCAGTCCTACCCGATCATCGCCGAACGGTGAACCAATACCAATTACTTTAAGCATGGGCTAGATACGCTTGACGCGCAGATCAAGAAAATGAGTGGAACAGGAGATACAAGGATCGTAATTGCGAATCACCATCTCGGCACGCAGACGCAAAGCGGCATCATCATTATGCAAACCAAAAGCCAGCAGTTCGTTATACAGATCTTCTTCGATACGGGCCTGGTTTTGACTGGTGGGCGGAACAATGGTTGCCTGCACAATCCGACCAGCATCATCCAATTCATAACGATGCCACAACAGGCCACGCGGTGCCTCGGTGCAACCGAAACCAATGCCCGCTCTGGGGATGACATCAACATAGGGCACATCCGGGACAACGTAGTCTTCAAGAATCCGCGCCGCTTCAAACAGGCCGTAATAGATTTCTACGGATCGGGCGATGATGCTATGAAACATATTCTGACTCGGAAAAACAATGCCACACTCGTGCAATAAAGATTTAACTGCATCAGGCAAGACATCATGATTCAGATTCAATCGCGCCAGTGGGCCAACCAGATAAGGCTGACCATCAAGATGACAATGCAAGGCAGTCGAGTGTGGCGCCTGATGTTCCTTGAAATGCCTTTCAAAGTTTTCGCTGACCAACATATGGCCGGCATCAGAGACGATACGACCTTCATTCATGGGATATTCGTCAGCTTGGCGAATAGCAACACTGACAAAGTCCTGCTTTGAACTCGGAAGATCCAGCGCGGCAGACCAACGCAATAAGCTCTCGGCATGTGCCAACTGCTGCTGCACTTTTTGCAATAACGTAGCGGCGTCGGCCGCAGCCGGTGCCTTATAAAAACCACCGACACGAACACCGATAGGATGCACCGACCTTCCGCCGAGAAAACGCACAATCTCGTTACCAATGGCCTGCAAGGCCAGACCACGTTTGACTTCGTCAGGAAACTGTTTTGCCATCTCGGCAACACTGTTAAAACCAAAAAAGTCAGGCAAGGCCAACAGGTGCACATGCAGGCCATGACTCTCCAGCCATTCACCGCAATACAGCAGCCGCCGCATCTCGTGCACCCACGGACCAGGATCACACTCAAACACCTGTTCGATGGCATGCACAGCACTCATCTGATAAGCCACCGGACAGATGCCACAGATACGGGCAACGATATCCGCTACCTCGTCATAACTGCGGCCTTCGAGAAATTTTTCAAACAAGCGCGGCGGTTCAAAGATGCGCAGTTTCAGCTCTTCAATCTTGCCGTCACGGATTTCCAGATCAAGCGCACCTTCACCCTCGACTCGTGCCAGCACCGGCACCTTAATGGAGATATCGCGCCGCTCAGTCATGGTCAATCTCTTTGGCTTTTTGCCCCGCTGCAGCAAAGGCAGGCGCAGCGTTATTAATCAACAGAAACTTGTCTGCAATCTCGTCTGGCAACAGACCAAAACCTTGAAAGCGTTGCGACAAGGAATCTGAATTGGAATTTTCTTTTGGACCGTAACAGGCATAACAGGCACGGCCAAACTTGGGACACAGCGCACCACAACCAGTTTGGGTCACAGGCCCCATGCAAGGCTGTTGCTGCGTCACCAAAACACATACATTGCCCTGGCGTTTACATTCCAGGCACAGGCTATCGTGCTCCTGCAACGGCGCCACACCAAACAACAGCGCCCGCACCACCGCCACAATCTGATGGCTATTGATAGGACAACCCCACAACTCAAAATCGACCCGCACATGCTCGGCAATTGCCGTTGAAGTATCTAGCGTTTCTATAAAATCAGGTTGAGCATAAATGGCCGCCATCCACTCACTGGTATTGGCATGATTGCGCAGCGCCTGTATACCACCGGCAGTAGCACAGGCACCAATGGTAATCAGGTAACGACTATTGGCGCGGACCCGCTGGATGCGTTGCAGTTCATCAGGAGTGGTAATACTGCCTTCAACAAAGGCGATATCAACCTTGGCCTCTGGATCAACCGGGCCGGCTTCGGCAAAGTGGATGATGTCGACCAGTTCGGCCAGCGTTAAAAGTGGCTCGCCCAGATTAAGCAAAGCCAGTTGGCAACCGTCGCACGAACTAAACTTGTGGACAGCTATTTTTGGTTTTGCAGATGCATTAATTACCTTGATAATTCACACTCACACTATCAATGCCGACGAATTCCTGATTTAGCGACGTCATTAACGCGCTGATCATACAGCCCAGTGATGTCAGCATCATTTCCAGGCGTGCCTGCGCCGCGCTAGAGATAAAGCCGCTCGCCTGAGCCATTTCCAGCTGCTGTCGCAACTCACCGACTTCATCTTTGGCCTGAGTAAGATGACGAATAAATTCAGCTGTGCCGCCCTTTTCAACACCCTCGGCAACATTGGCCATGATGGCAAAGCTGGCACGACGGACACTATTGCGCATCAAATAATCCTTTTCAAAGGCGCCGCGGCTGGTAATGCTATAAACATCCCAGGCCAGCTCACGCGCCAGCTTCCAGGTCTCTTCTTCTTCGAATTTATACTCGTTCATCTAGTTGCCCCCAACGCCGTTATCTAAAATCCACTCTTGCCGAATATAGCCTTAATTTCATTAAAGGAAAACACAGGCCCATCCTTACAGACAAAATGCCCGCCATATTGACAATGACCACAATGCCCCACAGCACATTGCATATTGCGCTCCATACTCATGAACAACATTTCCTCCGCCACGTCCATTTCAAGCAGACGTTTGATGGCAGCATGCATCATCCCTTCCGGGCCACACATCATGGCAATGGTTTTATCTGGTTGCAGATTCAACTCATCGAACATGCCAATCACTGGCCCTATGCGCCATGGCCATTGCTGACCGCCCTGATCAGCAGCGATGATGACATGGGTGTCCGGCATCTGACTCCAAAGTTTGTAGCGTTCGCGCCAGAGCAAATCGTCGGAGTGTTTAACCCCCTGCATAATCGTCAACCGTCCAAAACGTTCACGCCGACTAATGATGTAATTGATTACCGACACCACCGGCGCACAACCCAGACCACCAGTGACGATCAAAACATCGTGCCCCTCGGCCTTTAGCAGCGGCCAACCACGGCCAAAAGGGCCACGAATACCGACTCGCTGGCCCTGTTTTACTTGCGCCAATCCGCGCGTCACCCGACCGACAATACGAATGGTGTGATCATAAAGTTGTTCATCTTCCGGGTCAGAGACAATCGAAATCGCCACCTCACCGACGCCATATAGATAGACCATATTGAACTGGCCCGGCTGAAAACTATAACGCTCATGCTGTTCGGCATCGGTAAAGCGCAGCCGCAGGGTAAAGATGGTGGACGATTCCTGAATCCGTTCCACCACCTCGGCCTCGAATGGCGTGTAGGGATTAATCATTCGAGTTTCCTGCAATGGCATTCGCCTCTTCAGTCAAATCAATTGCCGCCGGACACCAGCTAATACAACGACCACAACCGACACAACCACTGCTGCCAAATTGTTCCACCCAGGTGGCCAGTTTATGGGTCAGCCATTGGCGATAACGTTTCTCCGTATCTTCACGGATCACTGTGCCATGGATATAACTGTGGCCTTGAGTAAAACAGGAATCCCATTCACGCAGATGCTCGGTGCTATGACCATCCAGCTGCGGCTGTTCTATTTCTTTGTGGCAAAAACAGGTCGGGCAAACCATGGTGCAATTGCCACAGGAGAGACAACGCTCGGCCACCGCCTGCCAACGCGGATGATCAAGATTGGCCAGCAACTTATCAGCCAAACCCGCTTGCGGCAGTTTGCGTGTTTGTACCTGCTCCGCATGCAGGGCCTGCTCACCGGCAACAAAGTGTTGTTGATCGCTGGCCAGTTCAAGCGGCAACTGGGCAAAGACCTGTTCACCCGCCGCTGAACCCGCAGCCACCAGAAAACCATCATCCAGTTCTGTCAACAACAGGTCATAACCAGACCTGGCTGTCGGCCCATCACCGGTTGAGGCACAAAAACAGGTCTCGGCCGGATGACTGCAATTCACCGCCACAGTGAACAGCGCTTCACGGCGGGCCTGATAATTTTCATCCTGATATTGTTGTTCGAGAAAGACCTGATCCTGAACCCGCAGCGCCGCCAAATCACAACTGCGCACCCCAATCACTGCGGTCTTCTGCACTGCCGGTTCGGCCTGCACAAAGTTGATCTTGCCTTCGGCGTCACGCTCAGCCGACCACAACAGTTCACGGGCAGAAAACAACAACGGTTTAAGCGCCTGCGCACCGTTGGCCCAGGCAAAACTGCGTTTATCGTCAGAACCAATTAAATGATATTTACCGGGTAATTGTTGATCATGAACACCAACAGGAAGATGAGATACATCGGCAAGCACATCATAGACAATGGCGCCATCACGCACCTGAGGGGCAAGACAGCGATAACCCGATGCTTTCAACACATCAACCAGTGATTGCAAATCTTGCCGTTGCAGGAACTGCGTTTGCTCCACTATTCCCCATCCCTAAATAAAAATTACCTTTTGATACTACGCCCCCGCCCCAAGGGCTTCAAGGGCACGCAACTCTGCCTCGCTAAAACCTGCCTTGATGCGGGCATCGTAATGAAACGGGCCACGCAACTGACCGGCGAAATACTGACCGATCAATTCAATAAAGGTCTGCTCCATATTCAGGCCGCGCTGATCACAAAAATATTTAAACCAGCGCGAACCAATCTCCACATGGCCCACCTCATCACGCAGAATAATCTCCAGGGCTGCGACTGAGGCTTTATCACCAACACCATTTAGACGTTTCATAATCCCCGGCGTCACATCCAGGCCACGCGCCTCCAACACCCGCGGCACCAGCGCCATACGCACCATCGGATCAAAAGCGGTTTTTTGCGCCATATCCCACAGACCGCTATGCGCCGCAAAGTCACCATAGTCATAACCCATATCGTTGAGCCGCTGGCGCAACAACTGAAAGTGATAGGCCTCCTCATCCGCCACCCTCACCCAATCAGAATAATACTGACGCGGCATATCACGAAAACGGTAGACCGCATCCCAGGCCAGATTAATGGCATTGAATTCAATGTGAGTCACCGCATGCAACAAAGCAGCGCGGCCTTCTTCCGAACCTAGCCCACGTTTGGGTACGGCACCGGGGGCCACCAGTTCGGGCTTGGCAGGATGACCCGGCTCACCGATGGGATTTGGCTCAGTGTTTGACTCAAGTGACAGCTGATCATCAGACCAGGCCTGGGCGTGTAATCGGGTGAGACGAAG
>Ga0316192_10002568_pt1 | contig 13264 bp, 10 predicted proteins | sample MerIslwburrow_MG_FD_204931 | JGI IMG/M metagenome (GOLD analysis project Ga0316192, IMG submission 204931) | Coastal sediment microbial communities from Maine, United States - Merrow Island worm burrow | ecosystem: Environmental > Aquatic > Marine > Coastal > Sediment | place: USA: Maine...
GTACTACGAACCTCTCCGCCACCCCAAGGCGCCCGGCCTGTCCCTCACGGGTGTCCGGTTGGTCATCCTTCACCACGCCAAGGGGCTTCCCGTGTTGCGTGCGTTTTCCTTGTGTACATGCTGTCGCCACTACCCCGGCACAGGGACTGGAGGCACTGCCTTGCTCATTCTCCCAGTCCTGTCAGCCTTCCCCGAAAGGGTGGTCGGGTCGGCCTGTGCAACGTCCTTTTCGAGGATTGCTCAGCGTTCACTCACGTTACGGCCTGTACACTCGCTGGATCATCTAAAATGATCCGTTACATCAGCGGCTTCAGTCACTTCGTTACCTCCATGACTGCTCCGATTGCTTCCGGCTGGAGCAACATTGCCGGGTGGGCCTCTCACCCACTGGAAAACGCCGCCTTTGCACGGCGCACACCCAAAGCGGAAGTTCAGCATCTTTATTTGAACGTCCGTAAAGTAGAAATTGATTTTCACATCCTATTATCACGCTCTTAAATGACGGCGAAAATTATCTTTTACATTCTTCTACATTTAGTAATTCCATGTTGAGTAGATAAGTGTGACAACCCCCATCTAGGTTTGCCTGATATGAAATAGAATTCCGTTCTGTAATACTTGACAGCATTCCCTGCATTTAGATTTCAGGAGAGCTAATCCAGCATGAAGCATATTAGTAACGTTCTTGTATTCCTGCTTATAACAACCGTGCTTATGATTGGTGTTTTGGAATCTGTTTATCGCTTTCAAATTATCGACACTTACAATCCTGAGTTGCAGGCATTTAATCCGGACAACATTCTGGATGATGACGAGAGCACAACAATCTTGGCGTTGGGTGATTCATTTACTGCAGGCAATAATAGCTACCCCGTAACGCTTCGCAACAATCTTGACGGATACAGGGTAATAAATTCGGGCATATCAGGTACGGGAATTAATGAGGCCCTTCTTATAGCTCCGCATAGGTTTCTCGATTTCAAACCATCAATCTTCATTTATCAGATATATGTCGGGAATGATCTGATGAATATCAGGTATCCGGTCAATTGGAATACGCTCTCTTTGCAGAGAAATATGTACTGGACATTGATTCGATACGTGAGATCACTTGCATATCTAAACTACCGTCTCTCACAAGTTTCCGATATGAACATCCATAAAAATGTCAAGGATTCCGAATCTTCAGTAGAAAAGTACACTCATAAAAATGTCAAGGATTCCGAATTTTCAGTAGAAAAGTACACTAAAAGATGGCGTTTGTATTTGCAGGCAGATCCAGAGATTCTTGAGGATCAGATTACGATAACTGATGTCTATAGGTCGGAATATGGGTACTTCCTAGAGCAACTCAATAAGTTGCTTGCATACTGTAAGCCTGCTGACTGCACTGCATATGTAGTTGTAATTCCACATGCATCACAGGTTCACAGTAAGTACCTTGGTAATCAAAAAGACTTAGGTGCTCACTTTTCGAATCCAGATGCAATAGGTAAAACAGAATATCCATTTATTATGGGAATTAGGAGCAGTCTGGCAGACAATAATAATGCAATAGTGCTTAATCCATTGAAGCATCTCCGGAATATGGAAAATAATGGAATTAATATGTACTACCAGAATGATCCCCACTTGAATCCAGCAGGGCAGGAACAAATAGGTATTTTTCTACTAGAAAGAATAAGGTTTGAATCTGCTCATTTGTGACCCCCCCAACCGGACATTAGCATTCGCGGCCTGAAGGACCGGAAGTGGCCGATGTTCACCGTCCACAACAATGACTAAGTACGAATCAATTCCTGCTCTGAATGGCCACTATAGAGAAAAACGGACGTTCATATTTTTCTATCGACTTTGCTTGCCGCTCATATTTTCCATTCTGTTATGCAGGCCAATGACGGAAGCAGGTAATCGCTCTGCCAGAGTCTCATAGTCTAACGTTCTACGCGATAACAGGAAGTTCGAAACCGAATCGCGCACCATCCTGATAATCTTTATCCACCCAAAGCTTACCGTCGTATGCCTCGATAATCGTGCGGCTAAGGGAAAGCCCGAGCCCCATCCCTGTTTCTTTGTATGTCTTGAATGGTGCGAATATGGAGTAGATTGTCTCTGCGTTGACCCCGGGACCGTTATCAGCCACGGTAACTTCGACAAGGTTATTCGGTAATACGCGGGTCTGTAAGACAATCTGACCGCTGGATATGTTCGCGTTACTGATTGCCTCCAAGCTGTTTCGCACCAGATTTATCAATACCTGCTCAATCTGAACCTTGTCTACCTCAACCGTGCAAATCTTGCTGGCAGGACAAAACTCGATTTTTATGTTGGCTTCCTGCACTTCAAATTTAAGAAATTCCAGAACGCTCGATATGATTTTATCAATACCAAGAAGCTCTTTGTGGAGGTTCTCTTTACTGATAAATTCACGAAGATGCCGGATGATTTCACTCGCACGGTGTGCTTGTTGGGTGGTCCGTTCCAGTATCTCACCTAATTGTGCTGGTGGCGATGGCATTGAACTCAATAGTGATGCTGCGGTGCCGCAATAACTTGTTATTGCAGTTAAAGGCTGGTTCAGCTCATGTGCCATACCCGATGCCATTTCCCCCGCGGTACTTAATCGTGCAACATGTGCCATTTCTTGCTGGTGATACTGTCTTTCCGCCTCAGACCGCTTTTTGTCAGTGATATCGCGGGCAACGGCATACAGTAAACCTTCGTCAATCATCGGCATAGAGGTCCAGGCGAGCCATTTGTATGATCCATCCTTGCAGCGATAGCGGTTCTCAAAGTAGGTTACTGGCGCACCGGTCGACAGTTGTGCCACCGATTCCAAGGTTGAAGACACGTCATCAGGATGAACGAACTCGATAAACGGCGTCTCTAAGAATACCTCCCTAGAATGCCCCAGGGTGGTTTCGAAGGCTGCATTGATGATCCGAAAATACCCGTCTAAACCAGCCACACAAAGCATATCCAGCGAGAGGTTGAAAAGCCTCTCAAAGGGCTTATCTTGGCTAAACTGCATCGCTTCGGTAGCTTCCTGTTCCTTACCCCGCTTCTGCAGTTCTTTGTGATTCAGCTTTTTGGCCATTTCCCTCCACCTGGTTAACAACCTCCTTGCATAACATAATCGTAATATAATATTGGTAGCATTACCCTGTTGAGTCAAATCAAGGACTGGTTAACTTACGGGAATATCTGAGATACAGACTTCGTCTACACCGCTCCCGGGATTGTCGATCCGACCGATTTCTCTATCATTAAGGCGCTTTTTGGCTCACTGTCAGCACCGGATTTGGACCTAAACGGCAACGGTATCGTCGATCCAGCAGATTCCTCAATCACCAATGCATATTTTGGACAGCCACTTGGACCATCATGTGTTGACCTGCCCGGGGGATGCGTACCATAAAGTTATACGCAGGAAGAAACTCCGCTAACTGTAACAATGGCATTTCATACTAGCGAGTACTGCCTGCACAAGGGCCTCCTGAGCAAGTTTCACTTGCCTGCCACTTTTTCTTCAGTATTTTTCATTTCCTCTGCAGCATCTGTATCAGATGTGGTGACACTGGTTACCCCGGCTGTTAGCGTGAAGCGCATTGCTTCCTCCATGCTCATATCCAGAGGGCGGACCGCACTACGAGGCATCAGCACCGCATAACCACCAATCATGTAACTCAATGGCATATATACCAGTATGTTGTCTTTTCCACGAAAATCTTCTGGCAGGTGCTCCGGATTCGCCTGAGTAACAAACCCGATCACCTGCATACCTGTATTGCCGATTGATACTGCAACTACCTGCTCGAATTCTTTTTTACTGGTCGGGGAGAAATAATCAAAAAAGTCACGGATTGCACGATACACTGATTTAATTAATGGCATGTGATAGAGGAGCTGTTCCACCTTGGAAAACAACCGTTGAACAACATAGGCATGCATCAACAACCCCACCACGAAGACTGCAATCAGTCCCGCGATCAAACCCATGCCTGGCCAGTACATTGATTTTGGAAGCATCAACTGGATCATGTTGCCCAGCACTGACTCTGCCGATACTGCCAACCAGTACAGGAGATAAAGTGTGAGCACTACCGGCAGAATGGTCACCAATCCGGTCAGAATGTTTTTGCTTAAGAATCTAAAGATCTGGAGTTCCTCTGATTAAGGGGGGGATCATTTGCGAGTATATTCCTTAAATACGACCTGTTCACTACATAAGCATTAAGCTACTAAAGTATATATCTGTGGGGCCGAGCACATAAGAATACTTTTAATTTCATGCACACTCTCAATCTGATTAAGATATGACCAGCAAACACAGGAGCACCTAGACAATGCGCACAACCTCAGCCAGATTCATTCCGTACCAAATTAGCAGGCAGTCGCGACTGGCTGTCAGTCTTGCCTTGCTGCTGGGCCTTGGCGCCTGCACAACGAACCCATACACCGGTGAAGACCAAGCCAGTAAAGCTGGACTGGGAGCAGGTATGGGTGCGGTCGCAGGTGGCCTGATCGGTGCCATTGCCGGAGACAACCGGAATGCCATTCTGTTGGGTATGGGGGTCGGGGCACTCGCTGGTGGTGGCGCCGGTTACTACATGGACAAGCAGGAAGACAAGCTCAGGGCACAGTTGCAAAGCACCGGGGTCAGTGTCACCCGAAATGATGACAATATCATTCTGAATATGCCGGGCAGCATTACCTTTGCGACCAATTCCAGCAATATCTCCGCTGATTTTTACCAGGTACTCGACTCCGTAGCCCTGGTCATCAACGAATTCGAGAAGACCTATGTTGATGTTTATGGCTACACTGACAGCACCGGTTCCGATGCCTACAACCTGTCACTTTCTAAAGCACGCACCGGTAGTGTGGCAAGCTACCTGGAATCGCAAAAAGTGGTCCCGCAGCGTGTCATAACACGCGGCATGGGTGAGTCACAGCCTATTGCGTCGAATGACACACCTGAAGGACGTGCGTTGAACAGGCGTGTTGAAATTGTCTTGATACCCATCACATAAAATATGAATACCAACTAACAAGCCGAAACAGTAATTATTTTCCCTTGAGGTCCCTCTCTCCGCCCCTTCATTACCGGTACCGTTATGGTCGATGCGATTTCAGCGCTGGTTTGAGCATGCACCCCAGAAACCGACGTTCTGAATCGCGCCTCCTCCCCCACCCCCGGTGGCTTGGGCTACACGCAGAAACGCCTACCTCTGGCCCATAGTGTCCCGCTCTCCGGCGTTCCGATCACGGGCATGACGTCACCCCTCTGTGTGCCCTGCCCTGGCCGATTGGTTGTGTCAACTTATGGCGACAGAGAATTGCTGGTCAAACCAGCTAGATAAAAAACGCCATGGATTAACAGTCGGGTAATAGCGACAGAATATACGGTCCCGATTCCGTTAGCACTCGACTCAAATCCCGTTACCGCTTCAAACTGAATGATTTTCCTCTCCTTGCACAGAATGGCACAGGATATGCCTCTGATTCCCAATCATGCTGCCAGGCAACGATGAGCAATGAATGCAGGTCTTTGTTCGGCGGCAATAAAAAACTTTCAACATGCACCGCGGCAGCATCGGAGGAACTGTCAATCGCAATGGCGCAGGCACATGAAGAAATACAGTGTGCTTACCTGCCAGAAAACCAGAAATTATTTCATTTAACCAATAGATGGGGTTGTGAATGGATCAAGTCCTACAAAATCTGCCTATATTTTATGAGGTAACGAATACTATTGAAGTTGTTGTGCATGTTTCAGAGATCTTGGAGTATAGGCAACGCAACAATCTTATAGCCGCACTGGAAGAAGAATATGGCATTGTTTCTGCTGAATTCTGCCATTATCGCTACCACCTCATGCTAGTGAGGTACGACAGTAATATGTATTCCTCACAGGATGTGCTAGCCCGTGTCAGGTCACATAATGTAAATGCTAGGCTGATGGCTCGGTATAATTGGTGATTGACATAAAGCCCCAAGAACCCATTCCTCGGCATTGGTTTTAAACAGAAGAAAAAAAGCGGCTTAACAGATTAACTCTCCTCACGGCGGCCTTCGTTGATTCGTTGGTCGCCTTTTTTGTTGCCGCTGCATGTCCGAGTTTGGCCGTACCCGGTAGTAGAGTTATCACCACCGGCGTGATGATGGCCGTCCGATGAACGACCGCTCTGCCCCCGGAAACCGACGTTCGGAATCGCGCCCCTCCCCCCCGGTGGCTTGGGCTGCACGCAGAAACGCCAACCTCTGGCCCAGAATGGCCCGCTCTCGGGCATTTTCACCACGGGGATGCCCCAGCACTGAGTGCGACCTGCGCTGCCCCTGCCTCACCTGTATCGGCACTCCAGATTCAACTCAAAAAATATAACCTGAACAATCAAATCATTTTTTTCATAGTAAATGCACAATTTTCCATGCTGTCTGCACACGATCGATTTTTACTGATCACATTCGACACCGTTATGCAGAAGGGCTAACCCAGAAACAAAGTGTCCGGGATCCTCTTACCATCACAGCTGAACGATAACAGCTATTGCATGACCACCAACACATGACACCTCGAGCATCGCAGAGCCGAAAGCTGCATTTCGGTAAATCCGGTTCGGTCCGAGATCGGTTCGTCTTCCCAAATTCTTCCTTTTCTTCAACTTACCTGAGACCTGTTCGGTATCGATGTTCGGTTTCGGCAGTTCGGTCGACGGGGGGGACGGAAAAGCAGTTACGTTTCTTCTGCTTTCTGCAGCAATGGCTAGGAGAAAGGGAGACTCATAATCCCTTGGTCCCAGGTTCGAGTCCCGGCGGGCCCACCATCCACATAGAATACATATAGTTATGTCGTTGAGACCAAGGGATCTGAATCCCTTGGTGCATTTCATAGATGGGGGCACCGGCAACGTAAATCTGCCTCTGTTGCACGATCGCTGATTATCTACCAGCGCCCTGTAGAACCCACTGAGAATTTCTGCCTTAACACGGCGCAAGCCAATACTTGCCGTTCAATTGACAACCTAAATCGCAGGCGGCAGCCTATACCACATCCCCTTAACCATAACGCCACCAAATAACTATGCTGCATCTGTCTACTGTACTCATCCCCATCTTGTTGGCTGATATTGTCAACCCGGTTTTATTCGCTTTCATGGTATACGCGGTCGGCACTGACCAACCGGTGCGCAACTCTATCGCTGCTTTGCTTGGCCATACAACCGCTTATTTAACCTTTGGCATCGGACTGGCGCTGACATTTGACATCATAATGGATCGATTGGCGAATCCAGCATTCTTCGACTACATTTTAAGCCTGCTAGTCGGCACCTTGCTCTTATGGGCCGCATGGGGTGTTCGCGGCGATAAGCAACAACAAAAACCGGCATCCAATTTGGAACAGTTGACACCGATAAAAGCATTCGGCATTGGCGCCATCATCAATATCGTTGGGCTGCCATTCGCGTTACCCTACTTCGCCGCACTCGATCAAATCCTCAAGGCCGACCTCACTATGGCAGATTCAGCTCTGGTGATTATCGGGTACAACATTGGATATGCCCTTCCCTTTCTGGTAGTCCCTCTGTTAGCCATCACTATGGGTGAACGTAGTCGCCCTGTGTTGGCTCGCATCAACGAGAAGGTTGATCGCGTTAGTGCCATTCTGATGCCATTTATCCTTGCCTTTGTGGGCATTGCACTGGTGGTAGACGCCATCAACTATCTCGCAACAGGCAAGGGCCTGTTTTGAACCGCGACAGTCACATTACTTGGAGCGCATGCATCGAAAGTGGCCTTTATTGCCATGCATTGCCTACTGTCAGATAGAACACACTGCCCTCAGGCCCCGTGGCATAACATTTATGCCAGCCTGCAGACTGAGGTGACATGCGATCAGATGGCTCTGATAGAGATCTACCGCAAGGGAACACAAGTAGACAAGGTCGTAGGTTCAAGTCCTACCGGGCCCACCATCTGCGTAAAATTCATATAGTTATGGCGCCGGGATCAAGGGATCGGAATCCCTTGGTGTGTGTCGTGGCGGGGGCATCGGCAACTGCGAATTCTGGGGACGAATCACGGCGGGGGTAGAACCAATGGAATCTTTGGCTGGGGCAAACATGACGGCTCTGCCCGCTTCCGGCTGGTGCAACATTGCCGGGTAAAACACACGAGAAACGCCGCCTTTGCACGGAGCACGCCAGAACTTGCCGTTCGTACAAATAAAAAAACTGCGGCCCGAAGGCCGCCACGAGATGTCACTTATGGAAAAATACCCCGTGACGGAAATTCCTTTTCACCGCCAACTGTTACAACGTAGCAATTATTTGGAGAGCACTCTCTGGAATCACAGACATGGTCCCCTCAGGCAGTTTCGAGCAGAATACCATTTGCACAGTTTCCGATACTGTTAGTATAGCTATCTATGGTGCCACCTTGCTCTTTCATTAAGAATTAAGAACTAACAACTCATGCCAATGACTTCTGCCTTTGAGGAACTTACTACTGCTTCCCTAATATTTGGGATCGTTATGATCCTTTCATTCGCACTGCTAGGCCGAATTGGTGCAAGAAAATTAGGCCTGCCCACCGTTTTTGGCGAACTCCTGATGGGAATACTGATCGGTAACCTCTTTTACTTTTGGGGCTATGACCTCATGGTAATACTGCGCGAAGGGGCTACGTGCGTTGACATGGCGAGACTTGCACTCTCCGGTCATTCTTGGGATGAAGCAGCCCGACTGGTACTGGGAGAGGAATCCAGTAAGGCAGTTATTGACTTGCTGCGCAGCCCCAGTGGAATCCAGTATCTGCAGTTTTCTCAAGCAGCTGATTTGTTTTCCCGTTTTGGCTTAATGTTCGTTATGTTCCATATTGGACTTGGTACCTATGTAATTGCACAGTTGCGCAGTTTGGATGCAGACTCTCTGAAAGTTGCTGTCATAGGGGCTTTTGCTCCCATGCTCCTTGGATTTATTGTTATCTTCCTGCTTACATCAGACACCTCACACGTTGAGCATATTTTTATTGCTGCAACACTCGGTACAACTAGTATTGCTGTCACGTCACGGGTGCTAACCCGTATACGCCAGAACCATTCAAGGGAAGCACAGGTCATACTTGGTGCGGCCGTCATGGACGAGATACTGGGACTGGTAATGCTCGCTATCGCTTCGGGTATTGCGGTCGCAGGGAGTGCCGAAATCGGTGACATTGGACGCACCACTATCCGTACCTGTTTATTCCTGATCTGCGCATTTGGGTTTGGGCCCACTTTTCTGAGATTACTCATCAGGCTGTTGCGTCGCTTTGATCTGCTGGAGGCCAAGCTATTTGTTTCGTTTATCATAGTTATGTTTCTCGCGGGTCTGGCAAGCATAGTACAAATATCGCCCATCGTCGGAGCGTTCGCCGCCGGACTGCTGATGCATGAAAGCCACTTCAAAACCTGGGGTGACCTTCATAAAGACAAGCACACCATTAAAGAATTATTTGCGCCTCTCGAGGTAATAATCGTCCCGGCATTTTTTGTCCTGATGGGTATACAGGTCAAACTGGAAACACTGTTCGACTGGCAGGTTATCTATATCTTTGCGGGTGTGCTTGCAGCCGCAGTTATTGGAAAGTGGATCAGTGGTCTCGGGGTTCGTGGCAATGTTAACCGTGTATCCGTAGGTTTCGGTATGATGCCGAGAGGTGAAGTGGGGCTGGCCTTTGCCTTCATTGGAAAGAGTCTTGGAGTTGTTGGCCCCACCATGTTTACCGTTGTGGTACTTGTGGTAGTCATCACCACACTTATGACCCCGCTGATGCTGCGTTTAGCCATGAGCAATAATCCGCAGAGCAGTCAAAAAGATGGTGACATGCCTCCAAAGATGTGACGTGTTTTCTTATCCCTGCGAACCGAGCATGATTGGACCTGTCACAAGTAGAGCCAGCCAGGCAATCAGGCATGCAGTAATACCTGCTGCCAGCCCGACACGAAACCATTCCAGAAAATTAATCCGGGTTCGGTAACGTTTTTCCATCATCCCGAGCGCCACGATATTGGCAGTGCTGCCGATCATGGTGATGTTGCCGCCAAAGCAGGCGCCAAACAGTAACGCCCACCATAATGGATGCACCGGCGCTACTTCACCGATGAGTTCCTGCACGACAGGTATGAAGGCGGCAACAAAGATGACGTTATCGATGAAGGCCGAGCCAAGCGCAGCCATGGTCATGACAAGGGGGACCATGGCGACAGAGTCATCCCCAATCAGGTTTTTCAGGGATGTTGCGATCTCGGTGGTGACTTCCGTGTACTGCAGGGTTCCTGCAACACCGAAAAGCATCAGGAAGAAAAGCAGTGTCCACCACTCAACATCGTGCTCTATATAATGGCGAGCACGTCCTCTACGCCATATCATCACGATGCCGGCAGCGACCAGTGGCGCCATATATAGAACGCTATTAGTCTCTAGCCCCAGCCACACTTCGATGCGATGATGTAGTGCAACAAGGCCTATGGTCCCGACGATCAGCAGCAACCCCCTGCGAAAAGGCACGGCGACCGTGGGTCCCAAGGGCAAGGCATGATCACGCCGTTGTTTCAGTCGCGCGTCGAGCTCCATGATTTCCTTGCGGTACCAGACCAGCAGCAGTGCAATGGTTGCGACCAGGGACAGCAGCATTACCGGGAAGGCCCAGATCATGAAATCTTCAAATGTCAGCCCGGCGCGGCTGCCGATGAGAATGCCGACCGGGTTTCCCAGCATGGTACCGGCGCTACCTACATTAGTAGCCATCACACAAATGATCAGGAAGGGGATTGGGCGCACCTTGAGCACGTCACAAACCTGGAATATCAGAGCGGACATGAACAAAATGCTGGTCACTTCGTCTACTGCAGACGCAGACAGTGCGGAGGCCACAGCGGAAACCAGCACAAACCGCCGGCCGGTCATTCCCTGCATTTTCAGTATGGCCTGGATAATCCAGGTAAAGAATCCAAGGTCTCGCAATCCGCCGACGACCACCATCATCCCAATCAGAAACAGTATCACTTCCAGGGAACAGTGCTCACGGAAACACTCGAGATCCAGAGTTTTCGTGAGGATGAGCGCGGGTAGTCCGATGAACGCAATCGCCAACCGGAAACTCCAGAAAAACAGTGTGGCCAGAATTATGACCAGGAATACGGTAACGGAGATTGTTTGCGCGTTATTCAAGCCCCATACGAAATGGACCAGCCCGCTGACCACCGCGCTGCTAGCAGTGAGTATTGCAAATCGGATCGCCAGCGCACTGCCAGACATGGGTGCTTCAGCTTCGTTTCCATGCACCATGCTGCTCTCCGCTGCTATGCCCTCAGAACCTTGTGAATGAAATCCTGGATCGTGATAACACCCAGGAGTTTTTTGTCCCGGGTTACATAGACCTGATGGACATCACGCCGCAACATTACCTTTGCGACGTGTATGGCGGGGCTTTCCTCGTCAACGGTTGCATAGCGGTCCGAGAACTGCATGATTTCAAGCAGCGGCACGTGGGACTCGCGCCGCAAGATCTCGGCAAACGGTTCAAAATTCAGGATCGGAGTAAGATCCTCCATCCAGGTAATATATTCCGGCAGGCACACCCTGATCAGTTCATCCTCGGCAGCAATGCTAACCAAGTCTCCATCGTTGTCAATAACTGGAAGCTCACTTACGCCCAGACGGCAAAATGCGTCTATTGCGTGGCTGAGCGTATCGGTATCGTACAAACATAAAAAGTCTGCATTCATGATGTCGCGTGCAACAAGGTAAGCAGGTAGATATTCGTTTGCCTCCTCAAACGTTTCCCAGACATTTTCCGGCTCTTCCTGTCTGAACACCTGCTCTATGAAACCTTCTTGCTGGCAGGCATGAGTCAGGGCAGCGATACTGCGTAAATAGCCGGTCGGATCATCAAGCGGCGCCAGCACCATGACAATCAGCTTTACTGATGATAGGCCGTCAGCTGCACATGTAACCCCTTCGACGTTTGCTGCACAGCGAAACCCCTTGCGGCTGGTACCAACAGCCATGCGCAGCTGCTCTAGGCCTTTGACACGAACATGAATAACGGCGATGCCTGGCTGAACAAACGCAATACCACAGCTTTTCCGTGCGAGGACTTGCTGATAGGTATCCTCCACATCGACCGTGTGATCCCCTGTTCCTATCAGCTTGATCAGGTGGCGAAATGCTTCATGGCACGTCATTTCATCCAGGTGGCAAGTGACCTGTTCTGGTGCGAACAAAGACGAGAGTTTTACATTCTCGGTGGTCAATACAAAACTCCTTTCCGACACATGATATGATCAACAATCCTGAAAGCAGCCCGGTGCGTGCCTTACTTTCGGGCATGTTAAGTTGCTTTCGACTATATTATACAATCCTAGCCCGCCTCGGCACCGATAGCCTGCTGCATTTTCCTGCCATCTTGGCTACAGCATTTTAAGATGTGCGACACTATGTCGCACTCTTCCCTAATGAAGCTATTGATCTTGCTCAATACATCTTCGTCACGTTTATGCGAACGTTCGCATTGAAGAAATCTCAAACTGCAAAATTGAACCAGAAACATCATGAATAAGGAGGCTCTAATATGGACACCAAACTCGCAGAGGTTACTGTACATATCGACGAAGGTATCTGACCTATAATTCCATACAACACAGATCAGCCTAGAATAAATATCAGGCGATAGAAATAGTGCAGGGGAACAATAGATGGGTGCTGGAGTAATACCCTTTGCTGTTAACGATGGCGAAGTATACTTTTTGTTCCAAAAGACCTTTACAGGCAGAAAGGTCGGCTATTTCATTGATTTCGGTGGTGGCCTGGGAGAGGGCGAAGATTATCGGGAGACCGCCATACGGGAGTTTATCGAAGAAACAGAGACAATGTATTTCTCCGATGACGTACAGCAGGCAAGTCGAACTGTTGAAAGCGTCAAGAATCAGATCCCCATCGTTGAAGCACTTTTTGATGAGACACTGGCGGTTCACCCTGATTGGTGTTGTAAACGCGCACCTGGAAATACTCTCCACCCCAAACAGTGGCAAACGTTCTTCATCAAGTTTCCGTACCGTGATATCGATGCGTTGAATCGGGAGTGGGATACCGATACGGTCAGTCGGTTCAAGAAACGGCGTGAACTCCTCTGGCTTTCCGGGAGTGAATTACTCGAAATCTACGACCATGCTACCGACAAATTGTGGAAACGTGTTCGACAACTTGAAAACGCCAAAGAG